>Ga0326597_10000386_pt1 | contig 79969 bp, 56 predicted proteins | sample RVTome_12_FD_203789 | JGI IMG/M metagenome (GOLD analysis project Ga0326597, IMG submission 203789) | Soil microbial communities from uranium-contaminated site in the Upper Colorado River Basin, Wyoming, United States - RVT100D185 | ecosystem: Environmental > Terrestrial > Soil > Contaminated >...
CCCCGTCGGCTGCGGCCGCCGACCTCACTTCCTGCAGAAGTGTAGTGCCAACCCGGAGCCGATTCGGCCTCCATTGGCCGATTGGCGAGGTTTTGCGACCGCAACCTTTCAAGTTGGGCTAGGAGTCGGAGCCATGCCCGCAAGCGTCCCAGGAGCGGATCCGTCACGGGATGTCGCGGTCGCTGTCTGGATCGCCATTGACATGCAGGCGGAGCTTGCCCTCGGAGCCCGGGCGAAGAGCGATCCCCGTGATCGCACTCCGGAGCCAGCCCTTCGCGTCGGGTTGTCCGCGCTCGTAGGTGGCGTCCACGAGCGAGTAGAGCTCGGGCCTCTTGGTGTCGCGGTCGACGACCCAGGTCTCGGGGATTCCGAGAGAGGCGTAGAAGGGAAGCTTGGCATCGGTGTCGTCCCGGGGGCTTCGGATCTCCACCACCACGGTGGGGGCTCCGTCGAAGTACTCGTTCCGGTCGATGGCAAAGCGATCAGGGGCGAGGAGGACGACGTCCGGGATGCGGTAGTCGTTCGGCCAGCAGCCGCGGCGAGCAACGTTGATCTGGTGGTAGACCCTGGCCCCGTGGCGGGGAGCCCAGTGGGTCCGGAGATACGTCTCCAGGGCCCATTCGAGATCCTGGTGGATGCGTGTGGGAGAAGGAACCATCCGGAGCTCTCCGTCCCACATCTCATCGAAGTTGTGGGCGCCGGTCTCTTTCCTTCTCTGGACGACGGGATCGGGAGCGGGTGACATGGCGTCTCCTTTCGGTCCTGGTCGATTATAGCGTGCTGGCCTGGACCGGGTTCTACCGTATGGACGCCCGGGGGCCCCCGCTGGAGTCGAGAGCTCCTCGATCCGGGGGACCTGAGCCTGAATAATCGGGGCCGTCCGGCCGATAGACAGAAAGGAGCCGGAATCATGCTGGATCTCGTCCTCTGCCTTGCCCTTGGCGCGCCTCTCCTCCTCGCGGAGCCAGCGAGCGGAGAGGCTCCTTGCGTGGAGACGGCGGGTCCCGTCCTGGGTCGTCGTCTCCTCGACGCCCACGGGCAGAGCCATCGCATCGGTGACCAGGGACGCGGAGTCGCTCTGGTGTTCCTCATGCCGGGGTGCCCGGTGGCGTCCCGCGCCGTCCCCGAGCTCCACCGGGTGTTCGATCTGGCGAGCGAGACCGGAATCGAGCTCTACGGAGTCCTCTCCGATCCGACCCTCACGCCGTCCATGGCCCGCACCTTTTGCGGTGACCTGTCGCTCCGCTTCCCGGTCCTGCTCGACGGGGCAGGCGACCTCTACCGTGCGCTGCTTCCGACCCACGTTCCCGAGGTCTTCGTCCTCGGCGGCGACGGTCGGTGCCTCTACCGCGGTCGCATCGACGACGGCGCCGCCGACCTCACGGTGCACGTGACCCCCACCACCCACGACCTCCGCGATGCCGTTCTTGCCCTTTCCCTGGGCAAGGCTCCCCTCACGGTGCGCACCCGGCCCGTCGGCTGCTTCCTCGAGGCCTGGGACGAGAAGGGAGAGAGCGAGGAGAGGGAGGTCGTGTACACGCGGGACATCGCGCCCCTGCTTCAGGCCAATTGCGTGGACTGTCATCGCGAAGGAGAGGTCGCTCCCTTCCCGCTCCTGACCCATGAAGATGCCCGCAAAAGAGCTCGCCTCATCGCCCACGTCACCGAGAAGCGGCTCATGCCTCCCTGGAAGGCGGAGCCGGGTTTCGGCAGGTTCCAGGACGAGCGCATCCTGAGCGAGGAAGAGATCGCCCGCCTCGGTGCCTGGGCCCGGTCCGGCGCCAAGGAGGGCGATCCGAAGTGGCTTCCCGCTCCGCCGTCCTTTGCCGCGGGCTGGAGCATGGGCGAGCCCGACCTCGTGCTCGAGCCCGGGGACGGGTTCACGATGCCCGCCGAGGGCGAGGACGTCTTCCGGTGCTTCGTCCTGCCCACCGGGCTTCTCGAGGACAAGGGCGTCATCGGCGTCGAGTTCCGTCCGGGGGCCCGGGAGGTCGTCCACCATGCGATCTTCTACCTCGACGCGACGGGGAGAGCGCGCGAGCTCGATCGGGCCGACGAGGGGCCTGGATACTCGCGCTTCGGTGGGCCGGGATTCACCCCTTCGGGAGCCCTGGGAGGGTGGGCTCCGGGAGCTTCTCCGCATACCTATCCCAAGGGGGTCGGAAGACGCATTCACGCGGGTGAGGACGTCGTCCTCCAGATCCACTACCACGCGAGCGGAAGAGAAGTCGTCGACCGGAGCCGGATCGGGCTGCGCTTCGCGACGGAGCCTCTCGAGAGGGTGGTCCGGGGTCTGGTCGTCGGCCGCCAGGATCTCGACATCCCGGCCGGCGAGGCTCGCCACGAGGTGAGGGCCCGGCTCACCTTGCCGGTGGATGTCGAGCTCACGGGGGTCACTCCCCACATGCACCTCCTCGGCAAGGAGATGAAGGCCACGGCGATGACTCCCGACGGGCACGAGATTCCACTGGCCTGGATCCGTGACTGGGACTACGACTGGCAGGGACAGTACCGCTACCGCGATCCTCTCTTTCTGCCCGAGGGTACGCGCATCGATCTCGTCGCGGTCTACGACAACTCGGAGGGCAATCCTCGCAATCCGAGCCGACCCCCGGCCCGGGTGCGGTCGGGCGAGGGGACGACCGACGAGATGTGCTTCTTCTTCCTGAACTACGTCTCGCCGGATCCGCAGGCCCCGATGCGCCTGCGCGGAGCCATGCTGCGCTCTTTCCTCGAGGAGCGTGCGGAGAAGACGAGGCGAGGCGGGGGAGACACGGGCGGGTGATCGAAGACGAAGCGACCTCGAATGGAGAGGAGTCCGGGGACGACGATGCCCTCGTCCTCGGCGATGCCTGGATCCGGGACCGGGGACGTCGGGTCCTCGTCTACGCGAGGACCCTGCTTCGCGACGACTCCGAGGCCGCCGATGCGGTGCAGGAGGCGATGCTGGCCCTCCTGCAACACCAGGAGCGCTACGACCTGGCCCGGGACGGTGAACGGATCCTCTTCACCATCGTCACCAATCGCTGCCGCAACATGATCCGCGACCGGAGCGTTCGCGAGAGGCGGAGGATCGACGATCCGGAGGGAGAGCTGCTGGGCGAGATTCCCGACCCGACGGTCTGCTTGCCTGACGAGGTGGCGATGGGGGGAGAGCTGGCGGACGCGATCGAGGCGCTCCTCGATCGCCTGCCCCTTCAGCAGAGAGCGGTCCTTCATCTGGCCGCACTCGGGAAAAAGCGCGAGGAGATCGCGAGCATCCTCTCCATCAAGCCCGAGCATGCGTCGGTGCTCCTCTACCGGGCGCGCAGGTCCCTGGCCCGCGTCCTGCCGCACCATGGCAGGGAGGTGCGGGAATGAGCGAGGAGATGCGTCTTCCGACCGAGGAGGAGGAGCGCGCTCTTGCGCTGCTCGCCACCCATCTCGAGGAGAAGGAGCGCGACGTCGATGTCGAGGAGCTCCTCCGCAGGATCCAGGATGCCCCCGACGCCCGGGAATACGAGACCGACATCGAGCGTCTGGAGCGAAAGCTGCACGCGACGCCCGGGAAGATCCGGCTCCTGCGAGCCGCGGTGGTTCTCGCCATCGCCGCCACGGTCTTCGCTCTCTTCAGGGGCGACCCGCCGGCGGAGGGTCTCGTCCTGGCCAGGGAGATCGCCTCGGCGCTGGCGAGCTCGCCCGATCGTACCTACCACGGCACGTTCCGGGCGGCGCACGGGACGAGCCGCCCCCTGGCGCGACTTCTCTCCGGAAGAGAGGTCCTCCTCTCGACGCGGGGGAGTAGCTTCTTCATCCGCCCCGGAGATGTCGGGATGAAGCTCGTCTGGGGCCGGGACGGGGTGACGGATACCCTCTGGATGGCGGTGCCCGGAAGCTACGGGCTCCGTTCCGCTCCCGAGGGAAACGTGGCGCGACGGGTCGAGCTCCTGGTGGAGATGCGCTCCATGGATCTCGGACGCATCCTCGACCGGCTCGTCAAGCTGTGCGTGGTGGAGGAGAGACAGGAGGGCGAGATGCGCATTCTCGAAGCCACCCCCCGGGGGGGACTCCTGGCCCGCTTCCGTCCCGGGGATCGTGCCGACTTCACGAAGGTGATCCTCCGCGCTCGTGGCTCCGACCTCGCGCTCGTTCGCGTGGAGACTCACCTCGCCATCGATGGCGAGGAGACGGGGACTCTGGTGTGGGAGCTGACGGGCGAGGAAAAGGTGAGCGATGAGCTCTACACTCTCGAGGGACACCTGCTCGGCGGCGAGACGGTCATCGAGGCCACCAACGTGGCGAAGACCCTCGAGGCGTTGCAGGGCATCCAGCCGGGAGAGGGGAAATAGATTCAGGCGCGGGCGGTCCTGGACGAATAAAGATGCTATCTTGACGCATCCGCTAGACTGTTTATTCTAGGACATCATGACCGCCAGCACCGCCCAGCGACGGAGGATCATCCAGGAGATCCTGACCGACCACGAGATCTCGAGCCAGGCCGAGCTCCGGAAGCATTTGAAAAGAAAGGGTTTCCGGGCCTCGCAGCCCGTGCTGTCGAGGGACCTGCGGGCCCTCGGGGTGGCCAAGCAGGGGGGGAACTACCAGCTCGCTTCCGGCGAACGGGTGACTCCCCTGACCACTCTCCAGGCCCTTCTTCGGGGTGTGTCTCCCGTGCGCGAGCTCGTGATCGTCCACTGCGAGCCCGGCGCGGCGAGTGCCGTGGCCCGGGCCCTCGAGGCCGAGGAGCTGGAGGGGCTGGTGGGGACGGTGGCAGGTGACGATACGATCCTCGTCGCCACGGGTTCGGCCGTTTCCGCCCGGGAGGTGCGGCGGCGCGTGGAAGGGTTGCTCGATCTTTCCCGGTCCCAGGAAGGGGAATGAAGTCCCGATGAAGCGATGCCGTCTCGACAAGATCGCCTCGGTCACCTCGCGCCTGCGGCTCGACCGCAACGCCGTTCTCGGCGAGGAGATTCCCGCGCGGGCGGGAACGGTGATCGCCTGTCGCGTGCTCGACGCCAAGACCACGTACAACACCCTCGAGGACGTGCATGGCCGTATGGTCACGCTGCACCCCGGAGACGTGATCGCGGGCGCCCTCGGCCATCGCGACGCGCTCTACGGCTACTCGGGGCACGTGCCCGAGCAGGTCGCCCCGGGTGACGAGCTCCAGCTCCTCAACCTCGGGGGAGTCATCGGCACGGGAGCGGTGGCCACGCCATCGCTTGGCCCACCCTTTCGGCTCGAGGTTCTGGGCGCGGTGCTGGAGTTCCCCTACGTGGGAACCCGCGTGGGCGTTCCCGCCGACGTGGCGAAGGCGGCGCTGCCCCGGGAGACGCTTCCCGCGACCGGGGGCGGTCTCCCGCCCATCGTGTCCCTCGTCGGCACGTGCATGGACGCGGGCAAGACCACCGCCGCCGCGGTCCTCATCGCCGAGGCCACCCGGCGCGGGCTCAAGGTGGCGGCGGGCAAGCTCACCGGCGTGTCCCTGCGACGCGACATCCTCCAGATGCACGATTGTGGCGCCGACCCCGTGGCGGTCTTCACCGACTTCGGGGTCGTCACCACCGATCGCGGCAATGCGGTCGCCGCCGCCCATTCGCTCGTGGTCCACCTCGCCCGCAGCCGTCCGGACCTCCTCGTCCTCGAGATGGGAGACGGATTGCTCGGCACCTACGGCGTCGATGCGCTTCTCGCCGATCCCGCGCTCAAGGGTGCGCTTCGGGTCACGGTGCTCTGCGCTCAGGATCCGGTGGGCGCGTGGGGGGCCAAGAGCATCCTCCATGAGCGCTATGGGATCTCCGTGGACGTGATCTCGGGCAAGGTCACCGATGGCCCCACCGGGCTCCGCTTCTGTCACCAGGAGCTGGGGGTGCCCGCGCACAACGCCCTCAAGGACGGAGCCGGGCTCACCGATGCCGTTCTTGCCGCCCTCGAGCCGAGCCTTCACGGAGCGAAGCGATGACGGAGGGTGAATCCCGGATCCCGCTCTTCGTCCTGGGTGGCGGGGGCATGCTCGCCGGCGAGCTCCTGCGGCTTGCCGAGCTCCATCCGCGACTCGAGGTGCGGGCGGTGTCGACGCGCGACGTGGCCAGGACGAAAGCGGTGCACGCGCACGTCGCACCGGCCGGACCAGGTCCTCTCGCGTCCGAGGAGGAGGCCCTCGACATTCTGGTGACGAGCCTCGTCGCGGGCGAGCGGGCGGCGGTGTTTCTCGGGCTCCCGCACGGCCAGTCGGCGGACACGGTGGCCCGTATCCTCGAGCGGACGAAGGGACACGACGACGGGCTCACCCTCGTCGATCTCTCCGCCGACTTCCGCCTCGAGGATCCGGATCTCTACGCCGCCACCTACGGGAGACCCCACCCACGTCCCGAGCTCCTCGGGACCTTCGTCTACGGGCTCCCCGAGCTGCGGAAGTTCTCGCTCGAGGGCGCGCGACGCATCGCCGCGCCGGGCTGCTTCGCCACCGCGCTCCAGCTCGCGGTGGTGCCCGCGGCGCGGGGGGGGCTTCTCGATGCCCGAAGGCCCTGGATTCTCCACGGCATCACCGGGTCGAGCGGCAGCGGCACCGAGCCCGCTCCCGGGACTCACCATCCCCATCGCCATGGCAACCTCTGGGCCTACGGGCTCACGGGTCACCGTCACGAGGCCGAGCTGCGCCAGGCCATCGCGCCTCTCGGAGTGGATCCCGTGCTGCATTTCCTGCCCCACTCGGGGCCGTTCGTGCGGGGGATCCACCTCACCGCCACGCTGCCCCTGGCGAGGAGCGTGAGCACCGAGGAGTGCCACGAGGTGTTCGCCGCGGCCTACGAGGGGCGCCCCTTCGTGCGCGTGCTCGAGGGCAGGGTGCCCGATCTCCGCAGCGTTGCCGGCTCCAACACCGCGTGCCTTGCGGTTTCGGTCCGGGGCGAGGTACTGACCGTGCTGTGTACTCTCGACAACATCGTGAAGGGCGGCGCGGGTCAGGGGCTCCAGTGCCTCAACCTCGCCGAGGGATGGCCCGAGACGTGGGGGCTTCCGCGCTCGGGCCTCGGGGCCTGCTGATCCGAAGGAAGGAAGGACGGACGCGTGATCGATCTCTACCGGGCGGCGCCGCACATCCGGCTGCACCGTGACAAGGTCATCGTGATCAAGGTCGGCGGCGGGAGCCTCGGCAGCGCGCACGCGCGGGAGGCGCTGGCCCGCCAGATCTCGCTCGTGCACGACCTCGGCTCGCACGTGGTGGTCGTCCACGGCGGGGGGCCCCAGACCGACGAGCTGCAGAGGCTCCTCGGCGACGAGCCCGAGATGGTGGATGGACGTCGCGTCACCACCGAGGCGGCGCTCCGGGCCCTCCGCATGGCCACCGGTGGCGAGCTCAACGGTCTTTTCGTCGGGTCGCTCCGCGCGCTGGGAACGCCGGCAGTGGGGCTCAGCGCGGCCAGCGGGATCCTCACCGCCAGCCGGAGGCCGCCGCTCGCCACCACCCGGGGGCCCGTCGACTTCGGCCTCGTGGGCGACCTCGAGCGCGTCGATGTGAGCACGCTGGTGGCGGTGCTCGACGCGGGCTCGGTGCCCGTGGTGTGCCCTCCGGCGGCCGACGAGAAGGGGGGCGCGCTCAACGTCAACGCCGATCTCGCGGCGGCGGCCATCGCGGTGGAGATGGAGTCGGCCAAGCTCGTGCTGATGACGGGGACGCCGGGCATCCTGGCCCGTCACGACGACCCGGGAAGCCTCCTCTCGGCGATCACCCTCTCCGAGCTCGATGCCCTCGAGGACGAGGGAGGCCTCGCCAAGGGGATGCTGGTCAAGGCGGCGGCCATCCGCAAGGCGATCCGCGGCGGAGTGGGTCGTGTGCACGTGGTGTCGGGGAGCGACCCCGATGCGCTGCTGCTCGAGCTCTACACCAACCACGGCGCGGGGACTCTGGTCACGCTCGAGCCGGAGGTGGCGCCCATCCTCACCTGTTAAGAATGGTGCCAGGCACACTTCTTTACACCTCGCCCACGACCCTCCGCGCCCTCCTCTTCCCTCCTGGCTTCCTCCGGGCCACTGCTTTCCTCTTTCCCGTGGTATGGCTCGTACTCCGGTTGCCCGGGTGGACCCTCCGGGGGATAATGGCCCCAAATCCAAGGACGGGAGAACGCATCGTGACACGACTCGCGGCCCTGATCGTCTTGTCCCTCCTGGCCACCGCCGCCGTGGCCCAGGAGCCAGCGGCTCCCGGTCCTCCGGTGCTCGAGGTCGGCGTTCCCCTCGAGTCCGAAATTACCGAGGCCGACCCGGTGATGGAGACCGAGACGCTGCTGCGGGGCTACAACGACGCGCCCATCCGGGGAAGGACCTTCCTGGTCCGGGTTCCCGGGTCGGGTCCCTACCACATCGATTTGAGGTCTTACTTCTTCGACGCCTACCTCGTGCTCCGCGATGCCGGTGGAAACTTGCTCGCCGAGGATGACGACGGGCTTGTCGCGACCCACGCGCGGATTGTCGCCGAGCTCGACGGAGGGAAGAGCTACCCCATCGAGGTCTGCGCTCTGCACGGAAGGACGGGACCGTTCAAGCTCGTGCTGCGGGAGGGACAACCTGCGGAGCTTTCCCCGGTCGAGAAGACCCGGCTCGCCATCTTGGATGCACGTGAGGCGGTGCAAAGGGTGGAAACGTTGCGTGGCCCCGACCACCCGGACGTAGCCCAGACTCTCAACAACCTGGCTGCTCTCGTTTACGCCCAGGGACTTTTCTCGGAGGCGCGGCCCCTCTTCGAGAGGTCGCTCGGGATCCGGGAGAAGGCTCTGGGCCCCGACCACCCGGATGTGGCCGAGTCTCTCAACAACCTGGCGCTTCTCCTGAAGGTCCGGGGTCATTACTCGGAGGCGCGGCCGCTCTATGAGAGGTCGCTCAGGATTCGGGAGAGGGCTCTGGGCCCCGGCCACCCGTCTGTGGCCGAGTCTCTCAGCAACCTGGCACTTCTCCTCGAGGCCCAGGGTCATTACTCGGATGCACGGCCGCTTCTGGAGAGGTCGCTCGTGATCCGTGAGAAGGCCCTTGGCCCCGACGCCCCGGCTGTGGCGGTGTCTCTCAACAATCTGGCGCTTCTCCTCGACTCCCAGGCTCTTTTCTCGGAGGCGCGGCCGCTTTATGAGAGATCGCTCAGGATCCGGGAGAAGGCTCTTGGCCCCGATCACCCGGCTGTTGCGGTGGCTCTCAACAACCTGGCGCTTCTCCTCAAGTCCCAGGGTTTCTTGTCTGAGTCGCGGCCGCTCTATGAGAGATCGCTCAGGATCCGGGAGAAGGCGCTTGGCCCCGACCACCCGGATGTGGCGCAGTCTCTCAACAACCTGGCATCTCTCCTCGATTCCCAGGGTCTTTTCTCGGAGTCGCGGCCGCTTTACGAGAGGTCGCTCGGGATCCAGGAGAAGGCACTCGGTCCCGACCACCCGGATGTGGCGGCGTCTCTCAACAACCTGGCGCTTCTCCTCAAGTCCCAGGGTCTCTTGTCGGAAGCGCGGCCGCTGTACGAGAGATCGCTCAGGATCCAGGAGAAGGCTCTTGGCCCCGACCACCCGGACGTGGCGGTGTCTCTCAACAACCTGGCGATTCTCCTCGATTCCCAGGGACTTTTCTCGGAGGCGCGGCCGCTATACGAGAGATCGCTCGTGATCCGGGAGAAGGCTCTTGGCCCCGACCACCCGGATGTCGCCCAGTCTCTGAATAATCTGGCAGCTCTCCTCCACCCCCAGGGTCTTTTCTCGGAGGCGCGGCCGCTCTATGAGAGGTCGCTCAGGATCCGGGAGAAGGCTCTTGGCCCCGATCACCCGGATGTGGCCGAGACTCTCGGCAACCTGGCAGTTCTCCTCAAGACCGAGGGACGTTTCTCGGATGCGCGGCCGCTTCACGAGAGATCGCTCAGGATCCGGGAGAAGGCTCTTGGCCCTGACCACCCGGATGTGGCGGCGTCTCTCAACAACCTGGCGCTCCTCGAGGCCGATGTCGGCGAGAACAAGCGTGCCATCGAGCTTTCCCGACGGGCTATTCTCTCCCGCGAAGCTCAGCTCGAGTCGACGCTCTGGTCCCAGACCGAGAGCGAGAGGCTGCGCTTCGCGGCGACCCTGCGGGGCAGTCTCGAGACGTACCTGAGCCTTGCCCGGGAGGAGACGACCGGGGACGATCGTCCGGGGGAGGTGACCTCCGTCATCCTCTCCTGGAAGGGAAGGGTCGCGCGCAGTCTCTTCGAGGACGGAGAGAGGTGGGTCGCCGCGCTCTCTCCCGGAGAGCGGGCGATCGTTGAGGAGCTCCGCTCCGTGCAGAAGAGCCTCTCGGATGCGCTCTATGTGCGGGAGGTGGCCGACCCGGAGGCCCACGGTCGGCTCCTCGAGGGGCTCCGCGAACGACGGAAGAACCTCGAGCTGTCGCTCGTGCGGTCGCAGAAGCTCGCGCTGGGCCGGGGGGAAAGGGAGGGGAAGGGGGAGATCAGCAGGGAGAAGGGGTGGGAAAGGGGGGAGGAGGCGGCGGCCGTGCTGGGTGCTCTGTCACCGGGGTCGGTGGCGGCGAGCTTCCTCGCGCATCGAGTCTACCGCCCAGCCGAATGGAAGGGAGAGGAGTTCGTCAACAAGGGAGCGTGGGCCGAGCCGCGGGTCTCGGCGTTCGTGGTGCGGCCCGGCAAGAGCGATACGGTCTGGCTGGATCTCGGTGAGGCCTCGGTCCTGGAGGAGGCGACGAAGGCATTCCTCGAGGAGCTGGTGACGAAAAGAGGCATGGCGCTGTCGGCAGCGAACGCTGAGGCTCCCTTGACTACACCGGCGACGGACCGATTGCGCGAGCTCTTGTGGAATCCTCTGCGCGATGCGATCGGAGATGCCGAGCTCGTGATCGTCTCCCCCGACACGTTTCTCGGCACCCTGCCGCTCGAGACGCTCCAGGAGGAGGATGGCAGCTATCTGGTCGAGAAGCGATCCTTTGTGTACGTGCAGGATCTGCTGAGCCTTGTGGACCGTCAACGACCGGAAGAGCCGGCTTCCCCGCGCCTTCTCGCCGCGGGCGGCATCGACTACGGAAGGCGCGGCAAGCTCGAGCCCGAGCTCGCCCCGAAGCTCGAGCTTGCCAACGCGGCACTGCTGGCGCGGCTCGAGACCCGGGGCGGTCTTCCTCCGCGGTGGAGCCGGCTCACGGCCACGGGCCAGGAGGTCGATGCGATCGCCGGACTGTTCGAGGAGGCCGCCGAAGAAGCAGGCGCCAGTACCCTTCTTCTCGGGAAGGACGCGACGGAAGAGGCGATCAAGCGGAATCTCGACCGCCACACCCACGTCCACCTCGCGACCCACGGGTACTTCCAGCCGGAGGGTCTGCCGTCGGCCTGGAAGAAGGCGCAAGAGGAGGCCGAGAAGGACCGCGGCGGGGCCTTTCTCGAGGAGACGGAGAAGACGATCACGGGGTATCTTCCCGGGCTTCTCTCGGGTCTCGTGTTCGCCGGCGCCAACGCGGAGCCGGAAGAGGGGAGAGACAACGGCCTTCTCACCGCGGAGGAGGTGACCTACCTCGATCTGAAGAGGTGCGAGCTCATCGTGCTGTCCGCCTGCGAGACGGGGCTCGGACGACCCGAAGGCGGCGAGGGGATGATCGGGTTGCGGCGCAGCTTCCGGCAGGCGGGTGCCCGCACGGTAATCAGCTCGCTGTGGAAGGTGAGAGACGACAGCACGCAAGAGCTGATGGAGCGCTTCTACGAGAACCTCTGGCTGAAGAAGATGGGAAAGCTCGAAGCACTGCGCCAGGCTCAGCTCTGGATGCTGGAGAGGAACAGGAAAGACAGCGGGGATGCGTTGCCGTCGACGTGGGGCGCCTTCGTGCTGGACGGGGACTGGGAGTAGGGTTGGCATGGGGGAGTATTTTTCATCCAGGCGCGGGGAATCGCGAAGTCGCCTTCAGAACCGGGAGGATACGTCCTTTGGACAGCGGCGTGCGTGCAATGGCAGGGTAGTCCTCGCTGGATCTGACACACTCCCGAACAAACCGAACTCGTTCCGAGGAGGGATTCATGTCGAAAGCGCGAAAGGCAGGCACTCGGGGCAGGCCGTGGCACTTGTGGGTGGTCGGAATCGTCGGACTCTTGTGGAATTCGTTCGGTGTCGTGTCCTTCATGTTGACGCAGCTGAACGTCGAAGCTGTCATGAGCGAGTATCCACCGGAACAACGTGAGTACTTCCAGAGCCTTCCGCTCTGGGCCGTTGCGTTCTGGGCGATCGGCGTGTTTGGCGGCGTCATGGGGTGCCTCCTCATGTTGCTCGAGAAGCGTCTCGCGGTGCCGATTCTCATCGCCTCAGTGGTAGGGGCCATTGTCTCCAAGGAGCCTCTTGGCGGTCTTCATGGCTGTCCGTGAGAGCGGTGGTGACCAGCAGTCTTCCCGCTTCCGTCGTCGCGAGGGGAGGCGCCCGGCTGACTGCCTCGCACCGGCGCTTTGGGGCTGGGCGGAGAACGGGCGTGGGCAAGATCTCCGGGCGTTGGGTGTAAAGAAGTGTGCCTGGCACCTTTCTTAACACCTATCCGGGCGCTTTCCTGGCATTGTGGGCTCACCCCCGGCCGGCTACCGACCCGACCCGGCGGCCTCGCAGAGGAGGCTCTGGGTTCGCGGTCCTGTAAAGAAACGTGCCTGGCACCTTTCTTAACGCCTCGGCGCAGGTGCACGGATCCACGCCTCGTCTCTTCCCTCCCCCCTCCCTCTGCAGCGGCGGCGGGCCCTTGCCAGCGTGTCCTTGCGGGCCTAGTCTTGGTCGGTGGCCCTCACGAGCCTCACGGAACGCAGTGGAGACCCGCATGTCCCATGATCTGATGCATTTGCGCGCGGCCCTCGTCCGGCAGCCGCATGCCTACCCGCTGCTGCTGGACGCCCTGCGCCACGCAGCCGGCGTTCTCTCCCGGGGAGCCGTGGTGAAGTCCGCTCCCCTCGATCGGGAAGGGACGGTGTGGGATGCCGAGCGCCGGTCGTTCTTCGGCGGCTTCTGGTGGCCTTGCCCCTATGGAAACCTCTTCGGCGGCATCCATCTCCTCTTCGAGTGGCGGCAGCCGAAGGCTCCGCCGCAGGAAGGTCCCTCCCTCACCTGGATCCCTCTCACGGAGGCCTCGGGCTACGCCGCCTACGTCGAGCTGAGGAAGGGCACCCGCCACGACGCCAAGATCGTGGCCATGATGTCGCTGGAGAGGTTCGCGGAGAGCCTCACCGTGGACGGCCTCCGGGCAATGGGCGAGAAGATCGACAAGGCCTCGGTGGGGGTCTACGACCAGAGCCAGCTGCGGGGGGACAAGGGGGAGTCCACCCCCGACAAAGGGGCCTGATCCCTGTTTCCCCGCCGGGAATCGATGCCCGGCGGGGCTCCCGCCACCTTTTCCCGGCCGCCCTTGACCGCGATGGCACACTACCCGTTTCCCTTTTTCCGGAGGCCCGTCCCGTGTCCACAGGTGAGCTCATCGCTCTCGCTTGTGCCCTGAGCTGGTCGGTGGCCGTCATCTTCTTCCGCAAGGCCGGAGACGACGTCCATCCGGTGGCCTTGAACCTGTTCAAGAACACCCTGGCGCTGGTGCTCATGGTGCCCACCCTGTTTCTGGTGGAGGGAGTCCTCTTCTATCCCACGGGCTCGTGGGACCTGGCCATCCTCGGAGTGAGCGGCATCCTCGGCATCGGCATCGCCGACGCCCTCGTGCTCAAGAGCCTGGCCCTGGTGGGGGCGAGCCGCTGGGCCATCGTGGAGTGCCTCTACTCGCCCTTCGTGATCGGTCTCGCTCTCCTCTTCCTGGGCGAGGCCCTGGGGGCGAGGGAGATCCTGGGGGCGGTGCTCGTCCTTTCCGCCATCCTCTGCGTGACGGGACTCCGCGGGGCGCGCCGGCGGGATGGCCGGGCCATCCTGCACGGAACGCTCCTCGGCGCCGCCGGGCTCCTGACCATGGCGGTGGGAATCCTGCTCGTGAAGCCGCTCTTCGCGAGGGTGTCGCTCCTCTGGGTGATCGAGGTGCGGCTCATTGCCGGCGTGCTGGGCTCGATCCTCGCCCTCCTCCTCGTCCCCGGGTGGAAGCGGGCGCTGGCCACCCTCCGTCCCGGGAAGAGCACGGTCATGATCGTGGTGGGCTCCCTCTTCAGCACCTACATCGCCATGATCCTGTGGGTGGCGGGTTTCAAGTACAACGATGCTTCGGTGGCGGCCGTGCTCAACCAGACCGCCACCATCTTCACCGTGGTCCTGGCCGCGATCTTCCTGCGCGAGGCCCTGACCTGGCGCAAGGTGGCGGGTACGGTCCTGGCCCTGTCGGGTGTGTTCCTGATGACCACGAGGGATGTTGCGGTGGGAGCAGAGCCTCCCACTTCCGGCGAGAAAGGAGAGACCATGGCGAGCGGTGACCCGGCGAAGGAGAAACAGGGTGAGGTGGCGACCCTGGGCGGGGGGTGCTTCTGGTGCATCGAAGCGGTCTTCCAGCAGACAGGCGGCGTCCTCGCCGTGCGCTCCGGATACATGGGAGGAACGATCGCGGATCCCACCTACAAGCAGGTGTGCACCGGGACCACCGGCCACGCCGAGGTCGTGGAGGTCCGCTTCGACCCCGAGAAGGTGAGCTACCGGAAGATCCTCGAGGTCTTCTTCCGGTCCCACGATCCGACCACCCTCAACCGTCAGGGCGGCGACGTGGGGACCCAGTACCGCTCGGCCATCTTCTTCCATGGCGATGAGCAGAAGAGGGTGGCCGAAGAGGTGAAGAAGGAGCTGAGCGAGAAGAAGGCCTTTTCTACACCCATCGTGACGGAGATCGTCCCGGCCACCAACTTTTTCGTGGCCGAGGACTACCACCAGGACTACTACGAGCTCAACAAGCGCGCTCCCTACTGTCAGGCGGTCATCGCTCCCAAGCTCCGGAAGCTCGGCCTCGAGGAGTGAGATCGTGGCGCGGAAGCCAGATCACGGGTGATGCCGGTGAGCGCTCCCCCTGCCCTGGGTCCCGACGGTCGGGGTTTACAGCCCCCGGCCCCGAATGGATAACCACTCCCGTCCCTGGCCGGGGCCGCTCGCGGTGATCCTGGCCCGGTGACGCATCTGCTCCCTGCAGATCCCAGGAAGGAGAGACCGTGGAGACCGACATCGCCTCACGCTACACCCCGGGCCAGATCGAGAGGATCTGGTACGAGAGGTGGACAAGGGACCGGTGCTTCGAGCCCCGGCCCTCGGGTCGCGATCCCTACACGATCATGATTCCCCCGCCTAACGTGACGGGGGCTCTCCACATGGGACATGCTCTCAACAACACCCTCCAGGACATCCTCATCCGGTTCCGGAGGATGCGCGGTCACCAGACCCTCTGGATGCCGGGGACCGATCACGCCGGCATCGCCACCCAGACCGTGGTGGAGAAGATGCTCCTCAAGCAGGGCATCAAGAAGGACGACCTCGGCCGCGAGAAGTTCATCGAGAAGGTCTGGACGTGGAAGGAGGAGTACGGGGGAAAGATTCTCGGGCAGCTGGAGAAGCTCGGCTGCTCGTGTGACTGGAGCCGCACCCGCTTCACCATGGACGACATGCTGTCCAAGGCCGTGCGCACCGCGTTCACCCGCCTCTTCGAGAAGGGTCTCATCTACCGCGGCTACCGGCTCATCAACTGGGATCCGGGAACGAGAACGGCTCTTTCCGATGACGAGATCGAGCACAAGGACCTCCAGTCGCACCTCTATTACCTCCGTTACCCCGTGGTGGGGGACCCGTCCCGCCACGTGGTCGTCGCCACCACCCGGCCCGAGACCATGCTCGGCGACACCGGGGTCGCCGTTCACCCCGCCGACCCGCGCTACCGGGACCTCGTGGGAAAGAAGGTCCTGCTCCCCCTCATGGAGCGTGAGATTCCCGTCATCGCCGACGAGACCGTCGACCCCGACTTCGGCACCGGTGCGGTCAAGGTGACTCCGGCCCACGACCACGCCGATTACGAGCGGGGCGAGCGCCACGGCCTCCCCGTGCTCAACGTCATGAACGAGGACGGCAGCCTCAACGAGGACGCGGGCACCTACGCGGGCCTCGACCGCTTCGTGGCCCGAAAGAAGGTCCTGGCCGATCTGGAGTCCCTGGGCCTCCTGGACCACATCGAGGACTACACGCACAGCGTCGGCCACAGCTACCGTTCGGGCGCCGTCATCGAACCCCTTCTCTCCGAGCAGTGGTTCGTGAAGATGCGACCTCTGGCCGACGTCGCCATCCAGGCCTCGAAGGAGGGCCGACTCCGGTTCGTGCCCGAGAGGTGGGAGAGGGTCTATCTGCAGTGGCTCGAAAACGTCCGCGACTGGTGCATCAGTCGGCAGATCTGGTGGGGACACCGCATCCCCGTCTACTATGACGAGGACGGCACCCCCGCCGCGTCCGTCGAGGCCCTGACCGTTCATCCGGTGACGGGAAAGCCCATCGTGCGTCAGGACGAGGACGTCCTCGACACCTGGTTCAGCTCGGCTCTGTGGCCCTTCTCGACCCTCGGCTGGCCGGACAAGACCCCGGATCTCGAGAGGTTCTTCCCCACCCAGACCCTGGTCACGGCGCGTGACATCATCTATCTCTGGGTCGGGCGCATGGTCATGACCTCGCTCGAGTTCCTGGACCGGATGCCCTTCGACACCGTCTACATTACCGCCACCATCCTCGACGAGCAGGGCCGTCGCATGTCGAAGTCGCTCGGCAACGGCATCGACCCCCTCGACATGATCGATCAGTATGGCGCCGACGCGGTGCGGTTCACCCTTCCCCTCCTCACCAGCGAGGGTCAAGACATCAAGCTCGCCCCGACGAAGTTCGAGATGGGGCGCAACTTCATGAACAAGCTCTGGAATGCCTGTCGCTTCGCCCTCACCCACCTGGAGGGGGAAGCCGGCTCGCGTGCCCTGGGAAAGAGTCCGGCACTCGAGGATCGCTGGATTCTCTCGCGCCTGTCGAGGGTTGTCTCCGCGGAAACCGAGGCCCTGGACCGGTTCCGGTTCTTCGACGCCGCCCAGGAGATCTATCACTTCCTGTGGGATGAGCTGTGCGACTGGTATCTCGAGGTCGTCAAGCCCCGGCTCTACGACGGAGCGGGAGGGCCCGAGAGCAAGGCTCATGTCCAGGCCACTCTCGTCACCCTCCTCGACACGGTGCTGCGCCTCTTGCACCCCTTTGCTCCCTACATCTCGGAAGAGATCTGGTCCCGCCTGCGTCCCCATCTTCCGGAGGGAAAGGCCTCCGACGAGGGGCTCTGCAACGGGAGCTGGCCCGAGCCGGCGACGGCCGACCTCGATCCCGAGGCCGAGCAGGAGTTCGTCCGGCTCATGGATGTGGTCCGGGCCATCCGCAACATCCGCGCCGAGTACGACGTGGCCAAGACCCAGACGATCGCCGCCGTCCTCAGCCACGAAGACGGCGACGGCTCCCTTCCGGGCGAGGATGCGCGGGAGGCCATCCGCACCCTCTGCCGGGTCGAGAGCCTCACCGTTGGCCGCGGGCTCGAAAAGCCCGGAAAGTCGGCGGTGGCGGTGGCGGGAAGCGTCCACATCCACGTGCCTCTCGAGGGGATCATCGACCTCGACAAGGAGAAGGGACGGCTGCGCGACCGCATCGACAAGGCGAAGAAATACCTGTCGGGTCTGGAGAAGAAGCTCGGCAACGCCTCGTACGTGGAGCGAGCTCCGGCCGAGGTCGTGCAGCGGGATCGCGAGAAGGCCGACGAGACCCGGGCGGAGATCGGTCGACTGGAGGAGAGCCTGGGGCAGCTGTGAGAGGTTTCGGGCTCAGAAGGGTCTCCGGCCGTTGCTCGTCTTGTGCTCGGCCTCGCTGAAACGCCAGCCGTCGTCGGTTTTCCGCAGCCGAGCTCGCACCTCGATCTCCCACTCGACAGGGCTTCGCTCGTCCGCGCCCCGGTGCAGGCTGACCCCGAATATGGCCGTTGCGGCGAGCTTCTCGGGCGTCTCGAACGACACTTCCAGCGGAGAGCGACGGATGGCGAGGGCGTAAGGAAAGCGTCCCTCGGTGTTGCGCAGGGTCAGGAAGGCATGGCCGAGGGCCTCGCGGATGCGTTCACGTCCCAGGCCGGTCGTGGTCTCGGTGAAGTCGGCGGTGCACGTGTCGAGCAGGCTGCGCGAGCGGTGCTCGTTGAAGTCGCCGACAAGGCCCAGGATCAGGTTGCGAATCCTCGTCTCGTCGGACTCGAAGAAGCCCTTCACGAAGAAGATTCCGATCGCGAGGGCCGCCGCGAGAAGGACGAACCGACCGAACTTGCTCACTTGCACTCTCCCGGGCTACCACGTTCTTCCGCTTGTGGTTATAGCAAACGACCTCCCTGCACGGGAGGCGATGGTGGTATCCTCTCGCGTAGGTCCGGGAGGGAAACCCATGCGACAAGGCGCGTCCTCGGAGCGGCGGCGGGCGGCGGGGCCAGAGGCCGGCTCGCGCCAGGAGGATCGGAAGAAAGCCGAGAGCGGCATCGTTTGCCCGGTGTGCGGAGCGACCTGCGAGCAGATCAAGTGCAAGGTCGTCTGCCCGCGCTGCCGCACCCTCGTCTACAACTGCTCCGAGTTCTGAGGGTTGTGGTGGCGAACGGTCGCCTCGGGGCTATAATGACCGGCCAGGAACGAAACCTGACAGGCGGCCTCCTTGCCAAGGAAGATCGAGATGGAACCAAAGTCTCGCACCGAAGACGTGGCTCGCACCGAAGACCAGACGCGCCCTGAAGGCAGCGGCGCCGCCGAGCCGTTGGAGGTGGTGCCCGTCCAGACGGTGGAGGTGACCGAGGTCGAGCCCCCCACCCGCCCCGAGGTCCGAAAAAGGATGGGCCGGTTGGGCCTTCTCCGGGAATTCGGCCAGTTCCTCCGTCAGGAGGGCAAGTGGTGGCTGATCCCGATCGTGGTGGTGCTCGTGGTGCTGGGCGTTCTGCTCGTCATGGCCGAGTCCTCGGTCCTTGCGCCCTTCATCTACACCCTCTTCTGAGAGCCCGGTCCGGAGTCACCCGATTTGATCGCGACGGCGCTCTCAGATCGGAGGACCGCGCCGTCAGCTTGAGAGGGGCCACGGACGGCTCCTTGCCCGCGACGGCCGCGAGGGGGGCCTCCTCCGTTTGCCACGCTTTGGACCGACAGTTGCCAATCCCATCCTTCGCGGGCCGGGTCCAGGTCCCGGTCGGAGTCGAGTTTCGAGGGCGCGGGGAAGAAGATGGGGGCGAGAATGGAGATGCGTGAGGACATGGTGAGCTTCGCCGATGAGGCGCGGAAGCTCCTGGAGGAGTTCCCGGTGCGGCCCGGCTTTCTCGGACTTCTGGAGCCGATGGTCCGGGAGATGGATGAGCTGACGATCTCCCCCCAGGTGCGGGATCGGCTGCGCCGGATCCTGGTCGAGGTCTTCCGTCTCGAGACGGCCAACCATCGGCTGGCCGAGACCCGGCTTCGATCCCTGCATCAGCTACGCGATGCCCTCCAGACCCATCTTCGGATGCTCGAGCGGCTGAAGTCCCAGCTCGAGCAGAGGCGGGCGTCGGCAGCCGGTCAGCGCCGCTTCTCGCTGGACGATTTGCCTCCCAACTGAGCTCTCTGACCGCGCCGTCCCCGCCTCGTGGCGATTGAAGTCGGTGGAGGCGCGTGTGACAATGCGCCCGCGGTGGGCTTTTTCGACCCGGCGCCCGACCGCATATCCTCCGGGAAGCGGCAGGGTCTGTCTGCATGGGAATCAGCTGAATGGGCTTCCTCGACGAGGATATCCGCGGACCGGTCACGATCATCTTCCTGAGAGCCCCCGATCTCCACGAGGCCTGCCCGGCCATCCGGGGCGCGATCGAGCACCGGAAGAAAGGCGAGATCGGAGAGTTCTATCCCCTCTTCGTGCTCGACCCCCAGATCGAGGGCGGCGCAGGGTCTGACCTCATCTACCGGGCCTGGAAGCTCGGCCTCAACCTCCAGGAGGAGACGGGCTGGGGGCTCCGCGTCGAGTTTCGTCGTGGCAAGTCCGACGTCGAGCTCGAGACCTATTCCCGGGAGCTCCAGGCCGTCCGGGTCTACGCCGCACGGCCGGAGGATGGCGATGCTTCCGTCCTGAGCCGGGTCGAGTCGATCTGCCAGAAGAAAGGGCTTCGCCTCCTTCTCTTCCGGCTGGCCGGAACCGGCGAGGTGGATTTCGAGGACCTGGGAGCGGTGGCGGCGGCCGAAGAGGAAGGCGCGAAGACTCCGGCCCGGAAGGGGGCCAAGGGCTCCTCGTCGCCGGCAAAGACGAAAAGCGCCTCGACGAATTCCTCGACGAATTCCTCGACGAATTCCTCGAAACAGCCTGGGCCTGGGCCTGGGCCTGGGCCCGGGCCTGAGCCCGAGACCACGACCAAGGACAAGAAGACCTCGAGCACCAAGAAGAAGCCGCGCTCGGGTCGTGCCGCTTCCTGAGCCCGGACCGAGGGGTCAATCCGAGGTCCGATAGGGGTCGAGGGGCAAGGCCTCGGTGCCGCTGGCAAGGCTCGGTCGCAGTCTCATCGCCTCGTCCAGGTCGAAGTGCACCTCGAGCACGTCCAGCTCTTCGCACTGGCAGCTCGTCTGCAGGATGTCGCTCAGGGACGGCCGGGTGCGTCCCTCGTCTCCGGTGATGAACTCCTTGACGTAGGTGCCGGCCTCGGCGCGAATGCGAAGATCGAGGGAGGTTCCGGCGTCGCTCGCTCTCGCCGTCACCGGTACGGCGGTCAGGGCGAGGATACGGCGCCGGCGCACGAGATCGGCCCGCCGGTGGAGGACCCGGAGCGGCGTCTGCTGCTCGAGATCGAGGGGGGCGACCCCGGCCAGTCGCATCATGGCCGCTTCCTCGAGTGCCCCCTCGGAGCGAACCCGCGCCAGGTAGGTCTTTTCCGGCTCCACTTCCTTGACGAGCTTCTTGATGCGCCGGCCGGCGGGCCGCAGATCGGCGAGGGAGACCCCCTCAGTGCAGCTTTCGTTGATGATCCCGAGAGCCACCGTGCAGTCGAGGGTGCGCGTTCTCGGCCGTGTCAGCTCCAGGACGAAGGGGCGGCCTCCGCCCAGCATCCGGGCATCGACGTCCTCGCGGCCCATGCCGTGGAGCTTGCCCTCGTGGGCTCCCGTCTGCTCCAGAAGCGGCACCGCGAGGATTTCCTCCACGCTCGTGGGATAGACCCGTCCCTTTCCGTCACACTGCTCGCATCCGCGACCGCGACACTTCTTGCAGTGCCATCGCGTCTGGGGCAGCGAGCGGTTCTCCTTGAGGTAGCGACCGTAGACATAGATCGAGGCGATCCGCACGCGCACGCTCTTCTGGGCCACGTCGACTTCGATGGTCAGGTCGGGGTCCTGAGGAGCGATCCGGGTGCCTCGATAGGTCCGCATGACGTGGTCGGAGATCTTCCGGTTCATCTCCAGGCGGAGGGGCTCCGAGCGTTCACGGGGCATGGATCGAGGGAGCGTGGTGCCGACCAGGAAGGTCGTGAACTCCACCGGCCCCACCTTTCTTTCCACGTTGCGACAGAGTCGCTCCACGACCTCGTTCCAGTCGTCGGGCCGCTGCGGTTCCATCCGGCTCGGGGCCATCTGTGGGCGGGAGGATTCTCGGCGCATGGCGGGCAGGGTGTCCAGGCGACAGGTGGCGGTGTCCAGGAGGGCCCGCGCCGTCCACGACGGCGGCGCGATCGGGGCCGGGCCGGGAGGATAGCATATGGCCAGGTCCACCGGCCCGGAGCCCGGACGCCGGTTCCTCCGTCCTAGCGGCCTTCTTGCCGAGGAGGCCGGTCCTGCCGGAGCCGCCTCGTGGCGGCGCGCTTCCTGGCCATGGCCTCCGCCATCTCCGGAGCATACGTGTCGGACAGGAACTCGAACCAGCGCTCGGCATCGGTGCCGAAGCGCTTACCCGTCAGGAGGAGGAGGCACTCGGCTCCGGTGTCCCGCACGTCGTCCACCTCGGACTCGAGGAGCGCCACCAGGTCCGGAAGCGATCTCCTGAGGAGGGCCGTTCTCCAGCCTGGCTCGCGCTCGACGGCGAGACCCTTGCGCACGCTCTCCACGAGGAGGCCTTCGAATCTCTTTCTCGCCTCGTCCCCCGATTCCCAGAGCGCGACCAGCAGGCAGGGGACGGCACGCACCTCGAGACCCCGGACCACGGTCTCGAGGCTTCGTACGTAGTCCTTGCGTGGTCGCAGGCCCGCGTATTGCTCCCGCAGGGAGCTCTCGAGGCTCCGCAGCGAAACGAGATCAATGCCGCCCTTGGCATGCTCGATGCTGGCGATGAGGCGACGCGTCTCGTCCTGGTCCGAGGTGGCGGCGAGCTCGGCCTCCAGCTTGCGGATCCGATCCAGCGAAGCCTCGAAGTACTGCTGGACCGTTCGCCGGGCCAGGAGCTCGGCCTTGTCTCGAGACCAGGCTCCGTCCCTGGAGTCATTGATCTCGAATCGCATCTCCTGCAGGAGGTAGGGCAGGCCTGGCTCTCCGAAGTCGGTGAGGACGCGGACGATCTCGTCCTGCACGGAGCCGATGGCCTTCCCCGTGATGTCGGGGTACTCCCGCTTGATCACGTTTTCGGCATGGAAGAAACGGAGGGTCTGGAGGATCTCGGCCAGGGCCTCCCGCACCTGGGCCGGAACGCCCGCGACCGAGCAGGGTCGGGCCTCGCTCGCGCTCGCCACCTGACCGGGTCGTGGCGTGGCGGCGCCGGGAAAGGACGCGCGCCGGGTGGTCCACCACTGGCGAAGCTCCTCGACGGAACGGAAGGGGGTGTGAAAACCGTCGGCAGAGGTGGGTCCGGCCAGGAGCAAAAGAAGTAGCAAGGCCCGGACGCCTGCCCGCAGGCGCACGGACCCGTCCCGTGAGCTCCTCGACATGGAGCGGTCCCTTTCTTCTTCGGCGTGGCTCCGGCGGTCGTCTCCCTCGATTGTAGCGCCGGGAGTGCACAAAGGGCAACCCGGCGAACCAGGGGAGGAGAGGGGAAACCGGGTGGTCAGCGCACGATGGAGCCGGCAATGGCCGCCCGGTTCGGGGTGAGAAGGGTCGGGATCCCCTCGTGATCGGCAGCCAGGACCATCCCCCGGGACAGCGTTCCCCGGATCTTCCGCGGTTCGAGGTTGGCGAACAGGATCACCTGGGAGCCGATCAGCTCCGCAGGGTCGTAGTGCGCACGGATGCCCGACACGACCTGTCGCACCTCGAGGCCGATATCGATCCGAAGCAGGAGGAGCTTGTCGGCACCCTCGAGCGGCTCGGCCGCAATCACCTGTCCCACCCGGAGGTCAAGACGAGCGAAGTCGTCGATGGTGACCGGGTCCTTGAGGGGGGCGAAGGTGGTCTCCTCGGAAGCGTCTCCGCTCGCGTCTGCTGGGGCTGGCTCGGGGCTCTGCTCCGACATGCTGATTCTCTCCTTCAACTTGAGGATCTCGGCTTCGATGGTCTCGTCGTCGATCTTCTCGTAGAGGGCCTCGACCTTGCCGATGCGGAGTGGCTCCGGCAGGGGGACGGTTCCCGCGGTATCCCACGGCTGCTCGTCGGGAGATCCCTCGAGCCCGATCATCTTCCACAGGCGACGGGATGACGCGGGAAGGAACGGGGCCATGACCACGGCCAGGGTCCGGAGGAGACGGGCTCCCACCGCGAGCGTGGTCTGGCAGCGGGCAGGATCGGTCGTGCGCGTCTCCCAGGGCCGGGTGTCGTCGATGTAGCGGTTTCCCAGGCGCGCCAGGAGCAGGAACTCCTCCTGGGCCTTTCTCAGGCGATAGGCATCGATATGCTCGGCCATCCGGGCGGGGCACCCCGCGGCCGCCGCGAGGAGATCACGATCCGTGGAGTCGAGGGTGGGCGGCAACGGAGGAACTCGGCCGTCCTCGTACTTCTCCACGAACTTCAGCACCCTCGTGGCCAGATTGCCCAGGGTATCGGCAAGCTCCGAGTTGTTGGCCGTCTGGAATCCCCGCCAGGTGAACTCCGTGTCTCCCGTTTCGGGAGCCGTGGACACCAGCATGTGGCGGAGGGCGTCGGTCGAGTACCTGGAGAAGAAATCGTCCAGGTCGATGGTCCGGCCCTCGCTCGTGGAGAACTTTCCTCCCTCGAGGTTGTAGAACTCGTTGGCGGGAACGTCGTAGGGAATCACATAGCCCTCGTCGATGGCCATGAGCATGGCCGGGAACAGCACGGCGTGGAACGGAATGTTGTCCTTGCCGATGAAGTGGATCAGGCGGCACTCCGGATCCAGCCAGTAGTCCTTCCAGAGGTCGGGCGTGCCCCGTCGCTCCGACAGCTCCTTGGTGGCCGAGATGTAGCCGATGGGGGCATCGAACCACACGTAGATGACCTTCCCCTCGGCCTCGGGAAGTGGAACCGGAATCCCCCAGGAAAGGTCTCGGGTGATGGGACGTTCGCGCAACCCCTCGTCGAGGAGGTTGCGCACGAAGCTCCGCACGTTGTGCTTCCAGAAGGTGTTGCCGGCATGCCATTGCTCGAGCCGGGGCTGGAGAAGATCGAGCCTGAGGTGCCAGTGTCGGGTCTCCCGCTGGTCCGGGGTACGGGAGCAGACCTTGCACCGGATGTCGCCGAGGGTCTTGGGGTCGAGCCACTTCCCGCACCGGGGACATTCGTCGCCTCTGGCTCCCTGAGCGCCACAGTAGGGGCAGACGCCGACCAGATAGCGATCGGGCAGGAACCGGTCACAGGTCAGGCAAAACGGCTGCGTGTCGGTCCGGGACGAGATCAGCCCTTTCTCCAGGAGCGCGGTGAAGAAGTGCTGGGTCAGCTCCCGGTGCAAGGGAGTCGTCGTGCGGGAGAAGTGGTCGAACTGGATGTCGACGTGCTCGAAGGTCTTGCGGATCACGTCATGCCAGCTCTGAACATAGTCCGGTATGGCGACGCCGGATTTCTGGGCGGAGAAGGTGATGGCCACACCATGCTCGTCCGTGCCACACACGTAGAGGACGTCCCGCCCCTTCATGCGGCAGAACCGGACGAACACGTCGGCAGGCAGGTAGGCTCCCGCGATGTGGCCGAAGTGGATGGGCCCGTTGGCATAGGGCAGGGCGCTGGTGACGAGATATTTGATGGGACGCTCGCTCTCGTGAGATTCGGTGGCGGCGATCCGGAAGGCGCGGGGCGCGGCTGGCCCTGCCGGGGACGACCCCGGGGATGTCCTTCAGAGATGCCTTTCCGGGGGCATCTTAATTTCATGCCGACCACTCTGGTAGAATTCTCATCCGACCCAGGGCGGAAGGACGTTGTCTCGCGCGAACCCTCGTCCCAGGAGGAGATCCCTTGACTCGAGCACACGATCGTCTGCGCGAGAGCCTCGAGCAAGCCCTCGAAGAGGGTGGTTACCGGATCCTCGAGCTCCGTGTCGGCTCGGATCGGCGGCTGGCGGTCACCCTGGATGACGAGCCGGCGCTGGCAATCAATGTCGATGATTGCGTGAAGGCCACCGAGCTCCTTCATGGAGGCCTCATCAAGGAGGGTCTGGATCCCGAGGGCTACCACATCGAGGTCCAGTCCCCCGGCATGAATCGTCTCCTCGTGACCGAGGAGCACTTCCGTCGCTTCCAGGGGCAGAAGATCGCGGTGAAGATCCGGCCGGGAGCCGATGGTCGTGCCCGCTTCACCGGAACCCTGGTCTCCTCCGACGCCGCCGAGGTCCACGTCGAGGTCGATGGTCGAACCCACGTCTTCGCCCGTGGCGACCTGGGCGAGGTGCGTTTGAGGGCCTGATGGACGACCTCGGGACCGCAGGCGCCCCCTCCTCGACGCCTGCTCACCGGCTCGGTCCGCCCGTGCTGGCCTTCGCGGTCGCGGTGCTCCTTGCCGCGGGTGGCGTCTTCCACGGTTTCACCGGCGACGACCTGGCTCTCGTCAAGAAGAACCCTTCGATCGAGCCCGGCCGGGGGCTCTTCTCGCTCTTCGAGGAGAGCTACTGGGGTCCCTACTCGGATGCCGGCCTCTACCGGCCGCTCACCGTCCTGTCCTTCGCCGTCAATCGCCGGCTCACGGGTCCAGGGCCGGCGGGGTTCCACCTGGTCAATGTCCTGCTCCACGGTCTGTGCGCCGCCCTCGTGACGTCCCTCGCTGCGGCCGTGGGGTTGCGCAGGGGGGCGTCCCTCCTGGCGGGATTGCTCGTCGCCGTCCACCCTCTTCATACCGAGGCGGTGCAGTCCATCGTGGGGAGGGCCGAGCTCCTGGCGGCGCTCCTCGGCCTCGCCGCGGTGCGGGTCCATCTCGTGCGGCGTGCCCGGGGACAATGGGGCCAGACGGTCCTGTGCGGGCTCCTCTTTCTCGGCGGCCTGCTGTCGAAGGAGTCGGCGGTGGGAATCGCCGGGGTCGTGCTGGTGGCGGAGATTCTGGGCCATTCCGGGAGGGTGAGGGGCCTCCGGATCGCTCGCGCGTCGTTCGGGTTTCTCGTTCCGCTGGCCGTCTACCTCGTCGTACGCGCGCGGGTCCTGGGGGGGGTCCTCGTGCCCGAGGGGCACACGTACTTCGAGCTGGCCGGTGCCCAGGGTCCCGAGAGGATTCTCACCTCGATCGCCGCCTTCGGTCGGGGACTGGGCCTGGTGCTGTTCCCCATCCGCCTCTCCGCCGACTACTCCCTCGGCTCCCTCCCCCTGGTGTCGAGCGTGACCGATCCTTCGTTTCTGCGCGCATCCCTTTTGATCCTCGCCCTGGGCGGTGGGCTCCTCGCCGCCTACCGGGGGGGGCTCTTCCGCGTGGCCCTCGGCGGGCTCTTCTTCGTCGCGGTGCTTCTTCCCGTGTCGAATCTTCTCGTCCCCATCGGGGTCGTGATGGCGGAGAGGCTCCTCTATCTTCCCCTCATCGGTCTCGAGGTCATGGCGGCGGCGGTGGTGAGCGAGGCCGGAGTCGGACGCCTCCGACGGGCCGGGACCGCCCTCCTGGTGATGGTTCTCCTCCTCCTGTCGACGCGCACCGCGCTGAGGCTGGGGGACTGGAAGGACAACGAGACCGTCCAGCGTTCCATCCTGCGCGCCTACCCGCAGAACTCGTATGCGAACTACAACCTCGGGGTGATCCACTACGTCCGGGGAGAAAGGGCAGAGGCCCGTCTGCGGTTCGAGCAGGCCCTCCGGGTGAGGCCCGGCTACGAGCGGGCGCGCTATTACCAGGCTCTCCTTCTCGCCGAGGAGGGCAAGATCGACGAGGCTCTCGTCCGTCTCGTTCCCCTTCTTTCCGACGAGGATCCGGACCGCACCATCCGGCCGGTGATCGGTCGGGGATTTCATCTCAAGGGGAGCCTTCTCCTGAGGAAGGGAAGCGAGCAGGCAGCGGCGCTCGCCCTGTACCGGGCTACCGTTCTCCTCCCGGACGACTCGACGGTCTGGCTCGATCGGGGCCGGGTCCTGCTCCGTCTGGGCGAGCGTGCAGAGGCGGCGGTCTGTCTCCGGAAGGCGGTCCAGGTCGCATCCGACGCCGAGGCGGCCAAGCAGGCCCGGGCGCTGCTCTCCGATCTCGAGTGATGCCAGGAGCCTGCACCAAGCGATCCGTGACGCAGACTCCTAGGACAGCCCGAGGATCAGGACTCCGGCAAGCGTGCTGGCCAGGATCACCACGAGGACCAGAACCGCCCTCCGGACGGAGCGGTCGAGTCCGCGAGAGGGGGCTCCTGCCTCCCGGGTCGTCCCGTCGCGGACGGCGGCTGCCGCCTGAAAGCGTCGGAAGAGGTCCGCGGTGGGGGCGTCATCGTCGTCCCGGAGTGGAGGTCCGGCGACCGGGGGATCCGTGTCCAGGGGAGGAATGACCTGGGCGTCGACGACCTCGGGCGCGTCCTTCTCGACCGTCCGCTGGAGGGTCATGAGGCGATCGCCGAACTCCCCGAGCCGGCTCTCGAGCCGTTCCAGCAGCTGGCGGGCCTCGGGGTCGTCGGGTACCGGCGGGGGAACGGAGCCGGCGGACGCGTCACCGGCATCCACAGGCTCGGAGAGAAGGTTCATCTCCTCACCGCTGAGTCCGTTTGCCGGGAGAGGGGGCGACCCACCCGGAGGGGAGACGACGGGGGCACGGGGCAGCGAGCGCGGTAGCGCTCGCTCCCGGTCGCGCGTGCTCGCAAGGCGCTCGATCTCCTCGCTCCAGAACCACCGGCGGCCCTCCGCGGTCCGCGACTCGACTTGACCCCGTTGCACGAGGTGAAGGAGCTTGCGATGGGAACGGAGATGGAGGAGCTCTGTTGCGCGATGGAGCGGCACCCAGCACTTCAGCCGATCGTGGTCCATCGCCGCGTCCTGGTGTTCCCTCCGCCCTGGACATCGACAGATCGAGGCTAACTCCCCAAAATACCTCGGCTCCGGGGGGCTGTCAACGCCACCCCGGGGTTTCCCCGGAGGCGGGGAAGGGAGGATCCCGTCTTCCGGTGCCCGTCGGGGGCCACCGACAAAAAAAGCGGCGGTGTTGGAACCTCCTCCCGACCCGGGGCTCCAATTCATCGCCCGCAACCGACCCTCCACCCGGGGCGGTAAGGCGAGCGAGACACGACACCACGAGATCGAGCGAGCCACGGCCGCGCACTTACGCGCGGCCGTGGCGATTTGTGGCCAGCGAAGTCGCCATTCGTGGCCAGCGCCAACGGGAAAGTCGGGGCAGTTTCGCCCCACGACGTCGTCGATTCTCGACGGCCCAGCTCCTCTCCCGCCTTCGCCCTTCCCTCACGCACTGCCTCCCGCAAGGATTTCTAAACCGTCGAGTCGCGAGGGATTGACCGCTCGAGCCTCCACTCCCCACCCCTCGCCCGGGTCCCCTGGAACGGCGGTTGCATTCCTCGCGGTGGAGAGAGTCCGGGAAAAGGACCGCCTTCGTTGTCCTGTCGATGGGCCCTCGGCGCGAGCCGTGGCCCCCTCGTCGTACCTTCGGGAGAGATGCTGTCATGGACAAGCGCAAGATGTTCGACGAGGGCGACGTCCGCCGTGCGATCCAGCAGAGCGCCTATACGGTTAGCCTCACGGAGCTCGAGCGGAAGGGTCGGAGCCAGGTCAAGGTCATCAAGGGCCGCCGCATTTACGAGCTCATCGCGCAGGCCGTCAACCAGGTCGTCGAGACCAGCACCGGAAGCCTTGCCGAGACGGAGCGCAAGGCGATCATCGAGAGCTCGAGGCGAGAGTTCGATCGCCTCCTCAAGACCCACCACGACGAGGCGAAGAGCCACCGGGAGGCCGAGACCGAGCTCGTCCGGTCACAGGCACGGGTGGAGCTCCTGCAGCAGGACAAGACCCGCCTCGAGAGTCGCGTGCGGGAGCTCGAGGAGGAGCTCGGAAAGTCCCGCGGCGAGGGGGGGTCCAACCAGATCCTCGCGCAGCTTGCCGCCGACATGACGGTTCTTCGGGGCAACCTCGAGGGGCTGCGCGCGGGCGTCGCCCAGGATCAGGGTGCGGGTGTCTCGTCCGTCGAGGGGCGTCTCCTCTCGATGCTCGACGACACCATGGACAAGCTCTCGGCTCGCTTCGACCGCAAGCTCGACTCCATCGAGGAGGAGAAGGCCTACAAGGCCATCGAGGCGGCCGAGGTGGTCCTGGATGGTTTGTTCGCCGCGCCGAATGCCCTCGAGTCCAATCTGGGCGACGTCGGTACTCGCCAGGCCGAAGAGGGAGACATCGCCGACCAGCTCTCACGGCTGCGCAACATGCGAGGGAAGACCGCGGACACCGCTGACGACGGACAGGCGTAGTCATGGATCCGGAGCCCAGGAAGGAAGACCGTGAGCGGGAGCCATCGGCCACTCGCCCACGGAATGCCACGCGAAGCTACCTGACCTATCTCGGCTCGCTGAGAAAGCAGGCGCGGACCGGGCTTCTCACCATCACCTCCGGATCCACCACGCGTACCTTCTGCGTCGAGAGCGGGATCGTGACCATGGTCTGGGCTTCCGATCACGTCACGTTCTATCGCGAGGTTCTGGCCTCGATGGACGGCTTCAAGGAGAAGAAGCTCGTCAAGGCGCTGCGTGATCCTCGTGCGGCCAATGCCTTTCTGATGGAGACCGCCGTGGAGGCGGGGATCGTCACCCGTGACGCGGCGCGGTCCCGGCTGGACGCCCTCGCTCGCGAGGAGCTCTTCGTGAACAGCCTGCGCCGGGGCACCTCGGTCCAGTTCTCGGCAGGGGCCGTGGATATGGCCACCCTCGGCCGGGGAGTGCAGACCTGGAAGCTCCACGTGGATCTCCTCGAGGGGGTCGTGGCTCTCTGCCGTGAAAAGGGCTATTCCGAGCAGATGCTTGCGGACCTGCTCCCCGCGGAGGATCTCGTCCTCGGCACCACGACCTCCCCTGCGCAGGGAAAGCCTGCCTCGGGTGTCGCCGCCGAGCTGCTGCAGCTCGTGGACGGGGCGAGGAGCGTGGCGGAGATCATCAAGGGCTCGTCGCATCCCCGCTTCGAGAGCTGGATTGCCCTCCTGTCCCTGGAGATGGCCGGTCTCGTCCAGCCGCTCGTGTCCGCCGACCTCGTGGTGGCCGGGCACCGCTTTCGCAAGGAGGGACGCACCGACCGCGCACTCCAGCTCTTCCTCCGGGCCGAGGAGATGGGGGGAGGTTCCCCCGATCTCGATCTCACCATCGGCAGGGCCTACGAGCTCATGGGAGAGTCGGCTCAGGCGGTGGATCGCTACCTGCGCCATGCTTCTGCCGAGCTCGTCGATCGAGATCCGGACGCCGCCCTCGAGGTGCTGCGTCGCGTGGTCTCGCTGGATCGAGACTGCGTCGATGCGCGGCAGCGAATGTGCGCCATCCTCGACCGCAAGGGGGCGGTGGACGACCTCGTGATCGAGCTGCGTGCTCTCGCTCAGGTCCAGCAGCGGGTCGGGGAGCGTCGGGACGCGATCCTGGCCCTCGAGAGGATCGTGGCTCTCGGCCGAGCCGATCAGGGTCTTCTCGACGAGCTCACCCAGCTCGCTTCCGAGGACGGGTCTCCGCAGGGGGCCGCCGGTTTCCTGCGCAGGCTTGCCGCCGAGCATGCCTCTCATCTGGAGCCCGTGGCCGCCCGCCTTCTCCACGAGCACCTGAGCCGGATTGCCCCCGAGGCCCTGGATGTCCGGCTCGAGCTCGGCCGCGCCCTCGAGCGGGAGGGGCGGGGCGAGGCAGCTCTTCGCATCTACCGCGAGCTGCTCCTCAAGGTGCTGGAGCCGGGCGGCTTCCCCGAGGCCCTGGCTCCCCGCCTCCGTTTCGCAGCAGAGAGGATCCTCGCCCGGGATGCCGACAACGTCGAGGCCCTCCTCGGTCTTTCCCGTCTCGCCACCGCGTCCGGTGACGCCCCGGCCGGACGGTCGTGTCTGGAAAAGCTGGCCGCGATCCACGAGAGAGAGGGGCGCCCCCGGGAGGCGGCCGAGGCTCTCGAGGAGCTTTCCCAGGGCGGTGTCCAGGATGCCGCGATGCAGCGACGGCTGGCCCTTGCCCTGCACCAGGCGGGCGAGGACGAGCGCGCGGTCTCGGTCCTTCTCTCGGTGGGTCGTTCCGCGCTCGAGGAAAAGGATCTCGACGAGGCCGAATCGTGTCTGAGGCGATGTCTCGACCTGTCGCCCTTCCGGGTCGAGGTCCACCAGGGCTTGCTCGAGATCCACCGGCAAAGGGGGGACGCCCGGGAGGGCCGCGAGTGCCTCGTCAACCTGATCTCGCTGCACCGGATCTCCGGTGACATGGAGGCCCGGGAGTCGGCGCTGCGCGAGCTGATCCCCATCGCCGAGTCCGAGACCTCCTGGAGGCTCGTTCTCTCGGAGATCCTGGAGGCGACGCGTCGGGAGGAGGAGGCCATCGAAACGCTCCTCGAGATCGCCCGCATGGAGGAGAGGGCGGGGAATCGGGGGCACGCCTCGCGCGCGTGCGAGAGGGTCCTGCGCCTCGTTCCTGGCCACGTCCAGGCCTCCCGTCTCCTGGAGTCGATCCACCGGACTCCGGTGGCTCCCCTGGTCGGGGGGCGGTCCGACGAGCCCCAGCTCGGCTCGCGCCTCGAGAGCCTGGAGCAGTCGCTCGGGCGCCGGATCGAGGACCTGGCGAGCCGGCTGAAGGAGACGGGGCGGGAGGATCGCCCCCCGACACCGGCGATCCGGGAGCGAATCGAGCCCGTGGTGGATTCCTCGCCGGTGGTGGCGATGCCGTCGCCTCGCAAGCCGGTGAGCGCGGTTCCCGCCGGCGCACCCGTCTCGGTCCTGCCCGTGTCCCTCCCGATCCAGGAGCCCCAGGAGGGGGCCAAGGAGGTCACCGAGGGCGATCGAGCCGCCGCCTCGGACATCGCCTCGATCGTCGCCCGTCTCAAGGACCTGCGGAGCTGATCGGGCGGGAAGGACGATTCCATCACGACCCGGGGTTCACGGACCGGAAGCGACCCCCTCGTCCTCCGCGACCGTCCTGCGCGTCCGTCCCGGATCCCGGCGTCGGCGTTCGGGTGCCCCGAGGCGGCCGGTGTCGCCCGGAGTCCCGGGTCAGGAGAGATTTTCTTTGGGTCGGGGCTTGCATGAGGCGCCCGTCCTGCTCTACTGTGGAGGAGAGGAAAAAAGAAGGGGCGACCGGCGCCCAGCCGGTCTCCGTCGGGAAAAGGTGTTTTTGACCAGTTCATGGTTCAAGGGCCGATCCATCTGGATCGAGCTGGTCGAGCCTGCGGCCTGGAACGAAGTGGGTGAGCCGCAGATCACAGCCCGGGTCTCGTTACCCGGCGCCCGACGAGGTTGTCGCGGCCTGGATCTCTCAGCGCTGTCTTGACAACAGATCGTTCACCGGTTTTCATTGCGCAGAGCAGATTGGCTTGCCGCTTTCAGGCAGCATGACGGCTACCAGTGCAGGACTCCGAAAGGGAGGTGTGGATGGCGTAGACGACTACCTTTGGCGGGTCCGCCGGAGGGTCAATGCCAGGGAAACTGCCCTGCCATCGTCTCCGAGGCTCCGCTACGTCTCGTGGTTTCATGTACGTGTCTTGTTAGCTATTCCAGTCCTGTGGAGGTGGAAAGAAAATGACGAAGATTCGCACCGGGCTCGTCCTCGGAGCCCTCGCTACCGTGTTTTGCGCGGGAGCGGCTTTTGCGTCGGGTGGAACCGTCAAGCTGAAGACGGACAACGGCCCGGATGGTTACTATTACAATGCGCTCGGCAACGCTGCCGGCCGCTACTGCGCCTTCTACAACGCAGGTGAGTTCGACATCAACGCCGTGATCTGCGGTGTTCGCTATGCCGAGCTCGATCAGAGCGTTGTCACTGCCGGTGTCGACGGCTACACCATGGGCCTCGATCTTCGCAACGAGGATCCCAACGCCGCGACGTACGCCGACCTTACTGGCGGCGGACTCATCATTGCTGGCGACGTGAACTCCGTCCCGAGCTGCTCGACGACCGGTAACTTCCGTACCGGTACGTACGGCGGTGGCGCCGGAATCGTCGATCCGCTCACGTCGTTCCTCATCACGATGGCCCAGCCGGCCAACAACGATCCGGCCGAGGGAATCGACTTCTGCGGCATCCTGCTGGACACCAACTCGGTGTTCGCCAACTCGACCCGTTCGCAGGGCTACGCTCCGGGTGGCGCCACGACCTCCATCGGCTTCAACCACTTCGTTGAGGCCGTGGTGTTCGAGCCCAAGGAGTTCGATCTCAACATGAGAATGACGGGATCGTCCCGGTTCGCCGGCGATCGCGGTCTTCCGGTCCAGTTCGCCCGCAGAAACTGCACCACCGGCCCCGACTGCAAGGTCGACGGAACCGATGGCGGCAGCAATGCCGAGAGCGACGACTTCATCAGCGGTCGCTTCTCGATCGACAACAACACGCTGGCCGCGCCGCGTCCGCTCAACCTCATCATCGAGGCCGATCGCTCGGTCATCAACCCCAAGCTTGGCCCGAAGGACGTCACTGCGTTCTTCAAGCCGATTGGTGGCGGTGGCCCGATCATGAACCCGGTCACGTTCCCGAACGGCCGTACGCTGTTCAAGCTCGAGATCAAGATTGCCATCAAGAGGAAGTTCCTGCCCCTGTGGCCCATCAACCTTCCTTTTGACGTCCGTCTCGAGGATCCGAACGACGCCAACGACGTTCCGGACTCCGAGTCGCAGGCCCTCGGCCTTCGCTCCAACACCGGCTACTATGACGACGACAGCCACGGCGGCGGATTCTTCTTCACGCAGAGCCCGGTCCTGACCGGTGACGCTCTGGTGACGCGCTTTGACGCCGTCGACCTGCCGAAGACCGGCAACACCCTCAACGTTACCGGCGCCCAGGTCGTGGCCGGTGAGTTCGGCGCGTCCGGCCTTTCCGGTCTCGATGCGTTCGAGCTGCGTCGCGAGGACGCCGTCATCGCCCGCAACCCGGACCTGTCGCCCCAGGGCCTGTTCCGTAACGTCGGTACCCTGGGTGATCCCGGCAACGCCGATGGCATCACCACGGGCCTGCCGGTGACCACGGTCAACGTCGACTTCACCAACTACGTTGCGACGCCGACCAACGACGCTCTGGCCCTGAACCTGTTCGGCCTTGCCTACCTGAGCCCGGGTGACACCGGTGCCAGCGTCACTGCCGTCGGTTCCGCCGGTGCTGGCGACGTCTTCATTGGCAATTCGGCGACGATGCTTGCTTCTACCCTGCCGGTTTCCTACTTCCCGCAGGACGATCTCGAGATTCGTCTCGACGTCGAGGGCGAGCTCGGTACGTCGGCTTCCGCCCCGCGCACGAAGGTGATCGACTCGGTCCTGCGTGAGCAGGGTCGCGCCATCGCCATCGAGAAGGGTGGTCGTCAGATCGACTGAGGTTCAAACTCTCCGAGGGATCGGGCTCCGGCCCGGTCCCTCCTGAGTCGACCTCGGGTCGAAGGGTGAAAACCCACGACCGGCGGGGGCGCAAGCCCCCGCCGGTTTTTTCGTGGAATCGGACTCCGTCCCGGATCGCTTCCCACCCCCCCCTCATCCCCGTTCGGCGCAGGTGCTCCCGTCATTTGGACCGAGGTGGCTTCTTCCCGGGGATCTCCTGGACCGGTAGAATGGTCCTCCACGGGACGTATCCTGGACGGGATGCCTGAAGGAAGAATCTCCGGATGAAGCCCATCACCGAATCGGGAGCGCGCGCGCTCCTCTCGCTTCTCGTCGACGAGGACAGAGCCGCCGTGGACCTCGCGCGGAACAAGCTCATGGAGGCCGGGCCGGCCGTGCTCGACCTCCTGCAGGACGCGGAGCACTCGGATGACGCCCGGTTGAGGGTGAGGGTGCGTCCCCTCATCGAGCACCTTCGCCAAAAGGGGCTGGAGCGGGAGTTCGAGCTCCTGGTCCGGCGCGAGTCCCCAGGGGACGTGGATCTCGAGGCGGGGGCCTGTCTCATCGCCCGGTTCGGAGACAGCGGGGTCGATGGTGCGGCGGTGTCGGCGGAGCTGGACCGGATCGCCGCCCTCGTGACGCGGAGGCTTCCCGATTCCCACGATGCTCTCGACGCCCTCGAGCTCACCAACCAGGTCATCTTCCGCGAGCTCGGGTTCGAGGGGAACACATCCGATTACTACGATCCCGATAACTCCTACCTGCACCGGGTGCTGGAGCGGCGGACGGGACTGCCCATCACACTTTCGGTGGTCTATCTGCTGGTGGGCCGCCGCATCGGCCTCCCCGTCCACGGGGTGGGAATGCCCTCGCACTTCCTGGTCAAGGTCGACGTCCCGTGCGAGGAGGTCTTCGTCGATCCCTTCAATCGAGGCATGTGTCTCACGCGCGAGGATTGCCTCGAGCGCATCGGGACCTCCTCCGAGGGATTCGCCGAGCTCTTTCTCATGAGGACCCCTCCGGTGCGCATCCTGGTGCGCATGCTCGCCAACCTCCGCTACTCCTACGGTCGCTCGCCGCGGGACCCGCGACCCGCGCAGCTCGAGCGCTTCATCCGTGTCCTCCTGTCCTCTTCCCACGGGAAATGACCGAGGGAGTGCTCCTGCACGTCGAGGACCCGACGCCGGCCGACCTCGTCGTCAGGGGAGGTGTTCTTCTTCCCATGACTCCCGGAGCCCGCGCCGAAAAGGGTGACCTCCTCGTGCGCGAAGGGCGCATCGCCCGCCTCGGCGTCCTCGAAGCCTCGGAAACCGGTGGAGTCCCCTGTCTCGATGCCTCGGGGTGCGCCGTGCTTCCGGGGCTCGTGCAGACCCACCTTCACCTCTGTCAGACCCTGTTCCGGGGTCTGGCCGAGGGCCTCGATCTCCTGAGCTGGCTTGCGACCCGCGTTCTTCCCCTCGAGGCGGCCCATGACGAGGCCTCGATGCGGGCATCGGCCGAGCTCGCGGCGCTGGAGCTGCTCTTGGGGGGAACGACGGCCGTCCTCACCATGGAGAGCGTGCGGCACGCCGAGCTCGTGGTGGACGTTCTCGAGGCGTCGGGTCTCCACGGTGCCACGGGGCGATGTCTCGTCGATCGGGAGGAAGGGGCCCCCGCGGGATTCGCCCGGTCCAAGGAAGCCGAGCTGGAGGAGACGGTTGCGCTGGGGAGGCGCATTCAGGCCCGGCACGGAGGCCGGATCGGGTTCGCCTTCAATCCGCGCTTTGCCCTCTCGTGCTCGGAGGGACTTCTGCGGGAGGGAACACTCGCTGCCCGGGAGCTGGGGGCCCGCCTCCACACTCATTGCGCCGAGAGTCCCCACGAGATCGCCCGCGTGCGTGAGGAGACGGGTTTGTCCAACGTGGCGTACCTCCACGAGGTGGGGCTGACCGGTCCCGATGTCACCCTGGCCCACTGCGTTCATCTCTCCCCCGAGGACCTTCGCACCCTTGCCGGGACGGGGACGCATGTTGCCCACTGCCCGTCATCCAACCTGAAGCTCGGGTCCGGCATCGCTCCCGTGAGCGAGCTCCTGCACGGGGGGATCGGAGTCTCCCTGGGGGCCGATGGCGCGGCCTGCAACAACGAGCTGGACGCCTTTCAGGAGATGCGACTCATGGGGCTGCTCGCCGGCGTACGGTCGGGTCCGGGGTCGGTCAGCCCGCGTCAGGTGCTGGAGGCGGCCACCGTCAAGGGCGCGGCTGCGCTCGGGCGAAGGGACGTGGGCACTCTCGAGCCGGGTCTGCGCGCGAACCTGACCGTCGTCGACCTGACCGGCCCCCACGTGCAGCCTCTGGGCGAGGAAGAGGATCCCGAACGGATCGAGACGGCGCTGGTCTATTCCGCCCGCGGCGGGGACGTTCGGGCAACGGTCATCGATGGCCGGATCCTGGTCCGCGACCGGGTCGTGGCCCACCTGGACAGGGAGCGTATCCTGGCCCGCGCCCGCGAGGAGCGCAGAAGGCTGCTGTCGAGGGCGGGGATCTCGTGAGGGAGACGGCACCAGGAGGAGGAACCATGCGCTGGCTCGTCGCTTCGCTCTTCTTCCTGTCGGGCGCGGCCGGTCTCGTCTACCAGGTCGTGTGGACCAAGGTGCTGGGGCTCGTGCTCGGCAACACGGTCCACGCCGTGGCCGCGGTCCTCTTTGCCTTCATGGGCGGCCTCATGCTCGGGAGTGCCGTCGCGGGAAGGATCGCCGACCGCCTGCGCCGGCCGCTCCTCGTCTACGCGGTGCTCGAGGGGCTGATCGGCGTCCTGGGTCTCCTGGTTCCCTTCACCGTCCCGTTTCTGTCCAGCCTGATGTGGTGGCTCACCCCCATGCTCGGGGACTCCCGACCCCTGGGCCTCGCGGCCAGGTTCGTGCTCGCCGCCGGGATGCTCCTCGTGCCCACCACGCTCATGGGCGCAACGCTGCCCGTGCTGTCCCGCTTCTTCGTGGAGAAGAGGGATCGGCTCGGGAGCTCTCTGGCCTGGCTCTACGCCATGAACACCTTCGGCGCCGTGGCTGGCGCGCTCCTCGCGGGCTTCATTCTTCTTCCTTCCCTCGGCGTGCGCCGGACCACCCTCGTGGCGGCCCTCGCCAACGTCGTGGTCATGGCCCTGGCCCTGGCCGCGGCCAGAAGGACGGGTCCTTCGGCCGGGACTGTCGCGAAGGAGACCCGGGCCGCACCGCTGTCGATGGCGGCCTGGATGGCGCTCCTGGCCATCGGAATCGCCGGTGCCGCCTCCATGACCGATCAGATCGCCTGGACGCGGGTCCTCGCCCTCTGCCTCGGGTCCTCGGTCTACGCGTTCTCCATCATGGTCGGGACCTTCATCCTGGGGCTTGCCCTGGGGAGTGCCCTGGTCGGGCGCCTCCTCGATGGTCTGAAGCAACCGCTGGTCGTTCTCGCCCTGGTGGAAGCCCTGGCCGGACTCGCCGTCCTGGGAACCGTGCTCGTCCTGGGCCGGTTTCCCGTCGAGGTGGCCGAGCTGGTGGCGCTCCATGCGAGCTCGTTTTCCCGGCTTCTCGTCGAGGAGGCCTGGCGGGTCGCGGTCGTTCTCGTCGTGCCGACGGCCCTCATGGGAGCCGCGTTCCCGCTCGCCACTCTGGTCTTCGCGGGGCGGGACCGGAGCGTGGCCAGGTCTGTGGGCACGGTGTACGCCGTCAACACCGCGGGTGCCATCGTGGGAACCCTCGCGGGCGGGTTCATTCTCCTGCCCGTGCTCGGCACCCGGGGCGCGCTCGTGCTCTCGGCTCTGCTCAACGGGGTGGCGGCCGTTCTCTGTCTTCTCCCCGGATTCCGTGGGACCTCGGTCCTGGTCAAGGTCACCACTCTCGGGTCTCTGCTCGCCCTTCCCCTGGTCGCGCTCTCTCTTCCCGGGTGGGATCCGCGCGTTCTCACCAGCGGTCCTTTTCTCTACGGGGCGGCCTACCAGCAGGGAGGGGTCGATGTGCGTACGGGGCTCGCGGAGGAGATCGAGAGGCAGGAGCTGCTGTTCTTCGAGGATGGCATCACGGCCACCGTGACCGTGACCCGGGATCGTGAGGAGGGATCCATCGCTCTCGCCGTCAACGGCAAGGTGGACGCCTCGACTGCCACCGACATGCCGACCCAGCTCCTGCTGGGTCACCTTCCCATCCTGCTCCTGGAGGAGCCCGCACGCAAGGTCCTGGTGGTGGGCCTCGGGAGCGGGGCCACCCTGGCCGCGACACTCCGTCACGAAGAGGTGGAGCGCGCCGACTGCGTCGAGATCTCGGGGAGCATTATCGAGGCGGCACGTCTCCACTTCGCCACCATCAACGACGGAGTCCTCGAGAAGGGGGCGAGCGATCGGGTGAGAATCCACGAGGATGACGCCCGTAGCTTCGTGACCCTGCACCGTGGCACCTACGATGTGATCACCTCGGAGCCCAGCAATCCCTGGTTGGCCGGTATCGGGAGCCTGTTCAGCACCGAGTTCTTCGGGCTCTGCCAGCGCATCCTGCGGCCGGGCGGCCTCATGTGCCAGTGGATCCACTCGCGCGGGCTTTCGGTGGAAGATCTCTGCGTGGTCCTGCGTACGTTCCTGGACGCCTTTCCGGAGGTGGTCGTGTTCGAGACGATTCCCGCCGGGGACTATCTCCTCATCGGATGCGACCGCAGGATCTCGGTGTCGGCGAGTCGGCTCGCCGAGAAGATGGCGGGGAGCAAGGTGAGATCGAGCCTGGAGCGCATCGGGATGGCCACCCCGGCCGGACTCCTCTCGACCTTCATCGCGGGCCGGGAAGAGCTCGTGGCCTTCGCGGGAACGGGACCGCTCCACACCGATGACAACGGCTATCTCGAGTTCGCCGCGCCGAGGAGCCTCCTCGATCGCCGTGCGGCCGAAGAGCAAGGACGAAGGCTGCTCTCGCTGTCCGGCTCCCCCGTGGACAGGATCGACCTCGGCTCTGTCGATGCCGCGGAGGGGCAGTCGTTTCTGGCCGAGCTCGAATCCCGGCTGCAAGCCCGGCGGCTCGTGCGAGAAGGGGCGGTGAGCCTCCGGCAAGGCGATTCTGCCAGAGCGGAGGAGCTCCTGAGCGCGGCCAGCGAGAGTCTTCCCGGGGACCCCTTCGTGCGCGACAGCCTCCTGATGATGAAGCTCGACCGGGCACGGCGACTCTTCGACGAGGGGCGGACCGGCCCCCGGGTGGTTGCTCTCGCGGAGGAGGCCCTTCGGATCGATCCCACGGACGGGAAGCCGCAGGAGCTGCTCGGCTACCTGGCCCTGGCGCAAGGGGATCTCGCCAATTCCGTGAGCTTCCTCGAGGAGTCGGTGCGGCTGCGACCCCACAACTGGCTCGCCTGGATGAACCTCGGCGTGGCCCACCTGCGGCGAGAGGACACCTCCCGATCCGAGGACTGCCTTCGGGAGGCGGCCAGGCTCACCTCCGAGCCCGTGGTCCTGATCAATCTGGCGGGGGTCCTCCTGCGTCGGGACGAGCTGGGAGAGGCCCGGAAGCTGTACGAGGCGGTCCTCGCCCGGAAGCCGGGGGAGCTCGAGGCCCTCCAGGGGATCGTGTTCATCCTGCAGAGCCAGGGAAGGATCCCCGAGGCCATCGAATTCCTGAGGAGCTCCCGCAAGCGGGTGCCGGCCGAGCTCGAGCCCCAGGTCGACGAGTGGATCGATCTTCTGGAAGGTTCTTGAACCCCGAGGCCTCCCTGCGGCATCGTTGGAGTGGAGGCCACCGTTGACCATCGATCCCGAGCACCTTGCGCACCATGCTCGCTTCGTCCGGGCCGTCGCCCTGTCGCTCCTCGGCGGGGACGTGGATCTGGCCGAGGATGCGGCTCAGGAGGCCGTCCTCGTCTACCTGGAGCGACCCCCGAAGGAAAAGGAAGCCACACGGGCGTGGCTCAGGACCGTGGTGACGAACCTGGTCCGCATGGGTCGGCGTAAGGGGGGGCGGCGGGATCGAATCGAGAAGATCGTGGCCCGTCCCGAGGGCGTCGAGGCGAGCCAGGAGGGCCTGGACCGCGAGCTGCTCATCCGGCGCATGGTGGACGGCGTGTTCTCGCTGCCGGAGCCCTACCGATCCACCCTCGTCAAGCGCTACTACGAGGATCTGACCCCGGTCGAGCTGGCCCGACGGTCGGGAGTTCCCGTCGACACCGTCAAGACCCGGCTCAAGCGGGGGCTGCGGCTTCTCCGCGAAAGGATGGACTCGACCTGTGGCGACGAGGTGCGCTGGCGGACGGCACTGGTTCCTCTCCTCGGGCTTCATCGCCCACTGACTCCGGGCCGGACCGGGCGGGTCGACCTCGGCGAGGCCCGCACGACCTTCAGATGGACGAGCAGCAAGGCTCTGGTCGGAGTCGCGGCGCTGTCGATGGTCGTGGGCACGTTGCTCGTGGTCCGGCCGTGGCCCTTCGCCGGAGAGCGCGCGGCGACACCGCGCGACTCCGTCGCTTTGGTGATCGTCAAGCCCGATAAAGGAGTCCCGGACGAGGCACTCCCGTCCTTGCAGCGAGACCTGGCCCGGACGGACGTCGAAGAGCCGCTCGTTCCTCCTTCGCGTCCCGGAGCCCTCGACCTCGAGCTCCGCCACCCGGATGGCTCGCCCGCTTCCCGGGTTCGATGCGCGGTCGTGCCCGATCCCGATCCCCGCGAGCGCCGCCGGGGCCTCCCCGGTCAGGAGCTGGATTTGCAGACCGACGACGACGGCAGGCTCGAGCTCCGGGCCCTCGAGGCCGGAAGCTACCGTCTCCATCTCGATCGCGCTCACGTCCAGCCGCGTCTCACCGTGGTCGCAGGTCAAACGACCCATCACGCGGTGCGCCTTCCCCCCGGCGTCGACATCGACGGTCAGGTCATCGATGCGCGCGCGCGAGGGGTGGAGGGGGCACGCGTGATCGCCGCCACGCACGAGCGGGACTTCGACTCGGGAGTCTGTCTCGCGGAAAGCGATGCCGCGGGCCGGTTCTCGATACGGAGCCTTTCGGTCTCCCGCTACCTGGGGGCGCGTGCTTCGGGCCAGGCACCGTCGTGGATGGTCGCGGTACCGGGAGGAGCGACGGAGAGCCGTCAGAGCCTCGTCCTCGTCCTGCCCGGCAGGGCGGCCGTCCTCGAGGGCAGGGTGGTGGGAGAGGACCTGGAGCCGCTCGAGGCGACCATCCTGGTCGAGGACCCTCGCCCGCTGAAGATCGGATCCCTGCCCGATGGCACCTTCGTCATGCTTCCCTCTCCCGAGAGGGCCGTCACCGGGGAGGACGGAAGCTTTCGCCTCGATGATCTTCCCGGGGAAGACCTCGTGGTCGTGGTTTCTTCTCCGGGCCATGCGGTGTGGAGGCAGCAGATCGGGCTCGAGGCGGCCGAGGAGCGCGTGCTCACCGTGCGTCTCCTGCGCGGAGGCACCATTTCAGGCCGGGTCGTGGACAACAACGAAGCACCGGTGCCCGGTGCGCGGGTGCGCATCGTCGACTCCGCGTCGGGCCCACCCTGTCCGGAACGATCCCTTCAGACCGACGATCGCGGGAGGTTCGAGGCCTCTCACATCGCTCCCGGGGTCGCCATGTTGCAGGCCTGGGGCGGTCGGAGCGGCGAGGGAAGAGCCGGGCTCGAGGTCGCCGACGGATCCTCGCTCGAGGTCACCCTGAGGCTCGACACGGGGAGGGTTCTCTCCGGCCGGGTGGTCGACGACGACGGGTTGCCCCTGGCGGGGCTTCGGGTCCTGGCTCGCGCGGACCGGAGCTGCATTCCCGAGGGCCCGATCCGGGAGAGCCTCGTGGCCGAGGACCTCACCGACGCCCGCGGCGAGTTTCTGCTGCCGGCCCGGCCCGACGGCCCGCACGTCCTTCAGGTCCTCGAGAAGGACGCGGCGTGCGCGCTGCCCCTCGTGCAGCGATACCCCGTGGAGCCCGGTGAGGCCGTCGTGCTGGAAGTCCCGCGCACGGCACGCGCCGGCGCCGCGGTGCGGGGGAGGATTCTTCACGAGGACGGGGAGCCTCTGTCCCGGGCGACGATCCGGGCCGTGAGGGTCGGCTGGGGGGAGGGGGCGGGTGTCGTCACCACCCTTCCCGACGGCTCGTTCCTGGTGGAGGGCCTGTCCCGGGGCCGCTACCGGCTCCTGGTCGATCCAGATGCGGAGGGCGCTCGCACGGGCCGGCGACCCTTCACGCTCGGGGTCGATTCCCTCGAACAGGGGGAGGTCCGGGATCTGGGCACCCACCGGCTCTCCCGGGAGGGACAGATGGTGGCGCGCATCCTGAGGCCGGAAGGTGATCCGCCCGGGCCTTCGACGCTGATCGTTCGCGACGCAGAGGGGGTGAAGATCCTCGAGACGGTGGCGCGCGGGGACCAGGTGCGCGTGGCCGGCCTGTCTCCCGGTGGCTACCGCCTCGATGTGGTGGGTTTCGGACGCAGGAGCGCCGCGAGCCACACCCTTGCCTTCGCGGTACGGGAGGGCGACACCTCCCTCGTGGATCTGGTGATCGAGGCCGGAGTGTCCCGGCGGCTCAGATTTCTGGAGCCGGAAGGAATTCTCCTCGCCGATCGCCTCGTCGCCGAGGTCATCGAGGACACGGGAAGGGTGGCGTGTCTCGTCGAGGGTGGACGCACCGAGTCGGGCAAGCTCCAGTTCCGGGTGGACCTGGCCCGGGGACGCTATCGTGTGGTGGCCACCGACGATCTCGGGCGGGTCGCGCAGGGAGAGCTCGAGGTGGGCCCCGAGCCCGAAGCGGAGCCGGTGATCTTCCACCTCAGGTGACGTGACGCAGGCTCCTATCGCAGAAGCAAGGGGCGGAATTCCAGCGCGTCGGCCGACACCAGCCTGTACTCGACACCCTCGCTCGTTCCCTGAAAGGTGGCTGCGAACTCCACGGGATCGTGGAGGTGGCCGTACACGCACAGCTCGGCGCCGGCGCTCCGGATCCTTTCGGTGTAGATGCTCCGACTCTCGCCCAGCAGGAAGGGCGGATAGTGGAAGAGGGCGATCCTCACCAGCTCGGAATCTCCGGCCACGAGATCCTCGAGCTCGGCGATGGAGGCCTCGAGATCTTCGAGCTCCTTGCCCGTCCTTGTCTCCACCTCGAGAGCGGTCGCTCCATGGAGAGGCACCAGATCTCCTCCACGCACCCCGAAGAAGGCGAATCGATCGAGCCGGAGCGCATTGCGACGAACCGCGTGCAGTCCATCGGGAAGCATCTGCTCGAGCTTGCGTCGGCTCCTGGGCCACCAGTAGTCGTGGTTTCCCTTGAGGAGAACCTTCTGCCCGGGGAGGCTGGCCACCCAGTCGAGATCGGGAAGCGCATCCTTGGTCTTCATGGCCCAGGAAATGTCTCCCGGGACGAGCACGATGTCTTCCTCGGCGATGCTCTCCCTCCATGCCGCCTCGATCTTTCGCGGATGGTCGCGCCAGACCTCACCGAAGATGTCCATGGGCTTGTCCACGGCAAAGGAGAGGTGGATGTCGGCGATGGCGAAGAGGTGAGTCATCGTCTCACTGGATCTCGCGCCGGGCCACCTCGAGGTTGGCCGGCGTGGGTCCCACGAGGACAACGGACGATCCGGGCCGGGCCAGGATGATTGCCGCGGATTTTCCGATGCCGCTTCCGGCGCCGGTAACCATCGATGTCCAGGGGTCAGAGGTCGGCACGGCGGATTCTCCGGCGCGAAAGGGGCCACGGGAGCTTGAAGCCTCGTCGGGGGGATGAAACCATAGGCGGGGCCTCGATTGCTGTCAAGGAGCCCCGGCGGCTCGACGTCCGCGTCGATCCCCCATCGACCTCGCGGTGGCGAGCGTCGAACAACTCAACCCATGAGCAAGACCCAGACCGTCGAACCCGGCCGGGACTCTCCACGCCCCCGGCGGAGGCGACGGCGGATCCTCGTCGCTCTGGGAAGCCTCGTGGTCCTGACGGTCGTGCTCTGGGTCTTCCGCCATGCGTTCCTGGCCCCGCTGATCCTGAAGGGGGCTTCGTCGGTACTTTCGCGACAGGGCATTCTCCTCACCGTCGAGGACCTTCGCGGGAGCTGGATCTCGGATGTCGAGTTGACCGGCGTCCATTTGCGGGGCGCCGACGGCTCCGGTTTCCCACTCCGCGTCGATGCCGACACGATCCAGGCCTCGTACTCGCTGGGCTCTCTGCTGTCCGGGACGGACGACTTTCTGGCCAGCCTTCGCGTCGCGGTTCGCTCTGCCGAGGTCGAGGTCGATCTCCGGACCGTGGCCGCTTCGGATGACGGGGAAATCGCGGATCCGACGGCCGGGGCCGGGAGAGCGATTCCGACCATCCCGGACGTCACGATCTCCGACACGAGGGTGAGGCTTCTGGCTCCTGACCTCGACCTGGAGATCGAGAATCTCGCGGTGACCGTGGCGAGGCAGCCCGATGGCCGGCAGGAGGTGATGGTGTCGTGCCCCCGGGTCACGGCCGACGCCATCCTCTCTCGCGGACCGGTATCCATCGAGCTCGCCGCCCTCCTCGAGGGGAATCGGGCCACCATCGAGCGCCTCCTCCTCGACGAGGCGCCGCTGCTCGAGGATCTCGCGGTGACCTTTCTCGAGGACGGCTCCCTCGAAGGCGAGGGACGGGTCCTTCTGCCCGGATCCCGTCTCGATCTCAGCGCCTCCCTCGATGGCGAGACGCTGACGGGACGAGCGACCTTCAACGCGCTCCAGATCGATCGGCTCCAGGAGCTGCCGCTGCGCGTCCTCGCACCGGGGTTGCCGCTCGCGGGCCGCATCGAAGGAACGGTCGAGGGCGAGGTCTCCCTTCCGTTCTGGGTGCAGGCCCGGGGTGAGGTGGACCTCACCATCGTCTCGGGCTCGGTGGCGGGAACCCCGCTGGACGAGGCCACGATCAAGGCGCGCGCGAGCGCGGAGGAGATCGAGGTCCAGCGCCTCGTGGTGCATCAGGGAGGGAATCGGGTCGACGTCGAGGATCTGCGCGTGCCGCGCACGATCCTCACGGGTGGGGGCGACGTCGGGGCCGAGCTCACGCGGGCGGCCAGTGGACGCTTTTCTCTCGACGTGCCCGTGGTGGAGGAGCTCCTGGCACTTCTCGGCGTCGACACGGCGGAGTTGCCCCTTCCCGAGGGGCTTGCGGTGTCCGCGCGAGGTGCCGTGCGAGAAACCCGTGTCGACGTCGACGAGGCACGGGTTCGCGGGCAAGGACTGGACATCGTGGTCACTGGCCTCCGATCCGAGCTCCCTCTGGATCGTCCGCTGGAAGAGGTGGCGATCCAGGGCGACGTGTCCATCGAGAGCTGCGAGCTGTCGGGGCTAAACAGGCTCCTCGGCGACATCGCTCTCTCGGGAAGCCTGACGGGAACGGCGAAGGTCACGGGCCGGGCCGGCTCGCCCCGGGGCGAGGCGAGCCTCTTTGCGCGGGACATCGAGATGGATGGCACCCGGCTGGGCAACCTCACTATCGAGGCAGAGGGTGGGCTGGACGGAATCGAGGTCCGTCAGCTCCTCGTCGAGAACGGAGAGGACCGGATCGTTTCCCGTGCCACGGTGTGGCCACTCGAGCGTCGTCTTGTGGCCACGGTGTCCGTGCTGCGCCTCGAGGACGCCTCCGTGTACTCGATGGGTGCCTTGAAGGAGGCGCTCCGGATCGAGGGGCGCATCGAGGAAGCCGAGGTTGCTCTGCCGGACGGGGGGGAGATGAGCCTCCGCGTTCGCGGCGACTTCACCACCGTGATCTTCGGGGATCGACCTCCGGGCGCCGTCGTCTTCGCGGCATCGCTCGCCTCGGGGCGGATCCGGCTGGAGCAGGTGGAGGCCACGGCGGGGGGATCCGTGCGGGCCTCCCTTCAGGGTTCGCTGCCCTTTCCGTCCGCCGCCACCGCGCCTGGCGATCTCCCCCTCGATCTTTCCTTGCGCCTGTCCTGCGGCAGTCTGCTCGAGGTCAGGGAATGGTTCGCTCTCGAGAGCACGAGTCTTCCCGACGGCAATGCCACGGTGAACATCGCGCTCGAGGGCTCTCTCGGCCATCCTCGAGGGCGGGTGAGCCTCGAGGCCGCGGGCACGTTACCGGCCCTACCTTCGGCAAGCGTCGCCGGGGGGATGGGATCGATCGAGGGGAGCGGAGCGCTCGTCCTCGACGGGAATCGAATCAGCATCGAGGACCTGGTGTGGAAGAGTCCCTCGCTGGGGACGGTGCGGATCGCAGGCTCGGTCACGGGACTCCCCTTGCCCTCGGACCTGCTCGGCCCGGGGTCTTCGGGCGACGGGCCAGCCTGGGCGCCCTCGGCCTGGACGGCGGAGCTCGATGCGCTCATCGATGTGCCCGACCTCAAGGTCCTGGAGACCGTGGTCGGTCTCCGCAGGCTCGAGGGAGCGACCTCCGTCGACGTCCGGGTGTCGGGGTCCTTGCTCGATCCTGCCCTCGAGGGGGTGATCCAGTTCCAGGACATGTCCATCCGCATGGCTCCCGAGCTCCCCGCGGTGGAGTCGTTGACGGGCAAGGCGCGCTTTGTGGACCGGCGCGTGGTCCTCGAGGACATCACGGGAGAGTACGGCGCGGCACCCTTCACCGTCGCCGGCACCGTCGACTTCACGCACCTCGAGGATCCTGCGCTGAAGGTCACCCTCCGGGGCACCGATCTCCTCCTTTTCCGGGCCCACGGGATCAAGCTCCGCGCGGACGCCGATCTCTCGCTGTCGGGGCCGGTGTCCCGACTCCACCTTGCGGGCACCGTCGACGTCAGCGATGGGAGGCTGGCGCGCAATATTCCCTACCTTGACCTCCTCCAGGAGCAGGCGGCGGGGGTGGTGAGGCAACGGACGCGCCAGCTCAAGGACACCCCCGATCTCGTGCTGTTTCGAGATCCGCCCCTTTCCGAGATGACCTTCGACCTGAGGATCGGGGCAAAGAACGCCTTCCAGGTCAACAACAACCTCGCTCGAGGGGGCCTTCGTCCCGATGTGCGGGTGGGGGGAACGGGAAGGGCGCCCCGCCTCCTGGGCAAGGTCTACCTCGACCCCACCATGATCTTCCTCCCGTCGGTGACTCTTCTCGTCACGGGCGGGGTGGCCGAGTTCGGGGCCGCGGGACCGTTCGCGCCGCGCGTCGACATGACCGCCGAGGCTCGGATCCAGGGGTATGACGTCACGGTGGTCGTCCAGGGAGTGCCCAGCGAGCTGGAGGTGCAGCTCTCTTCGGTGCCCCCTCTTCCCGACGAGGATCTGCTTCTCCTGGTGCTCACCGGTCGCGCTCCTCGCGATGCCGGCCTCTATCGCACGAGCCAGGATACCCTCCTGGAGGTGGCCTCCTTCCTGGGGCGCGACTTCCTCGTCCGGGTGCTCGACGACGAGTCCGTCGAGGCCGGCGAGTCCTTCCTGCAGCGCTTCGAGGTCGTGACCGGGCGCGATGTCACGGACAGTGGCGAGGAAACCATCGAGGCCACGTTCCTGCTGCGCAAGGACCTGCTTCGCCCCGACGCCTCGCTCTACCTGGCGGGCGAGAGAGATCGTTACGACGACTTCAACCTGGGCCTCAAGATGGTCTTCCGCTTCCGATGAGAAACGCTCGACATCTCTGCTGGCATGTGCGGCTGGCCCTGTACGTGGGGATGCTGTTCCTCGCTTCCTGCGTGGCGGCGAGCAAGGATGTCGAACCGCCGGCGGCCGGCGAGGAGACTTCGGAGCCGGTCGCCGCCGTGGATGGTCCGTCGCGTCCCGTGGGCCCCCTCCTTCCCGTGGAGATCCGGTTCGAGGGCGACACCGTGCTCTCGGCCAAGGAGCTGCGGCAAGTGGCATCCGTCGAGCTCAAGGAGCTGGAGACCGGTCGGCAGCGAAGATCTCTTGCCGATGACGCCGCCTATCTCATGGAGGAGGAGTACCGTGGCCTCGGCTACGCCGAGGCCAGAGTCAGCGAGAGCTGGGAGGAGACGCCGGAGAAGATTCTCGTCACGATCCATGTCGAGGAAGGACCCCTCTTCCTCCTCACCCGGGTGGTTTTCTCGGGGAACATGGCTCTGACCGAGGAGGAGCTTCTCGAGCCCTTCGGGATTGACGACTCCAGGGACCATCCCTTTGTCGAGGCACGCGCGCGGGGCGCGGTGTCGGTCCTCGAAGGGCAGTATCTCCTGCGGGGCTACCGGGACGTACGCATCTCGATCTCCGATCCGGTAATGACCGACCTTCCCGAAGGCAAGCGGGGGGTCGTGATCCACGTCGACATCAAGGAGGGAACCTGCTTCCGGGTGACGGAGGTGCGCTGGTTGGGAGCGCCTGACGGGACGGCGGAATCTCTGCGCCGGCTGGCACGGGAGCTCGTGGGAACACCCCATCGCCCGCGGGTGGAGATCGAGCTGGAGGGGAAGCTCCAGGAGATTCTCGGTGACCTCGGGCACGCCGAGGCCGAGATCGACATCCAGGCGATGAGGGGAGACGCGCCGGGAGATGTGGTCCTGGAGGTGAGAATGGCCCCGGGCCCGCGGGTGAGGATCCGGGACATCCGCATCGAGGATGCCGACAAGCTCCGGAGCCGGGAGAGCTTCATCAAGAGGAGGATGGTCCTCGGTCCCGGAGATCTCTACACGGTGTCGGGACGGAGGGAGAGCTTTCGAACCCTCTTCCGTACAGGACTCTTCTCCAGCGTCGAGATGGATCTGCTCGAGGATGACCTGGAGACCGGAGGAGACGAGGAGGGGGCCAAGACGGAGGAGGATCGCCCGCTCCCGATTCCCGATCTGGAGGAAGATGCGCGAAAGGTCGTGGACCGGACCCTCCGCGTCCGGGTGGAAGAGCTCCTTGCGCGCGAAACCTTCGTTCTGGTGGGCTGGGGATCCTACGAGCTGCTCCGGGCCGCGGTCGGATTCCGGGACCGGAACATCTTCGGTACGGGCAAGGTTCTCTCGGGCGAGGTGTCGACCTCGGTCAAGGGATACGGGGCTCGTCTGACCCTCGTCGATCCCCTGTTCCTGGGCTATGACGTCGAGGCGTCGCTTCCGGTTCGATTCGTGCACAGAAAGGAACCTTCCTTCACCCGACGTGAGGCTTCCGCCTCCTTCCTGCTCAAGAGGGATCTCGGGTCCAGGGTCACCCTCACCACGGGGTATGCCTACAAGATCACCGACATCAGCGGCACCGACTTCATCCCCGAGGAGGAGGTCGACAATCTCTATTCCCTCGCCAATCTGCTGGCCCAGCTCGTCCGGGACACGCGCAACGACATCTTTCTTCCCTCCGGCGGATACCGTGCCTACGTCTCGACGGAGTACGCCGCCAAGGTCCTGGGAGGCGAGGTGGAGCTGATCCGGATCGAGGCGGGGAGCAAACACTTCTTCCGCCTCTTCCCCGACACGGTTCTGGGCCTGCGGTACGAGACCGGGCTCATCCTCCCCATTGGCGATCAGCTCTCGATTCCCCTGGGCGAGAGGTTCTTCAACGGCGGCGAGCGCAGCGTCCGGAGCTTCAAGGAGTCGGAGCTCGGGCCCAAGAGCCCCGAGAACGAGCCCGTGGGTGGCGAGGCCTTCAACGTGGCGACCGTCGAGCTACGGCAACGTCTGGTGGGCCTCCTGGCGGGAAGGGTCTTCTTCGACTACGGCAACCTTTCCCCCAACAAGACGCGACTCGATGAGCAGGAGGCTCTCTTCACCCGGAAGAGCGAGCTCATCGACGCCACCATCAAGGACTACTTCCGGGACTTCCGGTCCGCGGTGGGGATCGGCTTCGACTACCTGCTGCCCATCGGCCCCCTGCGTCTCGACATCGCGGTGAATCCCGACCGGCGCAAGGAGGACGGCGAGGACTCGTTCCAGGTGCACTTCAGCCTGGGCATGGCGTTTTAGGTCGGCAGCTTGCCGCCGTCCCCTTCCTCCCCTGCCCGCGACCGTGGCCGTGACCCGTATCGTGGGCGAGGGGCTCGTTTCGACACAGAGGGCACAGAGGGAAGAGGAGATCACAGAGGAAGACGTGCCGCGACGGCCGAAGCGGCCGCCGCTGCGAACAGAGAGGGCGAGAGGGAGTGCCCGCCACCGTCCCGTTGTCCTGCCCCGCGCACGGCCGGCTATCGGATGTAGCCCAGCATCCTCCCGTATTCCAGGGTATCGGCGCTGACCTCTCCCGTGGTCGCGCGATCCGCACCCTGCGTCGCCAGCCAGCTCTCCAGCTCCAGGAGGATCAGCGCCGCCTGATCGGCCCGGGAAGGCATGAGGTCGATCAGCTCCCCCGGATCCTTTGCCAGGTCGTAGAGCTCGTCCCGGGGTTCGCCCTGGAACGAGCGGATGAGCTTCCAGGACCCCTGGCGCACCGCCGCCATGGGGACGTCACGCACGGCTCCGATCCGTCCCGTGTCGATGACCGAGAAGAGAGGCTTGTTGCTCCCATCGACGCCGAGAAGCGAGAGGAGGTCGGGCGCGGTGGCGGCTTCGTTGCCAGGGAGCTGAGCCAGGCGGAGAAGCGTGGGCAGGATCGAGTCGAGGGAAACCGGATGGTCGCATGTGCCGCTCTTGATCTTGCCTTCGTGGACGAGGATGAGCGGCACGTGGAGCACCTCCTCGTAGAGGTTCTTGCCGTGGCCGCGGGTGCCGTGCTCGTTGAAACCCTCGCCGTGATCGGAGGTGAAGAGGATCACGGTATTGTCGAGGCGTCCCCGACGCTCGAGCTCGGAGAGGAGCTGCCCGATCTGGTGGTCGAGGAACGCGATCTCGCCGAGGTACCACTGGTGGAGCACCTCGCGCTCCCTGTCGGCCAGCTCGGCGTAGCTCGCGGCGAAGGCGATGCCCGCCTTCTTGCTCCCGGCGTCGGCCTTGGTCTTCTGGAAGGCGAGCCGGATCTCGTCCAGGAGCGCCGGGGTGAGCTCGGTCTTCAGGCTCGGGTCGCGGAACCGGCTGTGGAAGGGCTCGGGAGCCGAGTAGGGGCCGTGGGGGTCCATGAAGTGGACATAGGCGAAGAAGGCCTCGTCTTTCTCGAGGGAATCGATCCAGTCCAGCAGCTCGGTCGAGAGGCGATCGGCCCTTCCGTTCGGGCGATGATGATAGGTCGTGAACCCCTGATCGAAGGAGGTATGGGGACCGATGAGGGGGTTGGCCACGAAGCCGGCGGTGGCGTGGCCAGCATCGAGAAAGGCCTCGGCAAGGGTGAGGTAGCCCTGGGCCAGCCGGGCATTGTCGACCCGGGTCACACCGTGCGAGGGGGGGGTGGCTCCGGTGAAGAGAGTGGCCACCGACGGCAGGGTCCAGGAGGCCGGCGCGGTGCACAGGGTGAAGCGCGTTCCCTTCCGGGCCAGCGCATCGAGATGGGGTGACGTGGGAAGGGCGCTTCCGTAACATCCGAGATCCGGAGCGCGCAGGGTGTCCGCAAGAAGGACGAGGACGCTGGGCTCACCCGCGCCGATCTTGCGCCTCACCGGATAGGACTGGGAGAGACGCAGGCGCGTCAGCCCGACGAGGGGGCCCTCGGTCTTTTCCTTCGTCATCGGGTGGTGAACGATGAGCCTAGCCTGGCGCGCGCCCGCGCCCGGGAGCCGCAGCTTTGCCGCGTAGGGAGAGCCCTGGCCATCGAGCGGGATGGTCACGATCCTGTCCGGTCCGCCTCCTTCGTCGAGCGCGATCTCGAGGGTCGTGGCGTCGTCTCCCTCGGGAGAGACGAGCCCGGCTCCGATCTCGAGAGTCGCTTCGCCCACGAGGTCGAGATCGATCGCAATCGACGAGCCCGGGGGAAGGGGAAGGACGAGCGGCGCCCCGGGCTCGTCCGAGACGGGAGTGGCGGCCGGAATCCCTGCGGGGCGACCCTTCTTTCCCTCGAGGCGTCCTTCGAGGAGATCCAGGACCACGCGCTCGACCTGGGTGATCGGCGCGGCCCGGGGCCGAGGCACATGATCGGTGAGTCGCGGCTCGCCGAAGGCCACCACGTGTCGTTCGGTGTCCGGGACCGCATCCGAGTGGCTCGAGAACCGGAGCTGGATCCTCTTGCCCGCAAAGGCCGACAGGTCCACCTCGATGGGCACCCACCGCCGGTCCTCTTCGCGCTCGAAGGGATCGAGCCTCCGCTCGAGGAGGTTCACCCTCTTCTCCGGCTGGCTCACGAGGCTGGCCTCGATGCGCAGGACGACCCCGCCCTGGAGCTCGCTCCAGACGGGCCGCAGGACCCCGATATCGGCGAGAAGGCGGGGCTCGGTGCCGAGGGCGACGGGGACGATGCAGCTCGCGCTTCCACGGAGGGTCAGGAGCAGGCTGTGATGGTCGACGTCGTTGATGTAGGTGAGCCCGCGCTCGTGCTGGCCCTGGTAGGGGCCTGCATCCACGAGGAGATCGAGATGGCGCCGCACGGTCTCCCCGGGGGAGCCGGAGGGGCAGCCGGCGATCAGGAGCGCGAGGAGGCAGAAGAGCAGTGCCCGCGACATCGACCCCACCCGCGCCGCGGGCCGGGCCTCGTTCCTGCCCACGTTGACGGAGGGGAGGGGGCTTGGTAGCCTCCACGTCTTTGCATCCATCTGACGGGTCATCGCTCTCATGACGGCTGCTGTACTCGCAAAGGGCGCCCATCGCATCGTGACCTACCCCGCTCTCCTTTACCGGAGCTGGGGGCAGGTCTGGACCCTCGTCAAGAGGGAGCTGCGAGGCCGCTACCTGTCGTCCATCTTCGGTGGGCTCTGGATGGTGATCAACCCCCTCATCCTGCTCATCGTCTACTACTTCGTCTTCGCGAAGATCCTTTCGATCAAGTTCGGCAGGCTCGGGTTCACGGACGACGAGGGGACCGCCGCCGGCTTCTTCCTCTTCTGCGGAATGATTCCCTGGATGGCCTTCGCGGAGTGCCTGCAGAGAAGCACCAACATCATCATCGAAAACAGCAACCTGATCAAGAAGGTGGCGTTTCCGTCGGAGATCCTCCCCGTCTACATCGTGGTCTACACGTTCATCAACGAGCTGGTGGGAATTTCCATCCTCCTCGCGGCCAAACTCCTTTCCGGGGGAAGCCTCAGCTCGGTCATGCTCTTCTTCCCGGTGCTGGCTCTGGTAAGGATCGTCCTCACCCTGGGGTTCTCGTACTTCTTCGCGGCCTTCAACGTGTTCGTGCGGGACTTTCTGCAGATCGTGGGGCTTCTCCTGACCCTGTGGATGTTCGTCACCCCGATCTTCTACACCCTCGCCATCGTTCCCGAGCAGTACCGGTACCTCTACCGATACAACCCGATGATGTACGTGGTCGAGGGCTACCGCGACGTTTTCCTGAACGAGAAGATGCCCGACTTCGGCATGTTCTTCGCCTACCTGGCCATGGGGGTCGGGATCTTCATCGTGGGCTATGGATTCTTCGCCGCCACCAAGCACAAGTTCGCCGACGAGGTCTGAGGATGGAGCAAGTCATCGTCTGCGAGAACCTGGGCAAGACCTACAAGATCTACCGGCAGTCCATGCACCGTCTGCTGGAGGCGCTCAGCCTGGGTCGGGTCCAGCTCCACCAGAACCTGCACGCCCTCACGGGTATCAACCTCACCGTCGAGGCGGGAACCTCCATCGGGGTCATCGGAAGCAACGGGGCGGGGAAGAGCACCCTCCTCAAAATCCTCTCGCGCACGAGCTATCCCACGGAAGGGACCTTTGATGTCCGGGGAAAGGTCTCGTCGCTGCTCGAGCTCGGAGCCGGATTTCATTTCGACTTCTCCGGCCACGACAACATCTACCTGAACGGATCGGTCCTCGGTTTCTCGCGCGAGGAGATCGAAACCCGCTACCAGGACATCGTGGAGTTCTCCGAGCTCGGAGACTTCATCCACAAGCCGATTCGCATCTACTCCTCGGGTATGGTCATGCGGCTGGGCTTCTCGGTGGCGGTGAGCATGGATCCCGAGGTCCTCATCATCGACGAGATCCTGGCCGTGGGAGATCAGCACTTCCAGAAGAAGTGCATCGACCGCATCCACGCCTTCAAGGATCGGGGGCGGACCATCCTCTTCTGCTCGCACAGCCTCTATCACGTGCGGCAGATCTGCGATCGGGTGATCTGGATCAAGGACGGCACCATCGAGATGGATGGCAATCCCATCGAGGTCACCAACGAGTACGCCAACTACGAGCGGAAGCTGTTCCGGGATCTGGCCCGCAAGGACGCCAGGCTCGAGCCGGGCAAGCGGGCGCGCAGGGAGAACCTCCCGTTCCTCACCCGGGCCATCCTCACCCGCGCCGGAGAGGACGAGCCCGTGACCGAGGTCAAGACCGGTGACGACGTCGAGGTGAAGATCTGGTACGAGGTCCCCGATGTCGACGTTCACTTCAACCTGGGGGTGAGCGTCAACCGACTCGACGACATCCAGTGCTTCGGCTCCTCCAGCCTCCACGAGGGGGTCCCGGTCCAGAAGAGCGGCTTCGTTACCTTCCGGATCAACAACCTCCGCCTTCTCGCCGGGGAGTTCACGATCTCGGTCTATATCGCCGATGAGCACTCCATGATGGCTCTCGACCAGATGGTGGACGTGATCGAGTTCAAGGTCGAGCACACGGGCTACGAGGTCGGGATCTTCCGGGGCGACGTGGAGTGGATCTTCGAGGAGTCCAAGGTGGAGGCGGTCTGAGCGCTCGCCCTCGACTCCGGAGCGACGGGATGGTCGACAAGAACTTCTTCGGCGACATCTACCCCACCCGCGATCACGCGCGCATGGTGCAGATCCTGGGCATCGGGGACGGTGACCGGGTGCTCGAGGTCGGAGGCGGGTTCCACCAGTTCGAGCGGGCCGACGTCATCACCGACCTCACCTTCTCGGACACCTCCAACCGCAACGGGGCGCCCATCCTCTTCCGGGAGGACAAGACCTACGTCGAGTGCGCAGTGGAGAGCCTGCCCTTCGAGGATGGGGAGTTCGACTTCGTGTTCTGCTCCCACGTCCTCGAGCACTGCCTCGATCCCGAAAAGGCCTGCTCGGAGCTGTCGCGGGTGGCCCGGCGTGGGTTCGTGGAGATGCCGCGGAAGTTCTCGGAATTCGTCCTGGGTAACCCCTCTCACCGGTGGATGGTGACCCAGGAGGAATCGACCCTCCTCTTCGAGCCCCGGCCTTTCGTGGAGTCGCCGTTCCGGAACTTCATGCACGCCCATGTGCTGAACGATCCCGCCTTCGACGCGCTGGAGCGAGGGAGCTTCCACAACATCTTCAACGTCCAGCTCGCCTTCGAGGGAAAGCTCGTGGGCAAGATCGTCCGCCGTCATGGTCCCCTCGATTTCGACTACGGGGATCGGGTGCAGGCGGGCATCTCCCATCTCCTCTTTGCCTACAACAACCTGGCCTTCCGGGCCAACTGCGAGTACGCCCTCAGCGACGCCTTCGAGGCCACCGAGAAGCTGCCGCGGGATCCCGATTCCTGGCACGTGCTCGGCCTCTACCAGCTCAATCTCCTCATGCTCGCCGAGGCCAGCGCCTCCTTCGAGAAGGCCATGGCGCTGGGGGGGAAGTCGGAGGCTCTCCGCCACAACCTGGAGCTTGCCCGTCTCCTCGAGGAGAGAGGCAAGGGCGACCTCTCGGCGGTGATCCTTCCTGACCTGGATCATCAGCGAAGGAGATGGGAGGAGCGGGTGCAGTGCCTGTCCCGGAAAGAGACGCCGGCGGACGAGCCGCGGACCCGGGGCGAGGAGGCATCGAGGCCCCTGGTGACCCTGCTCGTGGTCGCGCCGCCCGAGGAATCGCGGCTCGAGGAGGCCATGTCCTCGGCCATCGGGCAGACCTGGCGTCCGCTCCAGATCGTGGTCGTCACCACCAGCGACGCGACGGCCCTCCGCCTCCAGCAGAGATTCGGTCTCGAGCTCCCGCTCGAGGTGGAGGTGGTCGAGGAGGGGCTCACCACGGCCGGGGCCCTCAGCCGTGCCCTGTGTCGGGCCAACGGCGAGTACATCGCGTTCCTGGAGCCGGGCCAGTTCCTCAACGTCCACCATGTGGCGCGGATGGTGCGGGCTCTGACGGCCTCGGGGGACCGGGCCGGCTACTGTGACGCCCTCGTGCGAACCTGGGCCGAGAACGGAGACGGAAGCCAGCGCCACGGCTATGGCCCGGGAGTTCTCCATGCCCCCGAGTTCCGTCCCCGGCGCTTCCCTCCCTCGGACGAGCCGATCGCGCTGAGCAGCATCATGATCCACCGTGACTGCTTGCGGGTGGTGCCGTACCTGGATGCCCGGGCGGGGGCTCTGGTGGGTGAGGACCTCCTGCATCGTCTCTCGCGGCACTCGCTCATCCGCCACGTGCCCACCGTGACGGTCGAGCTCCGCATCCACGATCCGGACGGGAGCAAGACCCTCTTCGTCGACAGCCTCGACGAGTCCCACCGTCGCATCCTCGACAGCTACTCGCGCTTCGAGCCCCTCGAGCTCATGCGGAGAGTGGTCGAGCTCGACAACGTCAACAGCTACCTTCGCGCCGAGCTGGAGCGGGCTCGGAGGGAGCGTGGGTGAGGACGGGGAGCCTCGGCCCGCGATGATCCTCTCCGCCATCATCGTCAACTACGGGACTGCCGGCTATGTCGAGGAGTGCGCGCGCAGCATCCTCGAGGCCGATCTCGGTTCGGGCCCCGGGGGTGGCATCGAGGTCATCGTGGTCGACAACTTCACCTCCGAGGAGGAGAGGGAGCGGCTCCGTCACCTCGACCTTCCCCTGCGCCTCGTGACCCTCGATGACAATCGCGGCTATGCCGGCGGCCTCGAGGCCGGGCTCGAGCTGGCCACGTCCGGGAAGATCGCCTTCCTGAACCCGGACATCCGCTTCCTGCCGGGAGCCCTCGAGACCCTGTGCACATATCTCGACCGGGCACCCGACGTGGGGGTGGTGACGCCGCGAGCCTGGCTCGACGAGGAGAGGATGCTCCTCCATCCTCCCCACCGGCTGCCCGGATTCCGCGAGGCCGGTCTCTCGCTCCTCTTCGGGATGGGAGGGGTGGCCCGTCGCGCGGTGGATCGCTACCGCACCGCGTTCGCCCTGCGCTACTGGGCTTCCACGGATCCGGTGGACGCCGAAATGCTCACGGGCTGCTGCCTCCTGACCCGCAGGAGTGTCCTCGAGACGGTGGGGCCGCCGGATCCTGCCTACCCGCTCTACTTCGAGGACTCCGACTGGTGCCGCAGGGTCGGCCAGGAGTCCTACCGACTCGTGTGGCATCCGGGTGCCGAGCTCATCCACTACTACAGCGTGAGCGCCAACCAGGCCATGGAGGAGGCCATGAAGCGCTATGCGTCCTCGCGCGAGGTCTACCTCACCAGGTACTACGGCCGGTCCGGAGCCTGGCTCCTGAGACGGCTGCTCGGATTTCTCGACCGGCGGCCGCGGGAGCCCGAGAGGAGCGGGATCGCGTTCACCGATCTCGGGCGGCTCGATGCTCCCCTTGCCCTCGAGCTTCCCAGGGGTCCCGGGCCACGATGGCTGGTCGAGATGGCGGGGATCCCCACCTTCGACCTGAGCGTGGGGGGACTCCTCCCGGGGCCGGGGTTCCGCATCGGCCCCACGACCTGGAAGCACATGTTCCCGACCCGCTACTTCCTCCGGGCCGTCGATCCCCGCACTCTCCGCACGGAGGCGGCCTGGACGTTCGAGAAGGAGCGAACCGAGGGGACCTCACCCGGGTCCCAAGGGGGGTGAAGCGCACGGCGCAACTCCTCGGTACCGTTGTCTCCTCCGCCACGAGGCGTGGACCCGGCCTCGTGCTGGCGGGGATCCTCCTCGGTCTCCTCTCGTCCTGTGGTGGCTCTCCCTCCGGGGAGGCAGCGGTGGACCGTGTCGTGCTCCTCGGCCTCGACGGTCTCGAGTGGGGGGTGCTCGAGCCCCTCCTCGAGAGAGGCCAGATGCCTCACCTGAAGAGGTTCATCGACGGGGGGGCGCGAGGATCTCTCTCCACCCTTCTGCCCACCTATTCGCCCATCATCTGGGCCTCGATCATCACCGGTAAGGGGCCCGCCCAGCACGGCATCGACAACTTCTTCAGGGCGGTGCCGGACGCGTCAGGGGTGACGCGGCGCGTTCCCTACACCTCGAACTCGCGCAGGGCCAAGGCGCTCTGGACCATCCTCTCGGAGGCGGGACGCCGGGTCGCCTCGGTGGGGTGGTGGAGCTCCTGGCCGGCGGAGGAGGTGACGGGGATCCTCGTCTCGGATCGCCTCGTGCGCAATCGATTCGACGAGTGGATCGAGGACTGGCGCTCGGGAGAAGGAATCAAGGCCCAGACCTGGCCGCGCGAGCTGTTCGCGGAGATCGCGCCCCTCCTCGCCGCCAGCGCTCCCGGCGAGGAGGAGACCCTCGCGGCCTTTGCCCCCCTGGTCCGGGGCGGCATCTCGAGCAACGACCTGCACGATCCTCTCCACGAGCTCCACCTCGTCCATGTCCGTGACCGGGTCTACCTCGAGGTGCTCGACCACGTGCTGCAGCGCGAGAGGCCGGACTTCCTCGCCTTCTACCTCAACGGCATCGACATCGCCTCCCACTACTTCTGGAAGTACCGCTTCCCCGACCAGTGGAAGGCGGTGACCGGCGAGACGGTGGGCGAGGACGACGGGCAGTGCTACCACGACGTCATCGATCGCTACTGCGCGTTCGTGGATCGCAGCATTGCTCCCCTCCTTGCCCTCGCGAGCGAGAGATGTCTGGTGATCGTGGTGTCGGACCATGGCTTCCGGGCGGGGAGGAGGAGCGATAGCCCCAACATCTCGGGCACGCACTGGGACTCGCGACCTCCCGGGGTGATCCTGGCTGCCGGCGGCCCGGTGCCGAAGGGTGGGGTCATCGAGGGCGCCTCGGTTCTCGACGTGACGCCCACCATCCTCCACGCCCTCGGTCTCGAGGTGGGAAGGGACATGGACGGAAGGGCTCTCGAGGTGATCGCGGGCACGGCGCCCGTGCGGAGCCGCTCCACCTGGGAGGGGGCGCCACGTCCCGAGGAGAGCTACCTGCCGATCTCGACCCTTCGGGACGACGAGATCATGAGGAAGCTCGAAGCCCTCGGCTACGTGGCACCCGAGAAGAAATGAGGGTCCGGCGCGACCTCGTCGTGGTCGGGCTCCTGGGTTTCCTCGTGCGCTGCGCCCACCTGGCCGTTCTCGCGGTACGGGCCCCGTCGCTCCTTCGCTTCCCGAATCTCGACGAGGAGTTCTACCTCGACTGGGCGCGGAGGATCGCTGCGGGCGATCTGCTGGGGGAAGGGCCGTTCCTCGGCATGCCTCTGGTCGCCTACGCCCATGGCCTGCTGCTGGCAGTGTTCGGAGATGGGTCCCTTCTCGTCCAGGGCGCCGAGGTCCTCCTCGCGAGCCTCATTCCTGTCCTCGTCTTGCTTCTCACCGAGGCGCTCTTCGGGCGGAGGGCGGGGCTTCTGGCCGGGACCCTCGCCGTCTTCTACCGACCGCTGGTGGCCTATGCCCCGGCCACGCTTCCCGCCTCGTGGGCGGCGCTCCTGCTCGCGGCAACGCTCCTTCTCCTCGAGAGGGCGCGGGCCGCCGGGTCGATGAAGAGGATGCTCGGGGCGGGGGTGTTGCTCGGCCTCCTCGTGCTCGCCCGCGCCCAGTTTCTCGCGCTGGTGCCGGTGGCCTTCGTGCTGCTCGTCCTGGGCATGGAAGGGAGAAGAGGGTCGAGGATCCTGAAGGCCGTGCCGCTCCTCCTCGGATTCCTCCTCGTCCTCCTCCCGGTGTTTCTCCGGAACCAGGTGGTGACGGGAGCGCCCGTTCTCGTCTCGTCGAACGGAGGCATCAACTTCCACATCGGAAACGGTCGCGGGGCCAACGGGATCTGGCGCGCGCCGGTGGGGGTCCGGGGCACCCGGACCGGAATGATGGAGGATGCCCGGCGGATCGCCTGCGAAGACAGGGGTGAGAGCCTCGATCCCCGGGAGGTCTCGGCGTACTGGTATGGCCGGGCATTTGCCGACATGCGTGCGGATCCGGGGGGGACTCTGCGGCTCCTGCTGAAGAAGGCCTGGCTCACCGTCTGCGTCTTCGAGGTCCCCAACGTTCTCGATCTCGATCTCCTCGTCGCCCTGTCCCCGCCGCTCCGCGGGGCGGCCGTTGGCTACGGAATGCTCCTGGCGCTGGCCTGCGCGGGCATGGTGCTCGTGCCGCGGGGAAGATGGCGGGCGGCCGCACTGCCTCTTGCCGCCTATCTGGTGGGGGCGGCGCTCCTGGTGGCCTTCTTCGTCAACGCGCGCTTCCGGGTTCCCCTGGCCCCGTGCCTCTTCCCGTTCGCCGGGCTCGCCCTCGATCGAGGGGTCTCGACCCTGGCCGCGGGCCGGCGCCTCGCGTTCTCGGTGGGAACGGGGGCGGTGCTCGTCTTGATCGGTCTCCTGTCCGTTCCTCCCTTCTCGCGGCGCGACCGGGATCGCCTGCGTGCGAACTCGTGCATCCTCTTCGGGACGAGCTTCAGAAGGGGAGGAGAGTCGCTCCGCGCCGAGGAGATGTTCGAGGCGGCGACCCGGCTCGATCCCTCGAGCGCCGAGGCCTTCTTCGACCTGGGGCACATCTTGCAGGGGCGTCTCGACCACGCCCGGGACGAGGGCATGGATCTCGATGAGGCGGAGAGGGACCGCCTCTTCGCGGGGGCCCTCTCCGCCTACGGCAGTGCCCGTGAGGTGGATCCCTCTCACTTCAAGGCGGCTCTCAACCAGGCTATTCTCGTCCTGAAGGAGAGACTCGGGCCGGAGGGGAACGATCCGTCCCTGCTCGATCTGGCCACCAGGGCCGCGGGAAGGGCGGTGGAGCTGCGCCCCCTCGACGCCAGGGCCTGCCTCACCCTGGGCATTCTCCTGGGCCTGCAGGGAGACGCGGAAGGCGCCCTCGCGCACTATCGGAGGGCCTACGAGCTGGACCCGACCAACGTAAGTGTGAGGGAGAGGATCCGGGCGCTCGAGAAGAGGTGAGCCGGTCCTGTCCCCGACGATCCGATGCGGAGGAAGAACGCGATGCAACCGGTGGGTCCCCGAGCGCTCTGGCTGGCGGCTTTTTTCTGGGGTCTCCTCGCCGTCGGGGCGTGGGGTGACGGTCCTGCGGGGGAGATGACGTCCCTGGAGGCGGTGCTGCCTCCGACTCTCCCCTGGGACGGGGCGAGCCGGAACCTGAAGGTGCCCGCCGACCATGAGTGGGCGACGCCCTGGGAGAAGAGCGGTTGCTCGAGGACCCCGCGCTACGACGAGACGGTGGCCTACCTGCGAAGGCTGGATGCCGCGAGCTCTGACCTCTCGCTGGTCAGCCTGGGCCGGAGCCCCGAGGGCCGTGAACTGTGGATGATGGTGGCGGCCAGGGGTACGGAGGGGACTCCCGCGTCGTTGAAGCGGAGTGGCAAGCCCATCGTGCTCGCCCAGGGCTGCATCCATGCCGGTGAGTGCGACGGCAAGGACGCCGGGCTCATGCTCCTGCGTGATCTGACCGTCACGGGGTCGAAGTCCTCCCTTCTCGACAGGGCTCACCTCCTCTTCGTGCCCATCTTCAACGTCGATGGCCACGAGCGCTTCTCGGCCTACAACCGGGCCAACCAGCGGGGGCCGGAGAAGATGGGCTGGCGCACCAATGCCCGGAACCTCAATCTCAATCGCGACTACGCCAAGGCCGACACCCCGGAGATGCAGGGCATGATCCGGGCCTTGCGTGAGTGGGAGCCCGACCTCTATCTCGACCTCCACGTCACCGATGGCGAGGACTACCAGTACGACATCACGTACGGGGCGGTGGGGAAGCACGGCTATTCCCCGGCCATCGCGGGTTTCTTCGACGAGGTGCTGTTTCCCGCCTTTGCCCGGGATCTCGCCGCCCAGGGCCACGAGCCGGGGCCGCTCGTGTTCGCGGTCAACTCGCGCGACATGACCCAGGGCATTGTCGACTGGACGCCGACCCCGCGCTTCTCGAACGGCTACGGCGACGTGTGCCACCTGCCCACCATCCTGGTCGAGAACCACTCGCTCAAGCCCTACGAGCGAAGGGTTCTGGGCACCTACGTGCTGCTGGAGAGCTGCCTCCGGACCCTCGGCGAGAAGGGGCAGAGCCTGCGCAAGGCCATCGCGACCGATCGGGCTCGCCGGCCCGAGGAGGTGCCTCTGGGGTTCACGTTCCCCCGGGACAAGCCTCCCGCCACCATCGACTTCAAGGGGATCGAGGCGCGTCTTCGTCCCTCGGCGGCGGCGGGGCAGGATGTGGTGGAATGGACGGGCAAGCCCGTCGCCTTGACCATTCCCCGGATCGTCTCCAGCGAGATCACCTCGAGTGTCCAGCGACCCGTCGCTTACTGGATCCCCGCCGCATGGACGGAAGTGCTCGACCGGCTCTCCGTCCACGGTGTGGAGATGGAGATCCTGGCCGCGTCCCGGGAGGTCGAGGTCGAGAGGCTGCGCCTGGTCGAGCCCCGGCTCGACGGCAGCGTGTTCGAGGGGCGGGTGCGCATCGAGGTCCAGGACTTCGAGCCCGTCGTCGAGAGGGTCGAGTACCCGGCGGGAAGCGCGCGCATCGCCACCGACCAGCCGCTCGGCGATCTCGCGATCCTCCTCCTCGAGCCACGGTCGGCCGACTCGTTCTTCCAGTGGGGCTTCTTCCCGGAGATCCTCCAGAGGACGGAGTACGTCGAGCAGTACGCCATGGCGCCGCTCGGCGACAGGATGCTCGCCGCCGACCCCGAGCTCCGCAAGGAATTCGAGGCGAAGCTCGCCGCCGACTCCGAGTTCGCGGGCAGCGCGGGACGGAGGCTCCAGTGGCTCTACGAGAGGACTCCGTACTTCGATGCGAGCTGGAGGGTGGTTCCCGTGGGGCGGGAGAGGTAGCCGGCCGCCGGAGAGCCGCGCCGTGGGCGAGGGGCTCGTCGCGACACAGAGGACACAAGAGGGGAAGAGGAGGTCACAGAGGAAGAGGTGCAGCAGCGGCCGAAGCGGCCGCCGCTGCGAACAGAGAATGAAGCCAACCGGCCCCGGTTCCGTGGGGCTCCGGGGTCCGGCTCCGCTTCCCGTATCCGTGCCCGTCTCCGTCTCCGCACCCGTTCCCGTCCCCGGCACCGTCCCCGACCCCCTCTGCGACATTCTTTTATTCGACGTAAGGCGATGACCGAATTAGCGTTACGACCGTTCCCCTCCGGGTTTCCCCTATCTTTTTTTCATTGCCAGGGGGGTCCCCGACCACTATGCTGTGGATCGCAGGAAAGGGATCAGCAAAGGAGATCGGGGTCTCGCCGCCCCTCGCGATCCCCAGGAAGATCGATGGGCATTCACACTTCCGATAGCCAGAGGGCTCTTCTCGGCGCCGCGGCCGTTCTGTTTCTGTCAGCGGCCGGTGTCTCCCAGGGCATCCTCATGCAGACCACGTTCCATGATCTCGGGGTCAACCCCGTGCGCATGGATCTGGCCGATCTCGATGGCGACGGCCTCGTCGACGTGGTGGTCGCCAACCGCATCTCGTCCGATGTCACCGTCCTCTTCGGAAAGCTCCAGCCTCCGTATTTCGAGCTCCCGGTGTCGATCATCACGGGGCCACTCCCTCTGGACGTCCTTCTCCGGGACGTCACCGGCAATGGCCGCCCCGAGATCCTGACCCTCAACACGGGCTCGGGCACGGTGAGCATCCACGAGGTGTTCCCGGGGCGAGACATCCGATTCCTCCGGTCGCTCGACGTCTCGCCCGATCCCTCGGTGCTCCACGTCGTCGATCTCGATTTCCGCGGTATCCTCGACATCGCGGTGCTTTCGACATCCGGGGGCAAGGTGACCTTCCTGCGGGGCATCGGCAACGGCAACTTCCAGCCGCCGGCCGTGCTGCAGGTGGGCGACTCTCCCACCCAGCTCGCCTTCGCCGACTTCGACGGGGACGGACTCCGGGACATGGCGGTCAGCCAGCAGTTCTCGGATCTGAAGGTCTTCCTCTCGGAGGGAAACCTGTCCTTCCTGGAACCCGCCGCCTACGGGGTCCCGGGGGGCTCTCTCGAGCTCCAGGCCCGGGACATCTCCGAGGATGGGATCCCCGATCTCGTGGTCATGAGCCGCGGTGCGGGCAAGGTGACCGTGCTGCTGGGCCTGGGCCAGGGCAACTTCCAGGTCTTGCCGTTCGTCGTGGCGGGTATCACCCTCCGCGACATGGTCATCACCGACGTCACCCTCGACGGTCTCCCCGACGTGATCGTGGCGGCTTCCGGCGGAAACGCGGTGTCGATCCTGCCCGGACTCGGAGACGGGGTCCTCGGGGCTCCCCTCAGCCTTCCCGTGGGCAACTACCCGTTCGAGGTGGCGGTGGCGGACATCAGCTTCGACGGGATTCCCGACATCGCCTGCGCCAACCTCCTCGACAACACCATCACCATCTACGAGGGCAGAGGGGGCCTCTCCTTCGGCAGCACGCCGACCGTTCTCCCCGTGGGGCGCCGGCCGGTGCTCATGCAGTCAAGAGACCTCAACGGAGACGGTCCCCCGGAGCTCGTGGTGGCCCACTATGCCAGCGACGACCTGGGTCTCCTCATCAACGAGAGGCGGTTGCGCCAGATCATGGCCGGCAACGTCAACCAGGGGGCGGGTGCCGTCACCGACGTCTTGTTCGTCAACGGGCAGGTGGGGGACGTGCGCCGCGAGGTCCGGGTTCCCCTCAACCAGTCCATGACGGTGCGGATGGAGGGGCCTCCTGCGGGGCCCGTCCCGGCGGGCTTCGTCCTCTACGCGCTGGCCTCGGCGCCCGGAGTCAACGGGGTGACCGCCCAGCCCGGCGGGCTCGGGAACTTCGCCTTCTCGACCCCGCTCACCGGGGGGGGCAGCCGCCTCATCGTGCTCGTGAACAATCTGGGCCACTTCCCCTCGCTCGGGCGGCAGACCATCGACCGGGAAATCCCTCTGGCTCCCGTGACGGTGGTCCGGCGGGCCCAGGGCTTCAGCCGGCCGGCGCTGGTGACGCTTCAGGCCTTCATCGCCGATTTCGGCTCCCGGAGCGGCCATCCCATTTCGATCACCAATGCCATCGTGTTGATCCTGGGGGATCCTCTTCAGTGAGAGACTCTGCCGCGAGCGGGTCGCGACCCGAGGTCAGGCATGCTATACTCCGGGCCCATTCGTGCCCGCCGCAGATCCTCATGTGCGGCGGTACCGAGAGAAGCGCCGGGAGCCCAGGAGCCCTGGCCACGAGATGGGCGGTTTCAACAGGGCCTTAGGAGAGCGCGTCGATGAAAATGCTCTTCGTGATGAACTCCACGGACAAGTACTTCTATGCGGGGATCGCCGCCATGTCCGCCATGCTCAGGAAGCACGGACATGAGACGAAGCTGATCAACTACGACAGCCGGTACAACCCGCAGCTCTTCATCGAGGAGGTCAAGGCCTACGACCCGGGCCTGGTGGGCTTCACGGTGCTGTCGTACCAGTGGCCGACCATCCAGGATCTTCTCCGGCTCGTCAAGGAGAACACCGACTACCGGACCATCTGTGGCGGGTACCACGTCTCCTTTGCCGAGGAGACGGTCATTCTCAACCCCCACGTCGACTACATCTGCAAGGGCGAGGGGGACCATGCCCTTCTCGACCTCATCGATGCCCTCGAGAACGACAAGCCTGACACGAACATTCCCAACATCTGGAAGAAGGTGAAGGGACCGGACGGCCGGCCGGTGATCCATCGCAACGAGATGCGTCCCCTTCCCATGGAAATGGACGAGCTCCCCGACTGGGATCGCCAGATCTTCCCGCTCGACACCCTGCTCCAGACCGAGGTCCTTCTCTCCTACATCCACGCCAAGCGGACGATGCCGGTGGCGGCGGGACGGGGCTGTCCCTACACCTGCAGCTACTGCGCGAACGCCGCCCTCCTCAAGATGTACAAGGGGCTGGGAAAGTTCGTGCGCCGGAGGACCGTGCCCCGTCTGATGGAGGAGCTGGAGAGCCTCGTCGAGCGCTTCGAGATCGACCAGTTCGAGTTCTGGGACGAGGACTTCTTCGCCATCAGCCGTCCCTGGCTCGAGGAGTTCTTCAGCGAGTACAAGAAGAGGATCCCCGTGCCGTTCATGATCGGCGCTCGCGCCGACAATGCGGGTGACCGCAACCTCGAGATGGCGGCCGACGCGGGGTGCTACCTCATCTGCATGGGCATCGAGCACGGCGACGAGGAGTTCCGGGACAAGGTCCTCGACCGGAAGATGAACAACGGCAAGATCGAGCGGGCCTTTGCCACCGCGCGCAATCTCGGCATGCAGCGGGCGGCTCTCAACATCATCGGCTTCCCCGGGGAGACCCCGGCCATGGTGATGAAGACGCTCCAGCTCAACCAGACCATCGATCCCGACTACTTCCACTTCTTCATCTACCAGCCCTTCCTGGGCTGCGACCTGTACGAGGTGACAAAAGAGCTCGGGTACCTCCCCAACCTGCGCTATTCCGTCTATCAGAAGCCCGAGGGGGCCCTCATCCAGCCCTCCCTGACCATCGATCAGATCAAGGAGTGCTGGGAGCATTACAGCGGGTTCCAGGAAGAGGTGGATCGTCGGCGGAGTCTGCGCTTCAAGCGTGAGGGTGAGCGCGATCCGCGGCGAGCCGTCTGCCGGTAGCCAGAACCCTTCGAGCGAGAGCGTCGAGTTGTCCGAGATTCCGACGTGGAGCCGAGGGGAGCCGACGGCGGTTCCCGAGCTGTCGAGCGAACCTCCGCCGGGCCGCCGTGTCCTCATCCTCGCCGCCCACGCCGACGATGAGACGTTCGGGTGCGGGGGGGCCCTCGCCCTCCACGCCCGGAGGGGCGATGACCTGCTTCTCGCCGTCCTCACCCGGGGTGACCGGGGCGATCCCGAGGGACTCTACCGGGACACCGACTACGTCGAGCTCCGCCGTGACGAAGCCCGGGCCGCCGCGGCCGACCTGGGCATCCAGGATGTCCGTTTCTTTGACTACCCCGACCAGATGGGAACGGAGGGGCGGCACCTCCTCCCGGACCTGGCCCGGGACGTGCAGGGCCTCGTCGATGAGTTCGGGCCCGATCTCGTGTATCATCCCTGGGCTGGCGAGGCCCACCCGGACCACTGGATCCTGGCGCTCGCCACCGAGGATGTCGCGCGGAAGACGTCTCCGGAGGTCTTGTTCGTGGGATACGAGATCTGGTCCGTCTTCCTTCCCGACCTCGTGGTCGACGTGGGGCCGGTCTACGACAGGAAGGAAGCGGCCATGTCCCGGTACGAGAGCCAGCTCCGGTACTATGACTACGTCCCCATCTGCCATGCCCTCGACACCTACCGTACGCTCTTCTGGCCCACGGCCCGCTACTGCGAGGCCTTCGTGAGGCGGCGGGGCGGATCGATTTCCCCCGCGGAGCCAGGAAAGGTCGGCCTCCTCCAGGCACTTTTCCGGCGCCCGGGATCCCGGCGAAAAGACTGAGTGGAGCCGTTCGAGAATGTCCATTCCCCTGGTCAGCGTGATCCTCAGGACCAAGAACCGACCCGATTTCCTGAGGGAATCCCTCAACAGCGCCATCGAGCAGACCATGACCGAGAGAGAGGTCCTGGTGATCAACGACGGCGGCGAGGACGTGAGCGAGATCATCCGCCACCTCGACATCGTGGGGGCGGTCCGGTACTTCCACGAGAAGGAGTCCATCGGTCGCTGTGCCGCCGCCAACCTCGGGTTGCGGGAGGCCAGGGGCAAGTACATCTCCTACCTCGACGACGACGACCTCTACTACCCTGATCATCTCGAGGGCGTGGTGGGCGCGCTCGAGGAGGGCGACTACCAGGTCGCCTATTCCGACGCCTATTGCGCTTCCCAGAGGCTCGATCCCCGGACGGGAAAGTACGAGGTCTACGATCGCCGCATCCTGCTCTCCCATGACTTCGATCCCGTCCGCCTCTTCTCGGAGTGCTTCATCCACCTGTCGACCTTCATGCACGAGAAGGCCTGCACCGATCGCCTGGGTGGGTTCGACGAGGAGCTTTCCGTCCTCGAGGATCTCGATCTTTTCTTCCGGCTCTCGCAGGACTACCCCTTCCTTCACGTGAAGAAGGTCTCCGCCGAGTACCGGCTCCGCGAGGGGGCGCCGGGGCTCGCTTCCGAGGACGAGGCCAAGGGAACGATGGAGGCCGAGCTGGCGGCCCGTTCCGGAAAGAGTCTCCCCCAGGAAAAAGGCCAGGTAGAGACCGATGCTCGCAACGCCATCGCCCTCTATCGGGAGGAGTTCGCCCGGACGCGGGAGGTGCTCTTTCGCAAGTACCAGCACATCGTGTTGCCGACTCTGGTGCAAAGGATCCGGGAGCAGGGTGACGAGCTGATCCGGCTGGGCCAGCGCTGTGAGGCCCTGGAGAAGCAGATCGGGGAATCCACCACGAAGCCGCGGCGGAAGGGGCTCTTCCGATGAGCGGCAAGGGCGACGCCGGAGGCGAAGGCGAGCGAGCATCGGCGGTGCGGGTGAGCGCGGTGATCAGCTCGTGGAACAAGAAGGAAGATCTGCGCCAGAACCTGGAAGCCATCCGGAAGCAGACCCGCCCCTTCGACGAGGTGGTGCTCGTGGACAACCGGAGCACCGATGGCTCCATCGAGATGGTTCGGGGGCAATACCCCTTCGTGAAGCTGATCGTGATGCCCCATTCGAACTACGGGGCCTGCGAGACCTTCAACATCGGGTTCGCCTGCGCTGCGGGCGAGCTCGTGGCCATCCTCGACGACGACGTCGTGCTGCCCCCGACCTGGGTCGCGACCATGATGGCCAAGATGGAGGAAGAGGACGAGACCACGGCCATCCTCTCCTCCAAGGTGGTCGAGCCGGGGATGCCCGACGAGTTCAAGAACCACCCCGAGGTCAACAGCGAGAGGTACATGTCGACCTTCCGCGGTTGTGCGAGCATGGCCCGGAGCCATCTGCTCGAGAAGGCGGGGTACTACGACGAGAGGTTCTTCATCTACGGTAACGAGCGGGATCTGGCGGCTCGCATCTTCAATCTCGGCTGCCGCATCAAGCAGGTCCCGTCCCCCGAGGTCCTGCACAAGACTCCGTTCGGCATGAAGATGGGCAAGAGATCCCTCTACTTCCACGTGCGCAATCTCTGGTGGTACCTCTTCAAGCACTGCTCGGTGGGGTCGATCCTCGTCTTCTTCTGGCGTCAGGTCACCTCTCCCCTGCGCAAGGAGAGAGACCTTCCCACCGATTCGGTGGGGGCCATCGGCGGCCTCAAGAACATCACGCAGACTCCGTGGGGGCTCTTCGTGGCCCTGAAGGCCACGCTGGCCGCATTCGCCGGCCTTCCCCGTTGCCTGCGGCAGCGTCGGGTGTGCAAGGCTCCCGACTTCCGGCTCCCGGGTGAGTGACATGCACCCTCGCGTCTCGGTGGCCGTCACCAACTACAACGGTGAGGCCTACCTCGACGCCTGCCTCGGCAAGGTCAAGGCCCAGACCGTCCCTCCCGACGAGATCCTGGTCGTCGACGACGCTTCCACCGATGGGAGCCTTTCTCTCCTGCGGGAGTGCCATCCCGACGTGCGCATTCTCCAGCAGAAGGAGAACCGCGGCCCGGGAGCGGCGCGAAACCGAGCCCTGGACGAGGCGAGAAACCGCTTCGTGTTCCAGGTCGACAACGACGCCCTGCCCGAGCCCGATTGTCTGGAAAGGCTTCTCGCCACCCTCGAGAAGCGACCCGGGGTGGTGATCGCCCAGGCCCGGGTCGTTCACGATCACGATCCCACGCGCATCCACTACGACGGCGGATCCGTGCACTACCTCGGCATCGTGGCCCTGCGGAGCCACGGGCTCACCGTGGACGAGGCGACGAGCGATGTCGAGAACGTGGACGCGGTGATGGCGGTGGCGCTTCTCATCGACCGGGAGGCGCTGGGGGATCATCGGTATGACGAGGGCTTCCACTTCTACTTCGAGGACATCGACTTTTCGGTGCGACTCCGTCTTCTCGGCAAGCAGCTGGTGGTGGATCCGTCGGCCCTCGTGCGCCACCGTGAAGGAACCGCCGATCTTTCCTTCCGGCGGGAGCGGGGATACCCGGCGAGACGGGCCTTTTACTTCACGCGCAACCGCTGGAGGTTCGCGCGCAAGATCCTGACCTCGAGGACACTCCTCCTGGGGATTCCGGCACTCGTGGTGTACGAGGGGGCCTATCTGCTCTTTCTCGCGGCCAAGGGCCACCTAGGACCGTGGCTGCGAGCCGTGATCGCCGTGCAACGAGAGCGGGGCGAGGTCTCGTCCCTGCGCGGGGAGATCCAGGCCACGCGGACGCTCTCCGACCGCGAGCTCGTGGGGGGGAGTCGATTGACTTTCGTATCCCCCGATGATAACCGTTGGCTCACGCGGTGGTTGGAAGGGATCCTCAACGCCTGGCTGCGGTTCTGGTGGTTTTTCATGAGGCCCCTGGTCTGACGCCTTGAGTCAACTCCATGGCCCCGAACGGACCGTCTCCCCTTGGAAGCACCTCCACGCGTCGCCGTCGTCGTCCTGAACTACCACGGTGGGGAGGACGTGCTCCGCTGTGTGGAGGCGATCATCCGGGGGTCTGCACCGGCCCACGTCATCGTCTCTGACAACGGCTCCACCGACGGCTCCGCGGACAGGATCGAGGGGCGGTTTCCCGACGCCGAGGTCCTCCGCAACGGCAAGAACCTCGGCTACTGCGAGGGCAACAACGTCGGGATCCGGAGAGCGCTCGAGCGCGGGGCCCGATCCGTGCTTCTCCTCAACGATGACGCCTTCGTTCTCGAAGGTGCCCTCTCGCGCATGCTGGAGACCCTCGAGGGGAGCCCCGAGGTGGGAATCGTCGGCCCGAGGATCGTCTTCGATCACGACCCCGACCTCGTCTGGGCGGCAGGGGGGGCGGCTGGCTTTGCGCCCAACGTGCTGTCGCTGCGCGGGCACCTGACGAGGGGTGAGGACCTTGCGTCCTTGCCGGAGAAGGTCGACTTCGTTCCCGGCTGCGCGCTCCTGGTCAAGGCAGAGGTCCTTCGGGAAGTCGGGCTCCTGGATCCCGTATTCTTCGCCTACTTCGAAGACGCCGATTTCTGCTACCGCGCCCGGAAGGCGGGGCACGGCGTCGTGTACGAGCCGCGGGCCATCGTTCGCCACCGCGTGTCGGCTTCCACCGGAGGGGGGCTGAGTCCCACCCGGAAGTACCTCATGGGTCTCAACTCGTGGATCTTCCTCCGCCGTCACGGGACATTCTCACTGTGGGCGGCGTGGCTCGTCTTCGATGTGATCCTTCTTCCCGTGGCCCTCCTGCACGGAGTCCTGCGCGGCAGGGGGCGCGCCGCTCTGGCCAAGGCCCGGGGGATTCTCCACGGCGTTCTCGGCCGCACCGCCGACGCCTCCTCGCTCGGCCAGGAGATTCCGCCACGACCCGGGGGGGAGGATCCGTCATGAAGATCCTCACCGTCGTCCATCTCTATCCGCCCCGCCACCGGAAGGGGGTCGAGAACTACACCTTCACCCTCGTGTCGGCGCTGGTGGAGATGGGTCACCAGGTCACCGTGCTCACCACCGAGGATGTGCCGAGCCTGCCCGACTACACCCTGCGGAGACGGGAAGAAAAGGGGTATCTCGTCCTCGAGATGATCAACAACAAGGCCTACTCCGCGTTCGCCCGGACCTACGATGATCCGCGCGCCCACGAGGTGTTCCGGAGCGTCGTGGAGGAGGTGCGCCCCGACGTCGTCCACTTCCAGCACCTTCTCTTCTTCTCCCTCGGTCTCGTCCCGCTCGCCCGCGAGCTGGGTCTGCCCACCGCGTATACGCTCCACGAGTTCTGGCTCCAGTGCCTGCGCTTTGGCCTCCGGCTCCTCCCCGATGGCAGCCTCTGCACCCGGGTCACCCCCGAGGACTGCGCCCTTTGCCTCGAGCGGACGCGCCTCCACCACGGCAAGGGGGCCCGGGCCGCCATGAAGGCCCTCCAGCTCGTGCGCAGGGCCACCACCCTCGACCTGCACCCGCTGGCGCGCAGGGCCCGCATCGGGATACAGCGCCTCCTCGGAGGAGCCTCCGGGGAGAAGCCGGCGCCGGGCGGCAAGGGAAGCGATCGGCCGGATCCCCGGGCCATCGAGGCCGTCCGGAAGCGGAATCGCCACGTGCTCGAGTGCCTTTCCGCCATGGATCTCTTCATCGCCCCCTCGCGCTTTCTGTGCGACGAGATGGTGGCCTTCGGGGTGGACGCGAGCCGGGTCGTGGTGAGCGACTACGGATTTCCGGCCTGCGGGGCTCGCGCCCGATCCCGCCCTCTCACCGGGGGCCGGTTGCGCCTCGCCTTTCTGGGGAATCTCCAGCCCCACAAGGGGCTCCACGTCCTCGTGGAGGCCTTCCGCCTCCAGCCCTCCGATTCCCTCTCCCTCGAGGTCTGGGGCAGCCCGGAGCACGCGCCCGCCTATGTGCGGGAGCTGCGGCGGCGGGACCCGCGGGTCGTGTTCCGGGGGGAGTTCGGCCCGCAGGAAAGGGGGCGCGTCCTCGACGAAATCGATATCCTCGTCTTTCCGTCGATCTGGTACGAGAACTCGCCCTTGACCATCCACGAGGCGTTCCAGGCGGGGATCCCGGTGGTGGCCAGCGATCTGGGAGGCATGGCCGAGCTGGTCATCCCGCTCCGGAACGGCCTCACGTTCCGGGCCGGGGACGCCACGGACCTGGCGCGACAGCTCGGTCGTCTCGAGAGCGAGCCGGGGCTGGTGAGCCGGCTGTCACGAGGGGCGCTCGAGACGAGGGTGAAGACGGTGGAAGAGGATGCGAGAGAGCTCGTCTCCCGGTTCTCGAGCCTCGTGGCGAGGCGGCGGAAGGAGGGTGAGACGTGAAGGTCCTGCACGCGCTGCACGGGTTCTTGCCCGAGTTCCGGGGAGGGACCGAGTTCTACGTCAAGGAGCTGGCCCGGGCGACCCGCGAGCTGGGCATCGAGCCCACCATCCTCTGCGGCTCGGGCCGCACCCGCCAGGAGCCGGTGATCGAGATCGAGGAGATCGAGGGTCTCCGGGTGTTCCGCCTCCACCGCACCGAATCCTATCCCGATCGCTGGGACCACGGATTCTCGCCCCAGGCCGAGAGGCTCCTGGAGCGGCTCCTCGACGAGGAGCGACCCGACATCCTCCACGTGCACCACTGGAAGCGCCTGTCGCGAAACCTCGTCACCGTGGCCGCCGAGGCGCGTTTGCCGTCGGTGGTGACCCTCCACGACCTCCACGTCACTTGCCCCCAGGAGTTCCGCATCCGCGACGGCGAGCTGTGTACGGATCCGCTGCCCAATCCCGAGTGCCATCGCTGTCTGGCTCCTCATCCCTGGCAGGAGCGAGACGAGGTCGAGAGGGAGCTGCGCCTCCACCGGGATGACTTCGCGCGGGAGCTTCGCCTCGCCCGCTGCGTTCTCACCCCCAGCCCCGCTCATGCCCGCATGGTGGCAACCCTTCTCGGGCGCGATGTGGAAGACTTCCAGGCCGAGCTTCTGGGAGACCTCGGGGCCCTTCCTGCCCCGCCCGTCGAGCCCCATCCCGAGGGCAAGCTTCGCCTCGCCCACTGGGGCCATCTCGACGCGTGCAAGGGGAGCCACCTGGTGGTCGAGGCCCTCCGCAGCCTCACCACGGACGAGCTCGACCGGATCGAGGTGCACCTCTACGGGAAGGCCGTGACCAGGGAGTTCTCCTTGCGGCTCCAGGAGCTCGCCCGCGGTCGGCCGGTCTTCTTCCACGGTGCCTTCGAGCGCGAGGAGCTCGGGGGGTTCGCGTTCGAGGTGGCGGTGATCCCGTCGGTGGCCAGCGAGAGCTACTCCTACGTCCTCAACGAGGCGTTTTCTCTGGGGAGGCCGGTCATCGCGAGCCGCCGGGGGGCTCTCGAGGATCGGGTGGGAGAGGCGGGTCTCCTCTTCGAGCCCGGCGACGCCGAGGACCTGGCCCGGAGGATCCGGGAGCTCGTCTCGGATCCCACCCTTCTTCGCCGGATCACCGATGCGGTTCCCGACCGCCTCCCCGACATGAACGATCACGCGCGCAAGATCTTCGCCGTGTACTCGCGCGCCTCCATGATGGGGCCACCCGACCTCGATCTGATGCCGAGGGGACGCCGGCTGTCCGTTCTCGAGCAGCGATGCCGTCAGGTCGAGGAAAGGGCCTACGATCTCCTGCGCCGCGAGGCGCGCATCCACGAGCTCCAGAAGAAGGGCTGGCTCCTCGAAGGTGAGAAGCTCGAGCTCGCCTTTGCCCTCCGCGCGGCCCAGGAGACGATCACGCGCATCGAACAGGACAGTGGACGGCTCCGCGCCCGGATCGATTCCCTTGAGAAGGCCATGCGCGAGGGGCTGGCGGGAAGGTTGGCGCGCGTGGTGAGCCCGCGTCGCGGCCTCGGCAAGAGGGAGCAGGAAGGGGACGGCTCCTCTTGAAGATCCTGATGGTGATCCATGACTTCCTTCCCCGGCACAACGCGGGCTCGGAGATCTACACCTACACGCTGGCGCGCCAGCTCATCGCCCGGGGGCACGAGGTCCTGCTCGTCTATACCGAGAGCTACCACGACCGCCGGCAGTACAAGGTGTCAAGAGGTGAGATCGGCGGCATCCCCTACCGCGAGATCGTCTACAACTCCCGTTACCGGCACTTCCGCGAGACCTACTTGAATCCCGCCATGGATCGGATCTTCCACGGGATCCTCCACGAGTTCAGGCCCGAGATCGTTCATCTCCAGCACCTGCAGCACCTCTCCCTGGGGATCGTCGATCTCGTCCACGAGCAGGGGATTCCCGTGGTGTACACCCTCCACGAGTACTGCCTGACGTGCGTGCGGCGCGGACTTCGCATGACCGAGGAGCTCGAGCTCTGTGACACCCTCGATGCGAGCAAGTGTGCGGGCTGCATCCCCGACGAGCCGGTGCGGATCCCTCCCGAGCCGACACCGGGAGAAAGGGTCGCGGCCGCCTACGAGCTCCTGCTTCCGGCCCGGATCCGCCGGTTCATCCGGAAGAGGCTGGTGACGCTCCGGCTCGTGCCGAAGGAGATCCCCACCAGGCCCACGCTCACCCCCGAGGACGATCTTCGCTGGCGGACCGAGGCCATCGAGGAGAGGTGGGCGGCGGTGCGGCAGAGGATTCCCGCGATCGATCTCTTCATCGCGCCGTCGCCGTTCCTGCGGTCGAAGTTTCTGGAGTTCGGGGTGCCCGAGGAGAAGATCGTCCACTCCGACTACGGATTCGACAGCGGAGACTACGGGAGCCATCCGCGGGAACGATCGGACACGCTGAGCTTCGGCTACATCGGGACCCTGGTGGAGCACAAGGGCGTCCACACCCTGATCGCGGCCATGAACCGGCTCGACCCCGGGACGGGAGCGCTTCACGTATGGGGCGACGCGACGTACTTCCCCGACTACTCGGCGCGGATCGAGGAGCTCGCGAGGCACCCCGGCATTCACTTCGAGGGGGCCTTCGACAACAAGGACGTGGCGCGCATCCTGGCCCGGGTGGATGTCCTGGTGGTGCCGTCGCTGTGGTTCGAGAACTCGCCGCTCACCATCCATGAGGCCTTCCTCGCCGGGGTGCCGGTGATCACCACCGACCTCGGAGGCATGCGCGATCTGGTCCAGGACGGCGTTTCGGGGCTCCTCTTCGCCCGCGGCGACGACGAGGACCTGGCCCGGAGAATGAGGGAGCTCCTCGAGGATCCCCCGCTGCTCGAGCGGTTGCGGAAAGGGATCCCCGCGGTGAAGACCATCGAGGAGGATGCCCGCTGGATGGAAGAAAGGTACGCTCTGCTGCTCCGGCGGAGGAGGGGGGAGCCGGCGAAGCTGGCGGCAGGCGAGGAAAGGAGCCACCCTTGACCGAGGACATGAGGAAGCGAGTCCTGTCCCGACTGGGCATCGAGGCCGAGACGGGGGGAGCCTACGATGGTTCGTTCCGGGCCTCGGGATCAGGGGTCTTCGAGTCCCGCTCACCCATCGACGGAGCTCTCCTGGGCAAGGTGCGCTCGGCGACGGAGGCGGACTGGGAGAGGGTGATCGAGGGCTCCCGGAAGGCGTTTCTCTCCTTTCGCCACGTTCCGGCCCCGGTGCGGGGCGAAATCGTGCGCCAGCTCGGCAACGCGTTGCGCGAGCACAAGGAGGATCTCGGCGCCCTCGTGAGCCTCGAGATGGGCAAGATCCTCACCGAGGGCAAGGGCGAGGTCCAGGAGATGATCGACATCTGCGACTTCGCGGTCGGTCTCTCGCGCCAGCTCCAGGGCCTCAACATGCCGAGCGAGCGTCCCGAGCACCGGATCATGGAGCAGTGGCATCCGGTGGGGCCGGTCGGCGTCATCACCGCCTTCAACTTCCCGGTGGCGGTGTGGGCCTGGAACGCGGCCCTGGCGCTCGTGTGCGGAGACACCGTGATCTGGAAGCCCTCGCCCAAGACTCCCCTCTGTGCCATCGCATGCATGAACATCGCGCGGAGGGTGCTCCGCGACAACGGCGTGCCCGAGGCCGTGCTCACCCTGATCGTCGATGATGGCAACGTCACGGGCGAGCTCCTGGCCAGGGATCGGCGGGTGCCTCTGGTGAGCGCCACCGGGTCGACGCGCATGGGCAAGAACGTGGGTGAGGTGGTGGGGGCCCGGCTCGGTCGGACGATTCTCGAGCTGGGGGGCAACAACGCCATCATCGTGTCCGACAAGATGACCCGCACCTCGACGCGCAAGAATGCCATGGCGGCGGCCCTCTTCGGAGCGGTGGGAACCGCGGGGCAGAGGTGCACGTCGACGCGCAGGCTCCTCATCCACGCGTCGATGCACGACGCCTTCGTGGGGGAGCTGGTCGACCGGTATGCCAAGGTGAAGATCGGCGATCCCCTGGACGAGAAGACCCTCATGGGGCCGCTGATCGATGACGACGCCGCAACACGGTTCCTGGCCTCGGTGAAGGCGGTGAAGGAGCAGGGCGGTGAGGTTCTCTGTGGCGGGACGGTGTGGGACGGTGCCCCGAAGGGCATGCGCAACTACGTGACGCCGGCGGTGGCGCGGGCCCGGAACGACTTCCGCATCGTGCAGGAGGAGACCTTCGGGCCGCTCGTGTACGCCATTCCCTACCAGACCTTCGAGGAGGCCCTCGCCCTCCATAACGATGTTCCCCAGGGGCTCTCCAGCAGCCTTTTTTCCGATGACCATCGGGAGATCTCGCTCTTTCTCTCCGCGGCGGGCTCCGACTGCGGGATCGCCAACATCAACGTGGGTACGTCCGGCGCGGAGATTGGCGGGGCCTTCGGTGGCGAAAAGGAGACCGGGGGCGGACGCGAGTCGGGGTCGGACTCCTGGAAGGCCTACATGAGGCGGCAGACCAACACGCTGTCCTGGTCCGAGGAGGTGCATCTGGCCCAGGGAGTGCGTTTTGACGCCGGGGACTGAGGACCTTCTCCGGTAGATTCCCGAGGGCTCCACCCCGTGGATGGGGCCTCTTACCATGCTTGCAATGGGGGCGGGGCTGACTATACTGCGCCGCGCCGTACCCCACCGATGGCCGGTAGGCGGCCCCCGCTCATGCCGGCGGACCGGAATCCCGATGGATAGAGAAAACACCACCCCCTTGAAGGAGGGATCATGCCCAAGGTGACCTTCAAGCCCGATGACCTCACGGTCGAGGTCGAGGCCGGCTCCAAGCTCATCGACATCGTCGAGGAGTGCGGCTCCTCGTTGCTCTTCGGATGCCGTCAGGCGCTCTGCGGAACCTGCATCATGACCGTGCTCGAGGGCGGCGAGAACCTCAATCCGATCACTGACGACGAGAAGATCACCCTCGACGGTCATGAGGCCCAGCCCGGACAGAGGCTCGGCTGCCAGTGCACCGTCAACGGCGACATCGTCATCGACTACATCGCCTAGGAAACCGCCGACGAGGCCCGCCCCGGAGCCTGGCCCGAGACCCACGGCAGAGGCAGCCTCCGCGGCGCCCACACATGCGCATCCTCTTCGTGGTCCACGGCTACCCCCCTCAGGGTATGGGCGGGGTCGAGCTCCGCGCCTCCTACCTCGCTCGTGAGCTCCGGAAGGCCCACACCGTCTCGGTCTTCTGCCGGGGAAACAATGCCTCGCGCGAGGACTACTCGGTCGAGGATCTCCTCATCGACGAGGTCGAGGTCCGCCGGGTGAGCTACTCCTTCCGGGACCTCGACCGGTTCGAGGGCGTGTACGTCAATCGCCGGATCGAGGCGCTCTTCGAGAAGACCCTCGACGAGGTGCGCCCCGACGTCGTGCACATCCACCACCTCACCTGCCTCTCCACAACGATTCCCGAGGTGCTGCGCAGGAAGGGGGTGCCCCATGTGATGTCGCTGCACGACTTCTGGATGGGGTGTCCCCGGGGGCAGAGGATCCGGAGTGATCTCGCCACGTGCCACACCATCGATCGCGAGAAGTGCCTTCCCTGCACCGAGGAGATCTGGGGCCGGGAGATGATGCGGGGCAAGGAGCCGAAGGGGCTCCTCGGGAGGCTCCTGGGTCAGAGCGATCCCCAGGCCATTCTCCGCGACTACGATGCACACATCCGGAGGATCCTCGGTCTGCCGGACCTCTTGCTCACCCCGTCGGTGTTTTCCCGGGACAGGTTCGTCGAGCAGGGGGTGGCAGCGGACAGGATCCGGGTGCTGCCCTACGGGCTGCCCACCCGGCTCTTCCAGGGGATCCGGCGCCAGAAGGATACGGTGCTGCGCTTCGGCTACGTGGGGTCGGTGCTCCCCACCAAGGGGGCCCACGTCCTGCTGGAGGCCTTCGAGGGACTCGATCGCGAGAACGTGCGCCTGGACATCTATGGCGAGGTCGTGCCCTATCACGGCGATTCGAGCTACGTCGAGGAGCTACGGGCCCGGATCGCGAAGACACCTGGCGTGAAGATGCACGGCCGCTACGAGAACGCGGACCTGCCGCGCATCCTCGAGAAGGTGGACATCCTCGTGGTGCCGTCGGTGTGGTTCGAGACCTTCTGCATCACGGTCCGGGAGGGCTTTCTCGCGGGAATCCCCGTGATCGCCTCCGACATCGGGGCGGTGGCCGAGTCCATCGAGGACGGGGTCTCCGGGCTCCTCTTCCGGCCGGGGGACAGCGGAGACCTTCGCGAGAAGATGCGGCGCCTCGTCGACGATCCCGAGCTCCGGCTTTTGCTGGCGGGGCAGGCCTCGCGGGTCAAGACCATCGAGGACAACACCAGGGAGCTGGTCGAGATCTACCGCGAGGTGCGGCGGCCGGGTCGAGTGCGGTAGAAGCTGGCCGCGTCGCGGGCGAGGGGCGGGTCGCGGGCCCTGTTAAGAACGGTGCCAGGCACCGTTCTTAACACCCGGCTCCGTCCCCGTGCCCGCCGCCGTTGCCGCAACCGTCTCCATCTCCGCCGCCGTCCCCGCGGCCAGGAAAGTGTTAAGAACGGTGCCAGATGAGATGAGAAGGCCAGCCCCCTGACGCAGTCCCTTTCGGGCTGCATAGTGGTGTCCGGTGTTTGAAGACGGACCACCACCAAGGAGGCTGGCGCATGCATCTTACTACCTT
>Ga0326597_10000388_pt1 | contig 79818 bp, 86 predicted proteins | sample RVTome_12_FD_203789 | JGI IMG/M metagenome (GOLD analysis project Ga0326597, IMG submission 203789) | Soil microbial communities from uranium-contaminated site in the Upper Colorado River Basin, Wyoming, United States - RVT100D185 | ecosystem: Environmental > Terrestrial > Soil > Contaminated >...
CCGCCTCGGCACGCTTCGCAGCGTCGACTTCTACGACCTGATCCACTGCAACGCGTACAAGAACGGTCAGCTCTCCGCCATGCCCAAAGAGGCCAACACCAAGCTCAATGGTGCGGCCTACGTCAAAGACCTCATCGACCACGCCGTGTCGTGCTCTCCCGGTTGCTCCACGGCCTGTTCCGCCTGGCAGCGCATCCGCGGCTTCGAGAGCGCCGCCGCCAAGCACTTCGTCGGCGAGCAGGGGCCCAAGCCTGAGTACCTCACCGTCGCTTCTCTCGGGGTCGGCACCGATGTCCGCGACCTGCCCGCCGTGATCCATTTGAACCGCCTGTGCTTCGACTATGGTCTCGACCTCGTCGAGATGGGCAACGGCATCTCCTTCTTGATGGAGTGCTGGGAGAGAGGCATCGTCTCCGCCGCCGACCTCGAATCGTGGCTGGGCGAACCGGCCAATCTCGACTGGGGCAACTGGGAGGTGGCCGCCACGGTCATCGAGGCGGTCGGCAACCAGAGTAACGAGCTCGGTCGCATGCTCAAGGACAACGTCGTCGGGGCCGCCCGTCGTCTCGAGGACCGCACCGGCCAGGCCGCGCTCAAGTATGTCAATTACGGCAAGGGCGGCTCAACCTTCTCCGAGGACCCGCGCTCCTTCCCCGGCTGGGCATGCAACATGGCCGTCTCCTCGCGCGGTGCCGACCACCTGAAAGGAATGGCCCCCGTCGAGAAGGTCGGCCGAAAGGATATCTCGACGGCCTGGTTCGGCCATCCGGAAGCCGGCGAGCTGCACGGCGTAGCCCTCAAGGGTGCCCTCTCCGCTCGCGCCGAGAACGTCAACTGCGCCACCAACGCCACCGGCGTGTGCAGCTTCGTTCCCACGCGGGATAGCCTGGTCTTCGGCCATGACCTCTTGGCGGCTGGTGTCAGCGCCCTCTCGGGAATCTCATTCAGCGAGGGCGATCTCTACAACATCGGCGAGCGAATCTGCAACATGGAGAAGGCGTTCAACTCCAGGCTGGGCCTGCGGCGGCCGGACGACACGCTCTGCGACCGCTGGATGAACGTGCCGGCGCCGGACGGCCCCGGCAACGGCATGAAGGCGGCGGACTGGCTGGAGCAGGTGTTGGACGAGTACTACGAGCACAAGGGCTGGGACAAGGCGACCGGCTTGCAGCGGAGGGCGAAGCTGGTGGAGCTCGGCCTTGGCGACGTCGCCGACGTGCTCGCCGCCGAAAATGCGCTCGTCGACTAGGAGTCTCGGGTACGAGCGATGATCGAGATCAAGGCTGTCTACCACGCCGTGTTCGAGGAGCTCGCCGGCCGGCGCGGCGAGCAGATCACTATCGACCAGGCGAGCTTCGGCGCGCTGATCGAGCAGCTCGACCTCCGCTACGGGCGCTCCTTCGGCGATACCCTGCTCGATCGACGTACCGGTTACTTCAAGGCGGGCGTCATCGCGCTGGCGAATGGCCGCCAGCTCGAGCCTTCGACCGCGCTCGCCGACGGCGACGAGGTCGTCTTCCTCGTCGCCATGGCCGGCGGCAGCGCGCCCGACGCCGTGTTGTGAGGAGAGGTTAGCGATGGCAGTCACCGAGGCCAACAAGATATTCCGCGCCAACCGCGAGCTATGCACCGGCTGCCGCATCTGCGAGCTGGTCTGCTCGATGCGCCAGACCGGCGTGCTCAGCCCCTACCGGGCGTCGATTCGCGTCAGCCATGACGAAGAGAACGGCACCTTCGCCCCGGCGATCTGCCGGCACTGCCGCAAGCCGCTCTGCAAGGAGGCCTGCCCCGTGCCGCAGGCCATGCGCTTCCACGAGGTGGTGACGGGCGTCGTCATCGTAGACCCGAAGCTCTGCATCGGCTGCCTGGCCTGCGTCGACGCCTGCCCGTTCGGCGCCATCCAGGTGGGACCCGAGCAAACAGTGCAGAAGTGCGACTTGTGTGACGGTGATCCGCTCTGCGTGAAGTACTGCCCCGACCGGCCAGAGAACTTCAGCCCGCGCCAGCCCTTCCCGCGAGCCAAGGCGCTCGAGTACGTGCCGGCCCACCAGGCCACCCGGCTGAAGCGGATCAAGGTGGCGGCCCGGGAGCGGGAGTAACGCGGCCGCCCGGGCGGAATTCACCCGAGGAACAGCTCGCAGGTGTCGAGCCAGGCCTGGGTGGTGAGCGCCAGCGATTCCACGTCGACGCGCTCGTCATTGCCGTGGAAGCGGCTCGACATCGCCTCCGCCGTCAAGGCCCGAGAGAAGAGACCGAAGCCGTAGGCCACCGCCCCGTGCTCGCGGAAGTAGGGCGCGTCCGTGAACCCGACGATCATCCGCGGCAGGAGCTTCGCGCCCGGATAGTGCCCGTCCACGACCCGTCCCAGCACGTCCCAGAGCGGCGTCCCCGTGGGTGACACCGACGCCTGCTTGGAGAAGAGCTTCTCGACGGCTACCTCTTCCGACAGGTCGCCGAGGGCCTTGTCGATGTGCCGGCGCACCTCGTCCTCGTTGTCCCCGGGTATGGTGCGGATGTCCACCTCGATGTCGACGACGTCGGGGATGACGTTGGTCTTCACGCCGGCGCGGCACATGTTCGGCGAGAAGGTGGTGTGCGTGGCAGACCACGCGAACTTGGCCATGGCCGGAGAGAGCTTGGCGATGGTCTCGTCCACGCGGGAGGGGTCGACCAGCGCGGCTTTCAGGGCCGGGTCGAGGCTGAGCGAGGCGACGAAGCCGGTCCAGAGATCGTCCACGTACGGCGCCGGGCGGTAGTCCGCCAGGCGGCTGACCACCTGCGCGGCCTTGACGAGCGCGTTGTCCGCGCCGTACGGCATCGAGCCGTGTCCGGGCGTGCCCTTGACGCGCAGCCGGCGCCACGCCACGCCCTTCTCGCCGACGTGCACGGTGACGTTCAGCTGGTCGCCGTGCGAGCTGACGGTCCCGCCATTCTCCGTCAGGAGGTAGTCCGCCCGGAGCGCATCCCAGTGCCGCTTGCACACGTGCCCGGCGCCGAGCGCGCCGCCGGCCTCCTCGTCGGCGCATGCGAGATAAACCAGCGTGCCGCGCGGCCGCCACCCGCGCCGGGTCAGCGCCTTCAGCGCGACGGCCTGCGAGGCGGTGAGGTTCAGCATGTCGACCGCCCCGCGACCCCACACCTCGCTGTTCACCAGCTCGCCCCCGAAGGGATCGCGCGTCCATGTCGCGGGCGTCACGGGCACGACGTCAGTGTGGCCCATCAGGCAGAGAGTCGGCGCGGCCGGATCCGTCCCCTCGATGCGGGCGACGAGGCTCTTGCGGCCCGGCGCTCCGTCGGGCTCGTAGATCTCGAGGTCGAGGCCGCTGCCCTCGAGGTACGCGCGCAGGAGGTCCGTGGTGCGCACCTCCTGACCGGATGCGACGCTGCCGTCGTTCACGCACTGGTTGCGGATCATCTGCTGCAGCAGCTCCACGGTCTGGCCGGTCAGGGCGCCGTTCATGACCTGGGCGTGTTCCAGCTCGGGAAGTCGTGGACTTCGTAGTGGATCTCGGCATCGGGGCGCGTGAATACGGGCATCGTCATCCTCCCGGCGAGTGGTCACCGCGGTTGCGGTGCCACGATAACACCGTTTGGGGAGCTCCTTTCCCGGTTAGAATCCCCTGCATTGGAGGAACCCGATGCTGACGCCTGAGACGATCGACACCACCGCCCGTGCCTTTCTCGAGGCGCACCGGTCGCGCACCCGGTACCGCCCGCTCGACCCCACCCTCAGGGCAGCCCCGCTCGACGACGCCTATCGCATCCAGGACGCGCTGCACCGGCTCATGGCCGATGCCGGGCAGGGCGAGATCGCCGGGTGGAAGATCGCGCTGACCTCGAAGGCGATGCAGCAGATGACCGGGGTGGACCAGCCCGCCGCCGGCGCCATCTTCTCGAAGGTCGTGCATCCCTCGCCGGCCCGGGTCGACCTCGCCGCCTACCACCACCTGGGGGTCGAGTTCGAGGTGGCGGTGCGCGTCGCTGACGACCTGCCGGCGAGCGGCGCGCCCTGGACGCGCGCGTCGGTGGCCGGCTGCGTCGCCGCCTGCATGCCCGCCTTCGAGCTCGTGGAGGACGGGAATGCGGACTACAAGACGCTCGACGCCTTCACCCTCGTGGCCCAGAACGCCTGGAACGGCGGGGTCGTCCTCGGGGCACCGGTGACGGAGTGGCGCGGGGTCGACCTCGAGGGCGCGGTGACACGCTGCTGGGTCAACGATGAGCCCGGGGGCAAGGGCAGGACCGGCGATGCGCTGGGTCATCCCTTCGAGGCCGTGGCGTGGCTGGCGAATCTCCTCAACCGCCGCGGCCGCATGCTCCATCGCGGGATGATCGTGATGACGGGCAGCAGCATCACCACCAAGTTCCCGGCGCCCGGCGACGGCGTGCGCTTCGCCATCGACGGCCTCGGCGAGGTATCGCTCGCGGCCGCGATAGACACGACAGCAGTGTATTGCTGACGCGGAGTTGCGCGATCAGGCGAGCCTGGGCCGCACGCGCTCGGCGAAGGCGGCCATCTGTGATTCGAGCTCGCGGCCGTCGGCGGCAAGGAACTCGAGGACCAGGTGCTCGACTCCGCAGTCGGCCAGCTCCGCGATCTGATCGACCAGGGCGGCCGGCTCTCCCGCGAGGACGCGCCCGCCATGGGTGGAAGCCGGCGCGCTCTGGCCCGGTCCCACGATGCGGACGTCGTTGCGGAGCGTGAGCGGCGGCGGCACGGCGCGGCCGCGCGCCTGGCAGAGGCGTGCCAGCTCGGCCCGGCCGGCGCGCAGCTCCTCCGGCGAGCGATTGATCGGATGCCAGGCGGCTCCGAACTGGGCGGTGCGGCGAAGCGCGGCCCGGCTGTGCCCCCCGACCCAGATCGGCGGGTACGGCTTCTGCAGCGGCTTGGGCTCGAACGTGAGCCCGCTGAACTGCGTGTATTTTCCACCAAAAGACGGAGATTGTTTCGTCCAGAGCTCCCGCATGGCCTCGAGGTACTCGTCGGTCATTGCGCCGCGCTCAGCGAAGGGCACCCCCAGGGCGGCGCTCTCGGCGGCCACCCAGCCCGCGCCGACGCCGAAGATGATCCGCCCGCCGCTCAGGGCGTCGAGCGAGGAGATCATCTTGGCCGTGACGACCGCGTTCCGGTACGGGACGATGAGCACCGTGGTGCCGAGCCGTACCCGGCTGGTCACCCCCGCGAGAACCCCCAGCGTCACGAGCGGGTCGAAGACGGTCTCGCCGAAGTTGACGATGTTCGCGTTCGGCACGACGACGTGATCGCTGACCCAGACGGAATCATAGCCGAGCTGCTCGGCCCGGCCCGCCGCGCCCCGGATGACGTCGGGCGTGGCCAGGTGCCGGCAGTTGGGAATCCAGACGCCGAAGTTCATGGAAGGGCTCCTCATCGGTTGGGGATTCGTTGCGATCGTTCTTCTACCGCAACGTCATCATGAAGTCAATGCCACAAGCTCGCCCGCCACCTGATCGCGATGAAAAGCGTGAACGCGAGGCCGACCACTGACAGGGCGCTGATGGTCAGCGGATAGCCGATCAGATTGATCAGGGCGCCTGAGGCAATCAGTCCCAGCGGCAGGCCGTAGACCGCGAGCGTTCGTACGCCCATGACCCGTCCCCGGAAGCGGTCGCCGGCGGCTGCGAGCAGGCTCCCCGTCATCGAGATCATCGCCACGTTCTGTGCGAAGCCGGCGAGGAGGAGCGTGAAGAGCCCCGCCTCCAGGCTCCGCACGTGGCCGAAGCCGAACAGGACGGCGTACCAGATCGCCGTAAAGACGAGCATGAAGCGCGCGGGGCGGCGTGGCCCTCCCGTCACGATCGTGGAGATCGAGCCGAGGAGACCGCCGAACGCGAAGCAGGCGACGAGCCATCCCAGGCCCGTGGCGCCGACGACGTAGACGTTCTTGGCGACATACGGAAGGAGGCCGCTCGACGCAGGATAGGCCGTCAGGTTGATCAGAAACGCCAGCCATATCGGGGCGAGCAGCGCGGGCGTCCGCAGGACGTGGAGAAGGCCGTCCTTGAGATCGCGACGGCGCGAGGGGCTGGACGTCGCGACGGCGGTCATGCCCACTAAATCCGCGCGCGGCGCTCCACCCGGATCGGGCACAGGACGCCTTCGCGCCACGCCGAGGGTCAACGCGAGGCTCGCCCCGTAGAAGCCCGTGACCAGGAGGTAGGCGGGCCCCATGCCAAGGACGGTGGAGAGTCCCGCGCCTGCGAGCGCGCCGGTCACGCGGGCGGAATCCATGGTGGCGCGGGACATGCCCACGGCGCCCATCAGGTGCGGCGGCGGAATCGTTTCGCCGATGAGCGAGTTCCGGAGCACCAGATCGTTGGGACGGACGATGCCGGCAAGCGTCGCGACGGCGAAGACCCAGAGAGGCGTCAAGTGCCCGGTCAGGCTCACAATCGTGAGGAGCGCGGCCAGGAGCGTGTAAACCGAGCGCATGGCGCACAGCACCACCCGGCCGCCGAGCCGGTCACTCAGCACCCCGAACATCGGCGCGGCGAGCGTGCCCAGGAACAGCAGCGAGCCGAATGCGGTGAGCAGGAGCACCGAGCCGGTCTGCACCATCACGTACCAGCCCAGGATGATCGTCTCCATCTCGAACGCCAGCGACGTGAGCAGGTCGGCGGGCCACTGGAAGCGGAAGCTGCGGACGCGGAAGGCGGCCAGGGTCAAGGGATGCGTGCTAGCGCTCGCTCACCGACTGACCTCCCGCTGCGCCAGGACGGCCGGCGCGCTCGGCGGCCAGCTCCTTGCCGAGCGCGTCGGCCAGCCGCGCGTACTGATCGGACGTGTTGTAGAGCTGAGCGGAGATCCTGAGAAGACGCCGGGGCGCGGCTGGCCGGCGCATGATCGGCACCTCGATGCCCCAGCCGTCGAAGAGCCGCCCCTGGATCGGATCACGCACCCGCCATCCGGTCACGGTGGTCGTGCTGTCGGGCAGGACGATGCTGGCGAGTGAGCCGATCATCTGGTCGGGGCACGGTGACGGCGTGCCGGCGGCTGCGCAGAGGAGCCGGCGCGCCTCGAGGGCGAGGGCGCGGTTGCGCGCCATCAGCGCCGGCCACCCGCCCGGAACCAGTCCACCAAGGTATTCGATCGCCTTCGGCACGGTCAGCCACGCCGTCGGGTCCTGGGTACCCGTCCAGTCGAATTCGAGGCGGAAGCGCGAACGGCCCGGCCGCATGGCCGTTGCGCCGTGGCTGATCGTCAGCGGGTGGATGTCGGCCTGGCGGTCCCGACGCACCCAGAGGAACGCCGAGCCCTTCGGCGCGCAGAGCCACTTGTGGCAGTTGCCGCTGTAGTAGGCTGCGCCGAGCGCCCGGAGGTCGAGCGGGACCATGCCTGGCGCGTGCGCGCCGTCCACCAGCACCTCGACGCCGCGGCGCGCGAGCTCCGCGACGAGCCGCTCGATGGGCAGGATGAGCCCGGTCGGGCTCGTGATGTGGTCAAGGAGCGCCAGGCGCGTCCGCGGCGTCACCTTCGACAGGACGGCGTCCACGACGGCGTCCGGGGAGGCGATGGGGAACGGTACGACGGCGACGTTGACCCTCCCGCCGCACCGCCCGGCGACGTAGTCGAGCGCGTTCCGGCAGGCGCCGTAGGCGTGGTCGGTCGTGAGCAGCTCATCGCCGGGCGAGAGCGCGAGCGACCGCAGCACGGCGTTGACTCCGCTCGTCGCGTTGGCGATGAAGGCGAGGTCGTCGGCATCGGCTCCCACGAAGGCGGCGAGCGCCTCGCGCGCGGCATCGAGGCGGCCGTCCAGCTCGCGCCCCAGGAATCGCACCGGCTCGGCCTCCATCTCCGCGCGAAGCGCCGCCTGGCGGCGGAGGACCTCGGTCGGGCACGCGCCGAACGAGCCGTGATTCAGGAACGCGACGCCGCGCTCGAGCTGCCAGAGCGCCGCCCACTGCCCTGGACTGCTCACGCCGCTCGGGCCGTGAATTTCGGCATCACGTCCTTGCCGAGCCAGGCCAGCTGTTCCAGCATCACGTCCTTGGGCGTGCCCTCCTACGAGTATCGTATCCTGCGGTGACGCCGCGTTTTGCGCCTGCTAGTGTATCATCCGCCAGATGAACACGCTGACAACGGCGTCGGGCCGCGCATCCGCCCGCGGCAGGTTGATGGCCACGCTGTTCGCGGCGCAGGTCTGCGGGAGCACCGGGCAGTCGATCGGGCTGGCGGTCGGCAGCATCGTGGCGGCCAGCATCACCGGGACGAATACCTGGTCGGGCCTGCCGATCGCCGTCGGAGCGCTGGGAACCGCCCTCGCGAGCTGGCCGCTGGCCCGCCTGATGGCCCGCTCGGGGCGGCGGCCGGGCCTCGCGCTCGGCTATGGCCTTGCCGTCATCGGCGCGATCCTCGCCATGATGGGCGTGATGGTCCGCAGCTTCCCGCTTCTGCTCGGCGGCATGGCGCTCTTCGGCATCGCGAGCACCTCCAATCTCCTCGCCCGCTACGCCGCCGCCGACGTCCATTCGGCCGCGCAGCGCGGACGGGCGATGGGGCTGATCGTGTGGGGCTCGACGATCGGCTCCATCATCGGGCCGAACCTGATGGCCCCCGCCCTGCGCCTCGGCGCTCTTCTCGGTGTCTCGTCGGTGGCGAGCGCGTTCCTGATCGCCGTGGGAAGCTACGCGCTGGCCGCCGTGCTGATCGAGGGGTTCCTGCGTCCCGATCCGCTGGCGATCGCGCGCCACAGCCAGGACATCGTCGACGCGAGCCGGCCGGCCGGCCCGGCCCGCCGGCTCGGCGCGATCCTGGCCGATGTGCGGGTGCAGCTCGCGCTGGCGACACTCTCGATCAGCCAGTTCGTGATGATCAGCACGACCTCCACGTCGCCCCTCTACCTTCACGACCAGGGACATCAGGTGCGGACGATCGGGCTGGCCGTGTCCTTTCACCTGGCCGGCATGTACGTCACGTCGCCGCTGTCGGGCTGGCTGTGCGATCGCTTCGGGCGCCTGCCGATGATCGGAGCCGGCGCCTCGATCCTGATCTCGGCCGTCATGCTTGCGGGACTGGCCCCGGGCACCGACCGCGCCCTGGTCATCCTCGCGCTCTTCCTCAACGGCGTGGGCTGGAACCTGGCGTTCGTGGCCGGGAGCGCGCTCCTGACCGACGCGCTGGCGCCCGCCGAGCGGCCGTCGATCCAGGGCTTCGCCGACCTGTTCATGGGCTTGATGGGCGCGCTCGGATCGGCCATCGGCGGGATGATCCTCGGCGTGTGGGGCTTCGCCACCCTCAACGCGGTGGGCGCCGCGCTGGTGCTCGGCCCGCTCGCCGTCACCTTGCTGCGCCGCCAGGCCTTCGACCGGCACGCCGTGAGGGAAGGCTGACATGATCGGTCACGGGATGGCGAGTCCAGGATTGAGCGGGAACATGCACGCGCGGATACCAGGATCGGAGCTCCACGTTTTCCCCGGCGCGCGGCACGGCCTTCCCTGCTCGCATGGAGAGGAGTGCGGGCGGGCGCTGCGGGCCTTCCTCGACCGCCGCGCCTGAGGGACGGCGACCGGCCGGCGGCGGGTAGTCTCCCGGATGCGCCGCGGCCGCGGACGGGCTAGAATAGCCCATCCTTCGAACCCGCGAACAGTGGAGGACGCATGGCGAAGATCAGGCACATTGCCCTCTCGACCCACGACCCGGACAAGACCGCGCGCTTCTACATCGACGTGTTCGGCATGAAGCAGATCGGGCGGGTCGATCATCCGGCGGTCAGCGGCTGCTTACTCTCCGACGGCGATCTCAACGTGGCCGTCCTCACGTTCAAGAACGACGCCGTGGCCGGAGCCGAGCGAGGCAAGGACTACGTCGGTATCCACCACATCGGCTTTCAGGTGGAAAGTCTCGAGGCGATCGCCGAGCGGCTTGCCGCCGCCGGCTCGGAGCGCCGCGACGACGTCAACGACGCGCTCGGCGTGGGGCAGAGCAATCAGCGCCACGCCAACGTCGAGGTGAAGTACAGCGGCCCGGACGGGGTCATGCTCGACGTCTCCGAGACGGGCTGGGTCGGCTCCTCGGGCTTCCGCCCAGCGGAGAACACGCCGTGACCGATTCATCGGCGCCTTCGCACGTCAACGTCGGTGCGGCGCGGTCGAGCCCGAAGACGCTCGGAGGGATCTTCCGGCGGGCGGGCGGCGGCGATCGCTGGACACATCTCACCAGGGGCCTGCCCGACGGCGTCCAGGACGTCTACGCGATCGCCTGCGGTTGACCATCAAGGGAAAGGAGGCGTTGATGCTCGTGCCCAGGCCGGTTGTCTACGCGCTGCTCGCCGGGCTGCTCGCAGGGTGCTCTCTCTACGGTACCGACTATCGCCTCTGGCACAAGGCCAACGCATCGAACGCGGAGCTCGAGGACGCCCTGTCCGCGTGTGGCCCGGAGTCTCGCGTGGTGTCAGCGGAGGGCAGTCGCGATCCGCGCACGTACTTCGAAGGCCCGGCCACGCCGGAGCAGGCCAATGCGAATCGCCTCTTCCAACGGTGCATGGTATCCCGGGGATGGTGGGCGCTGCAGCCCCCGTTGTGATTCAGGCATCGCCCCACTCACGCCGGACTGTCGCGCGGTCGAAGCCAACGGACTCCAGCGAACGAAGGATCATGCCGAGATGCTTCTTGCTGAGGTCCTTGGAGCCGTGACCCGGCACCGTCACCTTGCACGTGCCGAGCACGAACTGCTTGTGGCTCGTCTTGCCCGCCGGAACCTGGATGAAGTTGTTGCGGATGAGCCACTTCTCCAGCTCCATTCTCGTCATCGCGTCAGCCGCTCTCGTCCGCGTCGCCCGACCCGGTCAGTCTTGGCCCCCGTCGTCCTGCCACGGATCCCCTGACGCGGGCACCGGAAAGCCATAGTCGTAGCGCGTGATCCGGCGGGTCGTGGCCGCCAGCGGTCGTACCGTCGCCGGATGGTCCCGCGGCCCAAAGACGAACGGCTCACGCACCGGCCTGCGCGTACGCGCACTCCCCGGCCGGCCGAGGGCCCGGGCCTGCGCCATCTCTGCCGCGCCGAGCTGGGCGACTTCGCGAATCGGTACGCCCTTGAGGAATTCTCCGAGCGCCGGGTCGGCGTAAACGCCGAAGGCATCCACCAGTGTTCCTCGAACGCCGCTGCGGCTTTCGATCGCGTACACGATCGCCATGTCGTCCGGGTCCGAAACGCCCTCGAAGCGATGGTAGTCCCGGATCACCAGGTCGGCGGCGGTGAATGTCTTCCCGCTGTCGAGCGCCAGAAGCTTTCCGGCACGCATTTGGAAGTGCTCGCGGAAGCCCGAGTGCGCCAGATCGTCGACCGCGCTCGCCAGTGTCGTGTATCCCGCATGCGCCATGATCAGCCCCGCCTATACCTGTAATCGTACGCCCGGCATCAAGTGGCGGAGGCCGGCCGCTCATCGGCTGGCCGGCTGGACGAGGCGCGGGCCTTCGTTCCGTGGCGATGACACCAGCGTGGACACCGGGTACCCCACCATGCGGTCCGCCGGCGGCTGGCGGAGGCAAGGCAGCACCGTGGCCGGGTCCGTCACCCGCGCGTCGGTCCAGAGGCCCTCGTGGTCCGGCTCGAGGATCACCGGCATCCGGTTGTAAATCGGGGCCACGACCTCGTTGGGCGTGGTCGTGATGATGGCGTACGTCGCCGGCGTGCCGGCCTGGGCGTCGGCGGGCGTGTAGAGCCCGGCGAACGCGAACAGTCCCCCACCCTTGAGCCGCAGATAGTACGGTTGCTTGCGCCTCTCGCCGGGCACGGGCTTCCATTCGTAGAAGCCGTCGGCCGGCACGAGGCAGCGGTGGTGCTTCACGGCGGCCTGGAACATGCGGCTCGTCGCCACGGTCTCCGCCTTCGCGTTGATTGGGGCCGGCGTGCCGCTCTTCATCCAGACGGGATGGAAGCCCCATTTCGCCATGACGAGCTGCCGGCCGCCATCGTGAGCCACCACGATGGGCACGGGCTGCAAGGGCGCGACGTTGTAGCGCGGCGTCAGGTCTTCGAGATCCGTGTCCTCGACAGTGATGCCGAAGCGGAGGGCCAGCTCGTCGAACGCCGCGGTCTGAGTGTAGAGGCCGCACATGGCCCGTATTTTACTCGCCCGGCGGCTCCACGGCTGTCTCTGCTAGACTCCCGGCAAACCCGAGTCATTTCATCCGCGAAATGGACGATCGCACAAGGTCCCCGCGGATCCATGGAGGCGCCGATGCCGGAGTATCTCGCCTCTGGCGCGGCCCACGATGATGGCGGGCGATCCATTCAGGAGGCCCGACGATGAGGGACGCGTGGTTCGCCTGCACCGGCATCGTCTTTGGCTGGCTGATGAGCAAGGCCTGGAGCGACCCGGGATGCCAGGTAGGCATGGTCATCTTCCTGATCACGACCGCTGTTCTGACCCTGGCATTTGCCTTGGCCGTCGTCGGTCACGGGAGAGGACCTCAGGACCCGGGCGGCGATGACGATGACGAGAGGGACCAATAGGCTGCACTCGGCGCCTTGGGCAGGGTGATGCCCTCTGTGCCGTCTGTGCGCGCCGCTCCCGGTGTTTCGGCCTCGCTCGCTCAGAGGCGGGGAAGCGCTTCCCCGTCGATCTCGATGAACAGCGTGGCCGGTTGCGCCGCCGGGCGAGCCACCCAGATCAGCGACACCACGGAATTGGTCAGCGGATTGACGCCCTGCCACACCCCGCCTACCGGCCGGCAATCACGCCGGCTCGAGGTCATCTCGCGCTTGCATTCCTGGAAGCCGTCCGCAGCGAGCGCGCCGAGGATCTCCCCCGGCGCCCCGATCCAGCCCTGCTCGTGCTCGCTCCAGGTCATCTGTCCCTGTTCGCGAAGCTCATTGAGGCTCGTCATCGCGCCCTGCATGGTCGGCTCTCGCCTACCCGCGGCTGCCGCCGCTGCCACGCCCTGCGCCCGAACCAGTCGACAGCTCGACCTTGAGCGTCCGGCCGTCCACGGCCTGGCCGTTGAACTGCTTGACCGCGTCGGCGGCCTGCTCGGCCGTTGCCATCTCGACGAAGCCGAATCCGCGCGAGCGACCCGTGTCACGATCCATGACGACTGCGGCGGATTCGACCCCGCCGGCCGCCGCGAACATCTCGCGCAGCCGTTCGTCCGACGTGGAGAAGGACAAGCCTCCGACATAAAGTTTGTGCGCCATGGTAAGCCTCCAAACAGAACTCCCGCCGGGAACGGCACTCTCTGGGAGGCGGAAGACGGAACCAGAGTCGAGGTCTGGTGAGGAGGGGGTCCGCGATGAACCGACGGCCGGGCCAGACACCAGCATGATGACACATCTGGATCCCGGCCGTGACCCTACTTTTGACCCACGCGGGACGGAGCGTGCCCGATCGCCACCTGGTGACCTGGTGAGACCTGGCGGGAGTCTGGGCGGGCGGAACGCCCATGTCAGAGGGCTCGAGCGCCTCGTTGTAGGCTGGACCCTGGATCGCCCCTCTTACCTGTTATCATCACGGCGGAGAGCCGCCCATGCTCGACAAGGAGCCGATGGAGGAGATCCGCCAGGCGAGGCTGGGCTGGGAGGCGCAGCTCACGCCCTCGGGCCCGGCGACGGGGGCTGATGCCGCGCCGGCGCGCCAGCATGATCCGAGCCTCCCCGGGCAGGCGCTCCACACGCCCGCCGACCTCGCCGACCAGAGCCTCGACTATCTCCAGGACCTGGGGTTCCCCGGCCAGTACCCCTTTACGCGCGGCATCTACCCCTCGATGTACCGGGGCCGGCTCTGGACGATGCGACAATACGCCGGCTTCGGGACCGCGCAGGAGACGAATCGCCGGTTCCGCTACATGCTCGAGCGCGGCATGACCGGCATCAACGTCGCCTTCGATCTGCCCACACAGCACGGCTACGACTCGGATGACCCGCGAGCGCAGGGCGAGGTCGGGAAGGTCGGCGTGCCCGTGAACTCGCTCCGCGACCTCGAGGCCCTGTTCGACGAGATCCCCCTGGCGGAGATCAGCCCCGCCAATGCGATCAATGCCCCGGCCGCCGTGATCCTGGCGATGTACGTCGCCCTCGCCGAGCAGCAGGGGCTCGCCCTCGACCGGCTCTCGGGCAGCACGCAGAACGACATCCTCAAGGAGTTCATTGCCCGTGGCACGTACATCTTCCCGCCCCGGCCGTCGCTCCGGCTGGTGACGGACATCATCGAGTACTGCGCCGAGCGCCTGCCGCGGTGGAACTTCATCAATGTCTGCGGCTATCACATGCGGGAGGCGGGGTCGAGCCTGGTGCAGGAGGTGGCCTTCGCGCTGGCCGACGCGGTCACCTACGTGCAGGCCGCAGTGGACCGGCGGATCCCGGTAGACCGCTTTGCTCCGCGCTTTGCCTTCAACTTCACCGCGGGGACCAACCTCTTCGAGGAGGCCGCGAAATTCCGGGCCACGCGCCGCCTCTGGGCGCGGCTGATGCGCGAGCGGTTCGGCGCCGAGAAGCCCGCGAGCTGGGCCTTCCGGACCGGCGCGGGCTCAGGCGCGAGCCAGCTCACGGCCCAGCAGCCCGAGAACAACATCGTTCGCGTGACGCTCAACTCACTGGCGGCCATCCTGGGCGGGGCACAGTCCCTGCACACCGCGGCCTACGACGAGGCGCTGGCACTGCCGACCGAGCAATCGGTCAAGCTGGCGCTGCGCACCCAGCAGGTGCTGGCGCATGAGGCGGGCGTCGCCGACGTGATCGATCCGCTCGCCGGGTCCTACTACGTGGAGGCGCTGACCGGTGAGATCGAGGCGCGCACCCGCGCGCTCATGGGCGAGATCGAGCGGCAGGGGGGCATGACCGCCGTCATCGAGTCGGGCTGGGCGCAGCAGCAGATCTCCGATGCGTCGTGGGAGCACCAGCGGCAGATCGAGTCCGGTGAGCGGGTGATCGTCGGGGTAAACCGCTTCGTCGAGGACGAGCCCTGGCGCGTCGACATCCACCGCCATGTCGAGGCGGTGGCCGCCGAGCAGGCGACCGCGCTCCGGGCGCTGCGCGCGCAGCGCGACGCGCGCCGCGTGGCAGGCGCGCTCGACGCCCTGCAGGCCGTCGCGGCCGGCGACGGCAACGTCATGCCCGCCCTCGTGGAGGCCGTGACGGTCTATGCGACGATCGGCGAGATCTGCGGAGTCTTGCGCGAGGTGTTCGGGGAGTATCGAGCACCGCAGGTATACTGAAGTCCCCTCAGGAGCGTATTGCCTACTCGTAGATGATCTCGCCGGCTGCCTCCGCTTCGGGGGCGTCGGCCGCGTGATCGCGGTTCGCACGGGCGCCCCTGGCGGCCGCCGCCTCCCGGTACCACTCGTGGGCGACAATCGTCGCCATCACCTCGTTCGTGCCGGTCCAGATGGACGCCAACCGGATGTCGCGGTAGATGCGCTCCAGCGGTAAGACGTTCGTGAATCCGATGCCCCCGACCACCTGCATGGCGTTATGAACCACCTTCTGGCACGACTCGGTGACGAACTTCTTGGTTTCCGAAATCAGGCGCCGTGCCTGGTTCATCTCCATGCCGCCGTCCACGGCCCGCGACGTGGTGTAGACCAGGGCCCGGCTGGCATCCAGCAACATGGCCGCCTCGGCCACCTGGAAGCTCACACCCTGGAAGCGGTTGATGATCTGCCCGAAGGCCTTGCGCCGCGACGTGTAGTGGGTGGCGATGTCCAGCGCGGGGCGGGCGGCGCCGATGGTCATGGCGGCGGTCCCCAGCCGCTCGGGAATCATCATGGTGTTGAACACCGGATAGGCCCCATTGACGTGGCCCAGGACGTTGCCCTTGGGCACCTTGACGTCCTTGAAGACCAGGCGGCCGGTGCCGCCGCCGCGGCAGCCCATGAGGCCGTAGAGATACTGGACCTCCACGCCGGGGCCGCGGTCGACGATGAAGCAGGTGATGCTCTTCTGCGGCGGGGTGTTGGGATCGGCGCCGGTGCGGGCATAGACCAGAAAATAATCGGCCCCCTCGGCTCCGACGATGAAGCGCTTCTGGCCGTTGAGCAGGAAATGGTCGCCCTTGTCCTCCGCCGTGGACGTGGCTCCGAAGAAATCCGAACCGCCGCGGGGCTCGGTGAGGCACTCGGCGGCAAAGATGTCGCCCTTGAGCAGCGGCTTCACGTAGCGCTCTTTCTGGGCATCGGTCCCGTGGATCAAGACCGCGTCGCAGACCAGGTCGGCTCCCACGCCGAAGACACAGGCCAGCTCGTAGCTCAGGCTGCCGATTTCCTCGCTCACCGCGCAGGCCGTCACCCACTCCATTCCCCTGCCGCCCCACCGGCGCGGGTGGCGAACGCCCAACAGATTCCGCCGCCCCGCCTCTCGAAGCCACTCCCGGGGAAAATGCACCTTGTCCTGGTCCATGTCCAGGATGAGCTGGCGTGGAGTCGCCTTCACGAAATCGCGGGCGTCGTCGCGAACGCGGCGCTGTTCTTCGGTCAGCAGATGGTCAAACATGGTTCCTCCTCACGCCGATCCTACTGGAGCACCTCGTCCGCCCTGAGCAGCAGCGACTGCGGCATCGTCAGGCCGAGGGTCTTTGCCGTTTTCAGGTTGATCACCATGTCGAACTTGATCGGCTGCTCCACGGGCAGGTCGGCGGGCTTGGCGCCCTTGAGGATCCTGTCCACGTACAGGGCGGCGCGCCGGTACATCTCGGGGACGCTGCCCCCATAGAACATGAGGCCCCCGGCTTCCACGAACTCCCTGCTCGGATACATGGAGGGCAGACGGTTCTTCGCAGCGAAGTCGACGATGTTGGTGCGATAGGAGGCAATGAGCGGATCGGCCGTCGTCATGAGCGCATCAGGCCGCTTCCCGGCGATCGCCCGGAAGACATTCTCGAAATCGTGGGGGCCCCGGAACTTGTGGGGCTCCAGCCTGACCTTCATGTCGGTTGCCCACCGTTGCGTCTCTTGGAGGGCCAAGACGCTCCCGGGATTGTCGGGGTTGTAGATCAGCGCGACACGAGAGAGCCTGGGACGGACCTCCCTGAGCAGCTCTAACCGCTTCCCGTATTCAGGGCCGATGAACGCGACCCCCGTGATGTTGCCCCCGGGGCGCGGGTAGCTGGCGACGAGGCCCGACTTATCGGGAAATGCCACGTTCGCAAACACGATCGGGACCGTGGACGTCGCCTGCTTGGCCGCTACAGAGGCTTGCGAGCCCGCAGTGCAGACGACGTCCACCGCGAGACGAACCAGCTCAGCCGCGAGCTGCGGAAGGCGCTCGGTGCGCCCATCGGCCCAGCGGTCCTCGATGGTGATGTTCCGGCCTTCCACGTAACCGAGCTCGCGCAATCCGGCCCGAAGAGCTTCCAGATTGGGGAGGCCCTCGGCAGCCGAGGCGGGTGATAGCCATCCGATTCGGCGCACACCCTTGGGCTTCTGCGCGTCGGCTGAGCGCGATGCCAGGAGAGCGCCCACCGTGACGCTGGTGGTGAACGCGCGCCGGTCTATCACTGGATGACCTCATCGCCCCGTCGCAGCAGTGACTGCGGGATCGTCAGCAAACCGACGCGGTAGACCTTCCCGCCTGCTGTGCCTCGGCGGCGAGCGGCCTGGAGAAAACGGCGCCAACCATCCTTGCGATGAACGTCCGCCGGTCCATCACTGTATTACGTCCGTCGCCCGGAGAAGAACGGACTGCGGGATCGTCAGCCCGAGTGCTTTGGCGGCCTTCAGGTTGAGGACCAGCTCGAAAGTTGCCGGTCGCTCCACGGGCAGGTCGGCCGGCTTCGCACCCTTCAGGATCCTGTCGACGAAGTAGGCGGCCCGCCTGTGCATGCCAGCGTAGCTTGGCCCAAAGGACATCAAGCCACCCACCTCGACCAATTCCCGATAAGCGTGCACCCCTGGGAGGCGGTGTCGGGCAGCGAAGTCCATGATGCGGGCGCGGTGGTACAGAAAGAGGCGATCCGCCAGCACAAGGAGCGCACCCGGCCGCTCCCTGACGATGGCCGCGAATGCATCCTCGATCTCTTCCGGGGTCCGCACCCCCAGGGACAGCACTTTCATTCGGAGCACCTGGGCCGCGGCCTGCGTCTGCTTCTCGGCGACTACCTGTAGTGGGCTGGCCGCATTCCAGAGGACGGCGATGTGGGAGAGTTTGGGCACCACCTCCCTGAGCAGCTCCAACCGCTTCCCGTCCAGTTCCGGTGAGATCGAGGTCAACCCCGTGATGTTTCCACCTGGCCGCGCGAGGCTCGCGACGAGGCCCGTGGCCACGGGGTCGCCGACGGCCACCATGACCAGAGGGATCGGCGTTGTCGCCCTCTTGACGGCGAGCGAGGCGGGCGTGCCGGCGGTAACGATCACATCCACCTTCAGGGCGATCAGCTCGGCGATGAGCGCAGGAAAGCGCTCATACTGTCCTTCCGCCCATCGATACTCGATCAGGAGGTTTCGGCCCTCGAGGTAGCCAAGCTCGCGCAACCCTTCCCGGAACGGCCCGACGAGGTTGGCCTCGAGGGCAGCGGTCGCGTTCCCGAGGAAACCTATTCGGGGTATCTTCGCCGCCTGCTGCGCCTCGGCGGCGAGCGGCACCGCGAAAAGGCTCAAGGTGGCGGCGCTGATGAATCTCCGTCGGTCCATGTACGCGCCCCCAAAGAGATCCATCGACTGCTATCTTAGTCCAATCGGCTCGCCAAGGTTCGCCGGGATTGAGGTGCTGAGAGTGATATCGCCCGGACTTCCATTTTCACGAGGGTGACTTCGCGCTTGACTCCGCCGTCGCCCGCGCAGTATGAGGGTTCCGCGTCGTGGAGCATCGGCCCGCTTCCGGCGAAGAGGAGGAGTTGATGGATTTGCTCAACGGTCGTGTCGCCCTCGTCACCGGAGCCAGCCGCGGCATCGGCGCGGCCATCGCGCTCGCCCTGGGACGGGAGGGGGCCGGCGTGGGGGTCAACTACCACAAGAGCGAGGCGCAGGCCGCCGAGGTGGTGGCGGCCATCCGGGCGGCCGGCGGTAAGGCCCTGCCATTGCGAGCAGACGTAAGGGACGGGACGTCCGTCCGCGCAATGGTGGCCGAGATGCTGTCAGCCTTCGGGCAGATCGACGTGCTGGTGAACAATGCCGGCATCCTCAACGACGCCCCGCTGCACCAGATGTCCGAGGAGACCTGGGACGAGATGATCGCGGCAAACCTCCGCTCGGTGTTCCTCTGCGCGCGGGCGGTCCTGCCCCACATGCTCGAGCGGGGGTCGGGCAAGATCATCAACGTCAGCTCGCTGCTGGGGCAGAAGGGCATGCCCGGGCGCACGCACTATGCCGCGTCGAAGGGCGGCGTCATCGCCTTCACGCGGGCGCTGGCCCGCGAGGTCGGCCCCCGCGGCATCCACGTCAACGCCATCGCCCCGGGGCTGATCGAGACCGAGCTGGTCGGCCCAATCCCCGACGAGGTCCGCCGCGAGCGGAGCGCGATCCTGGCGCTCCGGCGCCTCGGGCTGCCGGAGGACGTCGCGCCCACGGCCGTGTTCCTCGCCTCCGACGGCTCCAACTACTACAGCGGTCAGACGCTCTCCCCGAACGGGGGCGACATCATGCTGTGAGGGAGATGGAGCTCGGGTCTTGCCTTCCGCCGGCGCAGGGACCAGCGACGACCTTCGAGATCAGCCATTTCGAGATCGGCCATATGGTGAAACAAGGGCTCTGACGAATATCACCAGGCCCTGGGAAAAATCCCCCACTCCGAGCGGTTCTCTGTTACCCGTCAACACCCAGAGAGGGAAGAGCCTCTTCGGCACGCACTGTGCCTCGTGCCATGGCTTGACGGGAAAGGGGGATGGCCAAGCGGCCGCCGTGCTCAACCCGAAGCCAAAGAGAGGGGTGGTGGTGTACAAGGAAAAACGCTGTGGCACCTGCCACGCCGTCCGGGGGGTCGGCGAAAAAGGGGGACCTGATCTCGCAACCGTGGAAAAGCTCGACACGTCCTTGGAGGTCATCACCGGTAAGTGGAATCATGTGGCGACGATGGAGGAGGTGATGGTCGGAGCGAACGTCGCATGGCCGGTTCTCCAGGGAGGGGAAATGGCAGACCTGATCGCCTACCTGCTCCAGGCCCGCGGAGGAGCGCCACGGCCGGCCGCCGCCAAGGGCCCTGAGCCCAAGGGCAACCTACGCTGAGAACCCAACTCGAAGGAGGTACACGATGAAGTGGCCGACAAGACGCCTGGTGATGTTCCCGATCGTCACGCTGATCGTCGCGGGAGCGGCGTGCGCGCCGCAAACCGCGCCGGCTCCCGAGACGTCCGCAAAAGTGGACATGGCCCGGGTCGCCCGGGGGGGGCTCCTCTACGATAAGTGGTGGAAGGTCGCCGCCGGCGCCAGCGAGCCCAAGGGCAATCATCCTCTCTGGGCCTCCCAGAGCACCAACAAGGCCGCCGCGAGCGCGACGTGGCGCTGCAAGGAGTGCCACGGCTGGGATTACAAGGGCAAGGACGGCGCGTACAGCAAGGGATCCCACTACACGGGCTTCCCGGGGGCCTGGGGCGCGGCTCAGAAGAAGACCGTCGCGGAGCTCGCCGCCTTCCTGGGGGACCCCGCCAACCGCAAGCACAACGCCTTCTCCGCGTTCACACCCGCCGACATCGCCGACCTGGCGAGCTTTCTGAAGTACGGGGCGCTGGACATGCCGAAGTACGTGGACTACGCCGCCAAGAAGCCCATCGGGGCGGACACCGCCCGCGGCAAGTCGGCCTACGCCGGATCGTGCGCGGGCTGCCATGGCGCTGACGGCAAGAAGCTGAACTTCGGCAACGCCAGCAAGCCCGAATACGTCGGGACGCTGGCGAAGGACAACCCGCAAGAGTTTCTCCACAAGACCTGGGTGGGCCAGCCGGGCAGCCTACCACCCATGCCCGCGGCGCTGGTCTCGGGCTGGAAAATCGAGCAGGTCGTGGACGTGCTGGCCTACGCCCAGACGCTGTCGGCGAAATAACCCTTGCGAACGTGGCCGCAGGTGAACGCGTGGGCACCCCCGTTCATCGTTGGCCTGTTCCTGCTGGGTCCCGTTGGCCCGTCCTCCGCCCTTGCTGCGGAGGGCGGGCAGAGCGCCGAGGCGGAGGTGAGCCTTCCCCCAACCCTCATCACCGAGGGGGCCACGCCCGCCACCGAGGTGGAGGGAACGTTCACAATCTCGGATTCAGAGGCAGAGGTGGGGTACGGGTTTGCCCTGAGCAGCGTCCAGCACGCGCCGGTGCCCTCGTTCGGCATCAAGCTGGCGATTCCGTTCGCGGTCCGCGACCCGAAAGACTCCAAGCCCACCGTGGGCGGCATCGGCGATGTCAGCGTCATGGCGAAGTACGCTCCTCTGCTGCTCCCCGCCCGGCAATTCGCCCTTGCCGGCGGTGTCACGCTGACCTTCCCCACGGGGAGCGAGCGGCGTGAGCTGGGCGGGCAGTTCGCCCTCACGCCGTTCCTGGCAGTCGGCAAGGGGTTCGGTCCGTTCAGCCTCCAGGCCGACGCAGCCTATCGCTGGCAGCTCAACGAACCCCGAACGCTTGAGCCGGAAGAGGAAGGGGCGGAACCCGTCAGACCCCACAAGGAGGAGCGAGTCACCGCCAATCTCACGGCGACCTACTCTCCCGTGGAGCGGCTGTTCCTGATCCTGGAACTCAACAGCGTCACCGTGATGAGGGGCGATGATGCGCTGAAGGAGCGGGTGCAGCTCTATCTCACCCCGGGCGTCAGCGTGGAACCGGCCGAGGGCTTGAACCTCCGGGCTGGGGTCCACCTGCCCGTCACGACCGCCAGGGAGCTCGACTGGAGCGTCATCGTCATCGCCACGAAAGGATTCTAGCGGCGCACGTTGCTCCTGTCGCGGAGCGGGAGGCTACGGCCATGCAGTGGATGGTCATCGCGGTGTCCTTCCTGCTTCTTTGGAGTTCCCAGGGGGCGTCCGCCCAGTCCCTCGTCAGCCCGACGCCAGACCCGCTGGCAGGCTCGCGGGTCTTCGGGACCAAGGGCTGCGGCAAGTGTCACGCGGTCAACGGCGTGGGCTGAAGGACCGGCGGGGGCAGGTCAAACCAGGGAACCGAGCATGGTTACTGTCAGGATGCTTCCGAACTCTGCTCCGTTCAGGATTTGTCCTGCGCGCCGTCGGCCACCAGCACCGCGCCGTTGACGTAGCTCGCAGCGTCGGAGGCGGCGAAGACGATCATGTTCGCAAGCTCCTCCGGCGTTCCCCAGCGCGTCACCCGCATGCCCTGGTTGGTGGACCACTGGTCGCGGACCCGCCCCGCCTCCTCCGGGCTCAGCTCCCGCTTGGCCATCTCGCGCTCCCACTTGGCGAAGCGCTCCGGGGTCAGCACCAGGCCCGGTACCACGCAGTTCACGCGGATCCCGTGCGGCGCCAGCTCGCTGGCCAGCACCTTGGAAAACCGGATCTCCGCCGACTTCGCCGGACCCGTGCAGGAGGAGAGGAAGGGCGGGTCGGTGACCTTGATCCCCGTCTCGCCGCTGATGTTGATGATGCGTCCGCCCCCCTGGGCGATCATGAGCGGCACCACGCGCTGGCAGATGCGGAACTGGGCGAAGAAGTTGATCGCCATGCCATAGACGAGCTCCTCGTCCGTCACGTCGAGGAACGGCTTGTAGGTGCCGGTGCCGGCATTGTTCACCAGGATGTCGACACGCCCCAGCGTCCGCCGGATCACGTCCGGCAACGTGGCGATCTGCGCGACGTCGGTCACGTCCAGCGGATGCGTCGCGATGGTCCGCCCCGTGCTGCCCCGGATGTCGGCGGCCGATTCGGCCAGCGCGGACTCGCGCCGGGCGCAGATGAGCACGTGCGCGCCCTCCCGCGCGAAGAGCCGCGCGGTCTCCAGCCCGATCCCCCTGCTGCCGCCGGTGACCAGGACCGCCTTGCCGGCCAGGCCGAGTTCCATCGTCGCCTTCCCCTCCCTCTCAGGTCCCGAGATACGTTCGGCGCACGTCCTCGTTGTCCCGAAGGACGTGCGAGGGCCCCTCGAGCTGGATCCGACCGAGATCGATGACCGCGGTGCGCTGCGCCAGCCCCATCGCCCACAGGGCGTTCTGCTCGGCGAGGATCACGGCGAGGCCCTCGGACCTCTGGATCTCGGTGATGAGCTGGCCGATGCGCTGCACGATCACCGGCGCCAGGCCGAGCGACGGCTCGTCGAGCAGGAACAGCCGCGGGCAGGACATCAGCGCGCGGGCGATCGCCAGCATCTGCTGCTCGCCCCCGGAGAGCGAGCCGGCGAGCTGCCCGCCGCGCTCTTTCAGGACGGGAAAGTAGGAATACATCTGGGCGAGCCGCGCGGCGAGGCGCGCCCGCGGGAGCGTGAACGCCCCCGTGCGCAGATTGTCGAGCACCGAGAGCATCGGGAACACGCGCCGGCCCTCGGGCGAGTACGCGACGCCGTGACGCACGACCTGTGACGGGCGCAAGCTGTTCACCTCCACCCCGTTCAGGCGCACGTGCCCGCTCGAAACCGGGGCCATCCCCATGATCGCCTTGAGCGTGCTGCTCTTCCCCGCGCCGTTCGACCCGACCAGGGCGAGCGTCTCGCCCTCGTCCACGGTGAGCGAGATGCCGTGCGTGGCGCGCACGCTGCCGTAGCTCACCTCGACGTCGCGAAGCTCAAGCAGGCTCATGGAGCGTTCCAAGGTAGGCGTCGATGACGCGCGGGTCGCGAGTGACTTCCTGGGGCGTCCCCGTGGCCAGCTCGGTCCCGTGGTGGAGCACGACGATGCGGTGGCACAACCGCGTGATGAAGCGCATGTTGTGGTCCACCACGATCAGCGAGACTCCGTCGGCGTTGGTGCGCCGGATCACGTCGGCGACGTGGGCCGCCTCGTCGTGCGACAGCCCGGCCGCGGGCTCGTCCAGCATCGCCAGCCGCGGACGGGCGGCCAGCGCCATGCCCAGGCCCAGCACCTTCTGGTACCCGTACGGCAGGTTGCGCGCCTCGGCCTCGGCGACTTCGCCGAGCCCGAGCCACCCGAGCAGCTCGCCGATGGTCGCCTCGGTCCGCCGTTCGGCGGCGCGCGCTGCGCCGGTGCCCAGGAACCCCGGCCAGAAGCCCGGGTAGAGCGTGGTGAACGCGCCTCGGCGCACGTTCTCGCGCACCGTGCGCTCCTGGTAGATGGTGGTGGCCTGGAAGGTTCGGACCACCCCCAGCCTGACGAGACGGTCGGGCCGCATCCCGGTGACGTCCTCGCCGACGAGGGCGATGCGGCCGCTGTCGGGGCGAATCACGCCGGAGATGAGGTTGATGGCGGTCGTCTTGCCCGCGCCGTTCGGCCCGATGATGCCGAGGATCTCGCCCTGCTTCACCTCGAAGTCCAGTCGTTCGATGGCCTGGACGGCGCCGAAGCGCTTGGAGACCCCTCTGACCTCGAGCAGGACGCTCATGGGACGTCCCGCCTCATGATCGGCCGGTCGAGAGCAGGCGCCGGCCGATCTCAATCAGCCCGCCGGGCACGAACAGCATCACGAGCACGAGCACGACGCCGTAGAGCACCCGCTGAAGCTCGACCCAGCCACGCAGGAACTCGGGCAGCGCCGTGAGGAACGCCGCCCCGATGAGCGGCCCGGCGAGGCCTCCCATGCCGCCGATCACGTTCATGACGAGAAGGTTCAGCGACTCGCTGAACGTGTAGCTGCCGGGGGCGACGAACGTGATGAAGTGCGCCAGCAGGCTTCCCTGGAATCCGACGAAGCCGCAGGCGATCGCGAAGATCATCACCTTGAACCTCAAGATCGGCACGCCGCTCGACTGCGCCAGGCGTTCGCTCTCGCGGATCGAGTCGATGTAGCGGCCCGTCTGCGAGGACAGGATGCGCGCGATGACGCCGACGCAGATGGCCGCCATGGCGAGGGCGAAGTAGTAGTAGGCGCGCTTGTCCACGAGAAGCGGGGACGGCGGCGGGATGCGGAAGATGCCGTCGGCGCCGCCCGTGAGCGACTTCCACTCGTTGAGGACGAGCCGGACGATCTCGCCGAGCGTGAAGGTGATCAGGACGAAGTACACGCCCCGCAGCCGCAGCAAGATCGGCCCGACCACCAGCGCCACGGCCGCCGGCACGAGGCCGCTTGCCAGGAACGCCAGGGCGAACGGCCAGCCGAGGCGCGTGGTGAGCAGCGCCGAGGTATAGCCGCCCAGGCCCATGAACGCCGCGTGGCATAGGGACAGATGCCCGGTGCGCAGGACGAGGTGCAGGCTCGCCGCGCCGATGGTGTAGAGGAGCATCAGCGTGGCGATGTAGGCGAAGAACACCTCGTGGATGAAGATCGGCCACGCCACGAGCAGGGCGCCGAGGACGCCGAGCCACAGCCACCGCCGGCGCCGCAGGCCGGCGCCGGCACTCTCGACGAGCGCGCGGAGGCCCATCGTCCGGGCTCAGCCCTCGGGGGTGCCGAGCAGGCCCCAAGGCCGCAGGACCAGCAAGAGGATGATGGCGCCGAAAGAGGTGAACTCCGCGACCGAGGCGCCGAAATACGTGGCCAGGAAGCTCTCGGACATGCCCAGCAGCACGCCCCCGAGCGCCGCACCGGGCACGCTGCCGAGCCCCCCGATGATGACGATGATGAACGCCTTCATCAGGGGCACCGACCCCATGTACGGCGACAGCGCGTAGATCTGGGCGAAGAGCGCGCCCCCCAGTCCGGCCATCATGGTCGCCAGGAAGAAGGTGATGCGGTAGGTCGCCCGGGTATCGATGCCCTGGGCCTCGGCGATCTCCCGGTCCTGGGCCACGGTGCGCAGCGCGAGGCCGATGCGCGTGAACCGCACGAAGGCCCAGAATGCCGCCAGCGCCGCCAGCGCGATCGCCATCACGACGAGGCGGTCCTCGGGAAAGGTGAATCGCCCGACCTGGAACAGGCCCTGGAAGGTCGAGGGGATGTTGCGCTCGTGCACCCCGAAGACGATGACCGCGCCCTCCGCGAGCACCACCGACAGGCCGAGCGCGGCGATCATCGAGGGCAGCTCCTGGCCGTAGAGCGGCCGGAACACGAATTGCTCGGGCAGCAGCGATGAGACGCCGACGAGCACCGCGGCCAGGGGCAGCACCACCCAGTAGGTCAGGGGAAGCCAGTTGAGGAGGAACAGCAGCCAGAAGCCGCCCATCATGGCGAACTCGCCGTGGGCGAAGTTCACCACGCGCATGATGCCGAACACCAGCGTGAACCCCAGCGCGACCAGGATGTAGATCGCGCTGAGGCTCATGCCGTTGAAGAAGATCGGGACGAGCAGGTCAACCGACATGCGCGGCCCCTATGCCTCGGGCATCGCCGGCCCGGCAGCGTCGACGCTGCCGGGCCGTGCCAGCCGGGTCCTCAGGGCCCCGCCTCGACGCGGGCCTTCAGCGTCACCTTGCCGTCCTTGATCTCCGAGATGAGGAAGGAGTGCAGGAGCTGGTGGTTGATGCCGTAGCGCTCCTTGCCGGTCCAGCGAACGGGGCCGAAGATCGTGGGCGTGCCCCCGAGGTTCTCGAGCGCGTCGCGCACCTTGTCGACGTCGAGGCTGTTCGCCTTCTTGAGGGCCTCGTGGAGAACCCGGGCGGCGTTGAACCACACGACGGACAGGCCGGGGACCGGACCCGTGTACTTGGCGTGATAGCCCTTCACATAGCCCTGCACCCCGGGGTCGGTCGGATCGAACAGGTCGTAGGACAGGAACCCCTCGGCGAAGGGGCCGGCCACCCGGATGATCTCCTCGAGACCCGGGCCGCCCGTCTGGATGATCACGCCCTTGAAGCCGAGCTGGCGCGCCTGCTTGGTCATCAGCCCGGCCTCGCCGGGCGCGTTGCCGTCGAGCTCGAGGAGCTGCGCTCCCCTTGCCATCATGCGCGTGAGCAGCGGGCCGAAGTCCTTGAGGCCCCGGTCGTACTTCTCGTCGAACACGACGTCGAACTTCGAGGCGTTGTACGCCTCCACGTGGAGCGGGGCGAGCGTCTGGCCGACCGCGTCGTTCGGGCTGATGATGCCGACCTTCACCACCTTCGGGTAGGTCTGGCGCAGCCACCTGGCGACGGCGGGAGCGAAGTAGTCGGTGGGGATCTGCATGCGGAAGCTGTACTTGCTCTCCGGCGTGAGGATCTTCGGCGAGTAGCCGTTCGTCAGCGCGATGACCTTGGCCGGGTTGGTCACCGCGACGACGCCGAGGGCGGGAGGCGATCCTATCGGTCCGAGGATGAACTTCACGTTGTCCACGTTCACCAGGCGCGTGGCGGCCGTCGTACCGCCCTGGGCCGTGTAGGCGTCGTCGTACATGATCATCTTGAGCGTGTAGGCCTTGCCGCCTATCTTCACGCCGCCGGCGGCGTTGATCTCGTCGAACGCCACCGTCACGCCGCGCTGCAGCGCGAGCCCCCACTCCGTTCCGCCGCCGGAAAGGGTCCCGACGGCCCCGATCTTGAGCTCCTCGCTCCAGCCGGTCGCCGCGCCGAGCAGAACGGCCAGCGCCGCCGACACATACACCGTCAGTATCAATCTCCTCATCGTCCCATCCTCCTCTGTCAGAGCTCGGTTGTGTAGCCTCGATCACTCATCCGCTGGATCAACGTAGCAGGCTGCGAGCGATGAGCATGCGGTGAATCTCCGACGTGCCGCCTCCCATCCGTGGGCCGGCGCCGGGCACGCCAAGTACTCCGGCTCGAGCGGCAGCAGCTCGTCGGTGACGATGCGCCGCACGACGCGCTGGAGCTCCGAGGACCCGCAATCCGTCGAGCGGCGGCGGGGAAACCGCGGCGCCGCTCATCCGGTGGTCCGCGAGGTCGCGGCCACGGGCGGTAGCTCCGATGGCGTGTCCCCCATGATGATGGCTTCGTACTGGTACGTGTCTCCGGCATACGAAGACACGGCGAATTCCACGGGCGTCCCGTCGGCCCGGAGGTACGTACGGCGGATCGTGAGCAGCGACGCCCCGACCCGAATGCGCAGCGCCCGGGCGACCGCCGGATTCGCCATCGCCACCGCGATGACCTGCCGCACCTCGCGGATGCGCAGGTTCAGCTGGTCGTAGAGCATCGAGCTGATCGGCGGGTAGATCTTGCCGCGGCGCAACCTGAGGAGCGCGCCCGTGGCCTCGGGCAGGGAGACCACCACGTGGGCCGTGGGCTGGCTCTCGATCTTCCGGAGCCCGGTGATCCGCGTGACGAGCGCGGCGCCGGAAAGCTTCAGCTCGGCGCTCTCGGATGGAGTCGCCCGCGCGACGATGACGTGGGTCACGGTGAAGGTGGGCCCGTGCGCATCACCCAGCGTGATCAGGTCGCGAACCGATCCATGGAACCGGAGGGTTCGCTCGCGCTCCCGAACCTCGTTGACGAAGCTGCCCCGCCCCGGATAGCGGACGATGAGGCCTTCCCGGTGCAGGGTATCGAGCGCCAGCCGGACGGTCGCCCGGCTCACGCCGAACTCCTGCCGGAGCTTCTCGTCGGTCGGGAAGGCCCCACCCGCGGGATACCGGCCCGAGACGATCCGCTGGCGGAGCGTGGACTCGATCTGGACGTAAAGCGGCAGGCCGCGTCGCATCGACCCCTTCGGCGCTCTGGTTAATGTACGGATAAATGGCATCCGAATGTTTAGTCCGATCGACCATGCTTGTCAAGGGGCTTCTCGAGCCCTATGATCGGAGGCTGGCGCCGCGGGTCGACGCGGGAGGGGGCGGGATGGGTCGGGCGGAGTCGCTACGGCGCGGTCGCGCCCTCGGAGAGGCGGGGTCGACCCGCCGAGGATGACCATGGCTCGGACCGTACATACGGCAGTGCTCGTCAAGCCCAGGACGCTGGTGGCGCAGGAGTTCGCGCGCCCGAGCATCGGGCCCGACGACGCGCTGCTCAGGATCGAGGCCTGCGGCATCTGCGGCAGCGACTACGAGCAGTACGAAGGCGCGCAGCCGCTCCACGAGGACTACACACCGTACCCGGTCATCCCGGGGCATGAGCCGCTCGGTGTCATCGAGGAGATCGGGGCCCGCGCGCGCCAGCGGTGGGGCGTCGACGAGGGTGACCGGGTCGCCGTGCGATCGGGCTACGGCTGCGGGCGCTGCGAGGCGTGCGGGCGCTGGGACCCGATCGCCTGTCCCAAGCGCGGCGGCACCTACGGCTACACCGACGTGGGCAAGCCGCCACACCTCTGGGGCGGATACGCCGAGCACATGTACCTGTCACCCTATTCCGTGCTCAAGAAGATGGACCCGAGGATTCCCGCCGGGGTCGCCGTGATGTTCAACCCCCTGGCGGCCGGTCTGTCCTGGGCGGGCTCGGTCCCCGGCACGGGGCCCGGCGATCGGGTCGTCATCCTGGGCGCGGGCCAGCGTGGCCTGTGCTGCGTGATCGGAGCCCGCGCGGCGGGCGCCCGACAGATCGCCGTCACCGGACTCAGCCGTGACGCACAGAAGCTCAGCCTCGCTCGCGAGCTGGGAGCCGACGTCACGATCAACGCCGAGACGGAGGATGTGGTCGCCCGCGTGCGCGAGGCGACCGGAGGGGGCGCGGAGGTGGTCGTCGACACCACGCCCTACGCCCCCCAGTCGCTGAACGATGCCGTGGCCATCGCCGTCCGGAAGGGGCGCATCGTCGTCGCCGGCCTCAAGGGGATGCGTCCCGCGCGCGAGCTCCCGGTTGACGACGTGATCTACAAGGAGCTCACGATCCGCGGCGTGCTGAGCATGCCGGTCGATGTGACGTTCCGGGCCATCGAGATCATCGAGTCCGGTCGCTACCCGTTCGAGAAGATGCACACCCTCTCGCTCCCGCTCGAGCAGGCCGAGGACGCCATACACGCGCTGGCCGGGGAGGTCCCGGGGGTGAATCCGATCCACCTGGCGATCGTGCCGGGCGCGCCGCGAGTGTCGCTGGGCCGGTGAGGCCGGGTTCACGGTGACGGCCCAGAATCCGTCTCCTACTGGTAGCAGATGCGTTGTTGATAATCGTCGTTGCGGACGATCACCCAGCGGCTCCCGTCCGGACGCGGCCGGACCCGGTAGCATTCGTTGATGTTGCGCTCCCGCGTCACCGACCCGTCCCGCCAGTAGAAATCCATGCTGTAGCGCACGCCGAAGGTCGCCTGCCGGTCGTCGCTCCCCTGGTACATGATCTCGTACTTCAAGACATCGACGTGGCCGAGCCGTGCGAAATCGATGCGCCGGCGCCGCGCTATCTCCTCGTACCCGCGGCTGTAGGCACCCCCGCCCTTCAACCGGCCCGTCTGCACCGCGCCGCTGTCGAGCTGACGCAGGTACAGGCCCACGTCCTTCTGCATCCAGGCCTGATAGAGGAGGTCGATCGGCTCCCGCATGCGGTCGATGGCGGGCGCCACCTGCTCCGGGGCGTCGGCGCGCGTGAGAAAGCCGAGGTCGCGCAGAGTCTTCACGGTGATGGTGGGCAGCGGCGCGAGCTGCGGCGACCCCTGGGCAGTTGAGTAGAGCAGGAATTCGCCGCCGTGGTGACCGGCGAGGCTGCCGAAGGCGGGCGTGTGCTTGGGGTTGGCACTCAACGCCTGAACGTAGGAAGCGAGTTCGGAGAACGTGACGAGCCCGCTCGAACGCTGCTTCACGACGCCCGGCTCCAGTCCCTTCAGGAGGAAATACGTGAACCAGCTGAGGTTCGCGGGGCCGTTGTCGAGCACCTCCTGGTCCTCGCCGCCGGCGCTCAGATACTGGCGCACGCGTCTGGCGCTGAGATCGCGCACCATGAAGGTCTCGCTGTCGTACTGCAGCCGCCCGTCCACGGCGCGCGTCTGGAACTGTCCCATCAGGCCGGCGTAGCAGCTGTCGAAGATGAAGAGCTGGTGCCGCGCGCGGTCGAGGCTGCGGGAGTATTTCACGATGTCGCCCGTGGAGATCAGCGAAGATGGATCGTTCCTGTCCCGGCCGCCCGGCACGACCAGGTAGGCTACGTCGACCCCTTCCTGCCGCTGCGCCTTGCCGTGGCCGGCGAAGAAAAAGACGAAGCGGTCCCGCTCGGTGATGCGCTCGCTGATCTCCCGCACCGCCTTCTCCAAGTTGCGTTTCGTGGCGATCTGCGGGCCGATCAGCGGCGTGACCTGGTACCGTTGGGCGCGGAAGTAGCGCTCGACGGCGCGAGCGTCCGATTCGGCGTTCGCCAGCCTGGGCAGGCCGACACCGGAATAGTCGTCGACGCCGACGACGATGGCGTAGCTCTTCTGGAAGTCTTGCGCCTGGGCCGTGCCGACGGGAATCAGCAGGACGGCCAGCGCGAGCCGCCACATGGCTATTCTCCCCGCACCTTCAGCCCGCCCTGCCCGACGTCGACCTGTCCGGAGGATTGCAGGGCCGCCTTCTCGATCACGATCTCGGGCGGCGAGGTCCAGACCAGCATGGCGATGATCGTCGCGCCGAAGAGGGCGAAGAATGTTCCGGGCGCGACGTTGCTGAGCTTCAGCGTGTTGCCGCCGACGCCTGCCTCGAGGTTGCCCTGCTGCGCGGCGAACCCGCTCTGGAACAGCCGGTATCCCAGGATGACGCAGACGAGCCCACAGGCGAGCACGCAGAGCCGCCAGATCAAGACGTAGGCGACGGAAACCGCGAAAGGGGTCATCGAGGCTCCTTTGGCTCAGTGCTCCTCGGCGCCGAGCGCGTAAGCGTAAGTATGATAGCGCCTGTCTCGCTTGTGCTAGGAAGATACCCCGAAACCTCGACTGGCGTAGAATCCTTGGCGAGCCGCCGCCACGCAATCACGGGAGGGACGCCATGACCGCTCCAATACGCATCGCCCACTACCTCAACCAGTTCTTCGCCGGCATCGGCGGGGAGGAGCGCGCGGACGTCGGCGTGTCCGGGCGCGAGGGGCCAGTGGGCCCGGGCCGCGCGCTCCAGGCGGCTCTGGGCGACGCGGCGCGGGTGGTGGGCACCGTGATCTGCGGCGACAACTTCATCAACGAGAGCCCGGAGGCGGCGCTCGCGGCCATCGTCGCGCAGCTGCGCGAGCTGGCGCCCGACGTGGTGGTGGCGGGGCCGGCATTCGGCTCCGGGCGCTACGGCCTGGCCTGCGGCATGGTCTGCCGGGCGGCGCGGGAAGTGGAGCTCCCGGCCGTGACCGCCATGCATCCCGAGAACCCCGGCGCCCTCGCCCACCGGCGGGAAATCATCATCGTTCCCGCCGGCGAAAGCTCCACGTCCATGCAGCCGGCGCTGACGGGGTTGGCACGGCTCGCCCTCAAGCTCGGCCGCGGCGAGCCGCTCGGGCCCGCGGAGATCGAGGGCTACATCTCCCAGGGCACCCGCCTGGTTTGGGACCGCGGCCGCCCCGGCTACCAGCGCGCGCTCGAGATGCTGCTGGCCAAGCTCCACGGCCGGCCCTTCGTCAGCGAGGTGCCTTTCCGCGCCCCCGAGCGCGTGACGCCGGCCCTTCCCATCGCCGATCTCTCGCGGGCGCGCATCGCCATGGTCACGACGGGCGGGCTCGTGCGCAAGGGCAACCCGGACAAGCAGGTGGCGGCCAATGCCACGCGCTACCACCGCCATTCAGTGAAGGATCTCGAGGCCCTGACCCCGGAGGGCTGGGAGGCCTACCACGCCGGCTACTTCAACCACATCGTCAACCGGAACCCGAACTACATCCTGCCCCTCTCCTTTCTGCGTGACCTCGAGGGCAAGGGGCAGATCGGGCCGCTGCACGAGTCGATGTACGCCCTGCCCGGCGTCTCGACGCCGGTGGCCATGGCGCGTCAGCTCGGGCGCGCGATCGCGGAGGATCTCCAGGCGGGCGGGGTGGACGGGGTGCTCCTCGTCGCCACCTGAGGGACCTGCAATCGTTGCGGCGCAACGATAGCCAAGGAAATCGAGCGGGCCGGGATCCCGGTGGGGATGATCTCGGCGATCTACACCTTCGCGATGACGACGGGCGCCAACCGGGTGATTCGGGGCGCCCGCATCGAGCATGTCTGCGGCGATCCGAGCCTGGGGCCGGAGAAGGACTACGCCTACGGCATGCGCATCGTCCGGAAGGCACTCGAGGCCATCACCGTCGCGGTGACGGGACCCACCCTCTTCGACCCTCAGGCGGGGGACATCCAGGAGCCGAGCCATGCGTCTTGAGATGGGGAGCTTCCCGGTCCGCACCATCAGCTTCGGTCCGGCCACGCGGTGGGACGCCGGGCACCTCACGGTGGACCGGGCGGCGGCCCTTGCCGAGGTGCGGCGCGATCCGCGCATCGTCACCGCGGGCCTCGACATCGCCGCGCCGGGCGACTCCGTGCGCATCTGGCCCGTGCGAGACGTCATCGAGCCGCGGATCAAGGTCGAGGGGCCCGGGCAGTGCTATCCGGGCATCTGCGGGCGCGACGTCGCGACGGTGGGCGAGGGGCGCACCCATCGGCTGTCGGGGATGGGCGTGGTCGAGGTCTCGAGCGTCAACTGGCACGACGCCGGCGGCGACTTCGTCGAGACCTACCTCGACATGGCCGGTCCCTTCGCCGAGATGTATCCCTACCAGCGGCTGCAGCTCCTCTGCGCGGTGGTCGAGCCCGACCCCGCGCTGTCCGACGAGAGCCGCAACGACGCCGTTCACAAGGCAGCGCTGACCGTGAGCGACCACGTGGCGCGCGCCACCGCCGGCCTCACGCCGCCCGAGCGCAAGACGTTCGAGCTGACGCCATGCGACCCGGCTCTGCCGCGCGTGGCCTACATCTGGGGCGTGCATTCGCCGCAGGCCATGTCGGGCTCGCTCACCGCCTTCTGCACGGCGACCTATGGCCTCACCCAGCTCACGCCGCCGTGGGTGCTCCACCCCAACGAGATCCTCGACGGAGCGCTCACCGGCCCCTACCGCACGGCCTTCGCCATGTCGTGGACGGTGGCCAATAACCCGCTCTTCCTCGACCTCTACCGGCGCCACGGCCGGGACTGGAACTTCCTCGGAGTGATCGTGCTCCGCACCGAGTGGACGACCCAGCACGAAAAGCAGATGATCGCCAACCAGACCGCCAAGACCGCCAGGATGCTCGGGGCCCAGGGGGCGGTAGTGACATGGGACGCCGGCGGCAACGAGTTCATCGAGGTGGTGCGCACGATCCAGGCCTGCGAGCAGCTCGGCATCAAGACGGTGTTCCTCACCAGCGAGGACGACGCCACCGACGGCGCGCCCACCATGCTCGAGCCGCTGCCCGAGGCCGACGCCATCGTCAGCACGAGCTTCTTCAAGAACGTGACGCTCAAGGTCGCCGACCCCGGGCCTGTGAGCCGCGTGATCGGCCTGGAGCGGAAGATCGTCCACCGCGGCTCGGGGGTGGGACTGCACGGCGGCTCGGACTCCGCGCTGCCGACGGCCGGGACGCTGCCGCCCCCGTGGCGCTACGACGACCACTACGGCTTCGGCAGTCTGTCGTGTATCGAATGACGGGCGAGCGGCGCGCATGACGGAAACGACGCTGGCCCCGCCGGTGATTCGCGGCGTGCGCTTCTTCCTGGCCCACGCCCCGGGGCTGGTGTGCCACGGCTCCAAGCCCAGCCGCGATATCGCGCGCGAGCCCGCGGTGGCGGCGCGGATCCAGGCTGCGCTGCGGCCCTTCGAGGCGGCCCGCGATTACCCGCCCACGCAGGTCTTCCTCGGCGCCTTCCACCCTGACAGGCTCCACGACCTGCCGCGGCCGTGGTTCCGCCTCGACAAGCCCGGTGAGCGCCGCGGCCCTCACGGGGAGATCGCCCCCGAGGAGGAGCTGTACGGCCTCCTCAAGATCGCCGACGCCTTCGACCTGGTGAGCCTCGAGCGCGGCTTCGTCGCCCAGGCGCGCGCCGCCCTTTCCGACCATCCCCTCGTGACGCCGGCGGACCTGGCGCGGCTCGGCGACGGCCTGGCCGACGGCGAGATCGCCGCGCGACTGGCCGGCACGCTGCCCGCCCTGCCGCTCACGCTGCGCTCCGGCCGGCGGGTGGGGGCCATCGTCGCGGGTCACGAGGTGGACGGCACGCTCTCGGCCGACGTGCTGCTCGAGAACCTCGCGACCAAGGCGACCGCCGCGATGGCACTGCGCGGGCTTCTCGCCGTGGAAGGCATCGAGGCGGCATCGATCGACTACGTGCTCAATAGCGGCGAGGAGGCGGTGGGCGACCGCTACCAGCGCGGCGGCGGCAATCTCGCCAAGGCGGTGGCCGCCGAGGCGGGCTGCGCCCGCGCCACAGGGGTCGACGTCAAGGGCTTCTGCTGCGGCCCCGTGCATGCCCTCGCGCTGGCCGGCGGCCTCGTGGCCTCCCGCGTGTTCGAGCGAGTCGCCGTGGTGGCCGGCTGCTCGCTGGCCAAGCTCGGCATGAAGTACCAGGGGCACCTGCTCCACCAGCAACCCGTGCTCGAGGACGTGCTGGTGGGCGCGGCGATAATTGTCGCTGCCGACGACGGGCGCTCGCCTCGCCTCCGGCTCGACGCCCTCGGCCGCCATACGGTGTCGGCGGGCTCGTCGCAGAAAGCCATCCTGGAGGCGCTGGTGGTCGAGCCTCTCGAGCGGCTCGGGCTCAAGTTCGCCGACGTGGACAAGTACGCCACCGAGCTTCAGAATCCCGAGCTGACCGAGCCCAGCGGCAGCGGCAATGTGCCGCTGCTGAACTACCGGGGCATCGCGGGCCTCGCCGCGCTCCGGAAGGAGATCGCGCCCGCCGACGTGGACGGCTTCGTGCGGCGTCACGGGCTGCCGGGCTTCTCGCCCACCCAGGGCCACATCGCCTCGGCCATTCCGTTCCTCGGCCATGCCCTCGACGGCCTGCGAGAGGGCACGCTGCGCCGCGTCCTGCTCCTCGCCAAGGGCAGCCTCTTCCTCGGCCGCATGACCCAGATGGCCGACGGTCTCTCGGTGCTGCTCGAGCGCAACGACTCGTGAAGGATCCGAACGGGCGCATTGACCCCGGCGGGACCCGCCGCTACCCTCAGATGCGTGGAGGACACATGAACCTCAAGGGCAAGAAGGTTATCGCGCTGGGCGAGCGTGACGGCGTGCAGGGCGGCGCGCTGGCCGCCTGCGCCCGGGGCGCCGGCGCCGAGGTGGTGCTGGAGAAGACCTACTGCTTCGTCTGAACGGCCGCCGGCGCCCTTGACCTGGAAGGTCAAGACGAGATCAAGCGCGTGGCGGAGCGATTCCGCAAGGAGGACCTCGTGGTGCTGCTCGGCACGCCCACCGAGGACAGCAGCCGCCTCTACGCCCTGACCGTGACCAGCGGCGACCCATCCTGGGCCGGCGCGCTGGCCGGCGTGGCGCTCGACCTGCCCGTCTATCACGTCGCCGAAGAGGCGCTCAAGACCCAGCTCTCCCCGGCCGACTACGAGGAGCACGTGGCGCTCATGGCCATGGCCATGGACGTGGACGCCATCGCCCTGGCCGTGCGCGGCGTCCGCGAGGGCCAGGGCTGACAAAGGTCCTTCCGGCTCAGGGCGAAAGCTTCCCGAACCACTCCGCGAACTCGGCGTCCACGGCATCGAGCGAGCGCCCGAGCACGGACTCGAGGAGCGCCACTCCCTGCGTTCCGGGACGGTCGTTCACCTTTCGGTTGCGAAGCGCCTTGTAGACCGGCAACAGCTCGCCCCGATCCTGGAGGTAGAGCATCAGGTATCTGGCCGCGGCGTGATTCGCGGCTTGCTTTCCACCTACGCCCGGACCATCGGACGATCCCGCGACGTCATCGAAGGCGCTGCGGTTCATCTGGACGAGCTCCCGGATCCGCGGACGCTCGGCCCAGTACTTTCTCAGCAGGGCGCCGCGCCAGTTGGGCACTCCCACCGCGCGGTCTCGCTCGAACCCGGACACCTCGTACAGCGCGGCCATACCTTCATCGAGAAAGGGCGGAATGTCTCCAAAGTTGCCGCGGACCATGACGTGAAACAGCTCATGCGCGAACGTGCCGTAGGCTTTGCCGTCCGCCCACCCCACCATGCTCTGATCGGCAGGAAAGGAATACCCGATGCTGCCGGGAGCCAGGTCGATGCCGTGGAGGCTCCGGGCCAGATCGCAAAGCTGGCTCCGATCGGCCGCAAAATACACGGTGATGAGGGAAGACGGGCGTCGCATGCCATACTCCGAGACAAAGAACTCCAGGTACTGCTCGAGGCTTTCGCCCACTCGCTTCAGCTCATCCGCGCTTGGGGACGTGGCCGGCGCCATCTGTTGCACCATGTCCCTCGGGTCCTGGCGCGCGTTCTGCGTCGTCGACCCGCCCGCCGGCGGATTCGGCGGCTGGGCCCCGCCGGCGCTCCGCGCGCCGGACCGGGGACCGGCGAGGATGAAGTGACCGACCGTCTGGACCTCGAACGCCGGCCCGATCAGCTTGGCGATGCTGCGCACAGCCGACGTCGAATCCGACGGCGCAAACAATCGTTGAGCGAACTGCTCCGGCGGAATCGCGGCGACCATCGTGCCCGTGCTATTGCCGTTGGCCTGGGCGTCGAAGCGGAAGTCCGTGCCCCCCTTGCCATGGTAAACGATGCCGACGCCGACCATGGCCGGCGGCGCCGTCACGGGCAGCCGCTCCGGCGTGGCGCTCGTGGAGCACACTTGCCGCTGAGTCTCGACCTGCGCGCGGATCGGGGGGCTCAAGGTGTAGTTCTGGAGGATCCAGGCGAAGAATTCATTGCCGAGCTGGCGCCGAGCGGGCATGCGGCAGGCGCTCGTCGCGATCATGTAGTCGAGCTCGAGCGTCCGGACGCCCGTCCGCTCGCGATAGGCGATCAGCTCCTGCGTGGCCCTCGCGTAGTCCCCGCGCCTCCACATCGCCTCGAGCCGGTCGAGATCACCGTCCGCGGAGGCGTCCCGGGTGGGAACGAAGGCAACGCAGCACACGAGGGCGGCACCCACAACGCGCGACGTCAGCGGACGAGAAGGCCTGCTGCACCGCATGGAAGCCCTCCTTGTCGCGCGGTCCCTCCCGCGCGGACCACCCTCTACTTCTTGGACGCTCCCTGGCCCTTCAAGTCCTTGAGAATCTCCGCGTCGCTCCGCGGCCTCTGCGCGGCATCGTCCTTGCCGAGCGGTGGAGGAGGCGCTTCGGCGGCGGCGCTCGACGGCTCTCGCAGGTAGACCGGTCCGTCATTCACGTACAGATCCATGCTCGTGGCCAGGGTCGCCAGCATCAGGACGGTGCCCAGAGCCGCCAGCACGAGACCGGGCGACGCGGTGGTGAGGGAGACTTTCCAGAGACCGCCTTCGGCACCCAGGTTCGATGAAGCTTCCTGCAGTTTGCCGAGGATGAACGCCGCCCCCACCATCGCGAGGATCGTGCCCGTCACGAAGCCCAGGTAGCGGGTCCAGATCCTCGAGATCAACAAGACACCGGCGTGATGATACCGGCGCTGGAGCACGTTGGCCTCCAGGATCGACAAGGTCTTCCATCGCGCATGCTCGAGCCGACTGTTGAAGGCGCGCTGATCCTCAACCTTTCCGTTCTGCATGTCTTTCGCGATCTCGTCGAGCGAGGCCATGGCCGGGCCGAGGTCGAGCCGGGGTGCCCTCTCGATGCGGGTTTGCAGGTAGTAGAGCTGAAGGAAGCTCGCCACGATGAAGAATGCGGTCAGCGTGACGAGCAGGCCCACCATCAGCGGCAGGAGCCGTCTCTGCCACGTCCGATCCGCGCTGCGCGCGTCGGCAGCCCGCCGTCCCTCCTTGTACACCACGGGTTGCGGCTTCGCGCCGAGCTCCTGGCTGTCCGAAGGGGTCGCGATAGCCGCGGTCTTCGGCTCGTTGATGAGCTTGCCGGCCTCGAGGCTCGAAGAGTCCATGGAGTTCCTCCAGGAAGAATCGGAGCGATTCTAGCACTGGACGGCAGGCAGGCCATCATCCGGCCTGAGGCGGGCCGCCTCGCCCGGGGGCTGCCCTCGGGATTCACGGGCCTTGCCGGAGCATGTCAATCAGGGCGGCATTGACCTCGGAGGCTGCCTCATACGTGGTCCAGTGGCCCACGCCGTCAATCACGCGGAAGTCGAGATCCCGCTGGACCGATGCGAGCACGCGCCGACAATCCTCCAGGCTCCGGCCCGCAAACGCGTCGCGTGCTCCCCAGATGCCCGCGATGCGCGCGCGGATCGCGGGCAGCGCCTGCGAGAGGACGCCGGACTCAGGGATGGTCCCCGACTTGAAGCGGGCCCGGCGAAGATTCTCGACCTGAAGATGCACGGCCAGGTCGTCGACCCGGTCCGGATCCGCGATCATGAGGATCCGCAGATTCTCGCGATGCGCGCGGCTGATCTCGTCGGGGGTCATGCCCGGCCGGATCCGGACGAGCGGCCGCGTCGGCGCACGACCGAGGGCCATGCCGCCGGCACCCAGCAGCACGAGGGTGCGGATGCGGCGTCCGAGCCGGGCGGCGACGAGCCCCCCGATGATGCCACCGAACGAGAACCCGGCCACGTCGAGGTCGGTCGGTGGCGGGACGACGGCGTCGAGTCCGGACGCCACGAGCTCGGCGAGGCCGTCAGCCGTATGCGGCTCAGGTGGTGTCGCCGAATCGCCGAATCCCGGCATGTCCGGAACGAGCACGCGGAACTCCGCGGCCAGCGGCAGGATGTTTCGAATCCAGTGCGTCCACGAGCCACTCGCCCCGTGGAGCAGCAGCAGCGGGCGGCCCTCTCCCCAGGCCCGCCACAGCATGGAGCCGGCGCCGCGTGGCACGAGGGTGCGCGTCGCCAGGGATTCGATCCTCGACACGAAGACCGCGGGATCTACCGGGGCATCAGGCGCCATGGACGAGGAGTGTATCAGCGGGTGGTTGACGGGCGGCGCCGGGCCCGCCCGACGAGACGCGCGCGCGCCCCAGGCGCGCCGGCGACAAGAACGGTCCGGTCTCGAAGCGCGACACGATCCTCCCGCCGGCACGAGCGGCCCTTGCCTACGCCGGAGAGCGGGCGCCTCCGGTCGTGAGAATCCGGTCCACCTGGTCGGCGACCTCGGCGGCGAAGCGGCTGGCCGTGGCGACGTCGTTCAGCGACGCCAGCGAGCCCGTCGCGTGGTCGATCGTCGCAATCGGGTAATCCGGGATCCCCTGGGCGCGGCTCATGCCGCGCCCCGTCGTCTCCACCAGCTTCCTGACTCCCACGGCCGCGGCGGGCACCCCGCGCCGCTCCAGCGTGATGGCGTCGAGCACACTGCCCGACGTGCAGGACCCTCAGTCACCCACCCCCGTGATCACCACGTGCGCCTTCGCCGCCAGCTCCGCGAGGATGGGCTCGGGCGCGATGTTGCCCAGAAACGGCTTCTCGCGGAAGAGCACGTCCCGCACCCGGTAGCGCTGCTTCAGAAGGTCGATCGCCTCCAGCAGGATGCGGTCGCCGTACGCGCGCCCGTTCCAGATGACGCCGATGGTCTTGTCGTCCAGACTCGCCGGCCGCGGCGCGATGCCGCTGTGCCCGCGGGCCGGCCCGGCGGTGGGGTTGAGCACCTTGAGCATGACGTCCCTCCTCACCATCTCGTGTTTGCCATCATGGGACCGTGGCCGGCGCGCGCACCGCGCGGGTGACGGCGTCCGAGGACACCCCGTAGGGAACAATGTAGGCCATCCGGATGCCGGCGTTCCCGCCCCCGACGATCACGTAGATGTCCGCGCGCCGCTCCAGCGCCCCGGGCGCTTGCATGAAGCGGTCGTACTCGTTCGGCTCGAACAGGGAGACGATCCGCGCCTCGTCGCCCGCCTGGACCTCCCGGCTGAAGTCGGCGAAGCCTTCGGGCTTGTCCGCCATCACCCCCCAGCTCCCGCGCCGCTTGAGATCGGCCACCGAGCGCCGGCAGCGCGCCCAGAGATAGTCCCGGACGTGCCGCTTGGTCCAGCCGTGCTGGATGAACACCGCCGCGTGCTGGGGCGAGACGAAGAGCAGGTAGGTCCCGCGAAAGAACTCGTCCGTCGAGATCGCGTCCACCACCGTGTCGAGGAGCCCCTCCGGGGTCGAGCGGGCGCAGTGCAGCTGCTGCAGCCCGGGGTAGGCGGACACCGCGGTGACTGTCGTCGTCTTGCGCGCGTGCCCCAGCGTGACGTGGAGGGGGTCCCACGCGGTGGACTCGTCCTCGGCGATGAAGCCCACCGCGCGGAAGGGGTTGCCCCACTGCCCGCGCTGGATCCCGTCGGGGCGCGCCTCCGCGCAGTTCCAGAGCAGCAGACTCAGCGCCCGCGCGCACGTCGCGTTCGCCCGCGTCGTCGGCCCGAAGAGGTAGAGCCCGCTGTTGAACCCGAGCGTGCGGGCCAGCGGACCGTTGACGACGACGACCGGCCACGGGCTGCCCAGGCTCGCCATGTGGTTGAACTTGAACGCGGGGTCGGTGATCGCCTCCGTCACCGCCACCAGGACCGGCATGTACTCCGGTCGGCAGCCGGCCATCACCGCGTTGATGGCCAGCAGCTCGGCCCGGAGGACCCGGTCGCGCTCGGGGATCTCGCCCAGCACGTCGTCGGGGGCGAGACCGACGGCGTCCAGGAAGGCGCGCACCCGCTTCTCGGTCGGCGGGACCACGGGCAGTCCGTCCGTCCAGCCGCGCTCGTAGTAGAGCTCGATGGCTTGGTACAGGTCCTCGACGTCGAGCTGCTCGGCGGACAGCGGAGTCTCGCGCATGCACGTCCTCCTCGGAATCGGACCTGCCGCCACGCTACGACCCGCGCAGCCCGGCTGTCAAGGACTCCGGCGCGGAAGTGCCCGAACGCCAGCCGGCACCTCGTCTCACGGACGGGTGAGCATGCCGGACGCTAGGCGCCGAGTCTCGCGGCGAGCTCTCCGAAATCCTCGGCGATCACGTCCCAGTCTTCCTCGGCCTCGAGGTCGGTCTTCTGGGTGGGGCCGTACTCGGTCGGGCGCGGCACGAATCCCGTGCGCATGCCGTGCGATCGGGCGGCGCGCAGATCGTAGTTGTGCGCCGCGACCATCATCACTTCGTGCGGCTTGCAACCGAGCAACTCGATCGCGCCGAGATAGACCTCGCGATCGGGTTTGTAGTGGCGGAAGATTTCGGCGCACAGGATGACATCCCACGGCAGCCCGCCGTGCCTGGCCATGTTGACGAGGCAGGAGACATCGCCGTTCGAGAGCGGCGAGATGACATACTTCCGCTTGAGCCGCGTGAGACCCGCGACCGCATCCGGCCACGGATTCAACCGGTGCCAGGCGCGGTTGAGATACACCTTCTCGTCCTCGGTGAGCCCGTTGACGCCGTACTTGGGCAGGATCTCGTCAAGCTTCACGCGGTAGATGAAGTCTACGGTCCTCCATGGCCACTGGCCACTGCGCACCGCATCCATCCCCGGCCGGTAGCAGGTCTTCCATTCGTCAGTGAACGCTTCCCAGTCGATGTCGATGCCCTTGCGGCCGAACGAACGGAAGTCTTCGAGGATGGACCTGCGCCAGTCCACGACTGTACCGAACGTATCGAAGGTGAGTGTCTTGATGCCGTCAAGACTCATGTGCTCATTCGCTATCGTCGAAGGTCAGGCGAGACCCGTGAGGAGACTGTACCACGCGCGAAGCCGGCCGGCCGGACGGTGACACTAATTGGCAGGCAAGTCGAATGCCGAGCAAGGAAGCGGCACAAGTCGGCGCGACTGACTGCGGAGGCCTCAGGTGTCGATCAGACCTGGACGAGCTTCACGTTTTGATCGGCCAGCCATCCGGCGACCTTGGCCCAGTGGTCCGGCTCCCGGCGCTCCCATGACTTGACGGCCTGGACGGGAACCACAACGTACGGAAGCCTGTCCCGCACCACGGCTTCGACGATGCGGGCGAGATCGGTCTGCGAGCTGCGGAGCTCGCTGAGGAGATCGTCGGGAATGGTCATCGAACCTCCCTCTTTGATGGGCCGGGTGGCTGGGTCTTGTGCTGAAGACTCGGCCATAGAAGCAAGCTGAATGCCGACCCATATCTTGTGGCCATGCACGCAAGAGCTACCCAAGGAGACGATGTTCGGCATTCCGCTCCCAAGTGGGCCGGTATAAATTACCGGGTAGAACTTTCCTTTGTCCTCCAGGCGACAAGGAGCCCTGTCCTATGCGGTCCACGAGGCATCTCGCCACCAAGGTGGAGCCTGGCGCCGCGCTCCACGAATTCCTCTGAAAAGCCGACCCGGTAAGAAGGATACGCGGTGTAATCCGCCGGACTGACTCTCTCCCGGTCCGTACACACTTCTGGCCATCTAGAAATCGCTCCTCCATGGCATGGGCATTGCGTTAGTGACAAGCATCTTCACGCTCAAACTTTTTGCTCACCGATGACGGCCATACTTGCCATCAACGCGGGTTCGTCCAGCCTCAAGTTTGCGCTTTTCGGGCAGGGAGAGCCGCCCAGACGCCTCCTTTCGGGGCAGCTGGAGCGGATCGGCATGCCGGGCGGGCCTATCGATCACGCCTCGTGCGTGGAACCTGTCGTGCAGGAGATGACGAAGGCTGGAAAGCCGCCCAGCGCCATCGGCCACCGCATCGTGCACGGCGGTCCGCGCTATGTCGAGTCATCGAAAGTGACGCCTGATCTCCTGGGGGAATTGCGCCGCATCAGCCCGTTCGATCCCGAGCACATGCCGGGCGAGATCGCCCTCATAGAGGCCTTCGCGCGCCGATTCCCGACCATTCCTCAGATAGCGTGCTTCGACACGGCGTTCCACCGTGAGCTGCCGCGCGTGGGCCGCATTCTGCCGATCCCGCGAAAGTACGAAGCCTCCGGCGTTCGCCGCTACGGCTTCCATGGACTCTCCTATTCATGCCTCGTCGAGAAGCTGAGGCGGCAGGCCGGTGGCCTTCCGCGGCGCCTCGTGCTCGCCCATCTCGGCAATGGCTCGAGCCTGGCCGCCGTGCGAGACGGCAGGAGCGTCGATACGACCATGGGCTTCACGCCCACCGCCGGGCTGCCGATGAGCCGTCGCTCGGGCGATATCGACCCGGGCCTCGTCGACTTTCTGGCGCGCACGGAGGGCATGACGCCAGAACAGTTCAACGAGATGGTCAACACGAAGTCCGGACTACTCGGGATCTCGGAGACCAGCTCCGACGTGCGCGACCTGCTCGCGCGGGAGAAGGCGGACATCCGAGCCGCCGAGGCGCTGGCTGTCTTCTGCTATCGCGTCAAGCAGGCGATCGGCGCGTTCGCAGCAATCCTCGGTGGGCTGGATACGCTGGTCTTCTAGGGCGGGGTCGGCGAGAACGCGGCCGAGATCCGGGCACGTATCGTCGACGGGCTGGGCTTTCTGGGAGTCGAGCTTGATCCCGAGCGGAATGGCGTCCACGCCGAAGTGATCACGAGCGAGGGCAGCCGGGTCACGGTCCGCGTCATCCACACCGACGAGGAAATCGAGATCGCGCGCTCGGCGCTGGCAGTCCGGCGGACTTGAAGATCGCGAGCAAGCAACTTCTACGCCGGATGGACGCGTGGTGGCGGGCGGCGAACTACCTGTCCGTCGGTCAGATTTACCTTTACGACAATCCCCTGCTGAAAGAGACGCTCAAGCCGGAACACATCAAGCCCCGGCTCCTCGGCCACTGGGGAACCACGCCGGGGCTGAACTTCATCTACGCCCACCTCAACCGCGTGATCGTCGAACACGATCTCAACATGATCTATATCGCGGGCCCGGGACACGGTGGCCTGGTATCGTCGCCAACGTCTACCTCGAGGGGACCTACACCGAGTTCTATCCGGGCATCACACAGGATGAGGAGGGGATCAAACTCCTCTCCAAACAATTCTCCTTCCCTGGCGGCATTCCCAGCCACGTCGCCCCCGAGACGCCGGGCTCGATCCACGAAGGCGGCGAACTGGGCTACGCCCTCTCGCACGCTTTCGGCGCGGCGCTCGACAATCCCGGCTTGCTGGTTGCCGTCGTGGTGGGCGACGGCGAGGCGGAAACCGGAGCGCTCGCGACTTCGTGGCATTCGAACAAGTTCCTCAATCCCGCCCGCGACGGCGCCGTGCTCCCCATCCTCCATCTGAACGGCGCGAAGATCGCCGGCCCCACAGTGCTGGCGCGGATCCCGCACAAAGAGATGGAGGCGATGTTCCGGGGCTTCGGCTACGAGCCGTATTTCGTCGAAGGCGCCGACCCGGCGATCATGCATCCGCGCATGGCGTCGACGCTCGACAAGGTCGTCGCCGACCTCGATCGTATCCGCTCAAGCGCCCGCAAGAAGAGTGCTGCGAAGGCGACGCGGCCGCGCTGGCCGATGATCGCCCTGCGCTCGCCCAAGGGCTGGACGGGGCCGAAGGTGGTGGACGGAAAGCCGCTGGAAGGGACCTTCCGCTCGCACCAGGTGCCGCTGGGCGACGTGCGGCAGAACCCGGCCCACCTGAGAGTGCTCGAGGCCTGGATGAAGAGCTACAAACCCGAGGAGCTCTTCGGCACGTCGGGCCGCCTCAAGCCGGATCTCGCGGCGCTCGCGCCGAAAGGCGACCGGCGAATGGGCGCCAATCCCCACGCCAACGGCGGACTCCTGTTGCGCGACCTCCGGATTCCCGATTTCCGTGAGTACGCCGTGAAGGTCACGGGTCCGGGCGCGGTAGACGCGGAAGCCACGCGAATTCAGGGCACCCTCATCCGCGACGTGGTGAAGCACGATCCCCAGAACTTTCGCATCATGAGTCCCGACGAAACGGCATCGAACCGCTGGGATGCGGTATTCGACGCGACGGATCGCTGCTTTCTCGGCGACGTGGCGCCGATCGACGACCACGTGGCACCGGACGGTCGCGTGATGGAGATGCTCAGCGAGCACCAGTGCCAGGGATGGTTGGAAGGATACCTTCTCACGGGGCGGCACGGCTGGTTCTCTTCATCAAGGACAAGCCGATCATCTTCGCGTTCCACGGCTATCCCTGGCTGATCCATCGCCTGGTCTACCGGCGGACGAATCACGCCAACCTGCACGTCCGCGGCTACAAGGAGGAGGGCACGACGACGACCCCGTTCGACATGACCGTGCTCAACCAGCTCGACCGGTTCCACCTCGCGATGGACGTAGTTGACCGGCTTCCCCAACTCCGATCGCGCGCGGCATCTCTCAAGCAGGAGCTTGCGGAGAAGCTGGTCGAGCACCAGCAGTACATTCGGCAGGAAGGCGAGGATCTGCCTGAAATCCGTGCCTGGCGATGGGGAGCGAAGTAGCGAGGAGCCTACGGCTTGGGGATCCGCAGGGTCTTGCTGATCATGAGCGAGCCGGACAGCAGGAAGGGCAGCGTGACGGCGTGCACAGCGACGCCGAGGATGCGCATCCGGGCAAGATTGCCCGTATAGAACGCCAACATCAGGATGCCGAGCGGCACGATGCTTGTCGGAATGGGCGTCCCTTCGAAGTACTCCACCTTGCCCGCGTTGTCCGACAGGTGTTCAGCCGTCACGTTGAATCTGGCCAATCGGCTCAAGCCGCACGCGATAAAGAAGAGCAGGATCGCCTGATCCAGCCAGGTGTTCGCCCCTGCGGCGAACGCGACCGCGGCGGGGGCGACACCGAACGAGATCACGTCCGCCAGCGAATCGAGCTCGCGGCCCATTGCCGAGGCCGCATGCCGCCATCGCGCGATCCATCCATCGAAGACGTCACAGACGAGCGCCACCAGAATCAAGGCGCCGGCCACGAACAGATGGCGCGCGTCGTGTGTGCCGACATACTTCGTCGCCTGGAAGATCGCTGTAGCGCCGCAGACACCATTGGCTATGGTGAAGAGGTCCGCCAGGTGAAAGCTGCGAATCAAGGAGAAGTGCTTGCGCGTGGTGAGCTCGGGCATGGCGTGCATCTCAGGCGAGCGTCGGCTCCATTCCGCCCATCCCGGGTTCCGGCGGCGCTGCCTCCTTGACACCGGCACCCACCGGCTGGGTGCGCAGGTAGTAGCCCTCTTCGTCGAAGGAGTGCGTCCTTTCTGCGCTGACCAGGCAATTGATGGAGCCGAGACGCAGCACCTGCCACGCGTCCTGGGGCAATTCGATGGTCTCGAGCGTGCCGTCTTCACGCTGCACCCGAGCTTTCATGGTTCTTCCCCCCTTTGCAGGATCCGGACAAGGAGACCTGCGGCATCGGACACACTTGCGCGGTAGCTCTTACCGGCTCAGATGCCCGAACCACCCAACCGCAGCCGGGCAACCACGGGGAGATGGTCGGAGGCCACGCGCGCCAGCCGGCTCCTGTGAACGCGGAAGCCGTCGGACACGAATCGGCGGTCCCAGTAGATGCGATCGAGCGGAAAAATCGGCAGTGGCGCCGGATGGGTGCGGCGGATGATCCGGGGACCACGCAGCTCGCGGCGCAGCATTCGCCCCACGGTGCCGGGGAACCACTCGTTGAGATCGCCGATGACGATGCGCGGGCCCGTCAGATCGCGATCCAGAACATGCTCGCGGACCAACGTCCGCACCTGTTCGGCGCGCTCGCGAATCTTGAGGCCAAAGTGCACGTTGAACACGTGCAACAGGCTGTCTTCCATCGTCAGGTCGAGGCGGATCCCTCCCCGGGGCTCGCGCGAGCGCCACGAGAGATCAAAGGCGTGACTGCCCTGAATGGGCAGCCGTGTGAGCACCGCGTTCCCGTAGGGCAGGCCTTTCAGCCTCTTGGTCGGGCCCATCGCGATCTGCATCTCCAGGCGCTCGGCGAGGGCATCGGCCTGGGAATGTAGAACCTCCTGGATCCCGACCAGATCCGGGTTGATCTCCTTCAGGACATCCGCGATCCGCTCGAGATCCACGCGCCGGTCCAGGCCGGCACACTTGTGAATGTTGTAGCTCGCCACGGTGAACGCCATACTTCAAGACGCTACGGCGTTCCCTGCGGCGTGTCAACCGGTGAGGCGCCTCGACACGCTGAAGAAGGGCCCTGGGACGGCTTCTTCAAGCTACGCCCGGGCATACCAAGGACCCTCCCAAGAACACCTCAAGCGTAGCGGGGGGAATGGGAGCTGGAGGCCGCGACAAGCGCCACCGGCCTCCAGCTCCCTCAATGCGCCCGTACCCGCGGAATACGGGCGCTTATTTCTCTTCGTCGCTCAGGGCGTCAGCAAACGGGCCCAGATTGCCTCGAGGTTCCCTCGCTCTCCTCGTCCCACTGAGCGGCCTGCCTCTTCCGATCATTCTCTTCTCCGCGTGGGATCCACTCTCCGACCCCGACGGGACGCCCCTCATCGTCCAGGTCCAGCTGGTCGCGCTGCGATCCTTGCTGGCTGCTCTGCTTACCCGTCTGTCCGCCCCGCATGTTGCCCTGTCGATCCTGGTCGTCGTTCTTGGGCTGACCACGCTTCGGCCGGTTACGCTGCTCAGTACCCTGATTGCCCTTTTGGTTCATTGAAGTCTCCCCTCTATAGAGTGAGCGACGATCGAGAAGCTCGCATCCGAGCTTCGAGCTACAGACCCCACCTAGGCAAAGGACATGCCAAGATCGTATGGAGAGTTGAGAGGCGAAAACCACGGGAACAGCACCGATTTCGCCTCCGGCCACGCTCGTATCCCTGCATCCGGATCGACACACCGGAAACTCTTACCTGGAAAGTCTGGATCGTGCGCGGCGGCGTCCATAGGGAATCGAGATGACAGTATGAGCCCCGGGTGAAAACAGGGATCGCGGAGACGACATAAGCGGATCCGAAGTGCGGACCTCGTGGCTGGAGAAGCGCCGCACGATCTCGCGCCGCTGGATCATGGTTGGCGTAGCGCTCGGGCTCGTTCTCCTCGTCGCGTATGCCGTGGCATTTCTGATCGACGAGCCTCTCCGCCGCTACACCGTGGTGATTCCATGCGCCGGGCTTTTCGCTCGATCTCATGGGCACTGCGATGATGGGCACTGCGATGGCTGATGCCGCCGTCCGGGCGTCACGCCGCAGACGCCAAAAAGAGACTGGAAGTCGGTAACGATTACCCGGAAGAAATGTCTTCAATCGAGGCTTCTCTCCTGGACACCTCGCCAATTTCATCGATATCAATCTCCTAAGATAGCGGCGCCCGTGGCACTCCTCTTGCTTTGGTGACACGCAGAAGCAGTCAATTGCCACGAGGAGGGCGGAAATGAACCATTTCATCATGGGGGCGCTCGCCGGAGCCCTAGCCATGTGGTACTGGGGCGAGGATATTCGCGCTTATGTCGACAGCAGGACGCGAGACGTTCGCGACAGGGCGGTCCAAAAGCTTCAGATCGTCGAAGAGAGAGCGGGAGACGTGCTGGACCGCACGAAGGAGCACGTGAGCTCAACCCTGCAGGCTGGACAAGACGCCATCCGCCCTCGGGTGAGCTGACCCAGCCGGAAACGTGAGAATCGCCATGGCCCGCTGGATGCTGAAGACCAGGACGTCCGTCGTCTGCTTGATCGGAGGAGCCGCGCTGCTGTTCGGCTGTTCCATCGAGACGTCTTCCGGCCCGTCGTCCGGGACGCCGACAACGGGTGCGCCGACGGCTGGGACGCCATCGTCCAAAACGACGACGGTCGATGCAGCGCAGGCCGAGCGCATCAAGCGCATTATGGTGCCCCTCATTCAGGCGATGAATCACCCGCGCCAGCTCAACCAGGTCAAGCTGGGCGTCATCGACGATCCACAGATCAATGCGGCCAGCGCGGGTGGCGGTGAGTTCTACGTCACTGCCGGGCTCCTGCAGAAGGCGAACGACCAGCAGCTGATGACCGTTCTTGCCCACGAGGTGGCACACGACGACCTGGGTCACGTGGCGAAAGCCAATGCCCTCGGGGCAGGAGTCGGCATCGGCGCGATCATTCTGGACCAGGTATTCCCGGGCTCCGGTCAGGTCGCTCCGATCGCGGGCGCCCTCATCACCAGGAGCTATAGCCGGAAGGAAGAGTACGAAGCCGACAAGCATGGCGTGACCCTGCTCAAGCGGGTCGGACAACCAAAGGAGGTCATGATCAATACTCTCACGTGGCTCATGCAGTCTGAAGGATCCGGCAGCCGGGGCGGCAGCCGGGGCGGCTTCTTTGCCACCCATCCGGCCACGGGAGACCGCATCGAAGCGTTACGGAAGCTTTGAGACGCCTCGTCCAGGCGGTGCGCGGGGGGTACACGAGAATGTCGTGTCGGCGGCTTCACCTCGTCGGGGTGCTTGCGCTCGCGGTCCTTCTTGCGACCGGAGCGGGCTGCGCCCATCATGCGCCGGTGCTGCAGCTCCCGGAGCTCGAGGTTGGGCACCCTTCGTTTGCGGCAACCCTCGCGGCATATACCGGCGCAAAAGTGGTCCCCGGCAACCGCGTCGAACTGCTCCTGAATGGCGACGAGATATTTCCGGCCAAGCTGCGCGTGATCAAGGGCGCCAGAAGAAGCATCAACTACGCGCAATACGTGTGGGAAGAGGGGCAGCCGTCGGAGGACGTCGCCAATGCCCTCGCGGGCCGCTGTCGGGCAGGGGTCACGGTTAATGTCCTCCTCGATGCCGTAGGTGCCCTTTCCATGCCTCCCGAGTATCGCCAACGGATGGTGGATGCCGGATGCCGCGTCGACACCTTCCGGCCTTTGAGTCCATTTGCCATCGACAAGGCCAACTACCGAAACCATCGCCGTATTCTGGTCGCGGACGGGCGCGTGGGCATAACCGGCGGTTCCGGAATGAGCGGAAAGTGGGGAGGCAATGGGCAGCAAGAAGGCCGTTGGCGCGATACGGACGTCTTGACCGAAGGGCCCGTTGTCGAGCAACTCCAGGGAGCGTTCGTGGAAAACTGGCTCGAAGCCACCGGGATAGCGCTCGGCGGAAAAGATTACTTCCCAAGTCCCATGGAAGCAAAGGGTGACGTGGCCGCGCAGGTCGTCCGCAGCTCGCCCTCTGGCGGGAGCGTCGCGATGTACAGGATGTATCTCCTGGCAATGGCCTCCGCCAAGCGGTCCATCTACATCACCAATCCGTATTTTCTTCCCGACGAGAAGATGATCGACACTCTGATCCAGACGGCCCGCAGGGGCGTGAAGGTGGCGCTTCTGCTACCCGGCGCCATCGACCACAACCTCGTTCGACAGGCAAGTCGCTCCGAGCTCGGTCGTCTCCTCAAGGCCGGCGTCAAGGTCTACGAGTACCGTCCCGCCATGCTGCACGCCAAGAGCATGGTGGTGGACGGCCGCTGGGCCACGGTCGGCAGCACCAACCTGGACCGGCGTTCGTTCGCTCTCAACGACGAGATCAACCTCGTCGTGTACAACCAGGCCGTGGCTGAGCGCCTCGAGCGCATTTTCAAGGACGATCTGACGCGCTCCAACGAGGTGACTTACGAAGGCTGGAAGAGCCGGGGGCTCTTCAGCCGGTTCCTGGAGATGCTCTCGATTCCCGTTCGGGGCCAGATGTAGTGCAACGACCCTTGACATATCGATTACGCTTGAGAGTGTGGCAGCCTCATCGACCTGGCGCACGCTCTGCACCGCATGCATCCTGTTCGTTCTCGCGTGCTCGGCCGGCGGGACGAGTGCGGCCTCGCAGCCCCTGGCCTTACGGGAGGTTGTCTCGATCTCGGGGCTCGCCGGCGCGCCTCGAGCCGGACACGCTTTCAAGAACCTCGATCCGGCGTACAAGCGGGCCTCTTACTACGAGCGGCTGCATTCCCTGATCATCGGCGGCACCTGGCTCGTCCCAGAGTCCCGGGTGGCGTCGCTTGCATCGGTCGCTCCCAACCTCCCGGCGCTGCGGCAGAACACCCACGATGCGACGGTGACCTGGATCGGTCACTCGACCCTCCTCGTCCAACTCGACGGAGTCAATTTCCTCACCGATCCCACCTGGGCCCGGCGCAGCGGTCCCTTCGGCGGGCTGGTGGGTGTCCGGCGGTTCACTCCGCCCCCGATGCGCCTCGAGGATCTGCCGCGGATCGACTTCGTTCTGATCTCTCACGACCACTACGACCATCTGGACGAACCGACGGTGAGCCGCCTCGCCGAGATCTTCAACCCAACCTTCGTGGTCCCGCTGGGAATCAAGGCCTGGCTCGCCGATCGAGGCATAACGAACGCTATCGAGCTGAGCTGGGGACAGTCGGTCAAGCTGAAGGGCGTCACCATTGTCTGCTCGCCGGCTCAGCACGGCTCAGGGCGCACGTTGGTCGACCAGGGTCGTCGCCTCTGGGCGTCCTGGGCGGTGCTCGGGTCCCAGCGCTTCTACTTCGCCGGAGACACAGGGTACTACGCGCACTTCAAGGAGATAGGTGACGCGCTCGGGCCGTTCGACCTGGCCGCTCTGCCCATCGGCTCCTACACCCCTCGCGAGATTGCCCGCCCCGCGCACATCTCGCCCGAAGAAGCGCTCCAGGCATGGACCGATCTGCGGGCCGCGCGCTTCATCGGCATCCATTGGGGTACCTTCATGCTGGCCCGGGAGTCGCATGACGAGCCGCCCCGGCGCATCGCCGCAGAGGTCTCCCGGAGAGGGCTCGATCCCTCGGTCGTGTGGATCTCCAAGCCGGGCGAGACCATTCCCTGGTAAGACGCCTCCATTCCCGAACAAGGGGACCGCCGCGATGTTGGATGACTTCGTCCTCGTACTCCAGGGAATCGTGGACCGTATCGCCCGCTGGGCTCGGCTCGCACCCACCAGCGAGATCCTTCGACGACGCTTCCTCATCATTCAGATAGACGGGCTCTCCAATAAGGTCTTCGAGAGCGCGCTTCAAACGGGTGCCGTCCCCAATATGGCCCACCTGATTGCGAGTCGGCGATTTGTGCGGCGCCCCATGGCGGTCGGGCTTCCCTCCTCCACTCCCGCCTTCCAGGCGGCGGCCATGTATGGGGTCAAGCCCGATATTCCAGGCTTTCGCTACTACGACAAGCGCGCCGGGCGGGAGCTCCACTTCCCCGAGGCAGGCGCCGCGGACTTCGTCGAAACGCGACACGCGGAGGGGCGCCGGGGAATCCTCGAGGGAGGCTCGTGCTACGGCTGTGTGTTCACCGGCGGGGCCGACAACAGCCTGCTGACATTCGCCCGGCTCATGAAGCCGACACGCGCCGGGTTCCCGCTGCTCCGCCTGGGGTCGTCGATCGTTCTCCTCGGCTGGGTCGTCGCCAAGTGTATCTGGCTGACCGCGGTGGAGCTGGCGCGCTTTCTGCTGAGGCTGACGAGCCACCCGCGGAGCGCGAGCTCCGAAGGACTGCGGTGGCTCGGGCTCAAGGTCGTCTTTTCGGTCTGGGTCCGGGAGCTGTTCACGCTGAGCGTGTCGGCCGATCTCTATCGGGGAGTTCCGGCCGTGTACGTCAACTACCTCGACTACGACGTGTTCGCCCATTCATTTGGCCCGACCCATAGGTCGGCCATGCGCGCCCTCCGTCGTATTGACAACGCCATCGGCCAGCTCGTACGGATCGTCGAGCGCCTGCCCGAGCTTGAGTATGATCTCTACATCCTCGCCGATCACGGGCAGACCATGACCCGCCCCTTCGTCCAGGTCTCAGGAGGCCGGACCCTCGAAGAGGTGACGCGGAGCATCCTGGGCCCCGGCGCCGGCCGGGTCGACGACCGGCCCGGGCGTGCCGGGAAGTCGCACATCGGCGTCGCCCGCCAGCTCGTCGGCTACAGGCGCACGGAAGCACGGGGGCTTCTCCAGCGCTTCTTCAATCACGTGGAGCGCGAGCGACGCGTAAAGCCTCGGCACGATCAGACCCCGCCCGAGGCCATTCGCATCATCACGGCCGGGCCCAATGCCTTCGTGTACTTCCTCGATTCGCCGGAGCCCGTGCTCCTCGAGGAAATCGAGCTCCGGCATCCCGGTGCGGCCGTCCTGCTCTCGGAGCATCCCGGCATCGGTCTTGTCCTGGCCAGATCGGCCGCGGGCCCCATCTGCTGGTGGCGAGGCCGAGAGGTGTCGCTCGAGCACGATGGATCGGGCGGACCGTTCGCCGATCGAAAGGACCGGCAGATCGTCCTGGCGGGACTTCGCGATCTGATGGCCATGCCGAGCGCGGGCGACCTGGTCGTGTACGGCATCGGCGCTCCCGAGCGAGATGTCTCGTTCCTCGAGGAGCGCGGTGCCCATGCGGGACCGTCGGAGCATGAAATGCAGACCTTCCTCATTCATCCAGCCGCCGTCACCGTGCCGGGACCCTTGAGCCATCCCATCGAGCTCTACGCACATTTTTCGGCCTACCGCGAGGAGGGTCACCGCGACGCTGCGGCCGCGTCGGATGCCGAGACATCGATGTGATCGAGATCGATCAGCCGGAACGGGGGCCGCTCAGGAACGGCATCCAGGAGAAGCGGCAGACAGACATTGTAGACGGGCACACCGCTACGGGTTCTCCCTTCGGGCCGCCCCCGGTGCGCGTGACCGTGAAAGACGACGCTCACCGGATAGCGCAAGAGCGGCTCCTCGAGCCTGCTCGATCCGAGAAATGGGAAGATCTCAGACGGCTCCCCCTCGACGGTGCCACGAATGGGGGAATAGTGAAGCACGACCACCCGCTGCGACGTCCTGAGCTTCGCGAGAGCGGACTCCAGCTTGAGCGTTTCGTCGATGGTTTCCATCACGAAGCGCTTCATGACGTCCTCGCCCCATGGCTGAAGCGCGCTCTGCCCGAAGCCGCCGCCCAGGCCCTTGGCGCCCGCAAACCCTACGCCCTGGATCTCCGTGGCGTCGCCGTCCAGCACGAACACGCCGGCTTCATCAAGGACACTCTTCACCCCATCCGTCTCGCCGGACTCGTAGTCGTGGTTCCCGAGCACGGCGACAACGGGCGTTGTCTTGACGGCGGTCAGCTCCCGGACGAGGACCCGGGCCTCCTCGGCGAGTCCAAGGTCGGTCAGATCGCCGCAAAGGACGAGGACGTCGGCAGCTGCCGCCATGGCTGCGAAGAGCGGCTGAAAAGCGCCCTGTGAGGATTTCTTGCAGTGGATATCAGCGACGGCAGCCACTCGCATGGGCTCCTCCTGTCGATATCTCCACGTGGTGCCTCCCTTTCTTATCCGCGTGGGGCCTTGTCCATGAACGCGTCTCCTCTCCGCCGCGGGTTGGTGCCGGCACCGATGACAGTTGCCAGGAACATGCCAAGCAATCCGCATGTGGCACGCAGGCAAGCTGGCGAAAATGAGGCGCTGTCCTTGGGGCGACCGGCCCGATGGAAAAACTCACCGTGTAGAATCAACCATCACCCGATCGAAGTGACTCATGGGCACCCGGTGCCAGCGCCGCTCAGGCGGCAGGCTCTGGGTCTCCCTCTGCCCTCCTAGAGGTCGCCCGCCAGCTTCTTGATCTCCCGCAGAATGTTCTGCCAGCGGCTCAGTGCGCCGCGGACCATTTCCGGGTCTTTGCCGGCGCGCAGGAGCTGCACTTCCTCATGGAGAATGCTCCGATACCTCTGTGGCGTCCTAGCTTCCCTGCTCCAGCCTCCACCGCCGCGCCTTGTTGTGGAGGGTCTTCGGAGTGGTTCCGAGAATCACCGCGGCGCGCGTCTTGTTATTCTTCACCGACTCGAGGGTCCTCAGGATGAGCTCGCGCTCTGCCTGCTCGAGCGTCGTTCCCAAAGGCAGGAGCACGGCGTCGCCGTTCTCGCTTCCTTCCTCGGGCGCGAAACCCAGCGGAAGAAAGGCCGGCCTGATGAGCTCTCCGCTGCAGCCGACCACGGCCCGCTCGATGACATTGCGAAGCTCCCGGACATTGCCCGGCCACGCGTGGTCTCGGAGGCACATCATCGCGACTTCATCGACGGCCTTGACCTGCCGGCCGTATTTCTCGTTGAACTCGACGATAAACGCGTCCACGAGAAGTGGAATGTCCTGAGCGCGGCGACGGAGCGGCGGCAGGGATATCGCGAGCACATTGATCCGATAATACAGGTCTTCGCGGAACGCCTTGTCTTTTACGGCCTGTACCGCGTCCCGGTTCGTCGCCGCGATGATACGGACGTCGACCTTGATCTCGGTCTTGTCCCCGATGCGTCGGACGAGGTTGTCCTGGAGGACCCGTAGATATTTCACCTGGAGGGCCTGACTCATTTCGGTGATCTCGTCGAGAAATATGGTGCCGCCGTCCGCCAGCTCGAAGTAGCCGGGTTTCCGCTCGTGCGCGTCCGTGAACGCGCCCTTCTCGTGGCCGAACAACTCGCTCTCCATGAGCGTTTCTGGAATCGCGGAACAGTTGACGGCCACGAAAGGACCCTTACCGCGGTCCGACGTCTGATGGATCGTCCGTGCGACGAGCTCCTTCCCGGTTCCGGTCTCGCCCGTGATAAGCACGGGAGCGGAGCTGGCTCCGGCGAGCTCGATGAGACGGTAAACCTCCTGCATGGGCGGGCTGGCGCCGAAGAGCGGCCCGAATCCGCGGCTTTCCCGCAGTTGCCGGCGGAGCAGCACGGCCTCTCGCTGGACCTCGCCGCGCTCGACCGCCTTGTCCAGTAGGACCCTGAGGCGCCTGGGGTCGACCGGCTTGGTCAGGTAGTCATAAGCCCCTTCCCGCATGGCTGCCACGGCGGTCTCAACCGTCGCGTGACCGGTCAGGAGGATGACGACGGCATTTGGACATACCCCGGCGAGGGGCTTGAGGAGGGCCACACCGTCCAGTGCTGGCATGACAAGATCGGCGATGACCACGGATGGTCCGAAAGCCGAAGCCTTTTCGAGAGCATCCTTTCCATCAATGGCCTGCTCGACCTCGAACCCCCAGCCCGAGAGCAGGTCAGCCAGCCCTGATCTTGCTGAATCGTCGTCGTCAGCGATAAGAATGCGGTGTTTCATGGCTCACCAACCTCGCAAGAGCAAATGTGCGTGCCCCTCCTGCTCAGCCCCGCTGGAAGAAAGGAACTGGGTCGGAAATAGTTACACGAACCTCTTTACCGATGTATCGTCGCGAAGCGCCTGCCGGCGGCTATTGTCCGCCGCGCTGGACGTAGCCGGCCACGAATTCCTCGGCATTCTCTTCGAGAACGCTGTCGATCTCATCCAGGAGCTGATCGAGCTCCTCATCGATCTTCTTGCCCTTCTCCTTGAGCGTAGCCGTGCCGTGCGCTTCCCCGGCGCTCTCGCCCTGCTGCGATGACTGCATCCTCCGCTTCTGCTCGCTCATGGCTTCCTACCTCCTCGCAGCTGAATCTCTCAGTACCTGCTATCAAGGAAGAAGAGGCAATTCGCGTGCCATTAGACGGCGGGCTATCGATTCGCTGGAGCGGCCACCGGCCCACTCGTGAACATGATGCGCCCCATGAGGGCCTCCGCTTCCGAGCGAGTATCGTTCGTGTCGATCGAGAGGGCTATCGCCGGGGGGTCTTCGGGGTCTTCCCCGAAGGCCCTCCGGTAGTCCTCGTACACGTTGCGCCGCTCGGCCACCCACTGGCCGAGCTTCTGCTGTCCCGACCGTAGAACGAAAAAGATTACGGTCCCTGACTTCCGACTCTTCTCGACGGTCTGGGCCGGGGCCGCGGCGTCCCAGACGTACCCGATGAGGCGCGAGCGGAGCATCGCCGGAAATCTCGGCCAGATCACGAAGATGTGGCCCGTGAGGTCGGACGTCGCCTTCTTGCGGATGTCCCCTCCCGCGGGTAGCTTCACGACCTTCCACCTCCACTCTAGTATGGGGGTGGCGCGCAAGCTGACCCGGATCTCCTTCGTGATCGTCGAATGATCGTTGTGGCTCTTGAGGCGGAGCGCCTTATGGCCTTCGTCTTCTACCAGCGCGAAATCGTACGCTGGTCGCCCGCCGGCCGTCTCGTACTTGCTCCATCCTGCGGGAATCCCTTCGCTTCGACGACACGCTGCGACCAGTCCTCGACGAGGCTCACTTCGGCGGCGGCCGTCGACGACATTCCCAACAAGAGCGTCAGGCCCACATGGATCCAAGTGCTACTCATTGTGGGGTATTATCGGCCCGCCATGGCCGACTGGTTCGAGAAGCGGACGATCGGGTCTCTCCCGGCCCAGGCCGCGGCCCGATGGGGCTCCCGCGAGGCCCTGAGGTTTCAGGAGCGGCGCTGGTCGTTCGCCGAGCTCTCCGCATCCATCGACGACGCGGCCCGGGGGCTGATGGCGCTCGGCGTCGAGCCCGGCGAGAAGGTAGCACTCTGGATGGTCAATCGCCCAGAGTTCATCCAGACGACGTATGCGGTGATCAAGATCGGCGCTGTTCTCATCCCGGTGAACACCCGCTTCCGCACGGAGGACGTCGCCTACGTGCTCGGCCAGTCGGACTCGACCACCCTCGTCATCTCGGAGCGCTCGGGCCCCATCGACTACGTCGCCATGCTCCGCGAGGTCGTGCCATCCCTCGGAACCGGCCACGGCGAGCTCGCCGACCCACGGTTCCCGATGCTCAGGCGCGTCATCGTCGTGGGCGACGGCCGACACCCGGGAACGGTTCACTGGGAGGACATGCGCCAGACGGGCGCGAGCGGCGAAGGCCGAGAGCTCGAGCGGCGCGCCGGGGCCGTGTCGTCCGACGACACGGCGTTCCTCATGTACACCTCCGGCACGACCGGCTTCCCCAAGGGCGTGATGCATTCCCACGCCATCGTACGCAACGTGATCGATCGCGCGAGCCGCATGGGCATCACCGAGACGGACGTCATCATGAACTACCTGCCCCTCTTCCACCTCTACGGGTTCTCCGAGGGGCTCCTCATGTCCATGCTCACGGGCGCGCGCCAGGTGCTCACCGAGACCTTCGCCCCGGCTGAGGTGCTCGACCTGATCGGCGGGGAGGCGGCGACGCTGCTTTCGGGCTTCGACATCCACTTCAAGGAGCTCTGCGAGGCGCAGGAGGGCGGGCCGCGCGACGTTTCGAGCGTCCGCACCGGCATCCTCGCCTCTGGCATGTCGAGCAGCGTAGCCACGGCGCGCCGGGCCCGACGGGTGTTCGGCAAGCCGTTCCTCTCCGGCTACGGGATGAGCGAGTTCGGCGTCGGCGCCACGCTGTCGTTCCTCGACTCCTCCGAAGAGCAGTGCGTCGAGGCCTCGGGCTACCCGGCGCCGGGCTACGAGATCCGCGTAGTGGACCCCGAGAGCGGCCGTGACCGGCCACGGGGCGAGCCGGGCGAAATCCTCGTCCGGGGCTACATGCTCATGCAGGGCTACTACAAGAAGTCCGAGGAGACCGCGGGGACCATCGACACAGACGGCTGGCTCCACACGGGCGACATGGGGATCCTCCGCCCGGACGGCCACCTCCGCTTCGTCGGGCGCTACAAGGACATGCTCAAGATCGGCGGCGAGAACGTCGATCCGATGGAGGTGGAAGCCTACCTCATGGGCCACCCCGCCATCAATCTCGCGGCGGTCGTCGCCTACCCGGACGCGCGCCTCTCCGAGGTCGGCGTGGCGTTCGTCAGGCTCGAGCCCGGTCAGGCGTTCACGGAGGAGCAGGTGCTGGCCTACTGCCGGGGGAAGATCGCCTCCTTCAAGATCCCGCGCCGGGTGATCTTCGTGGACGAGTACCCCATGACCTCCTCGGGCAAGATCCAGAAAGCCAAGCTCCGCGAGGAGGCGCTCCGGAGGATTCCGCCTCCCTAGCGACCACCCGCGGCCGGTTCCCCTTGCCCGCCCCTCTCTGGCACAGTCACGGTCACGGCGGGCGTGCTCGTCCTCATCACGCCGGGCCTCAAGGTCCCGTCCCGTCCACAGGGCCTCTGGTTCCGCCGATCGCCGGGAACCCGCCCGGGTCGAGATCGCGACCGCGGCGGAGCACCGCGAGGCGCCCGTTCATCCCGCTGATCTCCGCCTGCTGGTTCGCGATGATCTCCTCGGCGAGCTGCCGCACCAGAGGATCGCGACCGTATACGAGCAGGACCCGCGCCATCTCGACCGCCCCCGCGTGGTGCGGGATCATCATCGCCAAAAAGTCCCGGTCCGGATCGCCGCTCATGGCCGCGCCATGCATGGCGGCCATCATGCTCTGCATCGCCGCATGCATGGCCCCGGCGAATTCCCGCGCCGGCTCCGCCATCAGGCGCTCTGGCTCCTGCCGCCAGGCCGCACGTAGACCAGATTGATGCTCTTCTTGTTCCGGAGCTGACCGGAGGGAAGACCAAGCGATCCCAAAGGAATCTGCGCCAGGAAGGCGGGCGCGAGCGGATTCGAGACGTCAAAAGCGCTCGCCACCGTCTGCCCGGCAGCGGGCGTGCCCGGCAGCTCGTCCTGCTCGTGCGCGACGTAGAGCAGAGTGTGAGATGGATTGGTCCAGATACCGTGGGCCTCGCGGCCACGTGTGAAGAATGTCCCCACCACCTGCCGCCGCCCAGCAGGGGCAGCGCGATCGATGATGGCGATCTTGCTCGAAGCGACACCGCCCGGCCCTCCGTCGTCGATGCGCGCTAGGCTCACGTAGACGACCCGACCGCGAGCATTCTCGACGAACTCCACGTGGTTCGGCCGCGCCTGTGGTCCGAGGGACACCACGTCGACCAACCGGCCGGGGCCGCGCGTGTCGAGGGCGGAGACGCGGTCCGCCAGCTTGTGGGAAAGCCACATTTCGGCGCCGTCGGGGGACAGCTTGAGGAAGGGCGTGAACCCCACCGGATCCTGGGCGGTGATGTCCACGACCACCTTGCTCGTCGGCCGCGAGCGCCCCTCGGCGTCATAGTCCACGTTGATGACCTCCACCTGCGACACCTTCTGGCTCGTCACGAAGGCGAGACGACCGTCAGCGGAGAACCACACCTGGGCCGGCCCGTTGAGGGTTGAGACGTAGCTCCGCAGGGCCAGGGACTGGCCGCCCCCGCTCGCCCTGAGCGCCGCGCCTGCATCGATGACCGCGATCCGATCCTCGCCCCTGACCGTGACCCAGATCTCCTTGCCGTTGCGCGTGAAGGTCGGCTCGTGGGGCTCACGCCCTACGAGGATACCCGTGGTGAGCCGCTCGGCGTTTGTGGTGGGCCCGGCCTGGGGGTTGCGGGTGTTGCCGATCACGCGCTTGGCCGTCGTGTCCGTGATGTACACGTTGCTGCTTCCCCGTCCGGTTGAGACGACGTAGCGTCCGTCCGGCGACGGAACTGCCCCGTGAATCTGGATGGCTCCGTGATAGAGCGGCTTGGCGATCATCGCGGCGTGGGCCGGCATAACCCCGCCCGTCACGAACCGAAATGGCGGACGCGGGTCCTCGTCGAAGCTCGTGAGGTTGACGGTGGTCTCCACCATATTGGACCGCGGATCGATGACTGCCAGAGTGTTCGAGTCTTCATTGCAGATGAACACGCGATCATTGGGCTCGATGGCGGCCCCGGCGGCTGGCTGGGCAACGGCCTGTCCGACTGCGGCCACCACCGCTCCGGCAGCTGCAGCCTTAAGGACGTTCCTTCGAGAGATCTCCATGGTCTCCTCCTCTCCTCCGATCAGGGCTCTTTCCAGAACGCCTTGTAATGCGCCTTGAGCTGGACCTCGACCGAACGCAGGTCGGGGTGGCGCCGTCCTTCAAGATAGGCCGCTCGCACGCCAGGATCCTTGAAGTCGAGGCTGCCCCAGATGCAGCACATGAGGGACCGCGGCTCGGTGGTGTGCGGCAGCCCGAGGGCGTGGCCCAGCTCGTGGGCCGCCACCTCGTAGAGGAGCGTCTCGCGCGAGGTCTGACCGCGCGCCGTGGGCTGAAGGAGGGTGATGCGGACCGGGAGTTTGATCACGCCGTGCTGGTCGGCGCCGATCTCGGTCTCCCCCATCAGCTTGGAGGACGTTCCGGGCGCGAGCGCGATGCTGACGGCGGCCTCGTCCGCGCGCGTGGCCCAGCGAAAGGCCGCAATCCCCAGCACGCGGCCGGAGACCGAGTTCCAATCCTCCACCGCGCGCTTCACCGCGGCCTCCTGGGTCGAATCGGCCATGGGGGCGCCATGGACCGCCAGAGGGAAGCGGCCCCACGGATGGCCTTCGGGCCGCGACATCTCGACCTCGGAGGCCGCGGCCGGCGCGCAGAAGATCAGGAGGGCGAGGACGATCCGCTCGCACCGGCAGCCACAGCGGAATCGTGAGGCCGAGCGATGAGCCGCCCTCCGCTTGGCGGCCCTGGGCGCCCGTGTCACAGCGCGGATGACCCGTGGCATCTCGTGCCGATCGTGTCAGAGCGCGCGGGACAAGTCAAACCGGAGCCCGAGGACACTGGGCACAAACTCACATCGGGAGGAAATCAGCTACAGCTTCTTGCGAATCTCGTCCGTCGTGACCGTCGTGATCCGATCACGGTAGTCGACGCCGGTCTCCCACTTCACCCTGTACCGGCCGCCGCCCAGGACCGTAATGATCTCACCTTCGACGTACTCCTCGCTCTGACGCAGAAAGACGACGTCACCGGCCCTCGGTTGAGGAGGCGGAGGCGGCTTCGGCTTGGCCATGATCAGCGCCCCTCTTGCCGACGTGCGGACTCCCTGCGAGCCCTCAGGGGCTCGCGGCAATCAGGACTTGCGCGATGTCTGCGAGAAGAACGTGCTCACCAACGGGCGCAGCGCTCTGCTGCCGCATTGCGGGCATGCGACCTTGGCCTTGTCGTGCTCGCTGATCGAGAGGGTGACTCGAACCTCGCCTCGGCACTTGTCACAGTAGTACTCGTACACAGGCATGACGGCTCCTCCTCGAGATTCCAAGGCCCGTGGACCGTCTCACCGAAAGGTTCGGGACCCAGAGAGTACTGCCGGCCTCTTCCCAAGGCTAGACGCGGCGCAGCATCGCGAAGCCCAGGGACTCGTCGTCCGCGACCAGTCGGGCCCGTCCACAGCAACGGGCCTCGTGCCAAAGGTGGCCGACGGGTCAGGCCGGGGGTGAACTGGACGTGGCGCGTGGGCTCCAACACCACACCAGGCCGGTGGCCCATCGTGGTGGGATGTGAGAAGGGCGCCTCGCTAGGTCAGCAACATCCTCGTCAGCAATGCGACCGCGACCACCGTCGCAAAGACTATCCAGTCCCTCATGTGGCCACCCCCTTATCCTCGGTCGAGGTCCGGGGACATCACCTTACATCTCGGCCAAGGAAGCGTCAGGAGATGCATGGGCCGAGCCAAGAATCGAAGTGCTTGAAGAACAATGTGTTGCAGCCTTTCGGAACCGCCTCAATTTTGAAACTGTAAGATTTTTCGCCGCGCCTTTCCGCGGCTCGGCCAGCATGTGTGCTCCCCCCTCGGCCCGTGCAGCCTCAGGTCAGGCCCTCGCTGGCCGCCCGCACGCTCTCCTCGCGGATCAGCGCGAGCACCTCGCGCTTCAGCTCGTTGAAGACGAGGGAGGTCGTGACCTCCACGGAGCGCGGCCGCGGCAGATCCACCACCAGGCGCCTCTTGATGCGGCCGGGCCGCGCTGTCATGACGGAGACGCTGTCGGCGATGAGCAGCGCCTCCTCGATGTCGTGGGTGATGAAGAGCACGGTCTGGTGGTGCCGCACCTTTCCTCGATACGGTGACCTTCTCGATTGCACGGCCATCGTGGACCCCCTTTCTCGGCACAGACTCATCGTGCCCACTCGGGGTCCCATTCTTGAGTAAATACTTCAGGCGTGAGTACATCGCCCGGCCGGCCAGGTGAAGCAACGGTCTGGCCCACCCAAGCCCCGCGGCTCACGAACTGCTATGGCAGACCTCGAAGTCCTCGTCACCTCTGGTTTGAAGGACACCGTAGGCCGAGCATCGTCGGTCGATGAGCTCACCGACTCCCTGGTCGGTGTTGACCGCGACGCCCTCATCCGTCACTCCGTGCGCGTGCTGAACAGCCTCGCCGCGGACCGACGCACGGGCTTGGCTGACGATCAAGAAGTCTTTGTCCGCTGGCTGTCCGCGGATGTCCGGGCCAGGTTCCAGGGCTTTCGTGCGAGGCGTCAGACCCGCGTACGGCTCCTCCAGCCCGCCCAGCAGCTCGTGCTCGTACACGCCGCGGCCCGCTATGCGAAGCCGGGCGGCGGCCGAACCCTTGCCGAGCCAGCCGCGCGCAAAGTCTGGGCGCTGGCATGTCTCCAGATCAATGACCACATCATGAAGACCCCCCCCCGCCAGCTGGCCAGTGAAGTTGGGAGAATGCCCTCTACGCTTTCTCCGAGGAAGCCTCCCGATGGGAACTGCTGAATCCCTCACGACCCGACAAGTCCCTGGCCCGGCTCCGAGCTCTCTTTACCCAGATAGCAGGGCTCGGGCAGCCATACGCTGCGGCCGCCAACCGCCTCCGTGCCGCGTTCCGCGATCAGCTCGATCTCGACTTCGAGACCGCCTTCAATCTCACCGCCTTTCTCATCCTCCATTGGGTTGGCCAGTCGGCCAAGTTGGGGGAGGACCCTGACGCGGCGCTCGTCAATCGTCGGACGTGGCTCGAGAACAGCACCATCCCGCCCGAGGACCTGGACCGCTACCTTGTGGGCGGTGGCCCTCCGCGCCGAGGACATCCCGAGGGCATTCGACGACCTGAATGTCGGCATGTCTTTCCGCGAGGTTCTCCCATTCCGCCGCCGGCCGCTTCTCCGCGTTGACGAGGACGGTGTGGCGCTTCTTGCTCCCCAGTTCGTATCGGAGAAGGGTGGCGTGGATCTGCTGTGGCTGCTCACTAATCCCCCAGGAGGCGGACCGGAGGCGCGGATGTGGACGGACGACTTCAGTCTGCTCTACGAGCGCTACGTGCGCCCGATCTGCGAGAACCTCGGATCCAGGCATGTCGCATTGTCAGGTGGTCCAACCGTTATGGAATCGCTCGCCCGCTACGCCCGCCGCGTGCGGCGCGCCGCGGAGCCGCTGCGGATGCACTATCAGCCCGTACGCGGTCCACATCCTCGCGCCGACACGATCTTCCAGGCGTGGTTCCAGGAGCTGCTTGAAAACCCGTCATGCTGAGGTGGTCATCGCAGTCTGCTGGCGTGAGGTCTTTCGGAAGCAGACTGCGGCTGCCATCCAGCCCACGACAAGCCGTGCGAAGGGGCCATCGGCGCCGCGCTTCAAGTGCATCTGGAACACACCGGCGAGGAAAAAAGGATCATGGCACGGTTCCCGGTGACGCCTGTCCGGGACAGCCGCCGTCAGGCGTGCGAGTACATCGGCTTGCCGGCCACCGGCAGTTCGCATCGCAGGATCGAGCCGGACTCGGACTCGGTGATGAACAGCCACCGGTTATCCCGCCCGCCGAAGGCAACGTTCGTGCACAGGAGCCCGGCCGGGGACTCGATCCGATGCGTCGGCTGTCCTAGCCGATCGAAGCGCCAGACCTCCATGCCGGGGTCCGCCACGATGAGCCCACCTTCGGCGTCGAGCGCGAGACCGTCCGGTCCCCCGAGGCCGCCAGAAAGCTGGATCCAGGTGCCGACCTTGGATACCGCGCCGTCGGGCATAAAGGGCATTCTCCACACCGCGTTCGCACGCGTCACGGCGACGTACAGCTGCGTCTCGGGAAGATTGAGGACGATGCCGTTCGGGCTCGGCACGGTGTCGATCAGCCGCTCGAGCGCGCCCGAAACGCGGAGACGGTACACGCGCCCGGTGGCGTCGTGCCACCCAGTCTGCCCCTGATCGGTAAAGTACAGGTCGCCGTTCGCCGCAAAGACGAGGTCGTTGACGCCCTTGAAACTCTCCGTGTGCCGGGTTTCGACGAGGGGTGTCACAGTGCCGCCCGTGGGATCCAGGAGCATGATGCCGCGCTTGTAGTCGGTGATGAAGATGCGACCGTCGCGGTGAATCTTGAGCCCGTTCGGCCAGCCGTCGTACTCCGTCACCTGCGTCCACTCGCCGGCAGGCGAGATGCGGAACACGCGGCCGTGCGGGATGTCGGTGACCCACAGGTCACCCGCACGGTCGAAGCTCGGCCCCTCGAGGAACGAGTCTATCGCCTCGCCGGCCCTGTTCGCGTCCGCCCACGCCGTACGCGTACGTCGACGAAACTTCTCCGGTAAACGTGCGAACACCCCGGCGGTCAGCACAGTGGGCGGCGGGTAGAGGTTCATCGCGCGAGGCCCTCCAAGGCGTCCTCCTCACCGCATCCCGACGCCGCGAGCGATGATGCCGCGCAGTATCTCGCGCGTGCCGCCACGCAGGGAGAACGAGGGCGCCGTCTGAATGATGTAGCCGAGCAGCTGGTGCAGCTCCGAGCCGCCATCCACGGTCGGCTCCAGCCTCATGAGCGCGTGAGCGACCTCTGGGATCTCCTGCTCGAACGTCGTGCCGAGCTCCTTCACTACGGCGGCTTCCAGGTTCGGACTGAGGCCGGCGTTGAGCATGCCGGCGACGGACACGGACATCTGCCGCACCGTTGCCAGGTGCGCGACCAGCGGCCCGACCGTTACCGCCTGATGCTCGGTGGGATAAGTGCCGATGTCGCGGATGAGCTCCGTGAGCAGCCAGAAGCTGGACAGGTACCGTTCCGGACCGCTTCGCTCGAGCGCAAGCTCGGCGCTCACCTGCGCCCAGCCGCTACCCCCGGACCCGACGCGCATGTTCTCTGGGACGAAGAGGTCCTCGAGCACGAGCATGTTGAAGTGGTGCCCTCCGGTCAGGTCGATGATCGGGCTTATCGTGATCCCGGGGGACTTGAGATCCACGAGGAACTGGCTGAGCCCCTCGTGCTTCTTGCCGGGGACCACGTCGGTACGGAACAACGCGATCATGTAATCCGAGAGATGCACGTTCGACGTCCACACCTTCGTCCCGTTCACGCGGTAGCCGCCGTCGACGCACACCGCCCGCGTGCGAATCGACGCAAGGTCCGGCCCGAGTCCGGCTCACTCATGCCGATGGCGAACGCGAGCTCGCCACGGGCAATGCGCGGCAGGAAACCCTGCCGCTGCTCCTCGGTGCCGTAGCGGATCAGCAGGGGGCCGCTCTGACGGTCAGCGACCAGGTGCGCGGCTACCGGTGCGCCGGCGGCGAGCATCTCCTCGATCACGACATAGCGCTCGAGCGCGCTCCGCTCCTGCCCGCCGTAGCGCTTCGGCCAGGTCATTCCGACCCAGCCGCGCTCGCCGACCATACGGGCGAACGTCCGATCAAAGCCGGTCACCATCGCGGATCGCGACCGCTCGCTGCCACCCGTCGGACCGAGCGTGTTCCTGAGACATTCGCGGACCTCGAGGCGCAGCGATTCGACCTCGTCTGGCAGATCGTGGAGGTCGAAGTGGAAAGCCGCCCTCACGTTGTTCCTGTTGTCTTGCTGGAAGCACTCACGGGCTGGCGCGAGCTTCGCGACAGAACGCATGCGCACGGGTGCTGGTGCGTCCCGCTCGCGGGAGCGCCCTCCTGGCCGCGTCACCGCGCCGAGATCTGCGCAGGTAGCCAGAGGGCTATTTCGGGCCACCAGGTCAAGAACAGCAGGAACACCAGGATGATGAAGTAGTAGGGTACCGTTCCGAGCACGACTTGCCCGAGTGGCCCCGACCAGATCCCCTGGATGACGAACAAGTTAATTCCCAGCGGAGGCGTAATCTGGCCCAGCTCGATCAGCAGCACCAGGATCACGCCGAACCACACCGTATCGATGCCGTACTGGACGAGCACCGGATGCAGGAGCGGCACGGTGATGACCATCATGCTGATGCTGTCGACCAGGCACCCGAGAATGGCGTACATGATGAACAGCACGGCTAGGAACGCGTAACGATCGAGCTGCAGAGCCACCAGCGCGTTGGTAAGCGTCGCCCCCAACCCGCTGATACCGATGGAGTACGAAAAGATGTAGGCCGCGAGCACGATAAACAAGATGACGCCGCTCACGCGGACGCTATGCTGCAGCGCTTCCCGGAAGAGTCGGAAGTTGAGCTCGCCCCAGACGAGGCACACGACGATCGCGATGCTGCATCCCAGGGCCGCCGCCTCCGTGGGCGTCGCCAGCCCGAGGAAGATGGCACCCAGCACGGCGACGATCAGGAACGTGAACGGTAACAGGTCTCCGACGGTCCTGAGGACAATCGAGGCGGTGAGGGCTTCGGCTTCTTTCGGCGCGACTGCGGGGCGCAGCATCGCGTGGGCCGCGATGTAGGCCATGAAGAGCATGGTCAGCACCACGCCCGGAATCAAGCCAGCCGCGAACAGCTGCGAGATGGAGGATTCGGTGAACGTGCCGTAGAGGATCATCGCGATGCTCGGGGGAATGAGAATCCCGAGTGTCCCACCCGCCGCAATCGAGCCCGTCGCCATCCGCAGGTCGTAGTGGCGCTCCTGTAAACGCGGCATGGCGACGGTGCCGATCGCCGCAGCGGTGACAACGCTCGAGCCGCTAATCGCGGCGAACAGCGCGCAGCCCGCGATGTTCGTCTGAAGCAACCCGCCTGGCAAGCGGCGCACCAGGATCGCGAGACCTCGGTAGAGTTGATGGCTCAGCCCGCTCCGTAGCAGCAGCTCAGCCATGAAGATGAACAGGGGAATGGCTGTCAGCGTGAAGCTGTTCATGCCGCCCCAGGAGACGAGCCCGAGGGCGCGAAGGCTCGCCAAGCCCCCGCTGTACAGCAGGTACACGAGTCCCGTGATTCCGATGGCGAACGGAATCCACAGGCCGCCAATCAGCAGCCCCAGAAAGATGACCGTCACGAGAGAAATGTCGACGACGCCCGTCATGGCACCCCTAGGCGCCCCGGTGGTCAGGACTGAGCGCGTGCGCCAGGCGGACCGTGTGGATCCCGACCTGGATCACCAGCTCGATCACCAACAGCGTCATCCCGATCGGCATGATGAGCTGCGGCAGGTATTGCGGCGTGGCCAGCAGGGTGTTCGCGACGACGGCCCTCTCGTAGGAGCTGATCACGAGACGGATCAGCTGGTAGTCAAGCACGGCCGCAAAGTTGAGCGACAGCAGGTAGAGCACGAGCATCGCGGTGGTCTTTCCGATAGGAGGCAGCAGGTTGATGATGAACTCCACCCGGAACATGACGTCGGAGCGCATGCTGGCGCTGACGCCGAGAAAGGTGATGGCGACGAGCAGATAGCCGGAGACCTCGTCGGAGATCTCCAGCGAGAAGTCGAAGAAGGTGCGGCTGACGATCTCCGTTGTGATGAGCGCCACCATGGCCAGCATCACGAGCTCGCTCAGCCACATGCCGACGTCGAAGACTCGCTGGACCGCCCGCTTCCCCGCGCCCCACCTCCGCTCTTCGCGCGAATCTGCCCCGCCGATCGCCCCCCCTGCGCTCGGCGACTTGTCACCCGCCGATGTCACTTGCCGATCGCAGTGCGGACCTTCTTCAGCGCCTCCATGGTCTTCGGACCGTGCTTCCTGGCCCATTCGTTCCAGAATGACGCCATCCGCTTCTCCGCCTCGATCACCTCTGAGTCTTTGGGATTCGTCACCACCATGCCGTCCTTGGCGAACTTCGCGGTCAGGGTCGCTTCGTCCTCACGCATCGCCTCAGTGATCTTCTGCCCCTCGCGGACCGCGGCCGCCTTCAACGCCTTTTGCCACTCCGGGGGGAGGCTCCGGTACGCTTCCTTGTTCGCGATGATCATGCTGTTGAACCAGTTGAGCCCCAGCCGGTAATTGTGCGACAGCATGTCTTTCCAGATCCGCCCGCCGCCCGCGCTCGCGGTGAAGACCCCGCTCACCACGCCCCGCTGGAGCGCAGGCGGCACTTCCGGCGCGTTCACGGTGACCGGGATACCGCCGAAGCGGCGCACGAATTCCGACTGCTCCGGCGACGTGACCCGGAGCTTCTGCCCCTTGATGTCCGCCAGCGAGATCAGCTTCTGCGACGAGAAGGCCACTTGTAGCGGATAGATGTACTGGGCGAGCACGATGGCGCCCTTCTGTGCGAATGCTTCTTCCAGGTAAGGCGCCATGATCTCGGCCGCCTTCGCGTATTCCTCAGGCGTCCTCAGCAGCATGGGCAAGCGCAGGAGGCCGCCGATCGGAACGTTGCCGATGAAGAAGCCGTCGGAGCCGAACTGGATGATACCCTCTCCCACCACCTGGGTGATGTTGTCGGTCCTGATAGGCAGAGAACCGCCGACGTTCATCTGGATCGTGAACTTGCCGTCTGTGGACTTCGCCATCTCCGCGGCGATACGCTCCAGCCCCTGGTACGTCGGTGTCACCGCGGCAGGATTGTACGTGTACCCCTTCCACGTGACGGGCGCTTGGGCGTAGGCCCGAGCGACCGGCATCCCGACCAGGAGAACCGTTACAGCGACAAGCGCGGTGGACCGCAGAGCAGCTTTCATGATTCCCTCCGTTGCGCAGGTGCGCAGTAGGCACGATGGGATGTGACGGCTGGCCTCTCGCTTGACGTGGTGGCCTACGCGGCCCCACAAGAGCACACCCGCGGTCAACGCCGCGTCGAGGAGAGACCAGCCATGGATCATATTGGCATCGAGAGCGTCGGCAACATTAACATCCTCCGGCGGCGGTCACCCCCTTCGGGCACCGATCATCTACGATGAGTGGGCGGTGCGCAAGGGTTCGATGAACGGCAGCCGACGACCGGGGTCAGTCCTCGGCGTGCGATCAGTCGGCGAGCCTGATGGTTGGCATGGCCTTCAACGCGTGGTTCCAGTGCGTGGGCGCGCTCGATGGTGTTCCTACCGGGTGCGATGCCCAGGCGGTCGCAGGGCGTAGATAACGTGGTGGGCAGGGACGGGATTGAACCGCCGACACCAGGATTTTCAGTCCTATTCCCCGATCTCTGTAAGTGTGCGTAACTACTTGATGTCGAACGAGAGGGTCCCGACGGCGTCGTGCGCTGGAGCGGGCTGGAATGCGCTGGAGTGCGCCTGAGTTGGGCACAACTTGGGCACTAACCGTTCGGCCCCCTCGCCCGAGGCTCTTCCCCCCGGGTCTTCCTTGTCACAGCCCGCCAGCAGGAAAGCGACTGCGCTTCGCATGGTACGATTCTAACCGCAAACCGTTTCCTGGAAAGAAAGGCACATCATGCGACGCGGTCATGGCGTGATCGGGGAATGCACTCGGGTCAGGGGTAACCTCAGAGCAGCCGCACGACATGGTGCGATTCTTCTGGCCATCGTCGCCGCGGGCGGTGTCGCGGACATCGGCGGCGCGCAGCAGTCTCCCACGGCCCCGCCGGTGCTGCGCGCGCCCGACGTGCGCTACGAGCCCACGCCGATGGAGGTGGTGCATGCCATGTTGCGGCTGGCCAAGGTGAACGCCAGCGACGTGGTGTACGACCTCGGGTGCGGCGACGGGCGCATCGTGATCACCGCGGCGCGCCGGTTCGGCGCGCGCGGCGTCTGTGTCGATATCGATCCCTTGCGCATTACCGAAAGCCGGGAGAACGCGCGTCAGGCAAACGTCATCGATCGCATCCGGTTTCTGAACGAAGATCTCTTCGTGACAGACGTTGGCGACGCAACAGTGGTCACGCTCTTTCTCTCGCCCGAGATGAACCTCGCGGTGCGCCCGAAGTTGCAGCGCGAGCTCAAGCGCGGCACTCGCATTGTCTCGTATTGGCACCACATGGGCGACTGGAAGCCGTTAGAGACCGTGCGCGTTGGAAGCGGAGGTCGCGAGAGTCCTATCTATCTCTGGACCGTCCTGGACCGCTGAGGGGGTAGATAACATAAAGCCCTCGTCGCCGAAGGGGAGCACGCGGACGACGAGGCGGCCAGCCCGCGTGACACAGCTGCGCGGGCAACGACGTCACGCGGGTGGGCCTGATGAAGGGCTGACTAGCTGCGGGTTCCGACGCGCCCCAGCCGGGAGAGGGCGGCCAGCCCGAGAAGCCCCAAGCCGAGCAAGTAAATGGGCCACGGCTGCGGGACCTGGGCGATCGGCACTTGCGGCTCGCCGTAGAAGAAGTCGTCCATCACTACCAGGTCCAGAGTCGGGCTCTCGTTGGGCCCCAGCGCCGCGCTGCCGGTGACGATCCGAATGGAGCCAATGAGGTCATTGGCGTTGGTGATGATCCCGAAGAACGAGAACGTCTGGTCGCCTGCGAAGGCCGGCACGTTGAAGACTCCCAGCGAATCGCCGTCGGTGTCGAAATATGCGATGGTCGTCGTGTCAGGCAGGTTCACGTCCGAGAAGACCGCTCCAAAGCCTCTGACCCCTGCCGCCACGGCACCGCCCGAGCCCGGGATCGAGAAGAACCCGTCCGTGACATTGCTGCCCAGGGGAGTGAAGAGCCGGTTCGGGCTGAAGGGCGCGAAGAGGGCGGCGTACGTCGGGTTGATCAGGTCGAGGCTCAGCAAGCCGCCCGTGGCTGCCGCCTGGGTGAGCCCGACGCCCGGCGTGGTGAACGTGGCGCCCCGTGTATTCCGAAAGACCACGAAGGGGGTCACCGGGGCGGTGCCGTTGATCACAGGCGGGCCCCCGCCATCCCAGTTGATCTCGCGGCGGCCCGTCGCCAACGGACCGGGGGTATTGCCGTTGTTGGGATCCCCGAGGGCCGCTCGATACGCGTCCACGGTGTCCTGGATCGCGAGTGCGTTTGCTCCCGCGTCGCTGAATATAACGATCGCTCCAGCGTCGATCGGCGAGGCCAACACCATCCCTGCCAGTGCGACCACCACTGCCCGCCTTGTGAGTGTCATGGATCCTCCTCCTAGATGCTCATCTTCCGTTCAGGGCTGTTTCGCTCCGGGAGAAAGACTGGAAATTGCATGAACAGTGCCTGATTCGCATAGGCCCGGAAAGATGGATGAATCCGTTGCAGCAAAGCTTTTGGTTCTTTTTGGTTCTAGAGAGCCGTAAGCTTTTCCGACCATAGATTCGGGAACATGTCTGTAAGTCCTCGTTATACTTCATATTCAGCTCTGACCATCATGAGTATGCTGAATCGGATTGCAGGCAAAAAGCTTTACAAGTCCCGGGGCTGTGGGAGAGAGATGATGTCTCCTGGACTGAGAGGTGGCAGTCGGTTCCTGCGGTCTTGCCTGGCCGCCACGTTCGCGGCGTGCATTGCCGTTGCGAGCTTCGTCGGGGCACCTGGCGCTGTCGTCCATCCGTTTACGGTGGATCAGGCGAACACCGACAACCCCGGCGGTGGCTCTCTGATGCACAACATCCAGTTCAGCGGCCCGATTGGCCAGAGCTTTACGCCGCTCCTGCCATCGCTCGACGTGGTCGAGCTCTTGACGATCGACTTTGGCGAGCAGGCGAATGGGCTCGGCGCGACGCTGCAGGTCAACCTCCGGGTGGCGTCGATCGCCGGCATCATCATCGCGACGAGCAATCCGGTGGCGCTGCCGGACGATCTCGGCTTCGGCGGGCTCACGGTCGGCGGGGTGACGCACTTCGACTTTGGTGCCAGGGTCGCCCTCGTGCCCGGTAGTCTGTATGTGATAGAACCCGTGGTCGTGGTCGGCGACAGCTGGGGTCTCGTCGACCTCCTCGGGGTCTACGACAACGGCAACGCAATCATCTCCGGACATGCGGCGCCGAACGATTGGTGGTTCCGGGAGGGACCCGCTGCCTCGTCTCGCGTCCCGGCGCCCGCTACGCTCGCTCTTTTCGGCGCTGGCCCGCTGGCCGTGGCGCTCAGGCGATCCAGATGATCACCGTTTGAAGCGACGCAGTTGACACGCTCTCCTGATACCCCTTAGAGTTCCGTCCACCGGCTCTGGCCGAGACGTTGCGGCCCAGGAGGGATGCAGTCATGGCATCGTTCACCCCGGTCGATGTGGTCCGCCTCGCCGCCGTCTCTCCCGCCTGCGAGTTTCGGACGAGGACCTTCAGCCGGTGGCCGATGCTCTCATCATCCACCTCGCCTCCGCGGAGCCGATGTGGCGAGCGGAAGGCGAAGAAGCCCAGCATCAATGACTATCTTGGCGTAGCGGGTCCTGAAGAAAGCCCTCGCCGCCACGGTCGTGGCCTGCGGGGGCCTTTGGCTTTCCCAGGAGGTGCGCTATGAGCGTCGTCGCCGTCTCCGAGAATATGGGCAGTTTGGGCATCGAGATTGGTCATACCCTGGCCGCTTGGCTCGGCTACCAGTTCGCCGAGCGGGACATCATCAGCAAGGCGGCGGATCGTTTCGACGCAGATGTGGCTCGCCTGAGCCATGCTGTCGAGGAGCGGCCGACCCTCGTCGACCGCCTGAGCACCGCCCAGCGGCGGTTCGCGCAGTACGTCGAGGCCACCGTTCAAGAGATGGCGGCCCGCGACGACATCGTCCTGGTGGGGCTCGCGTCCACCATCATCCTGGCCGGGATGCCCAACACGCTGCGCGTTCGCGTCACCGCGTCGGAAGGACGCCGGGCTGAACGTGTGGCCCAGGCGCAAGGGGTGGATCCCACGGCCGCTCTCGACCGCGTCCGGCAGTCGGATCGCGAGCGCGGTGGCCGCGTGTGGTTCCTCTACCACGTAGACTTGGAGAACCCACTTCTCTACGATCTCGTGATCAATACCGACCGGCTGGAAGCTGAGGAGGGAGCCGGGCTCGTGCAGCAGGCCTTGCAGCACCCCCGCTTCCGGTCCACCGAAGCCTCCCGGCTCACCATGAGAGACCTGAGCCTCGTCGCTCAGGCGCGGGCAGTGCTGGTGGCCGATCCCGTTACCCGCGGCCACGCGATCAGCGTCGACTGCACGGACGGGCTGGTGAGCCTCGGCGGGCGGGTCGAAGAGTGGCCGGTGCGCCGCGCGGCCGAGCAGGCGCTGGGCAGGGTGCCAGGAATCCGAGAGATCTGCTTCCTGTCGCCCGCCGCCATCGAAGGTCCGGGGTCGGAGGAAGGCCGCCCCGACCTCCACGGCGAGGCGCACAGATGGGGCGGTCACGGCCCGAGCCGGTGATGCGGGTGACCGCCCCGCTTCGCGACCAGCCGGGCTCTGAGTGTGGGCATGGGACCCTCAGTGAACCAAAGATAGGGAGCACACCATGAGCGTCGCATTGATCCTCAAGACCAAGGGCCCACACGTGGAGACAACGCGGCCCGACGCGACCCTCTACACGGTCGCCTGGAGTCTGAAAGTCAAGGGCATCGGTGCCGAAGTGGTGAGCGAGGACGGTACCACCGTACTCGGGCTGATCTCGGAGCGCGACATCGTCCGCGGTCTTACCGAGCACGGCACGAAACTCCTCACATTGCCGGTTTCCGAGCTGATGACCTCTCCGGCCGTTACGTGTACGCCAGGGGAAAGCATCAGGGCCGTCATGGCCCGCATGACCCGCTACCGCGTTCGTCACCTCCCCGTGGTCGAGGACGGCAAGCTCTGCGGAATCGTGAGTCTCGGCGACGTCGTCAAGCACCGCTTGGATGAACTCGAGCTGGAGGCGAATGTCCTTCGCGAGAACCTGATGACAAGCCACTAGCTCACGGTGCGTGGACAGTGACCCCGACCCCCGCGAGCTGCTGCACGGCGCAGGGCGAGGGGGACGCGTCAGGACAGAGACGGCCTTTAGACCGTAACCTCGAACCGGAACGCCAGTGACCTGTGCGTCTGCAAGTGGTTGCGGGCCCCCTCAACCAGCAACGACTAAGGCAGCAGCGCCTAGGCATCAGGCCTAGGCAAGGCTCCGGCGGTCCGGCGTCCACGCCCGGCTGCCCGCCGGGACTGCGCCTCGATGGCTGGGTCCGCGCCCGGCCGGATGGGCAGCAGGAGCGTTTGCCCCCGGCCAGATGTCGACTACACTAGCGGGCGTGGCTCGGGAACCCGCCAAAGTGAGCGGCCTCCGCGCGGACTGGTTGCGGCGGTCGGTCCGGTTGCTCGTCCCCCTCCTGATCGGGTTTGTGGCCGGGGCTGGCTGCTCGGGGGAGCCTCCGAGCGCCGTCGAGCGCAAGCCTGCGACGACCGCCCCCCGCGCCCCCGTCGTGAGCCTCGCCAGTGTCGAGGCCCGCGTGCTCGAGCGCATGGTAGACGCCACCGGGAGCCTCCTCGCCTGGGAGGAAGTGGTCCTCAACACCTCGATCGCCGGGACCGTGGCCCGGCTCCTGGTCGACCTGGGCGACCAGGTACAGGCCGGCCAGATCGTCGCCGAGCAGGATCCGCGCGAGGCGGCCCTGGCCGTGGAGCAGGCCGAGGCCGGCGTCGGCGCCGCGCGGGACGCCCTGGGGCGCGCGAAGGCGCAGGCCCAGGCCAGCCTTGCCCAGCTCCAGCAGGTGCGCAAGAGCCGCCGGTCGCTGGAGGCCGCGCTGAATCGGACGCAGGCCGGGCTCGAGGAGACACGGGCCAACCTGGAGCGGATGCGCAAGCTGGCCGGCGAGGCCCTGGTGGCCCAGCGGGAGGTGGACGTGGCCCGCACGCAGTACGAGACGGCGGCCGCGCAGCACGAGACGTCTCAGGTGGAGCTGAGCCAGTTCCCCGACCGGGTGCGTGTCGGCGAGGCCAATCTCGAGAGTGACCGCTCGGCGATCCGGGTCGCCGAGGCCGACCTGCGGCGCCGCGAGGCCGACCTGGCGCTGGTGCGGAAGAAGTTCACCGATCTCACCCTCCGGGTGCCCCTGACGGGCGCCATCGCCCGCCGGCACCTCAACCCCGGCCAGTACGTTCCCGAGAACACGCCCGTCTTCACCATCGTGCGCACCGATGTGCTGAAGTTCACCGGCACAGTGCCCGAGCACGCATCGCTCGACGTGCGGCCGGGCCAAGCCGTGCGCATCCGCGTCGATCCCGTGCCGGGACGTGACTTCCCGGGCCGGGTGACCCGCGTGAGCCCGGCGGTGGACGTGGCGAGCCGAACCGTGACGATCGAGGCCGAGGTGCCCAACCCGGAGCGGCTGCTCAAGCCCGGCCTCTTCGCCCGCGCCGCCGTCGTGCTACGCCAGGACCAGGAAGTGGCGTTCGTCCCGGAGAGCGCCGTGGCCTACTTCGCCGGCATCACCAAGGTGTTCGTCGTGACGGCCGGCGCGGCCCACGAGCGAGCGGTCAGCCTCGGCGTGCGGAAGGACGGGTTCATCGAAGTCGTCAAGGGCGTGCGGCCGGGCGAACAGGTCGCCACCTCGGGCCTCGCCCAGCTCCACGACGGCGCGCCGGTGACGGTCGCGGGATCCGGCCCCGGCCAGCGGCCCGCGGGCGGGCCCGGCGGCGGGACGAGGTAGGCCCATGCAGAAGCTCGCCGAGGTCTGCATCCGCCGGCCGGTCTTCGCGGCCATGCTCATCCTCTCGCTCGTGGTCGTGGGCGCGGTGTCCTGGATGCGCCTCGGCGTGGACCGCTTCCCGGTGGTGGACCTGCCCACCGTGATCATCCGCACCCAGCTCCCGGGCGCTTCCGCCGAGGAGGTCGAGATCCAGATCTCCCAGCGCATCGAGGAGGCCGTCAACACGGTGGCCGGCCTCGACGAGCTGCGCTCCATCTCGGCCGCCGGCTCCTCCATCATCATCGTCACCTTCGATCTCGACCTGGACATCGAGACCGCCGCGCAGGACGTCCGGGACCGGGTGGCGACGGTGCTCCGTACTCTCCCCGAGGATGCCGAGCCGCCCATCGTCTCCAAGTTCGACAACGAGTCGTCGCCGGTCCTGACGGTGGCGCTGTCGGGGGACCGGCCGATCCGCGAGCTGACCGAGCTGGCGGACAAGGTCGTCAAGCTGCGGCTGGAGCGGGCGAGCGGGGTCGGCCAGGTCCAGCTCGTCGGCGGGCTCGAGCGGGCCATCAACGTGTGGATCGACGCCGATCGGCTCGCGGCCTATCGGCTGCCCATCACCGCGGTCCGCGACGCCATCAGGCGCCAGAACTCCGGCCTGCCCGGCGGCAACGTCACCGGCGAGGCGCGGGAGCATTCCCTTCGGACCATGGGGCGGCTGCCCGACGCCCAGGCCTTCAACGAGCTGGTGGTGGCCACGGTGGGCGGCGTGCCCGTGCGCGTCCGCGACCTCGGCCGGGCCGAGGACGGGACCAAGGAGCAGCGCTCGATCGCCCGCCTCAACGGCTCGCGCGCCGTGATCCTCGAGGTGCGCCGGCAGTCGGGTGCCAACACGGTGGCGACCATCGACGCGGTCAAGGCGAACCTGGTCCAGGCGGCCGCGTCGCTGCCCCCGGGCGTACGGGTCGAGGTGCTCCAGGACCAGTCACGCTACATCCATGCGGCTCTGCACGAGATCAACGTGCACCTGGTCCTGGGCGCGATCCTGGCGTCGCTGGTGGTCCTGGCCTTCATGCGCAACTGGGCCTCGACGATGATCGCGGCGGTGGCCATCCCCGCCTCGGTCATCACGACGTTCGCGATGATGCGCTTCCTGGGCTTCACGCTGAACAGCGTCACCATGCTGGCGCTGGTCCTGATGGTGGGCGTGGTCATCGACGACGCCATCGTGGTCCTCGAGAACATCTTCCGGTTCATGGAGGAGAAGAAGCTGCGGCCGTTCGAGGCGGCGCGGGCCGCGACCGCCGACATCGGGCTGGCGGTCATGGCCACCACGCTGTCGCTTGTCGTGATCTTCGTGCCGGTGTCGTTTATGTCGAGCATCTCCGGCCGCTTCCTCTACCAGTTCGGCCTGACCGCGGGGGTGGCGGTCATGGTCAGCCTCCTCGTGTCCTTCACCCTCACGCCGATGATGAGCGCGCGCCTGCTGCGTCCGGAGGGCGGGCCGGCCGGGCCGGATCACGAGGCCCGTTCGCGGGCCGGGTTCTACCGCCGGCTCGACCATGCCTACCTGAGCGGCCTTACCTTCGCCATGCGCCATCGGCTCGCGGTCGTGCTGGTCGCGCTCGTGGTCATGGCCTCGATGGTCCCCCTCTACCGGGTCCTCGGGAAGGACTACCTCCCGACCGGCGTGGACGAGGGCGAGTTCGAGGTGCGGATGACCGCGCCACAGGGCACCAGCCTCCCCGCCATGGACACCCTGGTGCGCGAGATCGAGGGCCGGATCCGGCAGGTGGCCGGGGTGCGCCTCGTGCTGGCCACCAGCGGCGGCTCCTTCCTGGGATCCGTGAACGAGGCGCGCACGTACGTGGGCCTTGCGCCGCACCAGGAGCGCGTGTTCTCGATCGGGCGCCTCGCGCGTGGCCTTCTGCGAGGGGATCCCGGGGCGGCCTTCCGGGGCAACCGCTCCCAGCAGGCGGTCATGCAGGACGTGCGGCGGCAGCTCCGCGGGATCGGCGGCCCCGACGTACGCACCCAGGTGCGGAACCCCGCGGGCTTCCGGTTCGTGGGGGGCTTCATCGACATCGACTTCGTGCTCCGTGGCCCGGATCTCGACGCGCTGGCCGCCTACACCGAGCGTCTCCGCCAGCGCTCCGAGGATCTGGGCCTCATCGACGCCGACACCACACTCAAGCTCGACAAACCCGAGCTGCGCGTCCGCATCGACCGGGAGCGCGCCGCCGACCTGGGCGTGGACACCGCCGACATCGCCACCGCGCTGCGGGTGATGGTGGGGGGCGACGAGGAGGTCACCCGGTTCTACGACGCCCGCGCGAACTACGAGTATGACGTCCAGCTCCGCCTGCGGGAGGAGGACCGCGACGACCCCGGCGTGATCGGTCTCCTGTGGGTGCCCCGCGCGGGCGGCGGCATCACGCGGCTCGACAACCTGGTCACGATGACGTCGGCCTGGGGAGCCTCGCGCATCGACCGCCTGGACCGCGCCCGGGAGGCGCGGCTGCGGGCCAACGTCGCGTCGGGCTACGCGCTGGCCGACCGGGTGGAGGCCCTCCGCGAGGAGGTCGTGCGCATGGACCTGCCGCCGGGCTACGACACGGTGATCGCGGGCCGGGCGCGGGAGCTTGAACTGACCTTCGTGGAGATGGGGCTGGCCTTCGCCCTGTCGATCGTCTTCATGTACATGATCCTGGCCGCGCAGTTCGAAAGCCTGGTGCATCCGTTCACGATCCTGCTCTCACTGCCCCTGTGCGTGCCGTTCGCCCTCCTGTCGCTCTGGCTCACGGGCAACACCCTGAATCTCTACTCGGCCCTCGGGATCCTCGTCCTCTTCGGCGTGGTCAAGAAGAACGCGATCCTCCAGATCGACCACATGAACACGCTGCGGGCGGGCGGCATGGAGCGACTCCCCGCGATCCTCCAGGGCAACCGGGACCGGCTGCGACCGATCCTCATGACGACGCTCACCTTCGTGGCCGGCATGATTCCGCTCGCCGTCGGCACCGGTCCCGGGGCCGAGGAGCGCCGCGTGATCGCTGTGGTCATCATCGGGGGTCAGACGCTGTCGCTGGTACTGACGCTCCTGGCGACCCCGGTCGCGTACTCGCTGCTGGACGACCTGGCCGCGCGGCTCCGCATCGGCCGCCCGGCCGCCGGCCCGCGCGGCAGCGTGGGGCGGGTGCTCCGGGCCCTGGGGCTCG
>Ga0326597_10000389_pt1 | contig 79318 bp, 131 predicted proteins | sample RVTome_12_FD_203789 | JGI IMG/M metagenome (GOLD analysis project Ga0326597, IMG submission 203789) | Soil microbial communities from uranium-contaminated site in the Upper Colorado River Basin, Wyoming, United States - RVT100D185 | ecosystem: Environmental > Terrestrial > Soil > Contaminated...
TAATTTTTGGCAGTTTCTCCAGGGTAGGGAGAAAGGGGGTAGGGACCTCCCGGAAGAAAAACTGGTGGCGTTGGAGGCGCATTTGGAAGAAAAATATGGGTGGGATAGTGTGAAACATGAATATCGACCCAAAACATAGATAACTGATTAATTTTTATAACAAAACCTTCTGATTGTGCGACAATTATTGCTTGATTCAACGGATCCATTTATTGAGGCTGGTGCTTTCGTTGGAATTGTCATTATTGCTATTTTTTTGATTGCCATGGTCATTATTAGTTGGATGAACCAGTACAAGAAAAGGGGGCGGCTGAAAGGACGATATCAGCACACAATGGGCAAATCCCAGACGCATCATTTGGATCAATCATCTATAGATCCAGATATGGGGCCTGTTGCAGAAAAGGATGAAGGGGTGCCCATTAGACCAGTGGAAGTTGACGAAACTACCCCATATTGGGGTAAGATAACGGAGATAATTGTTCCAGACCTTGAAGCATGGGAAAAATTGGATCAGCAGCTAGTAAGTATTGTGGGCGTAGAAAGATTAGTGTTTGAATCAATTGCTACTAACAAGCAAAAAATTGCCCTGCACCTGCTTCACTATAGGCTATTGGACAGTGCAGAAGCAGAAAAGTGGTACAACATACCGCAACGATCCATAAGTAAGCGCATACACGACCTGAAGATGCAAGGCTGGAAAATAAGGACCATCAATTGGGAAGGGAAGCTGGCTTCTTATGGATTAGGTGAATAAGCAATGCGGCAAGCTATCATTCAACATGGTTTTCTTCCAGTGGGTTTCTACCTGGATTTGCGAAATCATTTACCCTTGACGATTAGAGCGAGTAGTGTGCGAAGCCATAACGACTTACATCAAGGGGATCCAGAATGCAAAAGGCTACTCAGGGAAAGCCAAGCATGGATGGAAAAGGAAGCAATGGTTCCTAGTGCCACTTTCTGGCAGCCATATGTGGATCTGATATTCGGAAAGTCAGAAAAACCGGCTGAATTCCCCTTTATAGAATCCTTTTGTGAAGCCCGTAGTGGCAAAATACTTGAGCCTGGGCGTGTTTTCTACGCCAGGATGGACATTGGAGATGGAAAGGAGGGCTACGGACGTGACAATGGCGGCTTGGGGCTTCATATTGACAATTCGGACGGGAAAGTGGAACATGAAATACCGGTGTCGGAAAATCTTGCCGTGCTGACGGTCCAAAAACGATATGCCCACCACAAAGTACGCCCTGTGACCAAGTTGATCACTGGCCGCCCACGCATTGCCTTGTATTTTGCATTATGCGCAACTTATAAATTTTGGCCAAGGACTGATCAAGATGATCGATTATCTCAAACACCAATGAAATTGGTACCAACACAAACTTGACATGACTAAAACAAAGAACCGAAAGGGTGCAGACCACTATGTGAAACAACAATTGGGTGTGATGAATGTAAAATTGCGCCATAAAAATGACCAGATCAAAGCACTGAAACACAGTTATACACTGATGCGTGACAATAGGAATGTGCTTAAACAAAAACACAGTGACCGGCTGGAGCAAGTACGGAATGCCAGGGCCAACCTGTACGAAATTATACACCCTAAACAAGGTGATCCACCTAAAATGACCAAGAAACTGGTGGGTGAATTGAATGAAATACTGGATATCCTAAAACTGTAGCAATGCCCATCATCAACTACACCACATCCATCGGTTATGAAAAGACCATTGCTGAAATTCAGGCAAAGCTGGTACAGGCCGGGGCCACCAAGTTTGTAACGGACTATGACAACCAAGTGCCTGTGGCCGTCACATTTTGCCTGAGAGTGCGCGATGAGCTATTCCCCTACTCCCTTCCGGTGAATTACGAAGCTATTCTACAGGTGATGAAAAATGATCCCAAGGTACCCAGGCGGCTTTGTACACGGGAGCAGGCCATTCGGGTGGGGTGGCGGATTACTAAAGTATGGATTGAGGCACAATTGGCCTTTATTGAAAGTGAAATGGTAACTACGGCCGAAGTATTCCTGCCATATGCCGTCACTAAAAGTGGCAAAACACTGTACCAGGAAATAGCCGCTGGCAACATTCATATTGGTAAAGCAATTGGGGCAGGAGCACAATGAATACTTTATTTGAAACCGGAAGGGAAGGTAGTAAAGCGTCAACCCATGAATGGCTTACCCCCCCCCCACATCATTGAAGCACTTGGTCCGTTTGATCTGGATCCTTGCGCACCCAAAGTAAGACCCTGGCCTATGGCTAAGAAACATTACACTGTGGATGACAATGGGCTTTATCAGCCATGGGAAGGGCGTGTGTGGTGCAATCCTCCGTATGGACCACATACCAAAAAATGGGTGGCTAAATGCATTGAACATCAGAATGTGATACTACTAATATTCGCCCGGGTTGGTACACACATGTTTCACGATTGGCTTTTTCGCAGATCAACAGGTATGTTCTTCTTCCGTGGGCGCTTGGCTTTTCATAAGGCAGATGGACAAAGGGCCAATAATTCCGGTGCTGATTCTGTACTTGTTGCATTTGACCCACCCAATGCCGATAGATTACAACACTGTAACTTAAATGGTACATTTATACCGCTAAACAGATAAGAATGCCTATAACAACCTGGCTTACCGAGCAACAATTTGTCATGTACCAAAAGGTAGATGAACGCGATGTGAATGAAATACTCCAGATTGTCATGAAGATAGATCGGGATATCTACGTGCAACAAATTATGATCCCGGTACGCAAGTGGTTCAAAAAACGGGAAGTGCCGTACTTTACCATCTATAAGCGGCTACGTGGTGGATGGGAGGTGCAGGTCGTGCGTGTACCCGAGACGGTATTGACCACTTCCGAATGCCTGGCGTACTTGTTTGGGTACCTGAATGGAGCAACAAAAAAGCATAGCAATGGGACAAACCAGTAAAATCCAATGGACAGAAGCCACATGGAACCCGTGGCGCGGATGCCACAAGGTAAGTGCAGGCTGCAAGTATTGTTACATGTTTCGCACCATGAACCGCTGGCACCAGGATGGGAATGTGCCGGTGCGTAGCAAAACCACCTTCAGGGATCCGCTGAAGTGGAAAGAACCAAAGCTGATATTCACCTGTAGCATGAGCGATTGGTTTGTTGAAGAAGCGGATGAGTGGCGCCCCGAGGCGTGGGATATCATTCGGCAGACGCCACACCATACCTACCAGATCCTTACCAAGCGACCAGAACGCATTTTGGAATGCCTGCCAGGTGATTGGGGTGATGGGTGGCCAAACGTGTGGCTTGGAGTAAGCGTGGAAGATCAGCAGTCGGCAAATACAAGAATACCACTTCTATTGATGGTTCCGGCTGTGGTGCATTACTTGAGTTGTGAACCGTTGCTTAGTGCGGTGGATCTGGCTATGGTGGATCAGAATAAGCACTTTTGGCTACCTGATCCGGCAATACCAGGGGCTACGGCAATTGATTGGGTGATCATTGGCGGGGAATCGGGTAATGAAAGTGGCCCCTACCGATATCGAAAAATGCATCCGGATTGGGTGATGAAATTGATGGACCAGTGTGCCAAAAGTAGCGTGCCAGTGTTTGTGAAACAGTTGGGCACGTATCAGGCAAAAATTTTTGGGCTAAAGGACCGGCATGGTGGCGATATGGATGAATGGCCGGAAAATTTACAAGTGCGGCAAATGCCAGAGACATATTATACACTTAAATAAAGACACCAGATGGATGCAAAAACCAACCCAAAGCAATACTGGACTGACCGGGTTAATGAAGCCACGGCAAGTGGATCTGCAGATGCGCGGGCGGAGCTGGTGGAAGAAATATTGGCACACCTAATCGATACCTATCCATTTTTCGATATGTGCCTGGAGTACATGTGCACCCGGTATGAAGTGACGGAGGAAGAGATAAAAGGACCTGGCCGCGTACGAAAGTTTGCCCACATCCGATTTGAACTGGTGTGGCTGGTGCGGGCTGGTCAGGCACAAAATGAAGTAAGGCAACTATACCCCAATGAAATGACGTACGAAGCACTTGGGATGCACCTTGGAGGCCGCGACCACTCCACCATGGTACACGCCATAAGCTGGGTGCGGAATAAAATGCGAAGATCAACACAATATGCTAAGAAGATGGATGGTATGCTGGCCGAAGTGATTGATTTGGCAGCACAGGCCAATAAAGATGACAAACTTAACAAAAAAGTTGCATAATTCACGGGAAAAGGTTAGTATTGTAGTGCAATGATTAACCAATAAACACTGATGCAATGAACTATTCAGTTTTCGATGCAAACACAATGACCATCACCGAAGTGGATCTTACGCTAGGTGAGGCGGTGAAAAGCATAGAACATGCTTCACCCTATGGTATAGTAAACAATTCTACCAACCGAATCGTATGCTACCGGACCCAAAGGGGCTTTTTCTTGCCCATGCGTACGGTCAAAGCCTGTCCGGTACACGCTGAAAGGATGGCAAACATTAGCCACCGGTGGAACTATAATCCAAACGAATAATGCAATGGCTGTCATCTACCAAAAGGAAGCCGATCTGCTGGTGGCATACCAGTTATGGTTAAATGGTATACCCCCGCTCCAGAAGGCAATGTACGAAAAGCTGCCACAGGATGGCATTGGTGCCTTTTTGAGGCAATATCCACTAGCCACCTGCCACTGCAGTCGGTCGCCTGGATTTTGGGCCATGGCAGACGGAAAGCGATATTGCACAGGATGTAGATTACCGCTGATATGACTTACGTACCACAATATGTGATCATTGGCACAGCTGATGACCTTACACGGGTAAAAACCCAATGGGATAATTGGTGCCAAAGCGACATCACGAAAAAGCATGGGGTGCGGTTTTTAACCGTTGAAGAGGCCAAGGCAGAAAACCTGGACCTGTCATCGATGTTGGTGGAAGTGGATAAGAGCGCCAAGCCCATGTTACCCCAGATCGAAAAAGCCATTATCAGGCCCCAGCAAACCCGGGCAGAAAGACGGGCCCAGGAGCGCAAGAACAAGAAACGAAGATTGTGATGCCCAACTTCTTCGACATACAACCGCCCGAATGCCGCCTGCCGCTACCGCCAAAGGAATTTCCCGATCTGCATCCATGGCACCAGCGCATCTTCGAATTTGACCCCACGCCTGTTTATAAACGCATTGCACCCCTATTAGATCCTTACAAGCGATATCAAGCCGTGAGTGTAATGGACATGTTCCCCTCCCTGGGTGCCAGTGTGTGTGATTGTGGATGCGGTGAGTCCCTTGTGGGACGGCAAACCCGGTGGGCTACGGAGGCATGTGTACACTTTAAGGACCGTGTACATGCCATCATTACTGGTAACATGCCCACGGTTCAGTTTTACATCTTGAAGTATTATGGTGATGTATGTCAGGATTGTAATAATGAACGATCACGATACATTGAAATTGACCACATCATTGGCGTAAAACACGGGGGCGGAAGGTGTTGGCTGAGTAATTACTTACCACGGTGCAAGGTGTGCCACCGAGAAAAGACCAATGCTGATTTTGGCTGGGCCAGGGAACGTGAACTACTGAAGCAACAGTTAAAGCTGGAATTGTAATTGAAGCAAATTGTAACCAATGACACAAAAGACCCATAAACCGCTGAATAACAGAATGGTTGCCGGGCAGATAATTGCTGATGCCGCGCATAGCGCCATAGTGATGAATGCGCACAAGTTGGCACATGTTTACCATGCCTATCAAACCTATAACAATGAACCCTACGTGATGCACTGCGCGGAGGTGGTGGAAACGGCCATGTGGATGCTGGAAGCTGAAATTGCTGAAAATACAAGTGGCTATTTGGTGGCACATCAAACCGAAAAGCAACAGACTGATGATGTAGCCAGCATACTTGCGGCCGCGTGGCTGCACGATACGGTGGAAGACAGTGACTTGTCAATCCTTAAAATATCGAAGGAAACCAACCCCCTTACGGCAGAAATGGTGTGGCTACTGACTGACATTTTTGGTGCTGAAGACGGCCATGACTATTTCAGCCGTTTACGAGCAGGGATCTTTGAACGAGGTAAACCCTTTCACATGTTAAAGGCCCTGAATGGCGCCCGCCTGATAAAGCTGGCCGATCGATACACCAACATAAAAAATCTGGAGGTATGTGCTGAACCCAGGCGAACTAAGCTGGCCACCCGGTATGTGCGGCAGGAGGTGGATTTTTGGGAAAGCTGTGGATCCGCTGGGATGCGTGGTGTGCGCCAGAAAATGACCGACCGACTGAAGGCAATTACCACTTCAATCATCAAAAATTATTAAGTTTACCATATGGCGAAGCGACTACCGAGGCTGAAAAAGCTGCTGATCGAACGCGGCATGAGCCAAAACGAATTCCGGGACCGGATTGAACAAAAGACAGGGCGCAATATGGCCATTGACCAGGTAAACCGGTATGTGAACAATCACAACCCCAACTATCCCGCCACAACCGCCCGCATCTTTGCTATTGCCCTGGATGTGCTGGTGGATGATGTAGTGGAGGGCGAACCAGTAAAGAAATAGCTATGGCCTATAGATGTTTCAGTGCAACTTGGAACGACAAGACTTTCGGCCAGATGTGGGTGCCGGTTGAGCATATCCAAGATCGAATCCGGGAAGCCGCGTTAGAATATGCTAAAGAACACAACCTAGAAGATGATTTTCCTGAGTACAGGACCGCCTCCATCACCCAATACTCCCGGTTTGGCCGCACCAAAGCCCGTTATTGGTATTCAAAAATAGACAACCAGTGGCACCGGGACTCAATACCCATTACCAATTACATGAGCTGGGGCAGGTCAAGCGCTTGCGTACCCACCCTGATGCGTGGTGTTTTAAACCTGTTGGGTTATAAGAAAAGGCAATCGAACTATTATGGTGAACTATTCAAACAATTTAAGGAATGATCCAGGAACTCAACACCAAACCAGCTTTTTATGCCAAGGCCGTTGCCTTTTTTTACCTGCATAAGCAATTCCGGAAAAAAGAACCTACCTTAAAACAAGTCAGCACGGGCGCCCTGATCACATACGATGAAGCCCGGAGTGCTATCCGGTGGCTTCGAAACCTGCAGCACAAGTCGGCAGGGGAACAATTGGTTGCACTGGCGCTGGAGCCCACACACCCGTACAACAAAAATTTCAACGACAGCCAGATCCCGGACCAGGTGCTACGGTATTTGAATGAGAAAGCCGGCCGAAGGCTGCCCAATGTGGATACCAACAAAAGCAACATACGCGCCCGGCTGCGAGAAGGGCATACTATGGAAGATTTGCTGCTGGTAATTGACCTCAAGTGCCAGCAATGGGCTGACAATCCACAAATGAAAAACTATTTGCGCCCCGCCACACTGTTTGCCAAAACCCACTTCCACGATTACTTGCCCGAGGCCAGGGAGGCGCTTGATGAAGGGACTATAGGCCTTCCCACGCAAGATATGGTGGATATCATTGACTTTATCAATCAAGCCCTTGGCACTGATTACAGTGCCGCTTCATACGAGATCTTCAGGCGCCTGAACTGGTGGCTGAACAGTGGCTATACCCGTGATGACCTGATCCGCGTGGCGGACGTAATGATTGGCCTTTATGGCAACAAGCCTGACAAGCGATATTTGTTGGAACCCAATTTCATTTATGGCAAAAAATTCAAGACCCATGCAGCAATCAAAGCAACTGGCCGCGCAGAACAAGCCCAGCGGTTTGCCAGCAATCTTGACGCATATAAGCAAGGCCAATCTTTCATCTGACGAAAAGAAAATACTGGAACTGAGTAGCCAACTGCCATTGGCATCTGAAGAAACACGTGAATCCCTGGTAGGTGTTTTGGGTATGTGGGTGAAGGTACTTGGCCTGCGCAACCTTGATAACCTGGCAGACCAGATTTTTATTATTGCGGACATGCTACGCGAAAACTTCCCGCATTTAGGCGTGGCCCACATTCGGCAAGCATACATTTGGAGCTTTAGCGACCGCTATGGCGAAAAGTTTGATGCCAATGAATATGGCAACTTTAATGTGCCGTACGTGCTAAAGGTGGTAGGATCATTCAATCGATATAGGGCAAAGATAGAAAATGACCTTTACCGAAAAAATGCGCTGGAGCGAGATCGGGAAGCGCGTGAATGGGAACCTACCAAGAAAGATCAGTTTGAGGCATTTTTAGCATCCATCTACATGAATTGGAAACGTGTGCAAGGTGGCTTGCTGCCAATTGATTTTGGTGAGCTGCAATACCGGTTTTTTGAAGCCACCAACCGCCTGAATTTGACGGAAGAAGAGCGGGATGCAGCCATTGCGCTGGGCGCCAAAATAGCGGATGAACAGAAGATGCGTAAAATTCGCAAGTTATATGATGGAGCCATTGCTTTAACTGATAAATTGAACAAGGAAGAATTGTTGGACCAGAACCAGAAGTTATGTATGCTGCTGGCCCTGTATGAGCGCACAGAGGATATCAGGCACTTGGTGGGCGGTATAAGCATGGAGGAATTTGAATGGTTTAATGCAATTGGGCGATAACGTTTCGAGGCTATTTGGCGTTGCTTCGGACTGACATTGATCTTAACGGCACTCATCACCAGCGATGGCATATAGCCGTTTGTCATGTGCTTTGCGGGTTAAAAATAAAAACAATGGGAGGAAGAAGAGACAGGCATTATCAACCGGAGGGTGGATGTGCGCTACTACTATCAGTAATAATTATTCTGTTTGCCACAATTATCTGTTTGGCTTCATGTACTCAAAAAGAAAGACCAAAGCCAAAACAGGTAGAATTACTAAAAGTTTTGATAGGTAAGAACATTGAAACAGTAAATGCAACAGTTTTAAGTGGCGGTTACACTAAGTATATGCTTGCTTTTAGTGATGGGTGGACAGAACGAACTTCTTTTGGCTATTATACTTGTTTGCAAGTAGGCGATACAATAAGGTTTGTTAAAGATGAAAACGAAAGTGGTTATTGGTACGAAATGAAGCCAGATTGTAACTAACGTTCCAGCATATGGTGTCGGGCGCATTTTAAAGAAATCAAAAAGGAATCGGATGAGCAGGAAGCTAAGACAATCGGTTAATCCACCTGCGAACCCTGCGCCTGCACTATATGCCTTTGTGTGTGCTCGGCATGAGCCGAACGCGTACCGGAAGGTACGAACGTTCTTTGAGAAAAGTATCCAGAGGGTTTGAGTCCCTTACTGGCGAGTTGGTGAAGCTAGTTAATAAGCTGCAAGCTTGCTGCGAGCGATTGCAGGAGTGAAGGAAGCAGGACTATAAAATTCGGTACTGACGAACAGAAATCGCATAAGAGGCTGCGTTGAATGGGTAAGTGAGCACATCTTCACAACGCCCCTGACCAATAAATTCAACGCAGTAGATGCGGCAGCGATCGAATGGAGGATACGGTTCTTACCCGAGGAGATCTCTGAAACCACGAGCTGGTTAAACAGAGAAGTCAGCAGAGGTCATAGTAACTCAGCCTATCCCGATAGCTATCGGGAGGCTAGTGAAGGACCGAACGTTACATAGCCCCGCACGGTTCTGGGAGCGCTTCGAGCAATCGGAGGCAGCCCACTACTGGAAAGGGCAGAGTTAGATTAAAACAGAATGATTGAGCAAGTAGTAAGAGCGCGTAACATGTACCAGGCATATCGCCAACTGGCAAAGAACCAAGGTTCAGCCGGGGTGGATGGCATGGACGTGCGCACACTTGGACGTGAGCTTGATAAAGCAGTCATGCAATTATCGGCAAACATCCAAACGCGCAACTACGAAGCCCAACCCATTCTGGGGGTACGAACAGCGCTCCCCAAAACGAACTCCTTTATTTAACGAACCGCCCAGTACGTGACCCGTACGCTGGGTGGTGTGAGAGGTGCACCGGTGAGCCTAACGGCTCATCGGCCGCCTACTCGATTAGGCGTAGTTGCTTCCACTACACTTGATACGAAGGACAAAACCTTTTTTGTTTTAAAATTTTAGGGAGGGAAAGAAAAAAATAAATTAAAAATTAACACTAAATACAATTATTATGAAAGATGCACTTGGCGACAGAATGAAAGCAAATTACGAAGACAGAACTCGTATTTCATTACCCCGAAGAAGTTACACTCTAATCAGAATTGATGGCAAAGCATTTCACACCTACACAAGAGGAATGATAAGACCTTTTGATGATGGATTGATTGATGATATGGATGCAACCGCAGCTTACCTATGTAAAAATATTATGGGTGCGAAGTTTGCATTTGTTCAATCGGATGAAATTTCAATTTTGCTTACTGACTTTGAAGATATTGGAACGCAAAGTTGGTTTGATAGTAACCTGCAAAAAATGTGTAGCGTTTCGGCTTCACAAGCAACAAGGGCTTTTAACGAAGCAAGATTGAAACGCAATGGATTTGATGCAATGAAATGGGCTGAATTTGATAGCCGTGTTTTTCAGATACCGCAAAAAGCTGAAGTTGAAAACTACTTTATTTGGAGGCAACAGGACACAACCAGAAATAGCATTTCATCGGTTGCTCAAAGTTTATATAGTAGCAAAGAATTACACGGCAAAAATACCGATGAACAACAGGAGTTGATTTTTCAGAAAGGAATTAACTGGAACGACTATGCACCGAAATACAAACGAGGCAGAATGATTGTGAAAGAAACTTATGAGAAAGCACCCGAAGATGATAAAGGACAAACGGCAATGAGAACACGATGGGTAAGTATTGAAGTGCCAATATTTACACAGGATAGAAACTTCCTTGCTGAACGGATACCTAATAATTTTTAATTTATTTTTTTGAGCGTTGGCAAAATTTTAAAACAAAAAAGATGAGTTACCTACAAACTTTGATACGAAGCACGGCAATTACGCCTAACGTTTTGCAGCTTGGCGTTCGGTTTTTGGCTTACCGAAATGTTAAAGTTTGCCAAAATGCTAATAGCCAAAAACTGACGCTAAGCTGCTGTTATGCACTGATGCGGCTCATTAAACAAAAACTTAAATAGTATGAAAATACTAATAGCTTGCGAGGAATCGCAAATTGTAACGAAAGCGTTTAGGGAAGCCGGATTTGAGGCGTTCTCTAACGATATTATTGATTGCTCCGGAGGGCGACCGGATTGGCATTTAAAAATGGATGTGTTTGAAGCGGTAAATTTTGAAAATTGGGATGCTATGATTGCTTTTCCACCTTGTACTTTCCTTACTTGCACTGCTAATAGGTCATTTTTGAATAATCCGGAACGATGGGAAAAACGCCTTGAAGCCGTGAAGTTTGTTCACAAATTAATGAACTTAGATATACCACACATTGCAATTGAGAATCCGAAAGGGGTTTTATCATCTCACATTCGCAAACCTGACCAATACATTCAGCCTTATGAACACGGACATAGAGATTCAAAAATGACCGGGTTATGGCTGAAAAATTTACCGCTTATTAAACCGACTGAAATTGTGGAACCGGAATGGATTATATCGCCATCTGGAAAACGACATTCAAAAACACACTGGAAAAATCCAAGCACGAATAATTCTGAGAACGCCAAGCTCCGGAGCAAAACTTATGAAGGTATCGCACAAGCTATGGCGAACCAATGGGGAAATTTCCTTATGGAACGCAAACGTAGCATTTGTGCATAACGTTTTGCGGCTTTGTGTCTGTTTGCCCCTTGCACAAAGTTTCAAGTTACCACAAATTAGGCTTTGTGTGTGCTCGGCATGAGCCGAACGCGTACCGGAAGGTACGAACGTTCTTTGAGAAAAGTATCCAGAGGGTTTGAGTCCCTTACTGGCGAGTTGGTGAAGCTAGTTAATAAGCTGCAAGCTTGCTGCGAGCGATTGCAGGAGTGAAGGAAGCAGGACTATAAAATTCGGTACTGACGAACAGAAATCGCATAAGAGGCTGCGTTGAATGGGTAAGTGAGCACATCTTCACAACGCCCCTGACCAATAAATTCAACGCAGTAGATGCGGCAGCGATCGAATGGAGGATACGGTTCTTACCCGAGGAGATCTCTGAAACCACGAGCTGGTTAAACAGAGAAGTCAGCAGAGGTCATAGTAACTCAGCCTATCCCGATAGCTATCGGGAGGCTAGTGAAGGACCGAACGTTACATAGCCCCGCACGGTTCTGGGAGCGCTTCGAGCAATCGGAGGCAGCCCACTACTGGAAAGGGCAGAGTTAGATTAAAACAGAATGATTGAGCAAGTAGTAAGAGCGCGTAACATGTACCAGGCATATCGCCAACTGGCAAAGAACCAAGGTTCAGCCGGGGTGGATGGCATGGACGTGCGCACACTTGGACGTGAGCTTGATAAAGCAGTCATGCAATTATCGGCAAACATCCAAACGCGCAACTACGAAGCCCAACCCATTCTGGGGGTTGCCATACCGAAAGGTAATGGCAAAACAAGGCAACTTGGAGTACCCACGGTCACAGACCGAATGCTCCAACAAGCCGTGAGTCAGATAATGACCTCGCGGTTTGAGTTCGAGTTCAAAACCCACAGCTATGGCTTTAGGCCAGGCAAAAACGCCCATCAGGCAGTTTACCAAGCACAGAAAAACATCAACGAGGGCTATCAACACATAGTGGACATAGACCTGGAGAAGTTTTTCGACCAAGTAGATCACTGCATTTTGCTACAGTTGATCTACCGCAAAGTAAAATGCCCAACCACACTGTGGCTGATCCGCAGATGGCTGCGCGCACCTATGCAAATAGGAGGCAAGCTGGTCAAACGCAGAAAGGGCATACCACAGGGTAGTCCATTGAGTCCGCTTTTGTCGAACATCATGTTGCATGAACTAGACAGAATGCTAGAAGCCAAAGGCCTGCGCTACGTGCGCTATGCAGACGATTTTAGTGTCTACACTAAAAGCAAAGCAACGGCAAAGAAAATCGGCAACGACTTGTACCGCTTCTTGCGCGACAAGCTCAAACTGCCGATCAATAGCGCCAAAAGCGGCATACGCAGACCCGTAAACTTCGAATTACTAGGCTATGGCTTTGTGCCGAGCTATGTAAAGGGCGAAAAGGGAATTTACCAGTTGGTGGTGAGCAACAAATCGTGGGCAAAACTGAAAGTCAATCTGAAAGAAATCACAAGGAAAACCACGCCAGCAAGCCTAAGCGAACGCTTAGCCAAATTGCTAAAAGTGAAACGAGGCTGGGTGAATTACTTCCGTATGGCAAGCATTCATCAAAAGCTCAAGACGCTAGACGCTTGGCTGCGCAACCGCCTACGGCATTGCATATGGCACGACTGGAAAAAGCCCGAACGGAAAAGGAAAAACCTGATCCGATTGGGTATCGACCAGAACCATGCCTATGCGTGGAGTAGAACAAGAATGGGAGGCTGGGCGGTAGCTCAAAGCCCAATTTTAATAACTACGATAACCCTTGGGAGGCTACGAAGACGAGGCTATATCAGTTTAACGGAACTCTACGAACAGCGCTCCCCAAAACGAACTCCTTTATTTAACGAACCGCCCAGTACGTGACCCGTACGCTGGGTGGTGTGAGAGGTGCACCGGTGAGCCTAACGGCTCATCGGCCGCCTACTCGATTATGCAAGTGCGTTGGGTTTTCGTGCGTTGGCTCGTTCCAAAATCATTTATTTTTGTTTAGGGAGGGAAATATTTACACTTTTATTTTGCAGTTGTAATTATTTGTATTACATTTGCTATTATTAATCAATTAAAATTAGAAAAAAATGAAAAAATTAACAGCAACACAATCTAAAAAAATAAAAGATTTAAAAAAAGCAATTAAAGCAGTTATGCCTATGGCTACATCTGCTCAAATAAGAACAGGAAACAAGAACAGTAATTTTGTAGGAAAACCAATAGGATATACTAATATTGATGATAGATTAAAATCAAAATTAAGCAAAGATGAATATTTTGTTGGATTTGCATTTGGTTTTATAGGGAACAATGGACACAAAGGAACTATTATTAATAACGCTTCTGATATTTCAAAATAATGGCTAAAAAACAACTTCCAGTAAGGATTGATGAAGCCGTTTTGAAAAAATTACAAGAGTTTGCTAAAAAGGATAACAGACCTCTATCAAATTATGTAGAAACGGTTTTAAAAAATCACGTAAACCGAAAAAAGTGAGTTTAATCGCTCTCTTTTTTTTAGTGCGTTGGCAAACAAAAATAAATGATTTTGGAATGTTGCATAACATTACACGGCTATACATAGTAATTTTAACGACTTAAAAATAACAAATATGAATGCAACTAAATTTATCAAAGAAAACTATACTTTAACCAATAGTGGTGAAGATTATAGATGCAACCACTCTGGACAATTGGTTGGTGCAGAAGATATAGCTGAAGAATATCATCAAGCTAAGTTAAAATTATTGGGTATAGCCGATCTTAGCCACAGTGGTTATGTATGCCACATAGGTAAAGAGCGTGTATTTATTATTGCTGAAAATATAGCACAGGCAATGGATAAAATGGAAGAAATTGCAGGTGAGAGTGTGTTTGGTTATTCAATGGAAAGTCATTCAAGTATTCGGGTTATCCATTGTGGCTAACCCGTAGATAAACAACATGGCACGATTACCTCTTGAATATCAGGGTAAAACAGTAGCGCAGTGGTATACAGATGACCCCTTCTGCCTCATCACACCGGATGAGCGCGTATATTCGCTTGATTTAGAGATGTTTATTGTACCATCCTACCATCAGGGAAGGGTGGTATATCGCATCAACGGTAGAAGGCACAGCCAGAGTAAGCTACGGAACCAGGCGAAGGGCTGCAATGTGCTGTTTAGCGAAAAACGTAATTGTACGAAATGTTGAAGCCCGCTGTGTACCAAAGGAACTGGATCACAAACCTTCCGGCATACGTCCAGAAGCTGTCACCCGCATCATAGGTGGCCGCCTGGATACCCGCACTTGCAAGTAGGGTTGTCCGCTGCACGGTGCGCCCCAAGTGGTAGTAATCGGTCAGGCTGACAAGGAACGTCCTGGAGCCAAAGAATGCGCTGCCTTGTGTGGGATCACCATTTCGGTATTTGTTGCGCCAGCTAATATCCGGATTCCAGTATTGGTCATTGGCGCCAGGGTACACTGCTTTAAAATCTTGGTAGTGGTGCTGTACGACCTCCACGGAGCCGTCAGCGAAGCCCGCCACAAATGGCAACAGCCCGTTGGTGGTAATGTCCCGCCAGAAGTCTTGAGCGGTGGCTTGGATAGAAATCAGCGAAATGAGAAGTAGAATGTAGCGCATAGCTATGTAGTTTGGTTTGCCATACGTATTGCAATAATCCTGCCAGTGTCAACAAAAACCCCGGCCAAACAAATGACCGGGGCCAACCAATTCAACCATGAAAGACACCTACACCCAATGGGTGTAATACGAAAATAACAAAACAACTTCATTTTACCAACCTATCCTTGCTCGTGTTGCTGAATCTCATCTTTCTCTTTTACATTTAACCATCGGTGAATAAGTTGGTTCGCTGAAATTATCCCTAAGAATATCAGGGCCAGCACGCCCAAAGATATGATAAGCAACCGGAAGTCGGCTGTAACGGATCGCAGCTAAAAAATCGGCTGAGGGACGAGGCTGTTTTTTAGGTGCTGTTATATGCTGGTGCGATTTCGGAGCAATTCACGTCAATTTTAGCAGAATCCCTTTTTCTTTTCTGCGGGCTGGTAAAATTATTATCATAGATAATCAACGAGTTATAAAATAATTCAAAAAAAGTTGGTTCAGAATTTGGAACTTTGGGTAAAAGGTTCTTATATTTGAACCATGCAAACGGGAATAATCCCACAACAACTTTAAAAACTTTGCAAAATGAAAACGTTTAAAATTGTTCAAACAGACGGAGTAAATGGTGAATTTTTAAACCCTAACTGGGTAAAGGATTCGTACGAAAATGCTAACGAAGCAGCCAAAGACTTTATGAAATTGGTAAAAGAAGTGGAAACTCAGTATGAATATGTTTCTGCTGTTAGCGAAAAAGAAAACTGGTTCAAAGATTACGAGCTAAAGCAGTCAGAAAGATTTGAGGTTGAACTTCAAATGTTCATTACTGATGAAGATGGATACGAAGAATTAACACCATTTGAAGGTAGTGAGTTTGATGCAGAAACTTCAAAGACTTTGGCCGAAGCAGGATTTGGAAATAATGGCTGGATAATTTCCGATGACTTTTACAACGCTTAAAATCCTGTGGTTTCCTGCAAAGTTCCGCAGGCGAGTGGTGGGCGTAACCCACCTTTTTTTACTTCAAAATACAACCATGAAAGAACAGATGGAAGAATTTTTCAATCGGCCTGGTATAAACAAGTCAGGAATTTGCATTGAAGCAGGAATTACGCAACAGTACCTGAATCGAATTTTACGAGGCACACAGCCAATTACGGATAGTTTCATTTCAAAGATAGTTCCTGTTTTGAAATCATACGGTTTTGAAGCGGGCGGGGAAGAAAAGAAAAAGGAATCGGAGACGTGAACTTGAATTTATGCAGGATCTAAGCACTTGCATATAACGGTTGGGTATTTGCGAAGGCGGCTTGCAGATACTTTCAATTTAGCACAAATGTTCATAGCCGCTTTTGCAAATACCTTGTTAGGTGCAGTGGCTTCCACTAAACTTGATACGGAGCATAAGAAAAAATAAAAATAAAACCGAAGGGTGGAAAAATAATTATTTAATTAAACAATTAAAAACAAAAAAAGATGAAAACAAAAATTGCAATTTTTACAGGGTTACTTTTGTCAATGATAACCTACATTGGATGGATATTCTATATGTCCGAACCGCATTACATTGATAACCCCCAAAGCAATGAAGTTGAGAAATACGACATTGTAAGCATTAGACCGTATGGTGATATTGAAAACTCACTTGATGTAGGGATGGTAATTCAAATTGATACAACATCATTTAATAATCATTATGCCGTTGTAAAATCAACCCAATGGAGAGATCGTTATAAAGACATTCAACTGAATACAATAACTCCTAATTTCAAAATTATTGGCAAAGGAACGTTTTACCATAAGGTTAATTACTTCATTGGCTTTAATATAATGATGATAACAACAGTTCTAATAATGATTATTGCAGGAGTATTATTTGCAACACTTATAGGATTATTGAGAGAGTTTTTAGGATTTGACCCATTATTTTAATTAAGTGCGGTGGCGGTTTTATTTTTATTTTTTCTCGCTCAAATTACGCAGAAAGTTTAATAGTAGCACTGGCATTGCACCTAACGTATGGTGCTATGAGCAGGTTTGCCTTGCAGAAATGTTCAAATTTAGCACAAATGTTATCGGCAAACTTGCTTATAGCACGTGTTATAGCCAGTACGGTTTAATTAGCACAAATTTTTAATCGAAGAACTAAAAAAGAATTTAAAAAATGAGCGTGGGAAAAGAAAAAATAAATGTATTGAGTTTGTTTGATGGCATTAGCTGTGGACAGATTGCTTTGAATAAAGTAGGAATTGAAATAGAAAATTACTTTGCATCTGAAATTGAGCCATCACCGATAAAAGTAACACAAGCAAATTATCCGAATACAAAGCAATTAGGAAGTGTTTTGAATGTAAAAGGTACTGACTTACCAAAGATTTATTTACTAATTGGTGGAAGCCCCTGTCAAGGATTCAGCTTTGCTGGTAAGCAACTAAACTTTGATGACCCAAGAAGTAAACTTTTTTTTGAGTTTGTGAGATTGAAAAACGAATGTAACCCGACTTACTTTTTATTGGAAAATGTAAAGATGAAAAAGGAATACCAAGATATAATTTCAAGTTATTTAGGTGTAGAACCAATAATGATAAACTCAAATTTAGTATCGGCACAAAATAGAGTTAGGTATTATTGGACAAACATTCCAGTAAAAGGATTACCAAAAGATAAAAACACCCTACTAAAAGATATTACCGAAGATGGATTGCAAAGTTTAGGATTAGCTCAAAGAGGTAGATACGATGAAAACGGAAAGGTAGTGCAGAAATATGAGCTAAATGGAACTGAAAAAAGTAATGCTATGACAACCGTTTCAAAAGATACTTTGCTATTTATACCTGTTGATAAACATTCTTCAAACTCTGGATTAGTTTGCTTGGGTGGTGTAATGAAACCAACACATAAACTTTGGCTTGATAATGGAAAACTATTACAGCGTAATTTTTCGCAAGGGAATAGAGTTTATTCAAGCAATGGAAAATCAGCAACACTAAACGCAAATAGCGGTGGAATTGGTGGTAAAACGGGACTATATGAGATTGATGGTGTAATTAGAAAACTAACAAGATTAGAGTGTGAAAGATTGCAAACTGTACCTGATGGATATACAAACTCAATTTCAGACACACAAGCAATTAAGGCACTTGGTAATGGCTGGACTGTGGATGTGGTTTCTTTTATTTTTTCTTTTTTGAGAGGGGAAAATTTTTTAAATTCTTTTTCTCACGAAAGTTCAATCGAAGCACAAAAGTAGTATTGGCTATAACTCGTTGATAAACCCCATGGTACAATATCCGCTTGAAATTAACGGCAAAAGAGTTGCGAAATGGTTTACATCTGTACCATTTTGCCTGATTACCCCAGATAATCGGGTATATTCGATTGATTTGGAAAGGTTTGTTGTACCATCGCACCATCAAGGGCAAATTGTTTACCGCATCAAAGGAAAGCGGCACAGCCAGCGAAAACTACGCCAGGAAGCCCATCGATGCGATGTTTTGTTCTAAACGGACTATCATGCAATTCAAATTCAAAGCCACCGTAGAAGTAGAAATAGAGCAGACATCAGGATCATCCAAGTCAACAATCAAGGCATCCACCCTCTTTATGAATGCCACTGAAAACATTGACATGGAACGCTACTTTGACGATAATGGCGATCTCAACCAAGATGGCGTGGAAATAATGACCATGATCCTAACCACCGGGCTCACCAGCAACATACATGATGCGCACGCCAAGGGATTGAAGGATAGTGCCCAACATTTGCGCCAGGTGATTGCCCTTCTGGAAGAGGGTTTCGTGCAGCAAGGCGAAGTGGAGTTGTGAAAATTTCTATCTTTGGGGCAACATTTGCCCCATGACACTTACCATTCTTACCATTAGTTTGTCTCTTGGCGTGATGGTATTGGTGTGGCTGATCATCACGAATACCGAGCGGCTTGCCCGGTATAAAACAATGCTGCTTGGTTGGAAGCAAGTTTATCTGGCGTGGTCAGAACCGTACCGCAAATTTGTCAGATCCAACACAATACACTTACGGCAATGGCTTGTGCACCAGTACCAGTTTTACCGCTGGCAAAAATCGTTTATCTACAGTCCCAGCGCCATTGCCATGACCATTTGCTTTTTCATAACCATGATTGCATGGGGGATAGGTCAGATGTGGCCTAAGTGCCCGGCTTGGATCCCGAACTATGGGCAATGGGTATTCCCCGTATGTTTCGCATTGTTTGTGCTTGGCATCATTTTTTTGGAATCCTTCAAGTTATCGTGGGACGAAATGACCACCCGGCAGCGCTTGGCTTATGGGCACTATAACCCACACAAACTTACTCCTGAACAGCATAAGTGGATAGCCGAAAATACCCGGGCAGGTGATGAGATTGGCCGATGAAATAGCCCCCCACATCGAAGCGGCATTGCTGGGGAATGTACGGGCTCAAAACCAACTTCTATCCATTGCCCGCACACGCCTTTTATCTTATTTACAGCACAAGTACCGGTGGCCACCGTGTTCGCATGAAGACATTGCCCAGGATGCACTCTTGCGATTTGCCAAGCAATTGGCTGCCGGAGACGTGAGGCTTGATAATATATCCGCCTATCTTTACACCATTGCCGACTCAGCCTTTGTGGATTGGTATAGGGCTGAGTGGTGCCAAAGCATGCACTTGAGGGCCAAGTACGACTTGGTTATTGACAACGCTGATTTACCGCAAGATTACAAGCGTATGGTGACGGACAAAAACCAATCAGTGGACTGGGAAGGCGATCAGATGGCCATTGTGGACTGCCTGGTAAGCAAGATGATACCCAGCTATCAGAAGATCTATTGGCTTAGATTTCACGAAGGGTGGAAGTATGAAGAGATTGCAAAGGCCCTTCAACTACCGCTTGGCACAGTGAAGGGGCAGCTTTTTCGCATCAAGGAATTGTGCCAGAAGATAGTACATGATAACCCACAAATTCGTAACTATTCCCCAAGATTTGACATGAAGTTTAACCGGATACGGTACAAAAAAGAAATCACCAGAATCCTTGAAAAAGCATCATAGTGTGTAAAACAAACCTTTGTAAACCAAGCATTGTTTGTATATTTACCTATGCAACATTAGAGTGTTGTACAATTATGATCCTACGTGGCACCATATATGATTTTGAGCAGGTAAGCGAAACCTTCCTGAGCGTTACCATTACGTTCCGCACCAAACCAAGGCGCTATGGCAACAAGTGGCGTGGTGGCAAGCAACAATTTCTGAACATCGGCCTTTTTGGCGACCTGGCCGAGCGTGCTATGCTGGGCGCTGATCTTCTTGACAAAGGTGACAAGGTACGCTTTGAAGTGGAACTGGGTGGTAAGCTATTGGATAGCGGAAGGGTTTTTAATAACTTGCACGCCATTGACTACACCATTTTGGAAAAAGGTAGCAAGACCATCTTTGATAATATTGGGGCGAAGGCCACGGCCTGATCCACCACATGAGCGACAATAAATCTGATGCAACCCTTTGCCATAGGCATACCTACCATCAACCAGAAGGACAGCCTGGTGCCCATACTGGAGCACTACCTGAAGGACTACCCGGGCATTCCTATTGTAGTGCTGGATAACGGCAACCAGGATTTGCCGCTGATGGAAGGTATTCACATTCACGAAAGTTTCCAGAACAAAGGCGTGGCCGGTAGCTGGAACTATCTGCTTTACAATATTTACAAAGATCACAGTGATACGGCCATCATCCTGAATGATGACATTTACTTGGGGCGCCCTGCCCGGATGAAACAACTACTTAGTCTTACCCGCCATGGCTTTTTGCTAAACCTGGAGCATTCTTATGCCTTCCTACTCACCAAGTATTGCTTTTACCGCGTGGGCGAATTTGATGAAGCCTTCTACCCGGCTTATTATGAAGACAATGATTATGCATACCGGTACAGCTTGCTGTACCATACCAGCCCAAAGCGCACCGTGCTTTTGGAACCGCAGTTTGCCCGTAATAGTGCCAGCATAGCCAGCAACCCAAGACTAAATGATCGCTTTGCGGCCAATCGGCAGCGATATATTGAGAAGTGGGGCGGCCTTCCTGGGCACGAACGCTACACCACCCCTTTTAACAAACCGAAAGAAGCGACAAGTGATTTTTAAAACCACGGAGTATGATTGAATTGTTAGTTGGCATTTTCTTTGGCTTGGTGATGGGGTTTCAAGCCTATTGGTCCGAACGCAACAAGTGCAAGGAACTGAATCGTCAGTTGGATTATTGGCACAAAAATTCTACCAACATTCTAAAGGCACTTCACAAAGAACAAAACCACAATAGGGATCTGGAACAGCAAATTGTGAAACTGACCGAAGGACCCCAAGACAAACAATGATTAACTAAACCACCAATGCAATGAAACCAAAAACCAAAGATGAAAAGTACATTGATTTGCTGAATTCTTTCTGTAGCCAGGACGCAGTGGGGGGGGATCTGGCTCATATTGGCCAGCAAGGTGATTATTATTTTGCTTCAGATGGCATTACCATGCTTGCCGTGCCGCTTTCAGAAGCAGACATTCCCGATGCAGAACAACCCAAGGCCGACTTTTTGCATGTGATGCCGACAAGTAAAACGGAAGAATTACGGATTGCGATTGCGGCCACACGGATTGCGATTGAAAAGGTGCTCCCCTTAAAAGACCATATGACGCAGATAGAAGAAACATGCATCGAATGCGGGGGTGAAGGCGAAGTAAAATGTGATATGGAATACATGCACCCATGCATTAAATGTGGGGGTGAAGGATCCATTGAGAAGGAGGTACCAACAGGTTCGAAGGTGACAGATCTGGAACAGGCGATTGAACTGGGGGGCGTTATGTATAGAGTAATTCCCCTTTTCAAAATACTGGATGCGGTACGCAAAATGGGAGAAAGGGAGGTGATTCGCATTCATTCTGGGCCAACATCCCCAAGCCTGTTTCACGCGGGTAAGTGTAAATTTTTACTGATGCCCTGTGTACCGGATAAAATTGTAACACCTCTGAAAGTTGATTTGCCATGATTGATATATCCCAGCCCATCCGTGCATTAAGCTGGAAACAGCCATTTGCCAGCCTGATGATCTATGGCAAGATAGAAACACGCACATGGCCCACCACCTACCGTGGTTTGGTATTGATCTGTGCATCTAAGCAGCCCTACAGCGTGGCCCAGGTGCAAAACATCTGTGGAGATCACCAATTCGACCGTGTGATGGACGCCATGGTCGCCCTTTCATGGCATCGCACATTAGGCCATGCCATTGCAGTAGGAAGGCTGGTAGATTGTCGCCCCATGCGTCCAAAAGATGAGGATAAGTGCTATGTTCAATGCTACCCTGATTTGTGGTGCCACGTGTACGAGGAAGTGATGCCCATTGTACCTTTCCCTTGGCTTGGGTCCCGGGGCTGGAAAATATTAACCAATGCCGATAAAACTAAAATTGAACTGTATGACCACACCTGAATTTATTATGGCCACCCTCTTATTCTTGATATTGCTAATGCTCGCGGCCCGCTCCATGAATGAGAAAGTAGAGCGCAATAAGGACCGCGACTATTGGGAAGATGAGACGATCAACATCTGTGATTGGATCCAATCACAGCGCCACATGTACCAGGGTTGGCAGGCCAAGCTATGCCATGGCGCCAAGATAAAGACCTTCAAGGGCACACTGGCACAGGTGGTGCAAGAAGCCGAAGCGTGGCTGGAGCAGGATAGGCGTGGTTCAATTTCTATTCCTGGCGATCCATCGCAGCAGGCTTGGGAAAATGGTGGACGGCAAGTATTGTATTTCAGTTCCGATCCCGCTGAGCCCCACATGTCTGCCCGGGGCGAAAAGCTGGATGACCAGTATGTTTGGGTGTTTATTTATTCCGAAACCAACCCAAATGATCTTGTATGATACCGCACTTTATTCAAGTTGAAAAAACCGATGGAACTGCCATTTGGATTAACTCTATGCATATCGAAAGCCTTCATGTAAAAATGAAGGATGCATATGCCAATGTAGAATCAGAACCATACTGTGCAATTCTGATGCGAAGTGGGCTTCAGCACAATGTAGAAGGCACTTCAGAATCAATATTGAAAGCTATGCGGGATCTTCGGTTTGAAAAGGATGAGCCCGGGCGGCAAACGCTGAAAGGCGCCCCAAAAGATGACAATGCGCTACAAGAAAGAATTTCGAGGCTTACGACCAAGCGATATCCAGATGCGCGGGAGGCACTTTCCGAGTTGTGCGAAATTTTAGACCTACTATCCGCTAGTGTTGTTGACATTGACTTAAAGCAGAGCGGTGTGACTGAGCTTTCCTTAACGGTCGGGTATTCCTTCGATCCAAATGAACTGAGTGCACCAAACATTTCAACTGATGGCGGGATCTAAACCCAGGCGCATCACCAATGTACTGCTGTGGATGGACTATGAGTGCCCCACTGGCTTTGCCAATGTAGCGCGAAACCTGGTGAAGCATGTGTTTGCCGATGGACTGCGCCACCGCAACGGAAAGGTGCATTTCAACATTGTGTGTGTGGCGGTCAATTACTTTGGCGTGGACTTCCGCAACGACTTTGGCGTGATGGTACACAGTGCCAAGCTACACAGCGTGCAGCAAGATGACTTTGGCCGCGACTATGTGATGAGGCTGCTGAAGGATGAAAACTTCGACCTGTTTTTTGTGCTGAATGACCTGCAGGTGATCAAAGATACTAATGGGCTGCTGAAGTACGTGAAAAAACTACGCACTGATGCCCGTAAAGATAGCTTCTACAGCATGTTTTACTTCCCCGTTGACTGTGAACCGCTGAAGGAATGGACGGTGGACCTGGATGCCTACGACCAACTTATAACCTACACCAACTGGGGGGCGCTGGAGATGCGCAAGATGGGATTTAAAAAGGTGAAGGTGATACCGCATGGGCATGACTTTAATGATTTTTACGCCATAGATGCTTGGGCGGCCGGGAAAGAAGCGGAAGAGGCCGCCTACTTCCGGGTTAGCTACTTTCACAACAACAAGCAGCCGGTAGAATTTGTGATCACCAGCATAGCCCGCAACACCTACCGGAAAGATGTGCCCGCCACACTGTTTGCCTTCCGGGAATTTGTGCACAAGCACCACCTCAAGCCCAAAGACGTGATGCTGTATTTGCACATGAATCCACATGACCCGCGTGGCTTTAACCTAAAGCTACTAGCCGAAGAACTGGGAATTGAAAAGTACGTGAAGTTTCCGCCAGACTTTAGCGAAACCAAAGGCATTGATCTGAAGACGCTGAACCTGATCTACAATACCAGTGACTTGTTTCTGAGTACCACGCTGGGCGAAGGCTGGGGTCTGCCAATTACTGAAAGTATGGCCACCCGCCTGCCCATGGTGGCACCGGTCCATACCAGCATTGCAGAAATTACCGAACAAGGCAAGCTGATGCTGAAAGCAATATACCAGGAAGACATGGTGCCACATGTGCATGCCCTGGACCACAACCGCTTCCGGTGGACCACCGACCCCTACATTGTGGCCGAACACGTCAGCAGCGCCTACACACTGATAATGGCCGAACGCCAGGAAAGCCGCAGAAGCAACATAGTGGAACAAACGCTGGATGATGCCGAAAAGAAAGTATATTTATACGATTGGGAGCGCGTGGCCATCATGTGGAAGCAACTAATTCAGGAAAGCAAGATCCGGATAAGGGAAGTGCAATGAATACCCCAAAACCCTTTCGTGCCGTACGCGATAGCCGCAAGTTGTTTCTTGCGTATTTTGCCACATTCCTAGGGCTTGGGATGGCATATTTTTTAAGCGCCACCTTTGGCGAGTGGATGGCATACGAGCTAGGTGTTGTGGTTATTTACACTGGCGGCAATGTGGCACAAAGGTTTAGCCCCACTTACGTGCCTTACGATCACAGTCAGGATTACTACCAAGATACCGGCAGGCGGGAGACGGATCACTATGAAGAGGGGGTAGGCGAAAACCAATTGAAATGAATCTGTACGTGACATATGAAGGCAAAGATGTGCCGTTGGATTATAAAGCAGCCACCCGGTGTGAACTGGCTTGTAAAACCGGCCACGCATTTCGCATAGCCGACCACCACTATACGGTGAATGATGTGTATGCCAAGCCAAACAGCGGGCATGTGACAGTGGCCATCATTGTATTTGGTATTTTGGGCTTACTAGGTGGTCCATTTGGCGTACTTATCGGATGCACCATTGGCTTTGCAATAGGTGAGTTTCATGCAAATGAAGAACGAGCAAAGGCGCGGATCTTCAATGAATCCACCGTTGAAGGGGGAAATTCCCCCTGTGATAAGGCTCAAAAACAACCCATTACGTAGCAAAAAAGGGAAATTTCACCCATGAGAACCGAGCTTGTTGGCCACATGATAGAAACGGACTACATTACTCATGTATCGCCCATAGCCGATACTGGCAATGCGTATGAATTTAGTGTCGGGATAGCGTTTTCTCAACCCATAAAAGTATCTTGTCTTTTTGCTAACCTTCATCCTCTACGATGGACTGATGATTTCCTGGAAGGAAGAAAAATTTCCAAAAGGGTGGTTGAAAGGGCGAGGGAACGACTTATTATGACTTGGACCGGCCAGCAGTTTTATACTCCAATTGACATTGAAAAGCCAGAAACCATTGAATCATGAGCATCCAACTGAAAGGCCGTACGCTGTTTTACACCACCATTGCCATATTGGTGTTGCTGTTGCTTTCCGGATTCGGGGTGGTAAGTTTCTTCAGCCAGCAAGCCCGCATCCGGGCACAGGAGCGCCAGCTATTGGCAATGACCGAACAGGGCCAGCAATTTACCCAAACCATTGATGAGCTGGGCAAAGAAGTGTCGGAACAGAAGCAACTGATTATCAGCAATGAAAAACTGCTGAAAGACCAGGATAAAACCCTGCAGGATCTAAAGAACATCCAAAGCCAAACGATCATCAAAACCCGTACGGAATTCAAAGACACGCTGTACATTCCCTTTGCTACGCATGATACTATTTTAGCAGCCGACACCATTGATGGATATATACCAGTGCCACAAGCCTATGCCAAGGCCGATACACCCTGGTATAGCCTGGGCGGCACAGTTACTAAAACCGGGCTTATTATTGATCATCTTACGTTTGATAACAAGCAAACAATCACCATTGCGGATAAGAAGCTCGGCTTTTTCAAATCCCCCGAGCCCATTGTGCGTGTCACCAATGATAACCCCTACACCACCGTTACAGGGCTGAATAATACGATTGTATTGGAACCAACGCCCTTCTACAAAAAGCCCTGGTTTTGGTTTGTGGTAGGCATTGGCAGCAAAGTGGCACTGGATGAGTTTGTATTTAAACCAAAGTGATGAAGCCCGTATTATTGGCTGAATGTATGAATGAAGAAGCAATTTGGGCCGCCCAGCTGCTTCCTGATCATTACCTGGTGGTAGCCACGGAAAAGGGGGTGGAATGTCTTTCTCCCATCGGAATTGATGACTCGGATGAAGAACATTGGCACTACATAATGATGGCCATAAGGAAAAAATTTCCAGATCGGTTTCTGGAAGTGTTCCACACCACCTGCACCGATCACAGAAGATTTACTATTTATCTAAAGCCCGTTCCAGCGGGGCACTAAAATATTAGCGATGATCAAAATACACTACCTTAAAGAAATTGCCCAGCCAGAAGCACTGCTAAAGCTGGGATCCACCGGCCAGGATGTGATGCGGGTGCAGGAATGGCTTTGGCTTTTTCACAGGGTTCACGGCACCATTCCGGAATGCCAAATCGATGGGGTATTTGGTCCGCAAACCGAAGCTATTGTCAGGCATTTCCAAATGGTGCGAAATATTACGCCCGATGGCCAAGTGGGAAAGAATACCTGGGGCGAATTGGTAATGCCCATGGAAATGGCATTTTTATCGCCAAGTACAAGTACTGGCGATGTAAGGGAAGCAGTAGTGATGTGTGCCCGGCAACACCTGCACTTCCACCCTTACGAGATACCCCAAAACCGTGGGCCATGGGTGCGTGCCTACTGCAATGGCGTGGATGGGCCACAGTGGGCGTGGTGCATGGGGTTTGCACTTACGGTGATTGACCAGGCTGTTTCGACTTTTGGCAAGCAACTGACCGATTTCTTTCCCAACACACTTTCCTGTGATGTGGTTGGGCATTATGCGCTCCAGCATAAACGCCTGATCCGCCACGAAGACAACATACTGCCCAAAATCCAACCGGGCGACTTGCTGATGGTGCGAAAAAGCACCTACGATTGGGTACACGTCATGATTGGCATTCAACTTCAAATGCCGCTGGAACTTACGATTGAGGGCAATACCAACGATGATGGGCACAGGGACGGCTATGAAGTGTGCCAGCGCCTTCGCAACATTGATACACAATCGCTGGATCTGGTAAAACTGATGTGATGGCAACTAGGCAAAAGAATGTGATGATGGTGTATGTGGCCAAAGATGATGACCCAATGGAAGTGCGCGACAAGATATGGCGGTGCCTGAAGGGAAATGCTATTGGGAAGGCTTTTGCCAGCGTATTTTACAACCAAACCACCCAGCCATCGATGGATCAATTGCGTAAATTAGCCCGCCAGTACGGTGTATCGTTAATCTGATAAAAAAATAAATAATGCCGAATGACCAAAAGATTGAATTGAAGCCCATCCACCAGCACGAAGTTCAAAAGGGGCGTAATGGCGAATTTGTGCTGTACCGAGATAAGCAGCCTGTGCGCTGTCCCTTCATCCCCCCAGTGATGATGCCCGGTAAAATCCAGGGGCAAATGGATCTTCAATACACTGGCTGTAGTACCCTTTGTGCCAAGGCCGAAGTGCTGGAAGCCAAAGAGGGTGATGAAAGGTGGTACGAATACCACCAGGGATGCGCCATGTCACGTGTGTATGAAATTTACAACCTGAGTGATAAGCCACCCAAGCAGGACGGGGGAGAAAGTTTTGACAAGGGGGCCGTTATTAGACAGCTGGGCAAATGAAGAAGGCAGACATTATCATTCCCCACCACAACCGGCATGACCACCTGAAGAATTTGCTGGACTGCATTGACCCCAAACTGTATAATGTAGCGGTGGTGATGGGTGGCACATTTGCCGAAAATTGCAACCGCGGTGCACGGCTGGCACAAACCAACACGCTCATTTTTGTAAATGACGATGTGATTTTGAGCAAAAAGACCCTACGCCTGTTGGCCGAAGCGCCTGAAGAATTTGTGAGTTGCACGGAGTTTATCCCGCAGGAAGGCAAATACTTTTACGGCATTGGATTTAAAGATGGGATGGGCTTTAAGGCGCAAACCAAGGCCGACATGGTGTTTCCGTGTGGTTTTCTGTTCAAAATTACCCGCGATGCCTGGGAACGCCTGGGCGGCTTCGATGAGGAATTCAAAAATGGGGGGGAAGATGGCGACCTGGGCATCCGCGCTATGCAAATGGGCATTACCGTTGGCTGGATAGATGAAGTGGTAACACATTATCACAGCCAAAGCGATGGCCGGATGGCACATGCTTTGCAAAACCGGGAATACAGCCAAAAAAAATGGGCCCAACATGATGTGAAACCGCTTACTACCGTCAGGCGAAGCGCGTTGGTAGGCACCAACCACCTGGACCGGCTGGGCGGTACCGAAACCTGGACCCGGTCTATGGTAGCCGCCTTACGCGACCGGATGGATGTGGATGTGTATGCCACGCAAGCTACTGACATTGTGCTGCCTGGCGTGATCACCGATGTGTCGATGCTGAAAAAGAAGTATGACTTCATTATTATGAACCACAACACGGTGCAGCATCGCCTGCGCGACATCGAAGGGCTAAAGATATTCACATCACATGGCATTTTCCCGCAAATCGAAGAACCGCACCCGGGTGCAGATAGATACGTGGCCATTAGCGAAGAAGTACGCACTAAAATGATCCAAATGGGATTTGAAAATGTGTACATCATTCGCAACGGCATTGATACGGAACGGTACAAACCAACCCGTGCACTCAACCGCGTGCCACAGAAGGTGTTGTGCCTATGCCAGGGCGAAAAGGCACGTGCCATGGTGAAGGAAGCCACCCACCGGATGAAAATGCAATATGTGGAGCATGACAGAGATGAGGTGCACATTGAGCGGGAAATGAATGCAGCCGACATAGTGGTGACATTGGGGCGTGGGGCGCTGGAGGCCATGGCATGCGGCCGGGTAGTATTTGTCTTCGATAGCCGTGGCTACATGGGTGGCGCACCGCGTGGCGATGGCATTGTGAAGGAAAGCAATTGGGAAGTGCTGGCGGCCAGCAACTTTAGTGGCCGCGCTCGCAACCTGGAATACACAGTGGATGACATTGTGAATAACTTCCGCATCTACGAAGCCAACATGGGCCCCACCAATCGCAATATCGTGGTGAAGCACTTTAACATACACCAACAGGTGGAAAAGTATCTGAAATTATGAAAAACGAAAGTTACCAAATTGCCTTGATGGCATTAGAAAGATATGGTGAAGAAGTTCCGCAATGCCAAGAACCCGGTTGTTCTGAAGCGTCCATGGAATGTATGATTGTGGGTGCAACTACTGATGATGACCTACGCGAATTTTATTGCCCTACGCATGCTGAAAGACATGGGTTTTGTTGGGGATGCGGTTGTTTTATTGCCGGCACTAATATCACTTCAGACTTGTGTGAGAACTGCGAAGCCGAAATGCAACATAACCAGGCATTGGATGACGAAGACTGGGACGGGATCGGACCACCACCAGATGACTACTAAGCGACAACCAATGGAATACACAAGAGATGACTTTAAAGCAGACCTTACTTCGAAACAAGTGCAACACACGCAGGATCCGGAACGCTTTGCGGCTTTCTACCGGGAACTGGGAAAGATGAAGGTACAAGACAACCAGGAATACCGCCCTTGGCGCACGGATTGGATCAAGCCAAAAGGCAAGATACTGGAACTGGGGTGCCACGTAGGCTTTAACCTGATCCACTATGCCAAGCAAGGGTTCACCTGTGTGGGAGTAGATCTCAGCCCAACATTGCTGGATCAAGCCCGAGAACGTATTGCGCAGCAGCCACCGGAAGAGCAAAAGCGCATTACCCTGCACGAAGCATGGATTGAGCAATTTGATACACCGGATCGGTTTGATACCATTCTGATCACCCAAACGCTGGAGCATGTCATACACCCGGTGCCGATTTTGATCAAGGCCCAGCGCCTATTGGCACCCGGTGGTAAAATATATGTGACCGCACCGGGCAGTAAGACGGGAAACAACAGCCACGTGCGCGGTATCACAAATGGTGATATGGCAGATTACGCACAGCTCAGCGGCCTGAAAATTACCCATTGGGAACCCATACCCAAAATTACCGCCTGCATCCTGGAGCGTGGGGATACCCCCACGCGGAATAAATACCAACGCATTGTACGCAATGGGCTGGTAATACAGGATGGCGACATTGATACGCAAGCCAAGTTTGCCCAGTTTAAGCTGGATGTGAAGGATAAAAAGGTAATTGACCTGGGGTGCAACCTGGGTGAAATGTGCCGCCTTGCAAAGGACCAAGGTGCGGAAGTCATCGGTATTGATAAGAATGCCCAATTTATAGACCAGGCCAGGGTGCTGAACCCCGATATCCCTTTCCTGGTAGGCGATGACCGCACTATATTCGGGCACAATGACATTGTATTGGCATCGGCCATGTTCCACTATGTGCGGGACCACGAGCGGTTTTTCAAAAACATAGCCAGGTGCACCAAATTATTGGCTATGGATGTGTGGGTAAGCGGCCGGGCAGACGATACATTCATCCGTAGCCACCGTGGATCCTACATCCCCAGCCGCCTGGCATTTGAAACCATTGCCGAACGGTATTTTGCGAAGGTCAGGATGCTGGGGAAGGCCATTTCGCCAGATAAAAGCGACCGGCTGCTCTATTGGCTCAGCAAGCCCAAGGCACCCAAGCCCAAGGCAATACTGATTTATGGCACTAGCGGTGTGGGCAAAACCACCATGGCCAATGCATTTTTGGATCATGACCGCATTTCGTTAGATACCATTTTCATGGCATTTTACAAGCAACATCATGCTGCCGTAAATATGCCTTACAGCGTAAGTAAGTTTGTAGATAACATACCGTCAGTGATCAAGCGGGAATATCATTTATTTCACAAGCGGTATGTGGCCCGCCTCCTACGTCCGCTGGTAGGGCATAACGTAGTGATTGAAGGCTACGACATGATCCAAAAAGACTACCGCGCAATAATTCATTCACTACTTGCAGACTGGGAGGTGGAAGAAATGCACCTGACCCGTGTGTGGGATAAAAAGTAAGCCATGTGGAAATTTATCAAAGGCAACTACATACTACTTCGGAATTATAAAGTAATTGGTTAACGGCTTTTCTTTGTATCTTGTATCAAAACGCAAGTTATGAAGAACGCAACAAAAGTAGGATGGTCAACCATGATTGTTATTTTAACAAAAATTGAAAGTATGTGGGCGCTGGGGTTACTCCTATCTGGAAACGCAGAATTTAATTATCCAAATTCCTATTGGATAGGGTCATTTATCACTGCATTGGTTATATTTGGGTGTGCCTGGTTTGTATTGGATAGACTGAGTAAGTATAAATCCAAGCTGATCGCACTGAAAGAGTTTAGGGATTCGGAAATGGTTCGGTTGATAAATCATGTGAATGCACAGCTAAAGGGACATGAAGATCGGTTATCTGAGTTAGATAATATTGAGCAAACCGAACCCACCGCAGAGGAATTGAGAACTTGGGAGGAAAGCGAAAAGGCCAAGAAGAAGGATATTGAACAATACAACCGCGCGTTTAGTGATTGGGAACTTGGATATTATGGGAAAGGCGAGCATCAAACAATTTATAAGAAGCGGGGCTATGGAACCTAAAGCGACATACCATTCCCTTGTACGCTGGTTGGCCGCCAAACGTATTATTCAAATAGTAAACACCAAAGGTTTACTATCCTTGCGTGAATACGTACACCCAAAAACCAACGAACAATCCGCCAGTGGCGAACATCATAAATTCCCGTGGGGAATCAATGATACCAAAGATGCCATTCTTCTGACACTCTTTGAGTTCCTGGAGGCTTTTGATGTAGTGGTCAAAGCTTTCCATTCTTTTCAATTTGTGGGAGCGGGTCTTTATCGGAACACCGCTCCCATTTTTTACAAACGCCAAGCGGCACACTTTCACCTTGGTAGGGTGCGCACCCTTGGTTTTTCAAATAAAACAAACCCACCAGCTTGTGCTACAGAGGCTGGTGGGTCGGTAAACTACCGACATCGGGTTAAGGTTGTGTTAAAGCCACAAGCGCGACTGCTATCAGAACCACAACCATTGCGGTTGCGATCTGGTCAGCGTGCTTGCCCGTTGCCGTTACCCCTACACAATGTCGTGTAGGGGTACAATATGACATAGAAGTCATGTCGCTAAAATAAGGAAAACGAAATAAAAATTGTCGAATAAATTAAAAAGTCTTAGAACGCAAAGGGTGCCAAATAAATAGATAGTTAATTAACAAAACACGCAAAATACTACCCGACCCACAATGAATATCGTTGAGATCAGCAACCGTTTCCCGACAGAGTTGGCCGCCATTGAGTATTTTGAATCTATCCGGTGGGCCGATAAGGTGGAGTGCGCCTACTGTGAAAGTACGCGGTTGGGGATGCGGAATAAGGACCACCGCTTTCATTGCAAATCCTGCCAGCGTAGTTTTTCAGTTACCACCAATACCTACCTGCATGATACCCGGATGGAACTGAGGGTCTGGCTTTATGCCTTTGCGTTGATTACAGACGCTAAGAAGGGGCTTTCGGCCTTACAGCTACACCGTAACCTGAATATCAGCTATCCCACCGCCCATAGCATGTACATGCGTATAAGGGATCTTATGCTGGAACCGGTGGAAAAGCTGGACGATATAGTGGAAATGGATGAGACTTTTGTTGGGGGTAGGCCCCGCGCCCGGGGCGTTCCGGTGGACTATACCGATGAGAAGCTAAAGGTGCTGGATACAAAGATTGCCAAGTTAGAGCAGAAGCATGGCGTTGACTTCAAGACTGAAAATGTCTACAAGAAAAAGCCCTCTCCACCGCGCAAGCGTGGAAGGGGAACCACTAAAATACCAGTAGTGGGGATAGTGGAACGGGACGGTAATGTAGTGGCCCAGGTGATGCGGACATTGACGTATAAGAACCTGAAGCAGATGGTACAGAAAGCTGTGGAAGAAGAAAACAGCGTATTGATAACGGACGAATTCAAGTCGTACCATCAAATGTCCAAGATAATAGACCGCCTGAGCATCGAGCACAAAAAGAAGGTATACAGCTACAAGGGGGTAAACACCAACACCATTGAATCCTTTTGGGCAATAATCAAGCGGGGCCTGGTAGGACAGTTCCACCACGTCAGCCCAAAGTATTTGCCCAACTACATTGCCGAATTTGTGTTTAAGTTCAACAATCGGAAGGACGATGATATGTTTGAGACGCTGGTAGTTAATTCAATGAAAAACAGGGACGAACCAATTACTTTATAATTCCGTACTACTTTAACCCAAAAAAGCCACAAAACAATGAGCCAATTTTATTTCAAAAGTGTTTAAGAAGTAATGGTGAAATTATTCAGAAATATCTATAGAATCCTGGAGCGCCCCATTTTCAAAAACGGTATCGTTACTTATTGGATGTGGGTTCAGGTTATTTGTGGGATACTTATCATGCTCGTATTTGGTCGCCTTGTCGCTTGGCTTATATACTGAAACTATCAACGTCACTAATGCAATTCGGGAACGATATATTTCTGTCACCCAATTTCACCCCATACCCATTCCCTTCGGTTGCAAATCTAAGCGAACCCGACAGGCAATACCTATGTCAATTCAGGGGATCAGCTTCTCAAGATGCAAATACAAAGAGTAGTTACAAGGACACCAAGGCCGAAGGCGGCCATTTGATCCGAACTACTGAATTGTGCGTCCGTGCGAACGCACAGATCACCTTTACAAATAGAGAACCTAATACCATTGGAATATGGTGTTATGTTCATTTTCAGCCGTGGGGTGGAAGTTTTGGTTATCATGCCGCCCCACGGTTTTATGAAGTTGACAAATCTGTCAATTTCCTCGCTTCATTCTTTTCAACACATTTTTAAACCCAGTCCCTATGAAGACTACTAAACAAGGGGCTGAAAGCCCCATTACCGATAGCTTTAAGCATGATCGACAACTAAAGGGTTGTATTTTGACTATTCTGTTTTTTGAAGGTCACAAACATGATCAGGGAATGATGGACTTAGACACACTTTATAAATACGAAGCTCTGAACGGATCGTGTTCAAAGGACAGTTTATATGACTTACTTATTCAGTTAGAGCGGGAATATGTACTTCTAACTACCTATAGGCCACAACCCAGCAATAGTAAAAGCAATGTGAAGTGGGCTATCTATAATCAGCTTTGGAGACACGCTAATAGTCCAAAGATTAAGCTACGTCTACCATAATCGTTACCTTTTCATCTGAACTTGATTTCAATTACAAGTTAGATTGTCGCTCCGCATCCTATTTACGGTCTTGACAAAAGTCGCAATTTTCACCGATTCCCTACTATGTTTGAAGTAAGCGGGACGTATCTGGAAGTGTCTTATGGCTGGTAGGTGTTGAAAAGGAAGGATCAGGGTCGCCAGTGAATTTGTTACTTAGATGGGTGACAGATGTAAGTCAATCCCAAACCGATCAACCCATCCAGCCCGAACTGAAGATTAAACAGCGCCACGGTCAATTGGACTCCACCTACATATACAGAAAACCATGAATGAAGTGATTGTTCTCCTGCTAAAAGGCAGCTGGTTCGAAGGCTTGTTCTTTTGTCCCGGCTGTGGCAATGCACATGGCTTCCGGCAAAAGGATTGGCCGGTGCCGGATGGCTTTGACCAGATGAGCAATGAAGACAAAAAGCTATTTCAGGAAAAGTGGATCTGGAATGGCAACAAATTGAAACCTACTCTACGGCCATCAGTGCGCATAGAGCGCACTGTGACGGATGATGCAGGCATTGCCATTATGGATGCCAATAATAAGCCAAGAAAGGAAACCATCTGCCACCTGATCATGACGGACGGCAAGATCCAATACCTTGGCGATTGCAAGCACAAACTGAAGGGCCAGACCATTGACATGGTGGCATTATGAGGTTTGATTACTTTTGTTTAGCTTTGATATGAAACCACGTACAATGCAATGGCCTGATCAATCCCGCAATCTAAATCCCCACCGTGAAGCCAGGTTGGCTATGCTGGTTTGGGCTGAAGAATATACCGCCCACCTTGGTGGATCCATGGACTTTTGGGATAGTCTGGATGACAATCGTAAAAACCTATGCAGGCTATGGTGCACCACGCTACAGGAAACCAGGCGGGAGAATCCGTCTAAGGAATTGGGGGTTGCATTTAACCGTGTGTTTCTGGCGGTAGACGAAAGCACCAAGCGTATTCACGGTTGTTTTGAATATTTTGACGATTGCAAGAATTATGTCAACGGCAGTAGTGCTGTGGCACTTGTAGAAGTGGTGGTGATCCCGAAAAAGAGAGAAGATGGATAACGAGGGCAATCAGTATTTGGATAACCTGTATGAAATGGCCAATGGCTTGGGAAAGGACGAGCCTGCATTGCTGATTTCATCCATTGGCTTTGACCTGGCAACGGGGCAGCGAACGGCAATGGACGTCATCCGTAATTGGCCTGATTCGAATGAAATATCCACTCCAAAGCCGAAGAAAAAAAGACGTAGGGCGCCCAGGGTGAAGAAAGTTCAGCTTAGAACTTTAATGTGGAGTTTTGTAGTATTTCTCCTTTTGTACTTGACCGGGGCATTTATTGCCTGGGAAATAAATATATTTCATTGGGGATCCATTACCCCCGTAGACGTTCGACTAATACTTATGCTTTTCGGTCTTATTGGATTTATGGTAGGCCATTCAATAGCTACAACAGACAGATGAAAATAGCCGCCATTACCCGTGTACGTAACGAAAGCCACATCATAAATGATGTGCTGGATCATGTGAGTGATCTGCCCGGTGTGCATGGCATATATGTGTATGATGACTGTAGCACTGACTCCACGGCCAATATTGCCCAGCACCACCCGGCTGTGGTACAAGTGATACGAGGCACCACCTGGGCCAGCGATCCTGACGGGCGCAACCTGGCCGAAGGCAACCTTCGCACGGCCGCCCTGCGTGCCGCCCAAAAAGACAACCCCGAGTGGATATATTGCTTCGATGCGGATGAGTTTGCTGACTTTGAAGGCATCGATTTTTCGGCAGACGCCTACCGCCTTCGCCTGTTCGATTTTTATATTACGCCTGAAGATGTGCACAAGGCGTATGAAGAACGTCAGTGGATGGGGCCGGAATACCGCGATATCCTGATGCTGTTTCGCAACCAAAACAACATCAACTTTTACCAGCGGGAGCCCACCATCCCCGGCCACTACCGCGTGGCCCAGGGCGGTTGGGTTAAGCACTATGGCAAGGCCATCAGTGTGGAAGACTTTGAAAAGACATGTGATTACTACATCAATTACCGGGGTGGTAGTAAGCTGCCCCAGTTTACCGAGAAGTGGCGCAAGCGCAAGGGGAAAGCCATTCACACCCAAAGCGACTTTGGCCGGCCACTGATCACCTGGGGAGAGCGAATTGAAAAGGGATTGCCGCTGAGCCACGCACAAGCATGGGATTAATAATGGGAAAATACGCAATGATACAAGGATCCCTCTTTCCAACAACCGTGGCGGCATCGCAAGTGCCACCCTCCGGCAATGACCTACGCGACCGCGGGATGCAGCAAGCCGTGGAGCATGCGGACAAAACCAGCACGGGATGGTCTGATGTAGCATATGCCTTTTTGGTGGAATACCTGGCAACGCACCGTGAATTTATGACTGAAGACGCACGGCTGGCAAGCCATGGCATTGTACCGGAACCGCCCAGCAAAAGAGCCTGGGGCTCCGTAATTATAAGGGCGGCAAAATCGGGCCTGATCAAACGCATTGGCTTCCGCAATGTGAAGAATGCCAAAGCCCACTCCACACCGGCTGCCGTGTGGCAAAGATGTGAATGAATTGCCTGAAATTTCGTATATTGAAAACCAAAACAAGCACCATGAGCGACAACACAAACACACAAGACCGCACCTATCCTGATAATCACAGTGAGGGGGGAAATGGATTAAAAGAATTACCCGAATTACATCGGGTGACAGATGCTGTCAAAGTCGATTTAAATAAATACATAAAAAGATTCAAAAAAGAGCTTGCCGAAAAGTATTCATTGAAGGGCCAACAAAGGTTTAAAATATACTTGACACTCCTTGATGAAGATCAACAAGTATTGATAACGGCTATTACAACAAAAAACGATGGATCCCTAACTAAGGAGGATTACTATAAACTCATGGCTGAAACTCATGCTGGATAAGACTTACATCCACTTTCAGACACCTCCAAAATATAGGGAATTTTTGGGTCATTCCTAAGTTTCAATTTGTTATATGCTTGATCAAACATTTTTTGGGCGGGAAATTTCTGAAAGATATCGCTATTTTCGGATAAATACTTAGCAGTAATTTCTTTGCCTTGATAACGATATTTAACCGTGATATTAAGTGCTGGGTCTTGGTTGAACTTCTGGTATATGTTCCCCATTGTAATAAGGTTAGTTGAACGCACAATATACTCAATTCTGTGATTATCAAGATAGGTGCGACACCTTGCAAGTGCAGCAGAAAATGCCTACATTGCACTGTGATTAGCGGGGGTGTTAAACATAGCCTATGAACCTTTCGGATATACAGACTCACTTCCACACCAATGCCCAGTGCCGGGAATACCTGGAATCAGTCAGGTGGAACGATGGTATCTATTGCGCCCACTGTGGATCCACATCCAGCATCACCAAGCGAAAGGATTCCCACATTTACCATTGCAATGCGTGCAACCGGGATTTGACGGTTTTCATCAACACCATCTTTGAGCACAGCCGCCTGCCCCTTACCAAGTGGTTTACGGTCATAGCCTTAATGCTGGATGCCAAGCGCGGCATGGCTACCATGCAAATAAGCCGCCACGTGGGCTGCTCTTATGCTACAGCGTGGTACATTACCATGCGCATCCGCTGTGCCATGGTGGAAGACATTGTGCTGGATGGCCTGATTGAGGGAGACGATCCTTACATTGGTGGTGCACCACGCAGGCACTACAAAAAGGCTGAAAATGTAACGTCCCTTTCGCATGTGGTGCAGGATGGCGAAAAGTTGAACATTTCCAATTCCAAACGTGGCCGCGGCACATCCAAGGCCAAGGTGGCGGGCCTGGTGGAAAGAAAAGGGAAGGTGGTGCTGAAAATGATGGAAACATTCAATACCCGGTCCATGCTGTCACTGCTGAAGCATCACCTGCAAAGCAAGCGGGCCGTGGTGGTGACGGACGATGCTAAGTTTTACCATAAGTTTGATGAACTGGTGCAGCACTTGATCATCAAGCACAAAGAAGCCTTTGCCCAAGGTAATGTACACATCAATACCATCGAGGGCTTTTGGTCCATCATCAAGACCGGCATCAAGGGTCAATACCGATCCCTGTCCAAAAAATACCTGCCGTTCTATTTGGCCGAATTTGCCTACAAGTACAACAGGCGCCATCAGCCGAAGCTACAGTTTGAAGAATACATTCAGCGGGCACTTGATTGCGATAAATGCTTCACGTATGCCAAGCCAAATAAGCCCGTGAAGCAACTGGTGTACGGCACGTAAAACTACCCCTTCCAAAGTACCCTTCTGGACCAATAATTCGGGCTGAACTTATCATTCAAAGTCAGCCTTCCCTTGCCATTGTGGATCCCCGCACTACGGGTCAGGTAATCCTTTCTTCGCTGTTTGTTGCCATGCTGCGTATAATCCCGGTACTTCACATCCCCAAAATGCACCACCTTCTGCCGCCTTCCCTTGCACGCCAGCACCACCAGCTTTTTACCGGGTAGCCAGCTTTGCATGGGCCGGTCGCATATCAGGTCAGCGCGGTTACGTGCCTTGGGATAGTCTTGGTACGTCTTCATGCGCGTAAAATTGCGTAAATTTCAGCACAATTAGATTGTGCAATGTTGGTCAGATTTCCTGAATGAATAGCATCTAAAGATATGAGTGAAGCAACCAGCCTTACCGAACGCCCCCCGTGGTGCCCCCATCCGGATTGCCAGATAAAGCAACACTTCCAGCACTTGATGTGTGTGGGCAAGCTGCCCAAACCAGAACCACACGGTGGCGATGAAAATACGCACAGGCTATGCTTGGATACAAGGGAAACGCACCATGAAGTGTTTGACCTCCAGCTAAACCATACAGATGCATACTTGCTACGCATCCTATTGAACCTGGTTGAGAAATAAAAAAACCATATCGCGCAAAGTGCGGAAGCGCTACCGCAAGCGAGAACCGTGGCTGTGGCGTCTTCCTGAAAAAGAAAGGGTAATTGCCTACCAAACAATCTATGCCCTGGAATCGGTTGGTATCACCCATCTGAACAATCTGCACCGAACGATGATCCGCAAAAAAGCGAAGGAACAGGTGGCTTTGAAAAGTGGGCACCACTAAGTATCTTGTATCTGCATCTACACGCAAGGATGCGGGAAGCGTCAGGCGATGAACGGGGGAGTCGCCTTAGTATTACTTTCGGGTGCTTCCCGGCCTTGCGGGCTCGGTTTCTATCCATGGAAGCCGGGCTTTTTTATTCCCGCTTTTGTCGTACATTTGTTACAATGCCCATTGAAATTTACACCTCACACAAAATACTGTATGCCCCATGGCAGAGGACTTGATCAAGCACAAAGATGGGACGGCCGGTGGCTACCTGGTTGGCCGCAAACACACGGATGGCGGCATTAAGGCCATCAACAAGGATAATGACCAGCCCATTGAAATGGAAAGCGAGGAAGTGGTGATTACGGCCGATGCCGTGAAAGATGCCACGAAACACTCCTACAAAGGACAGTTGATGACCAATCGGGAAATCCTGAGCGACATCAATGTGAGTGGGGGTGGCGTATCGTTTGATGCGGGTGGCGAGGTGGCCACTTGGAAGCTCACGGGCGCCACCTACCAGTTTGGCGGTGAAATGCGTAGCGACCGGGACATTTATAAGGTTATGACAAATCGCCCAACGGATGAATGGGTCAAATACTTTTTGCCATTGCGATCTGTAATTGTTTTAGGTAGTGATAAAGATGGAAACCGGGTGGAAAAAGAGTTTGATTCGTGGGTGGGCGCTAACGATTTTGTCCGCACAATGTGTGAAGCCACTCCATCAAAAGAAACCCCGCAAACCTGGACATTTTCCATGCGTTGGGATCGAGAAGGAGGAACCATCAATGGTTATACGGTGGATCTTCGTTCGCCAATGGATCTGCATAGCCGAAACATTGCATTGGATCCAACACACTTTGACAACTTCATTGCCGCATTTCATGCAATTCATACGTTGGTTGGCATTGCCACCGAAGCGGATCCAAGTGGTTTCCACCAATTGATCCAGCTTCAACTTGACTTATCTGAAAAGGATGCATCACGGGCACTCCAGTTGTTAAGCACCATATCTAACGAATCCGACAACTACATTTGGCGTGGGCACCCCAGGCTCACGGTAAAAGATATAGTAGCAAATTACTTGTTGACCGTACTTCATAAGGGCAATCAGCAGTGTAGCCTGGGATATAAGTTTTTTGGGACCAATCACCCCGAAAGAATTGAAAAAGCTATCGATGCACAAGAAGATTTTTTAGCCGCTGGCGGCACTATCGGGTACGATGAGCAATATGCCCACACCATATTGGATCAGCTTGGCGGAAACCACTTCATCGCCATGACAGGTGCCAAGCAGTTTGTGATGGATCCGAAAAAGAAGATGATTGCCTTTCGCATTGGCCGCAATAATACACGTGCCAATTACGTGCGCATATATTTGAATGCCATGGACACGTATGATGTGGAGTTCTTGTACGTCAGCACCAAGGAATTCAAGGTGCTTCAGCGGTATGATGGCATTTATAATGACCAGCTGCAAGATATCTTCACCATCTACACCGGCCTCTTTACCCATTTGGCCAAAGGGGGCAGGCTACGCACAGATGATCTGAGACGTTTACCGGATGATGTCAAAGACATACTGACATGGGGTGATATCCCCGACACATTCAAATACGTACAGAACATCCGCCCCATCACCCTGGAGCCGGAAATGGACAATAAGGATTTCGTGAACCTGATGAAACCCTTCACCAGTTCGGATGATTTGCGCCTGCTGGATGAATTTGAAATATCCCTCTCACAGGAAGAAATGGATTCGCTGAAATACGCTAAGGGGGGAACAATCAAATCAAAGGTGGAAGCGGCCGAAGACGAATTGAAAGAAATGAAAACGCACGGGGAACTAAGGCAATGGGCCATTGCAAATGGTATGGACAATCGCAGCGCCTTCCCCCGGTTCAAAAAATCCCTGCTTGATATTGGGATTGACTACAATGCCATCCGGTCTGGAATAAAAAAGGAAAAGCGAAAGGCATTAGAACAGGCGGTTAATTATGAAACCACACTGTATGTTGATGCCAAGGCCAGTGCGGATCGGTTTGCCATTACTGATGAAGACGGGAATGTGCTGTGGTATGGCCGTTTTTTCGACAACGACCGCGATTATGATGGCGAACAAAGTAGCGCAGAACTGGCAGCGGCCAAAAAAGCCGTTTGGTTTGCGGGCAAAATAAAAGAGACGCTAAATGAAGATGCTATCCGGCTAAATCTGTATGTAGATGCCCAGTGGCTACTCTATCAAGACCACCCGGGTCAAAAGGGGTTTGTATTAACGCAATTGGCCAACCGCTATAATGTTCAATTGAATCTGGAGTGGATTCCGGGCAAAGACAATCCCGCTGATGAATGGACCACCGCATCAGGATACCAGAAATGGAGCGAGAATGATTTGAGTGCACTCGCACAGCCGGTATCTGGCGATGCCCCACCCAAAAAAGAACCCATTCAATACGCCCGCGATTTATTACAATCCGGGCAGGCGGAAATCCCGATCAATCTAAGGAAGCCGGGCGAAACACCCATTGGGGACAGAAGTGTTTTTACCGACTCAACTTACCGGGGTGCCGCCCCCTACGCGGTGGCCGTGGGTACTGATGGCCTGATAAGCGCAAGTGTGAGCATGGGAGCCATCTCCGGCCTTTCTGATTTAGACAAAGACACCATTAAGGAGTTGGTGACTGAAAAGCTCACTCCACATGGAGTTGTTGTATTTGGAGAAGGTAGTGGTACCCAGTTTTTTGCCAATGACCGGGAGGGACTTTCGGCATTTAAAAATTACGACATTTATAAAGTGCCGGATATTCGCATGAGCGAGCGGTTTGGTAAGAAAATGACCGTGACAAATTACCACGCACTACCACCTGCAAAACAAGTTACAGACACCCCTGAATTAGATCAGGAATTTGATGAGCTGGATAAACTGATAAATTTTTAGCCATGATTAAGGAAAAATTAGAAGCCACCATTGTACGGGCCAAACTATCTGATGCCGCCCAAAAGGGATACGATAAGCTGGTGGAACTGGAAGCCAAAGCCACCGGTAATGAAGATGCAATGAAGACATTGGATGGCCGTGCGGACCAGTTTATTGCCAACGTGAAGGCCAAAATACCCGATGCATTGAAAGGTACGCCCCCTGTAAAAAAAGAAACGGAACTGCCCAAGAATGCCAAGCCAGAAGAATCCAAACCGGAGGCAATTAAGGCCATTATGAAAAAGGCAGGCGTAGGCAAGACACGCGCCAGCCGGATCTGGGACCACTATGGTTCGTCCACTGCATTTTTTGAAAATCCATCGGAAGAAGAGCTGGCCAAGGTCAAAAGTTTTGGACCGCAATTGGCCAAACGTACGTGTGATAGGATAAAAAGAGGATATAATCATCCCCAACCCCTGAGATCAGTAAAAGAATTGTCCAGTGAAGATTTAGAGCAACGATACAAACAATTAACCAACAAGGGGTTGCAGAAAGCACTCGAAGTTGTACAAAAGCAACTAAACCGTGCACTCAAAGAAGTTTCTGAACTCCCCAATTTCGACCCTAAGAAAGACCCACCTGAGCCATACGGTACGGCCATTAGGCGCTTGCGAAGCCGCGAACAAGCCATTATTGCCGAACGGCTGAAGCGGTTTGATAAAGAAGTAACAGGCAAGAAGGCATCTGCCACCCCGGCTGAAAAAAAACAACCCGAAACGGCAGCCACCGATGCCCAAAGTGCAAAGGTGGCACGTGCACACAACATGAAGCTGGCCAGCGAGATCCGCAAGCCGGGCGAAAAATGGCAGCATGCGGTGAAACGGGCCAGCAAGATGGTGAAGGAAGGGCAGCAGCATGAGAAAAAGAAGGCCAAAAGCAGTTTCAGCGCTTTGGTGAACGAGTACAAAAAGAAATTCGGATCCCTACCCAAGGGAACGGACATCAAGCGGGATGTGCAGCGCCAGGCCAAGCCACCCGGCAAGCGCACCAGCGCCAGCGGTGAAGCCTACTACGAAAACCGGCCCAACCGGAGCGATCGGTATAAAAGCCTGGCCAAAGGCGGCAAAACCTTACCGGCCAGGAACTCTCCCGAATGGCATCAGCTACAAATTGCAAAGAAAACAATGCAGTATGATGCTGGTGTAGCTAGTCTAATGGGTGGCATGACACGGGAAGAGGCAAAGAAAATTTTGGACACCTATGGCATTAAATATGCCAAAGGCGGCCGCACGTGGACCCCAAGCCAAAGCTCACAAGTGAGGCGTTTGGATGAAGAATTCTATAAGGAAGTGGAAAGCCTGGGCCTTGACCGCCACAGCAAAGAAGCCAGCGACCTGTGGCACAACAAATACAAATCCAGGATGGATAAAATATTTGGGAAGCCGATGGCGGATGGTGGCCAACTCCGTAGCGTCCGGGTTCACTACGATACGGGCGACACCATCACTACCTCCATGGCGGCTGGCCTGAGTGATAGTGAGATTCGAGATTACTTCAAAGAAGGTAAGTCATTCAACATCGGATCGGGCGAAAAGGACAAAATGGCCAAGGTGACGAAGGTGGAAATATTGAAAAAAGTGGGTGGTGAAGTAGGCGTTGGTGATGTTAAATACGCATGGAAGTGGTCGGATGACATGAGCAAACGGGATGTAACAAAGGTAAAAGTATTACATCAAATTTCCGATGAAAAAGGGTGGGAGCTCTTTTGGGTAAAAGGGATCGGTGGAAAAAGAAAAGGGGAAACGTTCGTTGCATACCAAGAAGAACTTGGAGATACTGAGCAAGATGTGGCGTGGCCAGAAATGGCCGATGGCGGCACCACAGATAGCTATTCACACGATCCACAGGATCCTAAACGGTACGAATTCTATACTGATTGGGAAAAGGAATTGAATCAGTCTGGTAAAAAGTTTAAACTGGTTCCGTTTCCTGAAGGAGTAGAAGCTCGTAGTTTGGATGGCAAGAAAATATTAGGCCGGTGGAATAACAACATGGATTTAGGTTTAGTCTTTATTGTGCCCATTCCAGGATATGCCAAAGGCGGAAAAACCAACTGGTTCAACCCCAAGGAAGGCAACCTGGGCGGGTGGTCTAAAGATCAGACTGCCACTACCCGGAGAAAAGAAGCCCTGCAGGCCACCACCAAAACCATGACCCTGCACAAGCGCTACCTGAAGGCCGCCAGGCGCCTGCAGGCACTTGCTAATGTGACACAAGATAAACCCACCGTGAAAGCGGCCAAAGCTGATGCCGACTACTTTTACCGCATGGCAGATAAAACCAAGCCGAAAACCCAAACAGCCAAATCATGAAGGGACTGAACCGAGCAAAGGCCGACCAAATACTGACTGCGGCCAAGGAAGCACCCGATACCCTCACACGCGGCATCCGCAAACTATTGCGGGCCCTGGGCGAAGAGGATGAAACTCACCTGGATGATGGTGGCCCTGTCTACGAAAAACGTGATGGTGCCAATGTATTGGCATTTGACAATCTACCCTACCAGGCATTGCTGGGCGATATTGACCGTGATAAGATCCCCAATGTGGACGACCCGCACCCAACCCAGCCGGGAGATACTGAATCGATCGAAGAAACGAAGGCCGCCACCACATTCAGCAAACTACTGGAGCTAAAGGGGCTGATGGATGAGAAGCTGACTGACAAGGTATTGCCAAAGGTAAAGCAACTTACGCCACAAGGAGCCCAAGTATATGCCCGCACCAAGTCGCCCTTTTCCATCATCAAGAAGCTGGTGGAAAAGCGAATGCTCGACAGCAACAAACCCTCAGCCGGACTTACTGATTTGGTAGGTACGCAGATCATTGCCAAAGACAAAGCACAGCTGAACCAGATACGCCAGCAAATAGAAGGAAGTACCTTGCGCCAGGAAGGAGCGTTGGGCGATTTGATTGAAATGGAAGACTTTTATGCCAACCCCAACCATGGCTACCGGGCGGTACACTATCTGTTTTGGAGCGATGAGGGGCCAGACCGTATGCCGGTGGAACTCCAGTTGAAGACCGAACGCATGAAATTTTTGAACGAACTGGGGCATGAGGCATACAAATCAGGCAGGCTAAATGCCGAAAGGTTGCAGCAATTAACCGACCTGGCCAACCGGGCGGATGAAGGCAGTAAAGAAGCCATTGAAGAATTCGACCGGCTGAAGGTGGAACCCGAAACACTCAGGCGCAGCATGTACCGCGATGGTACCATGGCCAAAGGTTGGGTGCTACAGAAATTCACCATCACCAATGCCAAAGAAGATCTGGCCGATATCTTTGGCGAGTGAACGCGCATGATTATGAACGGCAAGACAGTAAAACTTTGGGCACAAAAATATGGATCCATTCGGACCCTATATTATCCGTATTACCAACACAGCCATCCGCACCACGGTGTATGATGTACCTATTCTATTCCCCAACCAATACTTGGGAAATACAGGATGGAATAATGGATCGTTGAGCCTGAATGTAACCAATGGCACCGTAACCATTGATAGTTTGGTACCAAATGTCACATACCAGCAGCTACTACGGCAAATAACCCAAACCCCTTTTTGGCTGGAGTGGATTTACATAGCAACAGATGGCGGCATACAAAATACCAACAATGTTTTTATGTGGGGAATAGCCGATGCCAATGGCAATACCAGGGAGATACCGACTATTTCCAGCGTTGACCCCTACCAATCACAACCCAACTACAGTAGTTTTCAGGTGGGGCTTCCTGTGGATGGTTCCATTGGCTTCACCATCTACACGCTCAATTTGGGTAGCTACCTCACTGTGTATTTCTACCCCGCGGAAGTTTTATCCAGAGTAAAACTACTATATTTGAAGTCACGACTGGATACCTATGTCCACCAGCGATATTGCGCACGACCAAAATTTGCGACCAATGACCTTTGAAGAATTGTTACAAAAACACGGCTTGACCGAAGGGGAACTTCTTCAGCCGCTACAAGACCGGATTAAGTTGCTGCAGGGCGAACTGAAATCTGAACTGGCCAGCCTCAAAAAAAATGCGGATGAAAATCCGGATGATGATGATCACCAGCAGGCTTATGAAGATGCTGCTGCTGATTACCAGGAATTGTACGATGAAGTACTTGAGATAATCGAAAAAGAAGGAGAGAAAAAGCAGGCAGCGGAAGAAAAGGCAGCACAGGCCAGAGCCGATGCCGCCAAAGCCAAGGAAAAAAAGACAGATAACCCGGCACCAAAGGCAACTGCCACGGGCGGGGAAGGGGCACCAGCGCCTTCCGGCACAGGTGATGCACCACCACAACCCCCATCCACCACAGGTGATGCACCGGCTAAGAAAGATGCAACCACAGCCGAACCCGTGGTAGCAGCAAGTGAGCAGCAGGAAGAAAAAAGCGATAATGGCATTTGGTACTTGGTGGGCGCCATTGGCGTCACCATACTTACCTTTGGAGCGGTAAATTGGTGGCGAAAAAGGCGATAACAAGCGAGCGACAATCCGCATTGTTAACCTAAATTGCCAGTGATGAAAATTTCAGCAACCGGTATTATAGGTACAGTCGTAGGGCTGGGCCTGCTGTACCTCACTATCCGTGTGGCCAGTTCTGCATGGAAGCGTGGCCAATCATAAGTTATCCACATGGGTTCAATAAAAGGCAAAATTATTGATGCAGTTGATAACGAACCCCTTGCAGGTGCTTATGTGTACTTAGTAGATGCGCAGGAAAGAAACCTGGGCATTGGCATTACCACGGACTCCGAGGGGCGTTTTGAATTGGTGGATCCGCTGTTGAACAATGCGGACCAGCTGCTGGCCCTTCGCTATTTGGGCATGGTGACTAAAGTGATGCCGCGGAGTTCTTTTCGCGGCCAAACAATAGCGCTGGATCCGTCTATCAATATACTCAAAGAAGTGGTGGTACGTCCCGATTCACAGCCAGAGCCCATAGCTTCTAAACCAGGCAAGAAACCAAACCACTTGATCATTACCGGAAGCGCGGTATTGATTATTGTTTTAATCATGGTCTTAAAACCATCATAATGGAAATGCAAGCAGCAGCACCCGTGCAGACGGTGCCACCTACCCCAACCATCCAAACTACCCAGCCATTAAATATGGCGGAAGGGGGCCCAGCCACACCCATTGGGCAGAAAATTGCCGAAGCCGTGCCAAGCCAATTTGAAACATCTAAGAACAGGGTGGGCGTAGTCGGAATATTCCTGTTGGCACTTACTGGCCTTACCATGATTGTGAGTATTCGCCACCATCGGCTGGCATACAAAAGCCTGAAGGAGAAGAAGTCCACAATAGATGTTGAATTGGCCGAAGTGAAGGTAAATTTGAAAAAGACCATGCAGGAATTGGGGCTCAGCTACACGGACTTGGGCAAGAAAGCATAAACAAACGCAACTACGATGGGAAAGAAAAAAATCAGTAAGCACGAAGCCTACAAAATGGCCAAGAAAGTAGGGGTGGATTTTAACAAGGACTTTCATGCCCAAAGCTATGGTGCTGAATTAGCTGCCCTTGCCAAACTTGCCGGCTACCGGAAGCCCAAAAATGCCAATGGATCTACTGGTAGGTATTTCTTTGCACACCTGGATCGGCTTAGCGAAAAGAACAAATGGTAAAGCATCCATGACCACCCAGGCGAAACGAAATGGGGTAGCTAGCGACAATCTGACTTCCCGCCTATTTGCTGAACTGGCATCGTGCGTACAGCAGCTTGGTGCCAAGCAGATGATTGATAACCTGCAGGAAATGCGGTTGCTAAAAAACCGAAACAACCCAATGTCGATCGATTGGGTGATCAGCATTGCCGCGGCAGAATTCGACATATCTATTGATGATCTGATCAATGGCAATTCGTATGGGCAGCGGATCGATTGCATCAAAATAATCAACTATCTGCTTTACAACCCGGAAGATGCCGATGGCTACAGTGCAAGAGAACTGATACGCCTGTTACCATGGGGATATACCAGCCCCAGCGTCATCAGTAAGCATCGCCAGTATATTCTTAACTTGTCACCCAATGTACCCTACCACCAAGACCTAATAGAAAAAATGGACCGGATAAAACACGTAATTGACACAACCAACATAGAAGATGGCCAAGAACGACAAAGCAAAAGCGCCTAAAGAATACAGCGAACCCGAAGACCAGGTGACCGAAGGTACCGACCCGGATACGGAACCGCAAGTGCCGCCAGGCGATGAGGGCTATCATGATTCCTTTGATCCGTTGGCTGAGCCCGTGAAGGAACGCGGATATACCCAAGCCCGGGTAACAGCGGACGAGCGCATGGTAACGGAAGACATTCCAGAGCCCACTTTCGAACCACCCGATTTGGCGGCCATGGATGCCGCTGCGGCCAAATCAGCCCAAGCCCAGGAATTGGACGCTGAAGAAGGCGAACCCGAGCAACCAAAAGCACCCCAGCGACCCTTTAACCCGCAGATGAATGAATTGCCAAAAGCCGATCAAAATCGTGCAACAGAGGTGGCTGTGGATGCGGTTTTGGATGGGTATGGTCAATTGAAGCGACTGGCAAGCAGCCTAGCCAAGATCCCCAAGCGAAAGTACGAGCGGCTTGTGAAGGAAGGCAAAATTAACCCGGACCAGCGCATACCGTATAAGCAAAACCCACGCACTGGCGAATGGGTTTTTTGTACAATTGCCCAGTTTAGGGCGGCCTATGATGATGATGCCAAAGACACTATTTCATTGGACTCGGAATTTCGGGACAAGGTAAAGCCCGTGATGATGCGCGTATTTCAAAAACGCGGCATCGGAATGACGGACGAACAATACTTGCTTTACTTGTTTGGGCAGGACGTTGCAATCTCTGGGTACAGCGTGTTACAGATGAGCAAGCAGGCCAATGCTTTGATGAAGAATTTCCAGGAATACAGCATTTCCAGAAGTAACGCCCCCAGCGAACCAACCCAGGATGCTGACCCCGAAGAACCAAGGCATTTGAGCAAAGATGAATTGGAAGAAGAAATCAAAAACATCAAGGTGGCGGGTGATGAAGACTTCATGGATATCAAGGAAGAAAAGCAGGACACCCCTAAGTCAAGCGATGTGGATAGCACTGTTCAATCGATGCACTCCAGCCAGGAAGCGCCTAAGTTTGGCGAAACCGAACTGGTGGACCACATGAAGGCCGTGGGGGTGGGTGAAAACTAAAATCAACTACTATGTTCGAATACTACCAAAACAAAGATACCGGCCGCTGGCATTGGCGGTTGGTAGCGCACAACCACGAAACCATTTGTAGCAGCCAATCCGTGGGGCACGAATCGGAAGCCGGCATTAAGAAGGGCATTGAAAGCCTGATCAGCCACGTAAAGAATGCTATATCCATTCCAAAGCAATTTGAAATATGGGAGGATAATCACGGCCGGTGGCACTGGAACCTGACGGCAGACAACAATGAAATTGTGTGCCATGGCCAGCCACATGGTTTTGTGAGCCGGGCCTCGGCCAAAAAAGGCATTCAGGCCGTTATCACGCTGGTACAGGAAATACTGAAAAGCGGGCTAACCGTAAACATGAAAGAGGTGGATGAATGAGAGAACCATACCTTGGGGCGGCAGTAGGCAAGAAGAATTCTGGTAAGACATTCATCACCGAACGGATGATCCGTGATTATGTACGCGGGCATCCTGAGCGTGGTGTACCCGCCAGGCGAGTGCTGATCATGGATGTAAATGATGAGTATGAAAATGTGCGTGCAATTGCTCTGGAGCACATAGTGCGATTCAGTGTCCATACCAAGATTGAAGCCAGGCGTATCCGCCCTTTCCAGTCAGATGGTACCCGCATGACACTTGATGAAGTCAGCGATACCCTGCATCAAATCCTGTTTTATTTTCGTGGTGGCTTATTACTGATAGAAGATCCGAATAAATACATCAGCGACAATTTGCCGCAAGATGTGATAGGCGCCATATGTACCAACCGGCATGTGGATCTTGACATTATCATGCACTTCCAAGGCATTGGCCGCATTACCCCCAAGATATGGCAAAACCTGAACTGGCTTCGCTTTCATAAGAACACCCAAAGCGTGGACCAGCATCGTGACAAGTTTGAAGACAAATATGAACTGCTGAAAGTGGTGGAGCTAATGGTAAACCACCAATATTATGATCTCCGCAACAAGTATTACTACGCCTATGTAGATATTGAGAATGAAAAGCTGGTAGGTAACTATGGAAAAGACAACCTGGAGTGGGCTTTAGACAAATACATCAGCACCAGTTTCAATAAAGTGGTCAAACCATTGATGAACGAACAGACCCCTAGCGGACAGAAGAAATTCAATGCCGAAGAAGCGGCAAAGGAAGTGAAACGTAGATTCTACACCAATTACATTTCATAACACGTGGTGCAACCCTTGCACCCTGCAATCCCCCTCTGTTTCCAACTTTAACAGTTTCAAACAATGGGCTGACACAAAAAATGGCAAGTGTGTCAATTTGATTGCCATCCATACCATAGCTTTATACACGACAAATTCACCAGCCGGACTATTCTGGCATAGTGGTGAATATCTTTTTGTTCACGATTAAATCCTTTAACATGAAGGATCTGACCAAACAACTCGTCCCATTCTTAATCGTAGTAGGTGGGGTGGTGGTAGCCCATGCAGTTGTAATGCCGTTTCTTCGGAACCAAGGCATTGTAAAGGCGTAAGCAAGTGATATGGGATCCGGCAAGGAAAGACTGATATTGTTTGCATCGGTTGTCATTGCAACTACTGCCTACCAATATTGGTACGTTCCCATGCGCAATAGGTCCCGTCTCATGCCACCGAAGTCGAACTGATTCGGCCACGCCTCGAGTGGTAAAGGATGGGAGAAACTAACAAATTTCTTTCATCCAAAAAACAGGTAAATGTTATGAAACGTAATAGCGTTGTAACACGATATCTACACGCAGCACGCGCACGTAACCACGAAGGTTACAACAACGCGGACGGGCGCTTTGACGATGACTTACAGTTCACCGGTGGCCAGGATTTTTTCCAGGCAAACGGTGGGCGGGCCAGACGGCTCCCGACAAGTCAGCCCTACATTATCCAGGTAGCCAGTAGCTCAGGTTCGGCAGTAGCCAACTTTGACATTCTGGGTGCATGGCAGTATTTAGGCAATGCTGGCTTCTCAGGCGGGTCACTGACCATTGGAAGCATCGTCATCAGCTCCGGATTACCCGGCATCACGTACGAGAACATGTTGCGTCAATTCATGGTAACGCCATTCACGGTAGGCGAGATGTATATCTACTCTACCACGGCAGGTCAAATTACCCAAACCATCCAGCTGGAAACGAAGGATGCCAACGGTAACGCGGCCACCAAGATCATGGTACCTAAGATTGATCCCTACCAGAATCAAAGCACGAGCCTGGTACATCGCCAAACGTACCGTGTGGATGGTAACACCACATTGACGATCAACTCCATCGCAGCGAATGCAACGGTGATCTTCGAACTCTATCCTACCGACAACCTGAACCTTGCACGGGGCCTTAACGGATCTCCGGTAACGCAAGACTACGGGAACCCCGGTATTGTTAGGGAGTCTGTTGTAGCTACCCCAGGGGGCATATCCGCCCGGGTAGGCTAAAGTGTAGACAAAAACCACAAGGAGGCGTGCGTACATAGGTTTCTGTGTAGCGTACGCCTTTTTTGTTTTAAGATTAAGCAATGGACCTATACGATTATGTAGGCCATACCAATCCGCAGATGGCATTGCATGTCATCAGGATGTATGGCTACCAAGTGGATCCTCAATATGTAAATGTCCCGCTTGCACTGCGTCAGCTTGTGACTCAGGAAGGCGAAGCCGCGCTCATGGATATTTTGGAAATACACCCGGATGCAGATTTGTTTGAAGAATATTATCAGGAAAAATTAAATGCCACAGGCATGAAGCAACCAGCACAATGTGGCTGCCAGGGCTGCCAGCAAGGGCATTATAATGCCACTGGCACCACGGCCGCCATCATCAGCAATCAAACCAATATGGCCACGGTATTGGGCGCAGTGGTAATTGCTGCGGCCATAATTTTTACCTCAAAAAAAGGATCATGAATCGTCCGGAAATTTCGCATGAAGAAACCGTGATATTGCTAGGCAACCTTGTGGCCAACCACAAGGCTGATTTGGTCTACATCCTACAGCGCAATGGTATTAGCATTTCACCTGGCATTAGCCAAAGTGCCTTGATAAAAGCGGTGCTCAGCGCTATCCAGCACAGCCCCAGGGTGCGCGAAGAAATCAGCCAGCTTGCCACGCAGACGGTAGTGGCAGACAGGCAGCTGAACTTCAGCGATGCCGCGTGGGGTACTGATCCTATGGCAGGCGAACCCTTTCCCAAGCAAAGCTGGAACATGACGGAAGACCGGGATGGCATTTACCTCAATCAAACGGGCGTTCCATTTGTCACCAACCCATCACCAGAGTCTTATCAGCCGGGCGGTGATCCAAACGATCCATCCACAGCCAACTGGGGCGGCCAATATGGCGGTGATACCTATGGCGGTGGCACCGATGATAGTGGCGGTAGCTTTTGGGACAAGGTGGATTCCAACACCATCAATTCAGCAGTAAACTTTGGGCTAAATATCATTGGGAATGCGCTGAATAAAAAGCAGAATGAGAAGGACCACGCTATGACCATGGCAGAATACCAATCCCAAATTGACCTGGCCGCGAAGCAGCAGGGCAGTGGGGGCGGAAGCACCGGCATTTCCCCGGTGATGGTAGCGGGCATTGCGGCCGGTGGCCTGGCCGTAATAGTGATCATTGCACTGGTGGTTCAAAAATCCAAAAAGGAATAGCATGGCTAAGAAATCAAACACCAAGATGATTGTTGGTTTGGTGCTCATTACGGGTGCCGTTCTCGGATTGTATTTTTACGTAGGCAAACGTAAACCTACCATTCCGCCCAGTTTGGCTGAAACTATCCCCGATTCTGCGGCCAAAGATGCAAGCAACTATAACAATACCCGCTTGGCCCAGGGGGGGTGGAAGCCCGTACAGGACTGGGGCAATTTCGGAGTGGGTGTCAGGTATGTGCGGGAGGTGTTTGGAATTGGCGAAGACAAGGGATTTTACAATGAAAACCACCGTGCTATTCTGGCATGGCTCAAGGGCCACGACTTAGCGCCTTCTGCGGCCACCATTGGTAAACACAAGGACGAGATTGCCGCTTGGCTGAATGCCGGAAATAAACCGGATCCGGACGCGGTCATCAAAGGAGAGTACTTATGAAAACCCGATATCTAATTATAGCTGGGGTGGCATTAGTGGCTGGCTATCTTATAAGCCGCCACAAAGAAGTGCCAAAGACAGCGCCAAAAAATGAGGGCAATCAGCAGCTGGATCCTGCAAATGTGCTGAGTACACAAGCACCCCCCAAAGGCACGACTAACACCACCAAACCACTGACAGTGCAAGACATTAGCAATAGTGTTGAAAATTCGCCAAACCCCACCCAAACCTTAAAGGAACTCACAGGGGCAACACCACTAATTAGCGATGTAGGACCGGCTCCGTTGGGTTGGCAATAAATTATCAGAAATGGATATAAAGACAAAACATATTGCAATAGGGATTGTCATATTGGTGATAGGATATCAATTTCGCGACAAGTTAAAAGCCCTTTTTTCAAAAAACCAATCAGCCGGGGAAAATGAAGATGCCGGTGGGGGATATGGTGGTGGGTATGGTGGAGGTGCCATGCCCGTTGGTGCTTCACCCACCACCCCACAAATCCAAACAAGCTATAATCCAACTCATGTTCCGCTGACTGTAGATCAGATACCAGCGAATCAACCCCCACTATTGGTGACCCAAAGTATTGCGCCAGCCAGCATCAACCAACTGACCTACCAGGGAATTCAATCAACCACTTCGGGGTCTGGTAACACAACAACGGCCCCCACTGGAGGAACAGTGGGAAGCACCTCTGGAACCATATTAAATACCGGTAGTGCAAATCAATAAGGATGGCAGAGGGATTTGAAAAATACATGAAAAACTTGAAGGCGCATAAGTCTTCAAACATCAGCAAAGATGAAGCTATGGTGCTCTTTCGCGGCACCACGCAGGGCATACTTATTGGCATGGCGGGGGGGCTGATGCTGTTTTACTTTAAAAAGTGGAACCTGGTGGCAGGTGGCCTACTGGGTGCCATGGCAGGCGGTTTTATCACACGCACAATCATGAAGCGATGACAGCGACACAACTTTGGAAGAAAAGCGGAAGCGAAAAACCCTTCAAACAGTGGATTGAAGATGAAAAGTTGCAAGGACATTTTATTGTGGACCACAACTTGAATGAAAAAGTATGGAATGCCATTGGGGAAGACAACCGGACAAAGGGGCTTCCCAAGACATTCTACGGCATTGATACGCGGATCCTGATGTTAAGTGCTGGGGTTATTGTGGCCGCTGTAATTATCAAAATGACGGTGTTAAAATAAAAAGAAGCCAACATGAAGGACAACAAAATTTTTAACATGATAGTGGCCGGATTGGCATTCTATGGGGCCATAGAGCTAATACGCATGTACCGCAAAAATCAACAAGATAAAGCAAAGGCTGCAGCTGAATCGCCCGTACAGACCCAGCCAGGTTCCACCCCGTTTGGCACCCCTAAACCTGAAACGCCACCAATACCGGGCCTTGTACGCGATCCGGGAAATCCAACCATGTGGTGGCTTGATAAGGATGGAGTGCGATATGCCAATAATGGTAAACCGGTAACCCGATGAAGAAACAAACCCTCAACCTGGTAGTGGGTGGGCTGGCGGTTTTTGCTGCCGTTCAGATCTTTGGTAAAAAGCGGGAACCAATGGCAACGAAAGCACCGGCCACACGTGAGATAATCACCATTGTGCCGGCTTCGCCTGTAAATACGCAGTTACGCATCCCGCACAAGCACAAGGCTGAGCCCACACCACCGGGTGAAGGACTTACTTTGTATGCCACCATCCAGGGGGAAGGGATTGGCTACCCAAAGCAGATCTGGAAGGATGCGGACGGCAAACTCTATGATAATGCAGGCACAGAGGTGACTGCCAGTGAAGTATTTGGAACAGAAACACCGGCTACGTGAGCATTGTAAAGGCCATAGCACGTGAAGGATATGATACGCAACACTATTTCTTTTGCCCAGCGTGCAAGGAAATACATTGCTGGTGGCCATCGTGGACCTTTAATGGTGACATAGAAAAGCCTACTGTCAGGCCGTCAATAAAGGTGACATGGCCAGCAAATCCGCAGGCCGAAGAACGCTTTAAAGAGTGGCGCACTGAACGCATTTGCCACTCCATGATTACCGATGGCCAGATTTTTTACTACAAGGATAGCACACACGGAAAAGGCGGAGAAACAATGCCAATTCCGGATTATCCATTTCCAGAATTGGAACGGTGAAAGAATTCCGCATAACCACACGCTTTGAAGAACTGATGCTGGCTGTCACCATTAAAACTGCCAGCCCACAGAAAATATGGCTGGAGGTATATGATGCCAAGCGACCGGATGTAGTATTCACCAAGCGGTATAAAACCATCAATGGATCGGCCACCCTGTTTGTGCGGATGCCGATAAGCCCTCAAAAGGTGATTGTAAAAATATACAATGATCATGGTATGGGTGGCTTTGAAGTAGCGGACATTAAGAAGCGGGAATTGCTGAAAAAGATCGATGCCATTGACTTTCCAAGTGCGCATGTATATGAATTCATTCGCTTTGCTGAAAAATTCTGTTACAACCTGAGCCAATTACCCGCGGACAAGGAATATTATAGCCAATATGGGCACTTTACCATTCGGCTGTACGATGAACTTTACAATGCCAATGGTGGCAAAAGCAACACCCCTAGCCGTATAGGAAGGCGGACAGGAATCATTGAGGTCAATAAGGCCATGATGCTTTCCTACACCTTCCCCATGCGGATGGCTATTTTGTGCCACGAGTTTGCACATAAGTTTCTGAACGAAGATGAAAGCAACGAAACGGAAGCCGACTTGAACGGGCTTTTGATTTACCTGGGGCTCGGATATCCCAGAATAGAAGCGTACGAAGCATTTCTGACGGTATTTATCGGGAGCCCATCCGAAGCCAACAAAAAGCGGTACGAGGTGATTGAAAACTTTATTGATAATTTTGAACGGAACCAACTTATAATTGAATAGCCATGCCAGGACCTCCACAACTTATGGCCTTTCAGGAAATTGCCAAATCGCTCAAAGGAACGCAGACCGGTAAGTATGTGGGATATGCGGTTCTTGGTGTAGGTGGCATTATAGCCTTTGCGGTATTTTATCCATTTATTCGCAATGCCATTCGCGACCTACAGGAGCAAGTGAAAGAGGAACAGGAGGCGGCCAAGTACAAAAAGGCCCTCGCTGATCTGAATAAGCAGGGCGTGGTACCCAACTATACCGATGCAGCCTATCTGAGCATGGCCAATTCGCTTTTCCAGGCCATGGATGGTAAGGGTACGGATGAAGCGGCCATCTACCAGGTGTTTTACAAAATTGTGAATGATGCGGACTTCGCCAAGCTGATGCTGGCATTTGGCCGTAGGGTATGGGACGAACCGCTATTTAGCGGGGAAAAGATCAGTTGGTTTGGGCTGAAGGGAAGTAGTGGGGGTACCTTGACAAGCGCCATACATAGCGATATGGACAACGAAGAGGTGAACCGGGTGAATCAGATTTTGGAAAGCAATGGCGTAAACTATAGGATATGAAAACAAAGACACTGGTACTGATTGGAGCCGGGCTTGTCACCAGCGGTGTCACGGTTCATTTTGTGGCCAAGGCGCTGAAAAAAGCCCAGCGCAAACGCGAACTGGCGGATCTTCTCAAAAAATGGGATAAGCTGACGCCCGAACAGCAAGCAGCGGCCATGGGTGATATGACAAGTGCAGAATTAGAGGCATTCCAAAATAACCTTACGCCAGAGCAGCAAGCCATTGTGCAGAAATCCACCAATCCTGCCAATACACCATTCGTTAACAATGTGGCTTATGCCAAAGGCGAAACGGTAAATGTACGATCAGGCCCGGAGGTAAACACCAATGCAGTGTCAACCAGTGAGGCCATTATTGGTGTACTGACATTTGGCCTTTCGCTTCCCCTTACCCGCACCTTGGATAAATCCAACAAAATTGCCGAAGTAAAGGCAGGCGAAAAGGTAGGCATCATTGTGGGTATTGAAACGGATACATCCAAAAAGGCCTATCGATGGTTCCGGGTGAAAAACCCTGATGGGATAGGCGGCACTGAGCACAAGTACGGCTATGTGCGCGAAGATGTGGTGGATGTGGTAAAACCCGTGAATTAACACCAATGGAAGCACTTGGAAATAGCTATCGTGTTGGGTTTAAGGAAGATTACCTCAATCTTTTTGGGATTTTTGAAGGCAAGGCCAAGGAACCGGAACGCTATGAACAAACATTAGCCAGGTTTCGACAATATGTTCCCCTGCCACCAAACATTACATGCCGCCAAATCGAGAAGAATATCTCTGGCATCGATGACCTGGTGTTTAACTTACGGGAGCAGCTGGCAGCCGGTGCCAGCGGTGCGTCTAAAGATGCTATCAATCGGGACATTAGGGCATGGAACCAAATCATTTTAGATCACAAAGCCCGGTATGCCAAAATGGATTGTGCACTGAACCAGGAAAGCAGGGAAACCAACGAATGGATATCCAAAACAGAAGCAGCTCTGGGGCGGCAGGAAAACAACATTTTGGGAGCAACTAATGTGAACAAATACCTGATTTATGGATTGGCCGGGGTGGTGGTACTTGGCGGCCTTTACTTCATTTTAAAATGAATGCGATGGAAAACACTGTCAACAATGAATTGAAAATAGAATCCAGCAAGCCCGATTCTTTCCTGCAAAGTGCCACACACGGGGTAGGGGAAGTGTGGGATGTAGGCAAAGAAGTAGTGGGTGATTGGGTTACAGAAGGCAAAAAAGCCGTGGATGTGGTGAAAAGCAAAACGGAAGAGATCAATGAAAAGCCGCCATACATCAAGGGTGTGTCCAATGCCTTGGTATTTTGGGGCGGGGCGGCATTGGTGGCGTGGGCAGCCTACCGGTTGTTCTTGAAATAATGATCATGGGGTTAGTACGCACTGGTTTGTTCGTTTTAGGTGGCGGCATCATCACAGTGGCCTTAGTACGGCATTTCACACGGCAGGTGAAGCTGGCTGAGCAGTATAGCTATAAGATCCGGGATATCAAGGTGCTGAACATTCAAAAGGACCAGGTTGACATTGCCATGGCATTAGAATTTACCAATAAATCCAGCATCAATGCTGTGATAACCGATCTCAACATCAATGCTTATTTGGAGGGTGTTTTTGTTGGCCACCTACAGGAACAAGGTGCACTGAATATACCGGCTGAAAGTAGCGCCACCTGGCATTTGAAACTGAGTTTCGACCCGGGTAAAGTAGGGCAGGCTTTTAAGGCGACTAACATTTTTCAGGTCGGCATCAATATCCTGAAGCAAAAAGATATCCGCATGACCCTTGAAGGGAAAGCGCAAGTTGAAAGCGGAATTGTTAAATTTACCGTACCCATTAAAACATCGTATGGGAAACAAGATATATTGACCTAAAAAGCGACTGATGACACCACAGGCAATGTTGATAGTAGGAATGGTAAAAAAGAAGGTCCGCAATGGAGGCCGCAAGCTGGCTCGTGAAATGGAGTGTGACCCCAGTGATGTTCAGATACGGCTTACGCTGAACAAAGCAGACGACACACCGGGAGATTACGAAATCCGGTATGACTTGTATTGGAAGTACCAACTGATTAAGCAAAACATTGGCTTCTTGCGAGTGATCGGTAAGGATCCCGACCTACCGGATGTAATGGGCTATCAGGACTTAGCCGAACCCTATATAGCACAGGGGATGATCATTGCTGCGGAAGAAGAAGAGATTGATCTAAAGGATTTAAGCGCCTTTCTGGTCAATCACAAAAAGGAATATTTTTTCACCATTTATGATGGTGCTGAATTGAAAAGACACCTTACGGTGAAGGACATTTTTGAATCGGAATATGTAAAGGCAGCATCATGACGGCAAATAAGACAAAGGTTTCCCTTGCGGATCTGAACGGATCCATTCCGCCACATACGGCCGAACAGGTGTATTTGCAACGCGCCATTGACAGGGTGGTGAATACGCTGGCCCTGGCGCCACTGTCTAAACGGGAGCATGCCGAAGTGGACCAGGCATTTGTAATGATCATGGAAGAGGTGAACCAAAAGACGGTGCTGGCGGGCCAACTAAAGCAAATGCAGGCTACCGCCACGCCCAAGACCGAAAAAGAAAAGGCGAAGCAGGAGTAAGGTACATGTCTACGGAAGCGACAATCTCCGTAAACAACATGTTATGCCCATTCTAAGCTATAGCGATTTTTCAGTCATTGATACGGTCCCCGGCAACGGGTTAAACATCTTCCTAGATGGCCGCGATGGCATCCTGAAACTAAAGGATGTTTTTGGCCACATCCAGCCTATTGAGCAACTACTATCCACGGCAGCCATCAATGGCTATGGCCTGGTAAGCGGTGGCATTGTAGTGTGGATAGAAGACCGTGATTTTTGGATCTCAGCCGCCACCTATTATATCAATGGCACCCTGTATACATCGCCAGGTACCCTTGTCACACTTGCAAACAATACCAATGGCAACGGCTGGAATCGATATGATACATTTGCCGTCACCAACGCAAGTACAGCCATTGCAATTGAAGGCACGGCTGCCGAAACCCCACAGCGCCCCAGTGTAGATCCTACATCGCAAGTATATCTTACCTTTGCCACGGTAGCCGATGGAGGCGCGGTGGCGGGAGTAACGGATGTTACTGTTTACACAGAAAACATAGAATGGGCCTGGGTAAATCAAAGCTACACCACCAGTAACCCGAATGCTACAGACCAAGTGTATGATGGCACCAAGAGTTTGAAAATATGCTGGAATGGTGGTGGCAACGTAAACATCCGGTCGGGGTACTTCTGGACCAATGGGGGGGCTGCCGATATGGACAATTTGGATTCCATCAGCTTTGCCTTCTTTGGAAGCCTGAATCAAACGAATAACAGCTTTACCCTCGGTTTGTATAATGGTGCTACCGGGAGCAACGGAGGAACCAAGATTGCCAACCTGGTTATTCTGAATGGTGACTATGGCATTAACTTCCAAGCACAAGCGTGGCAGTTTATCACCATCCCCATGAGCGACTTTGTCCGTTCTGCAGGCCAGGGCACTCAGTTTAATGCACTCCTGATTCAAAACAACAAGATGCAAGGGTGCATGTGGTGGGACAACATCAAATTCCAGGGCGGCATACCACAAGGCGGTGGCGGCCACAAGTATTTCACCTTTGTGAATGCCGATTCCGGATCTACAGAAGCCCTCGTACAAGGCGATACGATCAATATAGTGGGCGATGGAGGCATCAAAACGGTAGGATCCACCAGCGGCAGCACCAAAACCCTCACGATAAAAAGCACGGCCAAGGTGCAGCAGCTTACGGATGGCGCCAGCATAGCGTGGAACGTGAATAATGGAAAGGTAGCATATGTCACCATAGCCGGTAATCGCCAACTTGCATTCCCTACTAACCTAACCATTGGCGATACGCTGGTGCTGAAGGTCATCCAGGGATCAGGCGGTAGCCATGCCCTGTCCTTTGCATCCGGCTACAATGTACCATCAGCCGCAGCCATTTCCACGCCAAATACAAGCGCGGGAGAATATGACATCTACACTTTCGTGTGTAGCAATGATGTAACACAACTCGACTTTATTCCTCAACAAAACTTTGCAGCAGCCTAATGGATACACAAACCAAGACATTAATTGATGCGCACCACCGATTTTGATACTTTCGAAAGCATACCGAGTGGCCAATCCTATACACTCAGCGTGGACGGGCCACTTCCGTTTGCCAGCTTTACCAATTGGGCATACAGGGAGGTATTATCCACCACAGGGGATCTGGGACACACATTCATGGCCGTTGGCCCGTCTGGCAATATCATGTCAGTCGGAATGGATGCAGCTGGTAGTGGTGAATGCCGCTATTTTAATGGTTCCAGTTGGGCCATACATGCTATTGCAATACCTAACATGGTAGTGCGGGCAGCCACCAATTTCTTTACCCAATTGCAATATGTATCAGACAATGAAATACACGTAAGTGTTTATATTGACGATGGGGGAACGGCCGAAGTGCACAGGTATGTTACCACGGACCAAGGGGCCACGTGGAATTTTGAATTTAAATGGTTCGATAATGTGGGTGTGAATATTTACAGGGTATTCATGCCGGAAAATTGGGAAAGCATACCACCAAATGAAAATTTCAGTGTAATGGCCACAGGTGGTCCTACAGATGGCGGAATCCCCGACTGGGCCAGCGCCTACTACAAAGAAGCGGCATTTGGAAGCATCCAAACACGAATACCCGCTACCATTACGCCCTATGCTGATGTGGACACCATGATTGCTGCCCTATCGGCTGAATGGGCCTATTCTTTTGATGATGCGCACGTAACCAAGGCTGGGAGCGTAATTACGGCAATTACTGATCGGTCAGGAAATGCCAAAACCCCAACCATCAATGGATCACCGGTGCAAACAGGCGGTGATACGATTGTATTTGATGGGACTGATGACGAATTAGTAATACCACCCACCGGGATTGTTTCTACCCAAAAAATGGTGTTGGTCACCGTCTGGAACCTAGCTACACAAGGCACCAATAATATATTTACCGTGTGGGCATTTGATAGCGGCACCGGGCAGGTAGCCGCCAGCGGGTATGCCAATATATCCGGGGTGCTCCGTCCCCAGGTTAGCGTAGGTGCATCGGGGAATTTGAACATTTTCCGGGAAACAGGCACCTTGGCCGGGCAGACCATAGTTATTGATATATTGGTGGTGGACGGGCTATCGAGACCTAAGCGTTATCTCAATGACCGCTTGTTGCAAAAGCATAGCCAATCCCAAGTTTGGGGTGTAAATAATTTTGCCAAGTGGACGGCCGCCATTCCAAATATTGATATTTTAACAGTAGGTTCCAGCCATTACGCCACATCTCCTATTTTTTATGTAGGCGAGTGCTTGTTTCACATGGGTACTTTGGCCATACCCACTTATGAAATGATCCGGAAAACATTTGCAACACTGGCTAATGAATTTAATGTGACACTTGATAATCCCTACCTAACACCATAGCATGTTATTTCCAGTCTCACATTGGGGCACGGGTGGTGCATTGCAAGCGGTAAAATTAACCGTGCCGCCTTCCTTTATCCCAAGCGACCAATCGTACGTCTTGTTCATTGTAAACATTGCTGACGCGCGCATCCAGGCACAATCCAGTTTTATGAATGCGTTGCTTTCAGGTGCTGTGAATGTGGATGCCTATAATACAGCGCTAACGCCACTTTCCCGGGGCGTGGTAATTAATGCTGCCAAGACACAGGGCTTAATATATGTAGCGTATGAAAATGCCAGTAGCGCTGTTACGAATGACCTTTGGCTGGTAGCCAGTAGCCGCCTTACCGATTATGCTGTAACGGCCCCATTGGGGCGTAATGCTGCATTTTCCAAGTGCGACTACATCTATTATATTGGTTTTGATGGCGATCCCACCGCTGGTGCTCCGCAGCTTACTGATTTAACCGGCAATGGCTACAACAATACAGTGGATGCAGGCGCTTCTATTGTGCAAACAACACTGGGCTATGGATTACCCGCCTATACACACAATGGTAGCACTACCCGCAATTATTCAAATGTGAATAATGCCATAGCTACCCTGCAGGGGGGGGTTATAGCCTTTACAATTAGAATAAATTCACTGATTGCGGTGACCGCTGGAATAGGTATCCAATTTGGGTATGGTGGCAGCGGTGCTACAGCTATTCCAGGCTTCTTCTGGCTGGGGAAATCGCGTAGGGATGGCCTCTTTGGCAATTCCAATACCCACCTAGAATACAGGCAGCGCACAGAAGGGTTCACCACGCAATCTGCTCAAGGTACTGTGTTGTCATTAGCCAACGGACAAACGTATCACGTGTATATGCGAAATGGGGCATCGGGGGATGGTAATAAGATATATATTGACGGTAGTTTGCAAACACTGGTTGATCTATCAGGAACCAACTTTGAAAGGTGGTTTGATAACATTGATGTGGAGGCAGTGGGCACACCTCGTGTATCAAATGCTAATCTCTATATAGGTGGATCATGGGGTGCGGCCCCGGGAGTCCCGGGTGCGCCCCCATCAGACGATACGATTGCCGGTTTCGGCATAAAAAGTGAACCCCTCAGTGTAAATTTAGCAGCTATCGAGTCGGCCAATATATTAGATGGGGGCAACTTTTTTGATACAGTGACGGCAGAAATATTCAACCCATAGTGTTGTAAAATTGCAGAATTTGAATCTACCTAAAGCGAAAGACACCTGACCCAGCGGTTTCCCAGAAATGGGGAATGGCCGGGAGTGTGGACAAAATATCCCAACTACCTTAACTAACTGAATGGGAAAATACCACAGGCGGCAAACATGAGAACAATACACTTAGCGTCAAACCTTCATTACCTCATGTGGGAAGTATGGATAGATTTGCTTAAAGTAACGGCTGGTGTGGCAGGCACGCTGGGTGCCGTGTACCTGAAGAATAAGCTGGAGCAAAAGCAGGTGGTAAAGCAAACCATCCTGGACAAAAGCATGGTGTACGACCAGCTGCAAGCCATTGTGCACCACACGGAAGTGGATGGTGCGCTGATCATGAAGAGCCATAATGGCGGTGGCCAGCCATACGTGGGATCCCGCTTGTACATCACGGCCATAGACCAGCTTATACATCCACAAAGCGCCTATGCCACCAAAGACTTTAAGCGGCAGTTTAAGGAACTCAGCATTGATAAGCCATTTATTGACCTGCTGAAGCAGATGCAGCTGGAAGAGGCGGTGAGCGTGGTGGAAAGTGCATTGCCGGATGAAGATTTGCTAAAGGGCATGCTGATCAATGAAGGCATTGGGTACATGGCCTTGTTTCATATTTACAACACCAAGCACAACATGTACTTCATGATGCTGATAAAGCAAGATCCGCAAATGATTACGGCCAGCGGTCCACGTGCCCGCATTGAAGTGGCTGCTAACCGCATCCGCGGTGTATTTGAAAAAAGCTATCGTAAACAATGAAAAAGACATCACCATGGCCTGGCATTTTACTCGGGGTAGCCGTAGTGGGAAGCGCCATCTTTGCCATAAAAACCATGGGCAAAAAAGACAAGCCCAGCCCTGACAATGAATTGCCATCGGACCGCAATGTGAATGAAGACCTGGGCATAGGTGCATCCACAGGTGGCGGCTGGATCAGTGATAAGGTATATCCGATCCGCCAGGGGAGTAAAGGTTCCATTGTGGAAGCGCTGCAAAAGTTATTGGTGGCGGCTGGCCAAGACATATCGGTTGATGGCTACTGGGGCCCGCAAACCAACCAGGCATTTACCGCATTCTTTGGCAAAGACCAGGTAAAGAGCGATTCAGACCTGATAAACACCGTACTGTCCAAAGTATATCAATTACCAAACGTCAAGCCGGTGAATTATCCCTTGTTAAACGAAGCCCGCGTGACCATAGAACGGCATGTGGGTAAAAAAGCCGTAGGATGAAAAATTTTAAAGTGGGGCATTTGGTCGCTATTGTGCTGGCCTTTGGTGCCGGCTGGCTTATTGGCACCCAGGTAGGGTTGCCTGCATTGCCATCCAAAAAGGAAGAAGCACCAGAACCCAATGTGGATGCTGAAGCCATTCAATCGCCACCAGAACCGAAAACCAATTTCAGTGGTAGCAATGAGCAGCTTTTCAGAAGCACCACCCGGTCCTTTGCACCCAAATATTGAGGTTGTCTTTGGGGCGCTGGGTGAAGAGGTGTATCGAGATCCGGTAGGCATTGGATTGCTGCTGGCCAAGCACGGGCGTGAAGTGGATCTAAACCACACCACCCTGTTTGATCTGAACCGTATGGTGATAGATGGGATGATGGAAAGTGATGCCTTTGCCGCAGACCTGGCAGCGCATTGCACGTATGATGGCTTCATCGGGCTGGCCATCACCATTGTAATGACAGGTGTAAGCATTGTTCGCACATGGCAAAAGACAAAAGACAACCGGGCGAAAGATATTGCGGCCAACCTGATGAAGGTGAAGCAGCAATTGCAACTAACCAAGGAAGCGATTGCCAAAGAAGAAAATGAACAGCGAAGGAAGATCCTGGTAGCCACCATCATTCAGTATAGCAATGAGCTGGTTGATTTGAAGAAAGAAATTTTGACAAAAAACCTGTGGGCGGCATCCATTGTGGTATTTGCCGGGCTCAGTGCCGTATTGGCGTGGAAGATGGTGCGGCAAGCATAAGTAGCAGTTTGATTTTTAACAGTGTAATTCTACCTTTTTTTTGTGCAAATTGTGCTAACACACTGTAAATGAATAGACTAAAATTTAAAACGTTAAAGGTAATTCTACCATAAATTTGTACCATGGCAGCCGAACAAGCCCTTACATCAGCGGAAAAACTGGGAAAAGCCTACCAATGGGCACAGATTGCAGCCGTGGGCGTGGAGGTGGTGGCGGATACCATTCTGAAGATCGATGATGCCACGAGGCGAAGGAATGCTGCCCTGGCCCTGTCTACACTCAGCCAGGCCGAACAACAGCGCCTTAATGAACAAATGGCACGTGCCCGCACCCTTACGGAGCGCATTGGAATGATAGGCAACCTGATAGTGCAGCAGCGTGTGGCCATAATTGAGTTGGAGCAAAAGCAACAACTAAGAAGGGCAATGATTGCGGGGGGCGCTATATTGGTGATCACCATTGTAGCATTGGCGGCCACATATATAAAGCGAAAAAAATAAGTATTATGAAAAAGTCAACATCAATCACACCAAGCGGTACAAAAGCAGTTACGTATAACTTATCCACTATCGAAGTTGTGATTGCAGGGGTCATCGTGGGAGTGGGGCTGTTTACCATTGTTAAAACCACTGTAAAATTGCTCAGAAAGTAAAATGTCCAACACACTGAAGATAGCAGCCGTCACGGCATCCCTTCTTTTCATAGGGGTGGGGGCGTATGCCAGTGTGTATGCCCGCAAGGCCAGGAAAGGGAACCAGGGTGCAGTGGGTGCAGTGCTTCAGGGCCTTGGGAATGTAATTAATGATGCCATGGGAGGCACGGTGCCCGGTGCGGGTGATCCGGCCAGCTTCGTCCGGTTTGCTACCCCCTATGCCAAGCAGGCCGAAAAGAAGACGGGCATCCCATTTGAATTTGCTATTGCCCAAAGCGCCCTGGAAACCGGGTGGGGCAAAAAGGTGAAGGGGAATGCGTTTTTCGGCATTAAAGCAACTGGCCCCAGCTACGGTGGGTGGGATGGCAATACCACTTGCTTCAGCACCCGCGAAGAATTTTCGCTGAATGATTGGCATGGATGGGCGAAAGCCCATTATGAAAAAATGGGGCCCGTCCAGATCCTTGGTAAAACAGCCAACAGCATAGAGGTGCAGGTGAAGGATTGCTTCCGGGCATATGGCAGCCCGTTTGACAGTTTTTTAGATTGGGGAGGCATGTTGGCATCCAATAGCCGCTATGCAAATGCTATGCGGGTAAGATATGATCCATATGCCTTTGCAGATGCCATTGCCAGGGCCGGATATGCTACTGCCAGCAACTATGCTTCGGCCTTAAAGAGTGTAATTACAACGGTAAATTCTAAATTAGCAGCATGACCTGGATACAAACACAAGTGAACCAGCTACGCAATGCCATTACTGATCCAATGGTAACGGATACGCTCAAGACGAGCGCCAACAATGTGCTGAACAGTGTATTTGACGCACTGGATAAAAAAAGCCAAGGTACCATCAGCGAAGCTGAGCTGGCCCAAAAGGAAAAGGAACTGGCGGACCTGAATCGTAAAATCCGGCAGCAAAAGACCAAAAACATGCTGATCATCGGGGGCGTATCGGCTGCGGTGTTGCTGGGTGGGTTTTTTGTGTACCGAAAATTGAAGAACCGATGAACGTGGAAAAAATCAAAATACCTTTTGTACCGGAGCGGCACCAGGAATTGGCGCTATTTATTGTCATTTTGGGCGGAGGCTTGTTGCTGCTTTCCAAATGGGGCAGCTGGAAGCGCAGATCCACAAAGGCGAAGGCCGTTGATGATGATGATATTGCGGAAGCTAAAGAAGCCTTGGTGCTGGCCTACCAAAATGGGGAAGATCCAGAAACCTTCCGGAGCCTGAATAAGGCCATCAAAGATGAATATGGCTTTAGTTTCCGGGTAGATGCGGCCAACAATAAGCTGATAGCCGAGGATAAAAATGGCAAGAAACTGAAGGGGTACAATCTACAGCCGGAAGTAACCGCTGTACTCAATGGCATCAATTGATGGTGATAAATACCGGGCCAAACCATGCTTGCACAAACTGGATCCGCACTCTGTTGTGGGGCGGTATTGTGCATGTCACAAGGATATTGTATCTTTGACATTCACATCTTGAATTGCATCAGGGTGGTTTCAATCATTGCTAGGGGGTTCCCGTCAGGTGTCCCCTTTTTTGTTTCCCCCATTCTTCTTATCTTTACGCATCTCAGTCGAGAGTTAGTTTTTGAAAAAGCATGAAAGCCCTGTGGTTGGACCAGCCACAGGGCACTTTCACACCTCCCGTGATAGTATTGCGGGATCAAGCCTTCACTTTGGTGAAGGCTTTTTTGTACCTTTAACTGCCCCATCAGTAAATACATCATCATGGTGGAACATAAGGCCGTGGAGATATCAGCCATCAACCTGAGCTTCACGGCTTCCCGCGCCTTGGAATTTTGCCGGGAAGTAGCCTATCACCAGGCCAGCAATCACCCGTCATTCAACTTTGGCGGCCAAATCATTTACATACCATTTGCCATACAAGCCTGTGAGCGCTTGTGTGCCGAAGGGCTGGTGAGCGCGGAGGAATGCAAGGCGATGAAGCAGGAAGGGAAAGAAATTGCTACTAAAGAGCAGGAAATGGCTGATGACATTGCCAAGCCGCCTACGCTACCGGAATAGCACATTTTGCGAGAAAGATTATTCGCAGGTTTACCCTATTTTTATTCACACATTATGGATGCAATTATTCTCCACCGCTGCTACAAAGTACGTATCAATTACTTGCGCACAGATGATCTGGGGCCAGATGCGGCACCCAATGGATCCGTTACCATCGCCCAGGCACTATGGATAGCTGAAGATCGGGAAAGATTTGCGGGCGATGTGATATTCCAACCTGCCAACGGTGTCGGATGGATACCACAACGTGAAATAGAAGTGCTGCAAGATGCTGAGTTTGGAGACTATTTACGGGAGATGAAGGCAAGTCCTAAAGCACAACCCGATGCTCTTCCGTGGCGGCCAGGGTTTGAAGCATCTTAATCAACACAATAAACTGTTCTTCCGCTTTAGATTTCGTTATGTCCAACATTGTAGATCCATTCAATCCTAATGCCATAACAATGGTTTTTTCGTCCGAAATTTCGAAAATGATTGTCGCTTTTGTTTCCATGTCTACCTTTTAACTGTGAATGATTTCCATAAATCCATCGTGATTGATCAGACCCGGGTACAGCGCCAGCATGGCTTTGGCTTGTAGCCCAAGGTGCACCACGCAACTGCTAATGCGATCATATTCCCACTGTAGTTGTTCCAGTTTCCACACACTTATGGTGCGGTGAGGATTCAGTAGTTCATTGGTGATCAACTCATCCAGTGCTTTGGCATAGCGCCTCAGTTGGCTGTGGGTCCGAGCCAAGTCCTCAATCGGATCTTCCACTTCGCAGGTTTTGCAATTCCTGTAGCGAAACCCAGCGGTGGTCTTCGCCAGCCCAAATAAGTGTTTCACCATTGGTTCGCTTGGTGGTGATGCCAATAATGGGGAGATAGACATTTTCATCGATGTGGTTTTTGTCAGCATATTCAGGCATCGTCTTTTTGATTGCTTTCAGGTCCGCACGTGCATTCACCAGGTTGGTTTGCTCAATCCGTATGGAAGGCAATTCTGCGAAGCGAAAATTGTAGATCTTGGTTTTCATCGGGATCCGTATCGTATGCGGGAAAGCGCTGCCAAAATAATTCCACCATCTGCCGGTATTGATCACGTAGATATATATGGAGAAAGAGCGGCATACTTCCCGAATAGTTGTTAAACCGGTTGGTGAAGGACCGGCAAATCCAATTGGCCAGGAAAGGGGCGCTTGCTGCCTTCACATCAGGACGCGCTATCATTAAGTGGCATTTTTTGGCATCTTCAATCACCTGTACTACTTGCTGGATGTCCATGTCCCATGGCCATTCATTGCCACAGCTGATTTGAATTTTGGGAAGCAGCAATTCCTTGCTATAGCAAAAGTCTATCCATTCTTCGGAGGCTTTTGCCACGATCGGTGGGTCGGCATATTGAAAGTGATACATACGTTTTCATTTAGTCTGACGTGGGTCATTATCAAACCTATTACAATGTTCAAGATCTTCCCGGATCAGCGCATCGGCTATCAGGCCCGCTTGCTTGGCAATCTTTTCAGCCACCGTATGGTCATCATGCTTCAGCGGCATGGAATCACCCTTTATTTTGCGCACCAGTTCCGGGGCTATATGGGCTTTATAAAATTGTCGTGTGGTAGGTGACTTTTTCATGGTTTTGCTTGAAGTGATTGTAAATATTCCTGAATGTCGGGATCAGCGCCAAGCGCCTCCAAAATGGCTTCTTCCGAATCGGTCCGATCAGCATCGCTCAAGAGCAGTAAATTGATGTATAGGTTCCGTTTTGCCAATAGGGCAGGGGAGGGGGTGTCTTTGCCGCGTAATTCTTCGAGGAAGTCATCAAACCGAAGCGTCATGGCTTCCATGTAGTCTTCATCATCCTCAATCATCAGTAGATAGCCTTCGGCCACGGCTTTGCTCCAGCATTCACGTAGCATGTCAATGTCCAGCAGTGCATCGGGTGGCAACCCATCTAATGCTGAACGCACAATACCCCGGATAAACCAACCTTCCTGGTTATCAGTAGCCGCTTTGCCAAATTCGGCCACATGCACTTGCATAATGGCATCAATGATCACCCGTTTTTGTGGTTCGGTCATCACGGTACTTTGTAGGCGAATGGGATACCAAGGTTATTGCTTTCCACGTACTTCTTAATGCCCTGAAAGGCTTGCTTGGCTTTGGTGCGGTCACTGGTCATTACGTGGCCATTAAACAGCATCCAGATGGTGCCGTCTTGCTGTACATAGCCAAATTTCCAATCCTGCTTTTTGCTGTAGTGGGTGGTGCCTACTTCGCTCAGCGTGGCAAAGTGCATGTTGTCTTCAATAAATGCATACACCTTGTAGGCGCGGTCATCACGCACCCACACATGCACATCGCAGTAGGCAACCGTCAGTTTCTTTTCTTCTTGGATGGTTTGCTGCAAGACATCCGCATCCATCTGGTGCGGCTTAAACAATCGCTTGTAGCTGATCTTCACGGGTTGTACATCCATGCTATGGGTTTTTGATATCCGACATTGACCGGACAGCGTTCATTGGGTGGTTCGGACTACATCGGTAGCATGAATAAACAATACCATCCGCTAGGAAGCGGAAGATATTGCCATTTCGTTTCACGGCCTTCACAAAGTCGCGCGAAGCCAAATCATTGATTGGATCATTGGGATCCCGGTTTGGGTCCGGTTCCGGATCAATCAGCTGGATCATATTGGCATTTGTACCGCCTTTCACCAATTTCAAACAATTGGGTGGGCTGGTGGCAATGCCAATAAAGTGGCCGCCTACAGTGTCCATATCAGGCGGATCTCTTAAAATTGCATAGAAGCTCATTCGTTTGCCTTCGTCAGTTTATCAAATTGGTTGGTGATCAGCATTATCTTGTTTTAATCAAGTAATAATCCAAATCGTCAACACCAGGCACACCTTCCATCTCTTCCAAAACACTGCTCAAAAAATCCCTTACCCCAAATTGCAATGGATGGACGTCTCCCCTTCCTTCATTCTCGGTTCTTTGGATTATTCCGGTTTCAACCTTTAACTGATCCTGAATTATTCTATAGAGCATTCGAACATCCGTTATACTACAGCCATCCACCACTAAGGAAAACGAAACCTTGCCCAAAAACATAGGGTGTGGAGGCCGTAGCATTCCATCTTCAGGGCCATATTCCCGTAGTTCAAATTTTGTAGCGCGTAGACGTGAAACTGATTTAGCCATGCTGTTTCGTCAGTTTATCAAATTGGTTGGTGATCAATAGTTCATAGTCGGCATCGCGGTCTTTATCAGATCTGTATGCCCAATACCTATTGCCAAGCGGGCTAATGAATTGAATGGCCGCATATTTCGCATCCACATAAGATTTTTGAATGGAAATGACGGCATCAATATTGACTGAATAATTGGGCCTGCTAACAGATTCACCGGGATAAATCCAGTATAATTGCCGTTCGCGGGATTGGATGAATCTAGCCATTGTCCGCTTTATCTTGGTTTTCCCGGTGGTCAATCACATCGCGGATGATGGCCGCTGCCTCAAAGTCTTCTTTCTTTATGCACTGTTCCAATAGTTCATGCAGCTCATCCATGGTCATGGCGCCATAGGGTTTTATGGCACGCAGGCCGTGGCGCAAGCCCTGGCGTAGCTTATCCAGCTTGTCCGGGTGGCGCACCAGGTGGATGGTAGCCATGGCAATGAAGGTGCCGGCAATGGCACCCAGCATGGAGGGGAAAAAGTTATTTTTCGCCATCTTGGTGTTTTTTGATGTATGCAATAAGCTGTGGTTTTACCGCTTCCAGCACTGGGCTCCAGGATGGTTTTGCCTTCCACTTGTATGCCATCAAGCATCTGGTCAATCAGATCGGGCGGGGTAGGATAATAGTCCGGGTTAAACATTGCATCAGTCTTTTGTTGGTTAATCATTGCACTACAATACTACAGCTTATTCCTTAGAAATGCAAACTTTTTTAAACATCAAAGCAACAATTTTTGTGCATGGTACACAAAAGCGTTGGAAATGGGCGCTTGGAAGCATTCTATATGCAATTGTATCACCCTTCCACCACATCCAGGTATTGCAGATCGCTAAAGCTAAACCAATCGATCAGCACATCCTCTTCATAGCGCTCCCAATGGATGGCCACACTGTCAGTGTCGGGCCAGGAATTGCCGGCCGGGTACACGTTGCCTTCAGTGCCTTGTGGTACGCCAGAAAATTCACGGTTAGCGCGGACCCGAAGGCCCATTTTGAGTTGGTCGGGTGTCATGATTCCCAGTTTTTAAGGTCAATGGCAGTGATGAATCGAAAGTAATTTTTAAGCTGAGCGGCTGTAAGATCGCGAAGGGCTATTGTCTTGTATTTCAGGTAAAAATCATGCCGGTGATCATCGCGGTAATCCAGCAAGTAATACCGGACGCGCTCGGGTAGATCATCAAAAGCAGTGGAGGGTCGTTGGTGTGGCTCTTTGGCCATGTTGGTAATGTTTAGATAAGCGTGAAAATGCCAGTGACCCGCATTGGCGTGGCACGTAGCCCGCACATAGGATTCCGCCTGGTGACGCGGGTGCGTTGTTTTGGTCTTTGGCGGGCGAAGTCTAACGAAAGTCCCGCTGCACCCAGGGCTACTAAACCCATTGTCCCATTGTGGTCATCCGTGGTCACTGGCATCATTTTCATTTGGATTATAGGCTTCTGCCATTTCCCAATAATCGCTATATACGTTTTCCGCTGGGACAAACCCACGGGGGCAAGTTGCCCCTTCATGTATCTGCAAGGTAAGGAACCCAGCACATTCTTTGCTTTCTGCAGTAGCAATGCATTCAGAGCCATCGCCCCCAATCAGTTCATCGCTCACGGTGGTTTTGTGGCATGGAAAAGAATTGTACGGATTGGTAGCGTGCGCGGCCAATTCTTCACCCCGTTCAGGATGTAGAAACGGCTTTACATCCCTTCGGAAAGGACAATGTTCACATGGCTGTTTCATAAAGTAGTGCCTATTCACAATCAACAGTTAATCATGTAATCGGATATCCGCGAAAAGGACAAAATGGTACAGATGTAAACCATTTTGCAACTCTTTTTCCGTTTACCTCAAGCGGATATTGTACCATGTTTCTTATTTACGAGTTACCCCACAATAAAAATTACTAAATACTCTTTGTGATAAAATCTTGCAGTCCACAAGTACATACTTTAGTTTTTCTTATTTGGCAATCAGGATAATTTGCGTGTTTTCCGTGTTTTCGCATCCATTCTTTTATTTCTTGGTCAGTTCCTTGTACGTCCGCAAATTGTACCCAGCCCCCGTCAGGATTTTTAACCATCATCCCTTCTTTGTTTGAATATCGTTCCATAATTCCGTAATTTTAAAAGTGGGTAACACAGTATATAAAATATAGCTGTTTATTATTTCCACTATGTTAGTATTCTGTTTATTTAAGTCTGTTATTAGTCATTGGTTTATACCCTTTTACACGCTACATTTCATATACTCGTCCGTTATCAAATTAAAGAAACCGGCCGGGGCAACCCCCTGAAGTCATGCAAGGGGGGCGTTACCCCACCCCGGCTGGCAAGTCCTAACCATTATTTTTGATTGACCAGTTCGGCCAAGTTACACAAGCTGATTACTTTGCCGCTGGTGGCAGCGGCTTCAATGTCTTCCAGGCGGTCGTAGTGTTGGGGTTCTTCATCCTTCACTACTTTCAGCGGTGATGTTGGTTCCGGATCCACAGCACCCAATGCTTGCTTCAGCGCTTCCAGCTTGCTTTTTGGAAAGATCCACCCTGGGCCACACTTCAGGCGGAAATTGAACTTGCCGCCCAGCGCTTTCAGCTTGTCTTTGATGGGCTTGGTGTCGCCAACTACGGCCAGGGCTTTCTCGCTGTATTCAATCACAATCACTTCGCCCGGTTTCACACTTACTTTTTGTGGTTCTGGAGGCGCTTCAGTCTTTTGTTGGTTAATCATTGCACTACAATGTTACAAATTTTTCCTTAGAAATGCAAACTTTTTTAAACATCAAAGCATGGAAAAGTGATTTTTTTGTCAAACTGCCCAATTTACTACGTGCCCCATTGTATCTTGTGCATGAGATTGTCGCTCTCGAAGGTCATTCGCCAGCCCCGGCTTCGGTCGGGGTTTTTTCGTATTGCTCAATGGCGCGGTAAATTTGGAGCACCACCTGCGGTACTATGGCATTTCCGGCTGCTTTGATGCTTTCGTTCCGCCACTTCGAAAAGGTAATTCCGTGTAATCGCTCGGATAACCCATCATTTCCAGCACAAATTGTGGGTTCAGCAATTGGGAAGTCGGCCCAGGATCCGAATTGCGTATAACCGTCTCCAAATTCTGCTGCTTGCCCTGCCGGTTCTTGCCCATGTAGCCCATTTTGCCGCTGGCCGCATCCGGTGTCGGTAGCATCTGGTAGGCTTCCCAGCTGGCCGGGTTCACATATTCCCGCAGATTGCAGGGTGCTGTCCTTCCCTTTCTTGCCCCGCTTGCCAGCTTTTCCATCGCTTCGCCCTGTTTCGGTGGTAGGCTGTCCATCGTGTTGGGGGCGGGTAGTAGGTTCGCCCGGCCCAGCACACTCAGGCTGGTCTGGATCTTCTTCCCGTCCTTGTCCTTGAAATAATTGCCGTGGTTGCTCCAATCCTCCTTCGGGTGCCGCCCGGCTTCCTGGCTGCTTGGTGCCATAGTCCCGCAGCGCCCAGTAGGGCGGGCTGGTTACTACGGTGTGTACGCAGCCATCCGGGAGGGTGCGTAGCTGACTCAGGGCTTCACCTTGCAAAATTTTATTGATCGGTATCATCCGGCTCCGGTTGGTTTGCAATTTCAATATACTGGAGCAGGTCGGCCGCATCAGCATGGCTCAGGCCGCTAAAGTCACGAAACCAATGCACCACGGCTTCTGTAATTTTGTACTTGTAGCTGAGCCCCGCTGCATCCAGGTAATCCATCACTAGTGGCAGGCTTTGCCGGTTGAAGCGGAAGTAAATGCCATCGGTTTTGTAACAGCAAAAGCATCTTGGATCCAGCTTCATCAATAGATCGGTCAATACGCCCATGTGGTAGTAGCAGGTTTTGCGCACATCATGGTAGAGGTGTTGTAGTTCGGGTTCAGCTGCCTTACCAATTACCGTTTCCTGTGGTTCGCCATTTACAAAACGTTGGTAGCGCCTTTCCTGGCCCACGCTACTGAGTGCCGCCAGCCGCACCACCTTGTATTTGCTGGCAATGTACTTGCGATAAACTTTATAGCTTATATAGCCCTTCTTTTCGGCAATTTGCCAAAAGGCATGATTGATATCCACTATGCTCAGCGCTCCCAATTCTTCATAATCAGTTTGGCTGTCTGCATCATAGTGGTCCAGGTTCCAGCGCGTAGGATGTGCTTCCGCAATGTGCTTGGGGATGGTGATGGGACCATGGTGATTGAGATAGGCCCGAAACTGCACAGCCACCACGCCAAAGATGTGTAGCATGCCTTTAAAGTCAGTATTGCGGCTGGTTATAAATTTCTGCCCATATCGATTGATGATCACACTCACATCGCCATCTCGATAAAGAAATGATTCGCCCTTTTCCTGGTGGTGTTTCAGCACGCGATCAAAGCCGGTGTTGCCTTTCGCAATCACAAAAGGGGTGAGGTCATTGATATTTTCCCCTTCTTTCCATTCGTCCAGAAATTTAAGGTCCTTCATGCGTTCACGCCTTTAAAATCGGGAACGTCCTTAAAGATAGCGAGATCCAAATCACGGTTTTCGTCTGGGATGCTGGCCATTGATGTCCAATCCGCGCACTTCCGATCCCCGTACACTATATAGGGTAATTTCATCGCCAGCCTCGGGTCGTACATTGTATTTTACATCCAGGCCAAAGCCCAGACTACCGCAACGTATAGTGTGATACTCTTCACCAGGTTCAACTTCTGTAACTGTTAAATTTTCAACGCGTTCTTTTAGTCGCTTCATGGTCATTATAGTTTTTATCTATCTACAGAAAATCCGTTTTCATCAAGCGTGACATACCTCTGTCCGTTACGGAGTACCCATCTGGGCAAACATTAGTAGGATATCGGCATGGCAGTATTCTTTGGGACCACACCAGCACACCAAGTCCTTATCATGTAGTTCCTGCAAAATGTCATCCAGGGTAAAAAGACACGGCCGCACAATTCCATTCCCCTCGTATGCCCGTAAAGGAAGAATATGCAACACCCACTCCATGTATAGATTGGTCACTTGCTTTTCTATCGGCATTGTTTCTTTATTTGGCCATTGTGCATTCAATCCCAAATCATAAATGACCCACGGGCTCAATATCTTCCTACGGTGGCTGGCATCGCAGTATATCATGTCTCCCTGGATCCAGAAGGGATTTCCCCACTTGCTGGTGCGGTCCACAATCACGCTATTGGGTGGTTTCCGCCAGCCCTTGGTACGCCTACGTTGGATTCGTTGTGGCATCGGTTAAGTTTTGCCGCCAGCTTCCAGATTCTTGGTAAGCCGGTCAAATGCTTCTTTGAATTGTTTCTTGGTGATCAGTTTATCGGCCAATAGTTCGCGGAGGTTTTTGATGGCTTCATTGAAGGCCGTAATCTTTTCTACCTTCCGTTCCTCCAGTAGCTTTTTCTTGATCTTTTCACTTTCCGCTTCGCCCTTTCGGGGCGTCACCTGCTTCACCACTTCATCCACACCTTCCACGGCTTTCTTGGCCGCTTCCTTCCGTTCAAATTCCTTATCCCGGGCCAGTTTGGCCTTTTCCCGCTCTTCCAGCCGCTTCTTAGTAATTTCCTTGAGTTCCCCCACATCCGTGTCCATCGTCAGGTCACTTTCTTCGCCCTTCTTGGGCTGCACTGATTGGCCACTTACCAATTCATCCAGGTAAATTTCTACAAAGTAGCTATCGGGCATTCCGTCATCCTTACGCCCATCCTTTACCAATAGGCGAATCCTAAAATAATGGTAGGGTTCATTTTCGTAATGGTCACGCACTCCTTCCACCACTTCGCGCACACCAGTGCCGGCATAACTGTATTGGTTGGAATTGAAAATCCCAGTAGATCCAATGCTTCCGGCATTAACAGATAGCTCCACCCCATTGGGGTAGGTTTGGCGGATATCTTCTATGCTTGGATCCAGCATGAAGTAATCCTTTTCCCAAAGGGGTTCGTTACGATAAAATTTAAGGGTATCAGAAAGTGGGCGCTTGGGAATTCGTCCTTGGGTAATGTTCCGAACAATTACCTCATCGATGGCGCCCATACGTAGCTTGTATGGCTTCGCACCCCTATAGAATGGGTACACCTCAGATGAGACTATCTTTTGAACGTCACGGTAGCTTATTTGGTCAGATAGGCCGCGCTTCTTTACCTGTTTCCAATATCTACTGGTAAGGGTATTGTAAATACGAAGAGCATCACGGCTCTTCTGGAGGTTGCCCTTTAGCTTCTTGGCCATAGTATGGGTTCCTATGTGCTACCAAACATACGAAACATGCAACTTGCATACGAATTCACCCCCGTCAATTCGAATGACAGTTGGGAATCCATTGTCGTATGTGTAAGGCGTAAAGTACATGTAAGCCATCAAATCCGGGTCACTCCCTGGATCATAGTCCCACAGGGCTATTGTGTACGAACCCAATGGATCAATCAAATTTTGTGGCAACCCATTAGTATAGGTGCGATTTTCTCCCCAGGTCACATTTTGGTAATACTCAGATGCCCAGATTAAGGTCTGACCATGGTAAATAGTCACGAAATTATCTGGCTGTCCACCAGGGTCCCACGCATTGCCCTGGTCATCCACCAAGGGGAAATAAATAACCTCCACAGCCTTAATCCCTATCTGCTTTGGTGTCTTTTCATTAGAGCAGTCAAGACCAATGTATCCGGGCGGACAGTCACAGAATCCGTCTATACAAACCCCTCCGTTGTAACATATGGTGGCCTTGCATAAATCCTTCTTACATCCCACCAATGATGACAGAAGGGCCAATACGATAAGGGTAATCAGAAAGTAAGTAGCTGACTTGTTCATTTCCATTGCATCAGATTTTAGTTTCAAAATTGTTCGGGACGAAGATAAACAAAAGTAATCAAAAAGCAAACCCACCCCGATCCCTAAATAACCCAACCAACGAATGAACGGAATAGATGGGGGGGGGGGGCGCCTT
>Ga0326597_10000390_pt1 | contig 79278 bp, 144 predicted proteins | sample RVTome_12_FD_203789 | JGI IMG/M metagenome (GOLD analysis project Ga0326597, IMG submission 203789) | Soil microbial communities from uranium-contaminated site in the Upper Colorado River Basin, Wyoming, United States - RVT100D185 | ecosystem: Environmental > Terrestrial > Soil > Contaminated...
GCCTGACTGCTACCGTTAAACCACCCTTGCTTTCAACAGCCTACTCCTTGTCCGCTCAATCCCTGCTTACCGGCGTGCTGTACGAGAACCTGTTTGATTACCAGACGGGCAGGTACAGCCAGACAAGCGGGGCTACAATCGGCTATGATTCCATGACCATGGAGGTGATCTTTTCCGATGCCGAGACAAGGGACTGGATGGCCTTCGGCCTGGGCAGGCACATAGAAGTGTATGCCCCAAGCGGGCTGGTTTGGGAAGGGTTTGTCAACAGCATGAGCATAAGCATGGACTCGGTTGACTTCTCCGTCGGCCCATTGATGGATATATCTAATAACATTAAAGTCACCTATGTTACCAGAAGCTATAACACCAACCCACCTATTGGCGGGGAGAACGAAGAGACTAACTACGCAGCCCTTGCTGAATCGCAGCTACGCTGGGGGACATTCTCTGAAATAATTAGCGGTGGTGATGGGCAGACGGCCATAACCATGAACGCTCTGAGAAATTCGAGGCTAAACGACTCGGCCTGGCCCAAGATTGACCAGAACCTGTCCTCGTCAGGCTCGGGAACAGGCAGCATTACGCTTGAATGCCTGGGCTATTACCATTACCTTGACCGGTTCTATTTTGATGCTAATACGGCAGACACTGGCGAGGTAAACATTTCGGCAAAGCTTACCGACATATTAAACGATGACCCAGACGGCATGTTCTCGGCCAGCAATGCCAGCATAGAAGCAAATACCTTGCAGGTGCCAAGCTATGATGACGGTAGCAGGTCTGGCCTGGCCGTCATCCAGGAACTGATTGGCTTGGGCTTTTCCAGTGGGCAAAGGGCCATGTTCATGGTCGAGGGCCAGAGAAAGGTTATATATAAGTCCCTTGAATTGGATAAGGCGGCTAAGTATACATACAGCATCTATGACCAGTACCCATCCATTGCCACCGTTGACGGCACTGCCATAGAGCCATGGGATGTTAAGCCTGGGGAGTGGGTGCTGATAGAATCACTGTTGACAAGCAAGCCGTTTTCTGCTACACTCCCAAGACAGTCAGACCCTAAGTATATATTCATAGAGTCTGTCACATACGAATCCCCAAACAGCCTGAGCATCAAGGGTGGCATGGGGAATACATTGAAAGAGCGTGTGAGTCTCATGGGTTTGGGCTTCGCGTCAAGAGGGTAAGGCATGCAAAAGAGAAATGAAAGGCTGGTGACTAATTTATCAGATGCGTTCATGCGCCGTGGCGATTCCATTATCCCAGACATTAGTCAGTCAAGCATAGCCGGGGCAGTTCCAACAGACGCCGAGCTTGACAGCGCCTTCGGAGCGCCATCACAGCTTCCAGACCCAATATTTGCCCTGCTTGACGCTGGCGGGGCTGGCACGGACGTGTTCCTTATAGTTGGAACAAATAGCGCATGGTTCCACCTTCGCATGGACAAGGCAACCTAACATGGCATATTGCAAGATTGGTTTCTTAGCAAGTGGGTCTGGTGGAAATGCTGATGGCATTGGCGCTTACGTTCAGGCGCTTGCCGATGCCGATATCTCCCCGGTTGTTTTCTGTAACGATGGTGATGTTGGCATTTCTGACGCGATTGCAACCGGCAAGCCTTTTGTAGCAATAGGTCGGATTGTGCGTGACGGTTCAGAACAATATGCCGTCCCTGATTACGACCTCTCTCCTAAAGACGCCGCAGAAAAACATTGGGCTAAGATACGACCCTTTTTTCACCCAACTTGGCTGGCGCATAAAGACAAGGTATGGATACAAGTAGTCAATGAAGTAAACAAGGAAAAAGCTGGGTGGTTGGGCATGTTCGGCGTGGAAATTGCCATGCTTGCAAATGCTCTTGGCTATAAAGTAGCCATGTTTGCCTGGGCCAGTGGCACGCCAGAACCAGAAGCATGGCAGGAGCCAGGCATGCTTGCCTACCTGCGCTACTGCGAGCAGAATCATGACATGGCCGCCGTGGCCGTGCATGAATATGATTATGGCATGGAGGGAATGAACAATGTTTACCCATATCATGTAGGCCGGTTCGAGGCATTGTTTGCGGCCTGTGATACTAATGGTATTAAAAGACCACAAGTATTTATCACAGAGTTTGGTTGGGCTTACACCTCTATCCCATCTCTGGCACAGTGCATGTCTGACATAGACTTTGCCGCAAGATTGTATGCTCAATACGATGAAATAAAGGGGGCGGGGATATGGTACTTGGGGCCAGGCTTCTCAGACATAGCAAACAAAGTCAACACGCTTATTGAACCAGTCAAGAACTACACGCTTGAGACTGTCTTACCAGACCCACAACAAGGAAATGACAACATGCTAATGAACCCATCATTTGAAGAGGGCTTTTATCTCCCAGGCGGGGTGAAAGAATTGCAAATCCCCAATGACTGGGGGTTCTGGTACGCGGATGAGTCCATACCCAACCCATATGATTCCGAGCCATGGTCTGTGTTTGTCCGGCCAGAGGTAAGAACATTGCACAGGGGCTTGTTACCCCCCGACGAGCAGCCCTTGTTTGTCCTTGATGGTGACTATACCTTGAAGATATTCAAGGGGTCAGGCTCTATTTATCATGGGCTGGCCCAGGTCATGCCTCGTGGCAAGTGGGAAATGCATGTCAAAGTCTTTCCTGACTTGATTACAGGTTACGACGCAGATGGCGGCAAGATATTTGCCACACACCCAGACTCATGTATTGTGTGGGTAGAGGTTGACGGCGTGCGTGTTGGGCAAGAGCAAAGACCTGCGGCCGGCGCATGGCAAGAGCTTGTATTCGAGCTTGATTTACCCGGTGACTCTGCCGTAGCTATCCTGTTCATGCAGCCCTTCGCCCTGAACAACAACGGCCTGTTTCTTGATGACTGGGAATTGCGTGAAGTAGTTGACACATGCAATGCACGCGAGCCATATAATCGCGAGGTATGGGTAGCTAACCCAGGCATGAGCCAGGCTGATTACACGGCCCTTGCTGCGTTGGCATACAGCATGCAGAAGCAGACCATAACCTTCTCGTATGACGATGCCGGCATTGGTTGTGGGTTGGGCATAAAGAAAGCCGTGCTGTTCAACATAGCAGAAGCCAGACATCAGGAGTTCGTTGACTGGTATGACACATACTACCCCGGCACTGTAGTAGAATTCATGTCTTTCCCACCATCTAATCCTTATTCTCCCCCGGTTGGTCAGGGTGAAGCTGGTGTATGGCCTGGAGAGTGGGTTGATGCCAACCCATACCTGAACAGGTACTTGCTTGCAGGATCATGGGCCATTCATACAGGCGCAGACCTTAACCTGAACTCGCCGGTATGGAACGCTGACAACAATGCCCCCGTCCATGCCATTGCAGACGGTATTGTAATCTATTCACAGTTAGTAATTAACAGCAATGGGCAGGTTAGTTCATGGGGCAGGCTCGTTGTCATAGAGCATGATGACGGCGTGTGTTCCCGGTACGGGCACATGCGCACGCTTAATGTTTCTGCCGGTCAGAACGTTGTCATGGGGCAGGTGATAGGCACGATTGGGGGAACAGAGTATGGCCTACCAGACCACCTGCATTTTGACATCAGCCTGTCTGGCATATTGCTTTCTTCTCCCACATATTGGCCTGGAGACAACTTACCTGCCGTGCAAGAGCATTTCGTTGACCCGCATGCATTTATTGTATCAGGTCGATAAGTGTGACCATGCCCTGCCAAGTACAATGCTATTAACGTATCTGTAATCTATACCAGTAACCTCCGCTATGTACCTTTGAGTATATTTCTTCTCTGAGTACATATCCAATACACGCCGCACTAGCTTCTCGCTATACTTGTTTGCCGGATTATCCTCGCCGGTCTGAGATTGTCCTAAGACCGTGTATCTGTGTTGTTGGTTCTCTGTCGGGGTCGCCCATTCCAAGTTGTCAATATGATTGTTGTGCTTATCTCCATCGATATGGTTGACCTGATGAGTGTATGTCGGGGGTGGGCCAAGGAATGTCATTATAACGGCTCTGTGAACATAGGCAACTTTGACTTTCCCAAACTCATCTGATAAGTTATAGGAAAGATACTTCCCCTGCCACCCGGCTTTAGATTGTTTTAGTATTTTATCTGGAAGTGGCCTTCCGTTTCTCCTTGGTGCTATTCTCTTGCACCGTCCATAGTTGCTAATAATATACAATCCCTCGTATCCCGGTATTTCTTTCCACGTTTCATTTTTCATTCTGTTATTATATCACCAATGTAGATAATGTCAACTCCATACATGAGTAACATTCCATGGCCTTGGCGGTTACGTAGTCCCAGATGTCATTGACCCGCAACCATATATTTACTCGAACAATCCATAGCCAATATGTGGGATATGCTTTCCGTCCCTATAGCCATAGAAAACAATGGATGGCGCTGGCGGCTCGAATTCTAGCTCCAACTCCTTGTCTGCTTTCTCGAGCATAAAGGCCCAAATGCGAGCCATTTCAGTTGGGGACAAGTCGTCTCTAAATTCAAACCCATGCTCCACGAGTTTCTCCACGTAGTCTTGCGGTATCGACCTGTCTCCATAATCTGCTGCGAAGTCAGATACATCAAAACCAAAGACATCCCTTATTTTGTAATGAGCCTCTCGCACCTGTTCTACGGGCTTATTTGATTTATAAACGCATTCGACACAACGTCCATGACCGTCATCAGACCAGTCACCGATTGGTAAAGTAATTTTGTATTTCATTTCATTCTCCTTTATAACTAATTTAATCACTAATCCATCTGGCATGCCATGTCCAGGTATACGCGCTTCGGTCCCCACCACCCGGAAGAATACCCAGAGGGACTGACATGCCGCATGGGATCAAGGTTAAGCTGCCTGACGCTTCTTTCGTTTGCATAACTGAATGGCACAACTACCTTGATATAGCCTAGCATGTCATCGGGATTAAGGCCATAGACCATGTACTGCGGGCCTGCCTGCAACATGCTGAAAAACCAAACACTGACATCTCTGTACCCATTCTCTACCAGATGCGCACGCAAGGATATCTTTACTAGCTCTATCTCGTAATTCAATCTATTCCTGTCGGCCATGTACGTGGCCTTTGTTACTTGCGCTTGATCATATAAATCTTTTAACATGTTCTCTTCTCCATCATTACTGGTACTGGCTTAAGATACCACCCGTTCGGCATGGTATATGTCGTCTCGCCACTGTCGAACCGAATTTCTATCCAACCATCCCTATCCCTATGACCAGTTACAGTGCATGGCACTGGTGTGTGCCATGTATACATGTACTTCTTACCAATCTCTATTTCTTTCATGCTTTTCTTGCCTCCATCCTGCATGTTGCAGCACTATCTAGCGAAGAGTCGAAGAAGCTATACTCGCTGTCATCGTCTAAGACAACATCGTATACTGCTCGATTTTCAAGGCTCCAAACTCTAACAATCTTTCCAGTTCGGCTGCACCACCACAACTTTTTTATTACCCTCACCCTATCTCCTTTCTTAAATCTTTGTTCCATGATATAATTCTCCTATGTATAAAGTAACAGTCAACCTATTACCACAAGATGCCACCCTTGCAGAGAAACAGCAAGTCTTGTCTGCCGTTCATGCCGATAAAGAAACCATCCTGCAATCTGCCGACGATGCCGTCTTGCTTGTCAATAGCGGCAGTGCAGGCAGCAGAGTTAAAGTCTGGTGGCAGGAACGCTGGCAAGATAATATTACCGCTTTCTTGCTTGACAATGGTGTGCAAATTGTAGACCACTATCCTGTCCCACCGCCTATCCCCCCACCCAATCAACCCATGTTTGGCTTGCATGCCCGCTCCGACCCAGGCGATATTAGCCAGCAAGAAGTTAATGAATTTAGCATAGCCAGGATCGAGGTAGCTAAAGTCTTGTCAGCCCATAGCGGGTCAAGCGTATCTTCCCTTGCCTCCTTGCCAAGCGTCAAGACCCTGATTATCCGGGCCTTTCTTGACTTCGGCGGCAGGAATGTCACACCAGATGACTTCTTTAACTGGTGCAAAGATGATGTCATTCGTACCCTTGATAACGCCCAAGGAAAGGACGTTATCCTCGAACTTCACAACGAGCCTAATTTGGCCCCAGAAGGCTGGGGAACGTCATGGATGGATGGATACACCTTTGGGGCATGGTTAGACGCTTTAAGAGGCCGTTTTGAAGCTCTCAGGCCAAGTCTCAGGCTCATGTACCCCGGCTTATCACCAGGTGGCTATATTCCTGGCTTGAGACAGGATCATGTGCAGTTTATCGAGCAGTCCAGGCAGGCTGTCATGGGCATGGATGCCCTGGGGGTGCATGTATACTGGTCAGACGTTTTTCCGATGTCTGCCGCCCTGTCTGTGCTTGATGATTACATCGCCCGCTTTCCAGGCAAGGAAATATGGGTGACTGAGGCCAGTCACAATCAGGCAGGCAAGACGCCGCAGGAGAAGGCCCAGCAGTACATACAGTTTTACAATGCTCTCAAGAACAAGCCAGGCGTCCGGGGCGTGACATACTACGTAGCCAGCGCCAGCAATCCTGCCTTTGGCTGGCAGGGCGGGTCATGCGAGACATGGTTGGCCGGGGAGAGCATGGGCATTGGTAAGGCTGTAGCTATACGCTAGAATCGAATTGGCAGCGAGGTATGGTAAGGTTGATGTCAATTATGTCTGCCCCTGCTTCATAAATCGCCACCAAGTTCTCAATCTTCTCCCAACGTGACGGCCCGGCAAGCAGCGTGTCCAGGTCAAACCTGAGAATGAAGTTACCTTCTTCTTCCTCGCCATATGCATCTAAGTAACCAAAATATACCTCGAACGTGGCTTCATCGCAGTCTAGCAATGTCTCCGCCACCTCGCCGTTCTCTGTTTCGTTTCCGTAAACTGAACTCCATGGCACCCCGCAGCTAGTAAGATACCGCTTCACATCATCAGCTATTTCCAGTGGGTCAAAGTCGTATAGCAGGTTTTCGTACTTTTCCTTGACCCTGCTTAGTTCTTGATATGCTTCTATGATTTCTTTCAATGATTGTATGCTCATGACATTAAACACTCCTTTCCATTATGTCTTGATACCTCTGTTTTGTAAACATATACATACTTCCCTGTCACATCTGCTATTCTCACAACTCTCCCAACATTCTCGGCCACGTACATCGGTGAAGAGATGTCAATGCCCCTGACTCGCACATCATCTAGCGACTGTTCATCTGGCTTGGTCAGGTAAACCCTATCACCTACCCTGTAATCTATCACGCCCTTTCTCCTTTGCTCATCATGCACTTGTCGCTGTATAGTTCTAGCTCAGAGGCATATAAGCAGTGCCCATCATAGTCTGGCTCAAGTGCGTACAATGACTTCTTCACTGGCACGGCTTTGATAACATGCCTAACAGTGTACGTTTTATTCATGCTTCTCTCTCTTAACCGCATCAATCTCTGTGTAGTCTTATCTGGGTTGACTATCCTTACCTTATCACCTACTTTATATTTCATGTCTTTCTTTTCCTCTTTGTTTTCCTGTCAACATGTGCTAACATACATGTATGAACATATTAACATTGCTATTACTAGGAATATCTTCTCTGCTCCCAGTACCCGTCTCGCCTGAAAATGTACAGACAGGCTGGTTGAGCCAGTATGACCAATCCCCAACGGATGGTACTATTGAGTACCGGCAATCCGTCATGCAACTACCACGCGACCTGTCCTACCTTGACGGCCTGATTGCTGTGCCTGACTGCGACAGGATGAGCGAGACGGCCTGGTTAAGCATCAACGACCAGCCCTGGCTGCATGTCGCTGTCTTTGATTGCAGCGGGCATGAAAGCACGACGGCATGGATGCAAGAGAACAACATCATTGGCGAGGCGTCGTATTACCTAGCACAGGAGCAAGGCTTCCTGGGTCAGGGAGGGGTCGAGGCTGTGCTTGTTTTTCCAGAATAGTCACGCATCCTGCACGCCACTTGTATTGGGACAGGTGGCGTGCAATCCCGCTTTTGCACATATACGTACCCCCCGCTATTCACCCTCAGCCCCAATATAGCATCTAAATCACCCCTGCCCCAGCCCTGGTCAATAATTATAATGTATGAGTCATCACATACGCCGCATATCACCCCGCTCATACCAGTCCTGCACCGGGCTGTCATGCTTGCCGTAAGCGTTACTTTATGCGTTCGCTCGACAATTCTGTATCGTTCATATTTTTGTCCAGTTTCCTTAAACATCTTCACTCCTTTGCCATTAAGCATTTAACCTGCACCTTTTCAAGCCTGTGCCCAAATACCCACCACTTATCTCCATTAAAGTCAACACGGTATACCAAGCCATCAGGGGAATAATACTCCCTTTTAACCTCAATGACAGTGCCGACAGCGTTCCTCAGCCTTTCCCTTCTTTGTTTGCTATAACCAGCTACATTCTTTATCCTTACTCTTTCACCTACTTCATGCCTCATGTTTCCTCCTTACTCATCATGCACTTGCTACCTACTAGCATGAACCTGTCAGGCTGCATCCACCACTGCCTGCCAAGCCATAGACTAGGGTCAAGAGCATGATCATACACGGCAATCCAGATACGTGTACCAAAGTTGGTTCGCTCAACTCTGTCAACCGTAAGCACCAGATCGCGTGTATATGGCATGTTTATTAACCCCCTCTCTGTAACTTTGACCTTATCACCTGCCTTAAATGTCATTCCTTTCCTCCATCATGCACCTGCTATTTACTAGCTCAAAGCATTCCGTCTCCATCCACCATGTCGTGCCAAGGTAGCCAGTTTGTCCATGGGCATACACGTCTATCCATACCTGATATTTTCCAATTATACTTGCATTTCTTGTTGTAATGCTGTGAACCGTAAACACTTTGTCGCCGTATTTCTCGCCAAATGAACACGCTAATCCCAGCCCAGCAAGCTTGACTTTATCACCTGCTTTGAATATCATGACGCTTGTCCTCCATGAAGCATGTCTTAGCTGCATCAATAAATATCACCTCGCTTGCATACGCTACAACGAATTCACCATCAAGTTCATGCAGGTGTATACCTAGTCCTTGCCTATCCATAACAATGAGAAAGTCTAAATCATCGTCGTTGCGGCGCTTAACCCCTGCTATGACACCTGTCTCACCATCTCTGTTCCAATCATATGTCCAATCCTCTTCAAACTCCTCGTTATACGGCAGCAGTACCCTATGTTCTCGCTCAACTAACTTGTACCCAAGCGCCTTTCCACCTATTTCCTTAAACATGTTATTACTCCTTGACATTATGTAGACATTGGGTTACAATGTTCTAATGACTACTACAATGATTATTGTCAGTGACCTTCATATCAACTCAACTATTGGCTTGCTTGCCCCAAGCGTCAGACTTGCTGACGGCCAGCATATTTCACAATCACCTGCTCAGGCATGGAGTTGGCAGAAGTATCAAGACTTCCTTGCCCAACCCAAGAAAGGCAGGATTGTGACTGTATTTAACGGGGAGATAGCGGACAAGAACTATCACCCCACGACTCAGATAATCACTGAGGATGTACCATCTATCATCGACATGTCCTTAGCAACCATAGAACCTTTGGTTTCAATTAGCGATAAAGTTATTGTCACCCGTGGCACGGAGGCCCATGCGGGGATTGGTGGATATATTGACGAGCTTATCGCAAGAGAGATACGTGCCGAAAGGCTTGGCGGGAGTGACCATGCTCACATGTGGGCTGAGTTCATGGTAGAAAACGTCAGGTTTGACATAGCCCACCATCCCAGGTTTGGGGGCGGGAGCTATCATACCAGCCATAATACGGCAGGGAAGCTGGCCGCAGACATGGTTATGTACTGCGCCAAGTACAACCGCCCGTTGCCAGACATTCTTATACGCAGCCATAACCACAGCTTCTCTGATTCAGGCTTGAACTACCCTGTTCGTGCCCTTGTCACACCACCGTGGCAATTGAGTACACATTTCTCGCACAGGCTTGGCTATGGCGGCAAGCTCATGCCCATCGGCGGGGTGCATGTTTACGTATCAGGCGGCAAGTACCACATAGCACCGTCGCTGTACATGCCCGATGATTCAGGTGAGGTACAGGCGGTATGACCGAGCAAGAACTACTTGAGGCCATCAGGCAGGCGCATGTCATAACCAGTGACGAGCAAGCCATGACCACAGAAGAGATATGTCAGGCTACAGGCATGGGGGTTAAGGCAGTGAGGGCAAGGTTAAAGAAGCTGGTTGGAGAGGGTAAGATGAGTGTGACGTGGGTCATGCGGGATACATTGACCACGCCATTAACCGGTAGGCAGGCCCGCGTCCCTGGCTATAGGGCGCATGGGGCATGATGGCTCTGCTCTCAGAGTAGCGACATCATTGCACAGGTGATAGAACCTGCCACCCCGTAACCCATGCTTGTCGATATAGCTATACAATTCTTGGTCTTCAAACCCAAAGCGGCCGAACTCACCCCATAGCAGCCACGAGAGGCCGGCATCAATGCCAATGAGCCTGTATTCGCCGTGACTGATAAGACCCGCGGCCCCACCATTCAGGCATTGTTGACAACCTCCCTCGCTTGCTTGTAATTCCTGGCATGGCACGATCATGTCATACCCACATAGCTTTTCGTTGGTTCTTTCAATCATGTTTCACCTCCATCATGCACATGTCTTCCACGACCTCGAACGTGCCATCGCAGGCATACAGGAACATGCCGTCCAGGCCATGTTGCAGGACATGTTCTCTTAATTCACAGTCAGGCCAACCACTTGCAAAGAACCCGCCCAGCAATAACGATTGTCGTCGGCCGTTGTATTCCCCACCATCAACACCAATAATGTATATTTCACTATATCTTTCTACATCGCGGGCTTGCACGCAGCAGAAGCCATCTTCGTCATTACACTTCCTCACAAGCCTTCCTTTCTTTGGCATGATCATGTCAAAGCCATGCAACGTTTCTCCGGTTTTAACGAACATTATACCCCTCCCACCTGTCATATGCAGTCATCCAATAGTTACTGCTTGACCGCCTCGATGCAATATAAAACTCCACCCCAAACGCATCGACAAGTTCGCCTGGCATGTATAACGGGAATTCTATCTCAATTGTTTTCATGCCCTTGACCTTGTTCGTTACCAGCTTTTCTGCCATTTCCCATGTCTTTGGTCTTTCAACTTCTTTTATGAATATACTAGGCATGTCACCACTCACTCCTTACTATAAACTGATTCTCTTGCCTGCCAATGTTCCACTTCTTTACCTTTAACTCATGACATATGGCCTCGCACAGGTCTGGAGGCATTCCAGGCGCAAAGGTTATATGCTGTACATTCTTTGCGACAAAGTAATGATTGCCAGCTATCCTTGCAATTTCCGTATAAACTGTCTTTGTATCGCTAATGCTTATTGTACTAACCATTATCACTCCTTGCTCATCATGCACTTGTGTTCATGCACTAGCTCTAAGGAAGAGCTAAAGAAGCTGCATCTATGATAGGGGCCGGTAAATAAGAGGCCGTGGTAGTATCCGCCGGAACAGTTGTGGGTGCTAATAACCACACCCTCCATGCCCTCCCACAGCGAGCCTTTTCTTGTCACCCTGACCTTATCACCCTTATTAAACCTTCTTTCGTTTATCATGTCACCGGTATCCTTAACCCATGCTTCATGCGGGCGAACACGTACCCATCGCCGCCGGCATTTGCCAGGTTGCTTGTTGTTATCAGTATCGTGGCCTTGTCATCATGGTCGTATCTTGTGTTAATAGCGTCAATGATATACTGTACATCATTACCAGTTATGCGGTCTATCTCGTCTATGACCAGTAATCGGGGGCGCAGGACGCTGTCGTTAAGGTAATCTATCTCACTGCTTTCCCTGTCCCCCCATGTCTTCTTGATTTCCATGACTAGCTGCCTGCTTGTCTTGTAGACAGCATGTACCCCATGCCTGCATGCGTTCATGACCACTATCTGAGCCGCAGTGGTCTTGCCCATGTCATGCGGCCCGAACAGGGTTATCATGCCCCTGCATTCCGGGAAGGAGAGCATGAATTCTTGTAATGTCTCGACCATCAATTCCCTGCCAGACATGCCATCATAGTAGTTGAATGACTTCGTCCTGTCACCCATGGGCACGCCGCATGAATCAAGGAGCATGTTCACCAGTTCCCCTCTATCCCCATTGCACATGATGCATGGGACAGTATGACTCTCCCCGATGTACCAGCCCCCATCCTGGTCAGGTATAGCCACCTTGCCACCGCCTGTCATGGGACGATGGGTGGTCTTTTGTGAAAGGATAGAGGTTATCACTACTACTCCAGCCCCACCACAGTTACTGCACCTGTCTAGCTGCTTGCCTATGCCAAGCAAGCCAAGCTCATGCCCGGCCTCAAATGTCGGTATGTTAGCTAACCTGATATTGTTAATTGTTTTCATGCGCCCATGCCTTGAGGGCGTCGCTATCCCACTCGTTCTCGCTAACTTTCATGTTCATGCTTTCGATGTTACTGGCCACATAGCTGCATGACAGGTACTTGTCCTGCCAAAACTTGTCTTGTTTTATCTTCATGTAAGCCTGCACTATCTCCTCCTCGCTGTACCCACGGGTAAGCATGTTCTTCACGCCGCTGCATTCCCTGCCATAGTTTGGTACTATCGTAAGCCCCAATTCTTTCCCAATCCTGCCAACTATCTCACCTGGACTAGACATGCTCTTCCTCCTTGTTTCTCATGGCCTCAGCTATAGCATCGGCCACACTAATTCTTGTTACCCTCTCGAATACTTGAAACGCAGGTGCCTCGTTAGCCTCTATAACATACACCTGTCTTGTGTCGCTATGCCTGACAAGGTCAACGCCACAGACACTTATGCCCAACGTCATGGCTGCCTGTTCTGCCATTCTTGCTACGTCAGAAGGGAAGCGACCGCTCTTGAACCGCTTACTCTTGCCATTAGAAGACGAGCAGACCAGCTTGTTCTTCTTGGGTCGGCGCTTGTACATGCCAATGCACCTGCCGTCAATGACCATAGCTCTATAGTCGCCGTTATTAGGTATGTACTCCTGCACCAGCCACTCCGTATCCACACCAGTAAACCCCTCTCCGTTCTCTTTACGATTCTCTAATGTTCCTCTAATCTGGTGTTCTATATCCTCTTCTCTAAGCAGGAACGTGCCCATGCCTTTCCTGCCGTTCCGGTTGAACTTGAGTATGACAGGGTAAGAAGAGAGACTGGCAAGGGCCGTGTTAAGGGATGGGTAGATGGTTGTTTGCGGTTGATTAACCGCATCAAGCAGCTTTGTATAGTGCATGTGCTTGCTTCTTGCCCCAGGCCCATCTGTCAGCAGGTAGTTATCCATGATGATCTTACCATGTTCCCTGCCCCATGCCACAAGCCTGTCTACAGTCCTGTACGCCCTGCCAACCGCCCTGAAATACCACAAGTTATCATTGGCTATGTCTACGGTTGCATGTCTTGGTCTGCCAGACATGTCGAAGCTTATGTCGTGGTACATGACCACGTCCCAGCCGGCCTCGGCAAGCCGCATGTCGGTGTATTCGTTTTCAATACGCTTGAACGCTATCATTATCTCTTCTCCATGATACATATACTTTCTAATCTGTAACCATATAAACCATGCCTGCCCTCTTTGGGAACTTCAACATCATAATACCAACCATCAGCAGAAAACTGATCCGGCCTGGCATCCATAATATCTACCACCAATCCATACCATCTTTTGGGCCAGCCACGAGTATGTATTATTCTTGCCTTATCACCTATTGCGAATCTTTGCTTCATGTCCCTTCCTCCATCATGCATCTACCTTTCTCGATGACCACTAGCTGATGTACGGGGTTGAAAGCCTGATCATCCCACCGTTGTTGTGTACATGCTTCATCGTCACACCACCAGCCCCACACCTTTTCACCGTCTATATAGGTCACTATAGCATACCCATCTGTAATCAACGACTGAACCTTATCACCCACTTCTATGTTCACCCTTTTCCTCCCTGCATCATGCACCTGCCTTTCCCGATTATGGTTACGGTGTCTTCGTAGGCATACATCTCTTTGTTACCGTATGCTAGAACAGTGCGTTCCTTATCGTAGTACCACTCTCCCCATACTCGAGATTTCCCAAAATGTAGCGCGAAGTCAACCCGAGTCACAACCGTATAGATTCTTAGCCTACTACTGCAAACCAGATCACCTACTTCCACTGCCATCATTACCTCCTTGGGGCATGTAAGGGGCATGTAACATGCTCATTACATGCCCCAATACTTATAGCACGCTAGAACAATGGGGCCGGCGTTGTGACAAGCTCAAGACCAAACTGCTGGTTAAGCTCATTCACGATGTCTGCATGAACCATGCCACCATTAGCCAGGTCAATGTACTTGCCAACAATAATGCACAGGTTCCATTGCCCGTCCGGCGTCCCCAACCATTGACCTGATGTAATACCAGTTCTGGTCAGGATAGTCAGGATGTCATCTCTGTCTGATTCGTGCCAGATAGCTACTGCGTCAAGCCATGACTCAGCCACAGTCTCGATATTTTCTGGATTGATGAGGGTCAGGAAGGCTTGCTGGTCATCGTTGCTATCTGCATTGACATTTCCAGCAAGCTCTAACCCTGGCCGCCACCATGTCATGGCCCGTGACATGATCAGGTTTGATATTGTCTGTTGTTGCTCTGCTGTATGTGATGGGAACTTTGTGGCTACAATCTGTGCTGTAGCCTGGTACATGCCCGCCATGTACTCGGCTATATACTCCCATGCCTTCATGTTTCCAGGTGGCTGCGGCTGCATGAGCATGTTACGGCTATCACCAACAGGTGGTGGCAGTGAAGCAAGCTGCTTGTTAGTGTAGGCCGCAACCGATGGCTGTCTGGCCTCCTTGATAATTGTGTACCCGCCCCGGTCTGACATATAACCAAGCGTGATAGGGTCGCCTTTTGCAAGCCCACAGATGTAATCCACATCGTCATGCCCGACCTTGCGATAAAGCCTGACCACGCCCCCAGTACTCTTTGGGGCCGAGGGATCATCCATCATGATGGCTATGTTATAAGACGGCCCAAATCCACCATCATGTGGTTCTGGGCCGGTAGGCCATTGTATTCTTCCTGTATATATTTCCACGTCTTTGTTTCTCCTTAATCTGGTAGGTTGTAAATTTCTTCTATCACCATGATTGGTAAGTGTGCTTTCATGGCAATGTAAGCCTGTAATGCTTGTCTGGTTGACTTGGCGTCAGTCATTTCCTGGCCGTTATTGTAGCCGTACACGAGCGAGCGGGACGTGCTCTCGATATTTGCGGGGACGATAAGGTTGCGCATGACATTGACGGCAGACGCCTTGCTGTCAATAGCCGCTCTGCTATCTCTGCCATCTTCCGTCGTGCTTGTGACATGACTGACATAGTAGTTTACTCTTCTTCGGGCGGCGGACAATTCTTCTAATCTTGCGTTAATGTCTATATCATTCTCATACACCACCCTGCCGTCATCATACACGCTCATCTCGTGCTCGTAGGGCCATTCGGTACCATCAGGTGACTTGATCACCCAGTTGTTTATTGACCAGCCATCAGGCAACATGTACTTACCGATGGCCCATTCATGCCATGGCAGCATGTTCGTGGCGAACAGACGAACAAAGCCGTCTGCCTTGCCGCCAATGTATTCATTGGCAGAGAAGAACATGCGGCATTCGTCAGGCAGGCGACACCCGGTCTTGACCCAGGCCACGAACGGGTAGTCGGGCCCATGCGGGCAACCATGGCCAGGCTCTGGGGCAAGCAGGAATTCTACCACCTCGTCGTTCGGCACGCCAGACTTCATCTCGACTAATCTATGCCCTTCTTTCTGGCATAGCGTATCAGTTAATTCTTTCAGTGGGTTTGTGTTGTTAAACATGTGCATTATCTCCTTTACTAATAACATTTGTCAATATACTTGCGGGAACGACATAGAGTTCCTCGCTTCCACCCCTCTTTATACAAACCGTCTCCTTCTCTTTGCTGACGACCAGATACTCCGAGCGTGGCGTGCCCTGCGATACATGGGTCGGAAGAAGCATGACCACATCGCCCACCGCCAGGTTGCCTTCATACTCCTGCACATTGGTCAGGTCGTCAGGTGACATGTAAACAAACTCGCCTGATTCTATGAACGCCACCAATGCCCACCCTTCATCAATCATCTCGATGGTTGCAACCTGTCCGTCAATAGTGATGCGCGTGCTATCTACCAGTGATTGTATAACTTCGGGCTGGTGATAGGAACACATTTCAGCACAGAAGGCGCAGAAGTAATAACCATTCAGCACCTCCCATTCACTGTTTATCTGATTCATGCAGTTCGGGCAGGACACACCATGGTCAATATCGCTCACCCATGCGGCAATGTCCACAGGTAAGCCATATTCGTCCGTCACCACCCACATGTCCCGGCGGGGGACAAAATCCAACATGCCAATGACAGCCATATTGTCTGGCCTGTCCTTGGCCGACATGACCACAAGATCGCCCTGTCGATACTTCTTGCTGATCTGATCCGGGTAATATATGGTTGTGGCCGATGTTTGCCAGGGGTCATCACGACGCTGGTAACTCCACGAAGAAGCAGCAGGGACGTGCTCGTAGCGCACATCTTTGTGCTCGGCATAGAAGTCCCTGAATAACTTCATGGCCCTGACCCATTCGCTAATGACGAACCATGCTTTTCTTGAGTGCCCGTTCTGGTAGCCGATGGCAATGTTCATAGCTTTAACATTGGTCTGCTTCTGGAACTCAATGGCCGATATGTCAGTGAACGAGCCATGCCCTGGTTTCTTGAATCCTGCCTTGACGAGCGTTTCGTTCCATGTCTTGTCATTGCTACCGTAGGCATAGGTAACGACATCATTTTCTCCGCAATCGCTCGACCCGGCCCTGTCAAACTCCACGCACCAGCCATACTCCTTGCCGTCGTTTACCCAGTCCTTTGCGGTGCTCTTACCTGTCTCCTCACCTTCGGTCAGCAGCCAATCAACATCAATGCCCCACTCTTCCTTGAGCAGGAACATGGTGATGAGGCCCAGCCTGTCGTCAACTGTCGGCATCTTGATGATTTGCCTTCCATGCTCGTCCAGGCCACTGTTCCAGTGGAACCCCTTGCGGGGGGAGAGAACCGTGTCAAGGTGGCAGACCATGAGCACCTTGCTTTCTGCCTTCCCTGGGATAAAGATATGCCTGCCATTCTTGCCTGTTCGGGTGTACTCCTTGAACATGTAATTAAAGAAGTAATTCTCGCCACGAGAGGCAAGCTTGATTATCTGCTTGTAATACTTGGCGAGGAGGTTCTTACCCGTCTCCTCACCTTCTTCGTCAATCTCGATTTTAAGTTTATTCATTCCGGCACACCTCGCATTCACATTTCCATGCCCCCTCAGACAATCTACCACATTTGTGTGGCGTGGCGCTATTGCTAACGCATCTGTCACAGTACCACCTGTTGCTACCGTGGATATAGAACATCTTGTAGCTCTCGTTCCAGTTATCGCATGAAGAACATCTATCCCCGCATTGAGGGCAAAGACTTCGCCCATCCTCCCCACTTTCGAGGATGAATTTCTTTTGACAGATAGAACAGGTATAATGCTTGACCTTATTGACCAGCTTAAGCGAAATGGACACCTTGTGCTTCTCTCCGGCTCTACCGATGGCCCAGGGCGTGGACTCGTTCAGGTACAGCAGGCTTGACTGGCTTATATTCTCAAGCTTGTATAGCTCAGTCCTTTCCCCCATGCGTGCAAACGCCTCAACCAGCACGGCCCCAAACTTCTCGCCATTACCACCAAGACCGTAGTAATTGAACAGCATGATGTCCGTGCCTTTGTGGATGGGCAGGAGAAAGGCTCTGGCATCGCCCTTGAGCGTGCCATAGAAAGCATTGTTTGGCCCACCGCCAGGAGCAAACAGGCGCAACGTCTTACCACCCATTCTCCGCATGTTTTCGGGGTGGTGGAAGTAACTATTACGTAGGCAACTCCCCTTCTTGCGGAAGCTCCCTTCCGGCCACGTCATGATTTGGGAGGTGATGTCAAACCTGATAACATTGGCCGGAGTGCTATTTGCTTCGGCTAACAAACCGATCTTTTCCAGCTTGTCCCTGCCAACCTTTTCGCCAGTCCATGCCCCTGCCCAGTCTGCCAACCTGGTGGTAAACTTGCCATTTGGGGTGACAAGCCGCCGGTCAAAGCCTGTCGGCAGTTCAGATGGGGGCATGTTTAGCACCGCCGACACCTCGCTCATGCCCCGTTCCGTGACAAGTCTATCCCCATCGCTCTCGATAGTGACAAGCGTGTCCTCGCCATAGTAACCTATAAGCTTTTCCAATAACATCATTCATTCTCCTCTGAACATGTATCACGTATAATGTTTCTTGCTTCCTGCCCCTTGCTGGAACAAGAAATGATAAACGCCTGTGGCATGCGCACTACCTGCGCATGCTTCTTGACCATGTCTTCGTAAACATATGCTTTCAGAAGCATTTCTCTGACCGTCTTGTCCGTACCTGGGCAAACAGTTTGTATGTTTACTACGTCAAGGGCGTATTGCAATCTTGCCCTCTCTAACTCTGCCGCCAGCAGTTCGCTGGCAGACAGAGGTGATAGCATCAAGCCTGTCTGCGATACCAGTAAATCATTTACAGCCTGACGCTGGTCATGATATGGCTTGATATAATTTGTATATATACTCATAATGTTTCCTCATTCCCCGCATGGGGTTCTAGTAACGACAATAAGATACTGATTACTTGTTTCTCTCACCTCCTGGTTGCTACTGTTACATGCCACCAGCACAGCCAGCATGACGATGAGCATGACCTTTATCTTCGCCATGTCAACCTCGCAAGCCATGCGCCGGCCAGTCCAGCGGCAACGATAACTGGTAGAAGGGACGGGGAGAGGACTAACGAATACCCCATAATTAGGGCAAGGATATACGTTGCCAGCACGGCCATGCCCTCACCGTCGTCATCCCAAAGCATGGTAAACATCATGATCAATGAAGCCAGCAACCACATGATGCCCCATGAATTGTTAAGCTCATACATGGCCGCTGTGCCGAAGGCCATGATAATCATTGGTTGAATGAACCATCTTGTATTCATGCTTCCGGCCCTCCATTGCTAATACCACGGAATAACCTGGCATTGGTGCGCATGCTTGCTCGTGCTACCATGCCCATGACCTTGTAGAAAATTAACAAGGCTATGATCATGGCCACAAGGTTAATGCCTATCATGGCAAGCATGTATAGGATAACAGATAGTAAAGTAATTGTTACAGTCATTGTCTAACCTCCATAAAAGATATACTGGTTACCGGCTATGAGATACAGCAAGCCAATAACTCTTAGTTTGAATTCACGCTCCTTGTCTTTTTCTGCAATACTCCCAAGAGTATTCAGAAGAGACAAGACTAGCAGGGCAATACCAAGAACATCAAACACTGTTTCCATTCTACATTTCTCCTTTAACTAATGCCCATGCTCAATGCGCAGAGCATGCAAGGCAATCTCCAATAAGACAGGCAACCACGGCCACTCCTCTCCCATGTAATACCTGGCCTGCATGTACAGCAGGCTAAGATTAAACAGCATGTCACACCTCCATTCAACCGGTACAGGACGGGCACTTGCATGTACCCCATGCCGCGCCATTAAAATACATCTTATGCTTTTGACTCACGACAAACTCGAGGCTATTCAGTTTTGGCTGGTTCCAGAACTTAATGCCGAGTGGTAGTAATCTTGCTATAGCCCCGACCTCAATCATGATGTTGGCAGGTATAATTATTACAGATGTGACATCTTCACCTGCTTGGAACCACCAATCTTCAACGCTCACCATCTCACTGGATAACAGTCTTAGCACCACACCAAGCAGGACTTGCTCCATGTCGCTGACAGGTACGCGACGCTTGCGTTCAAGGCCGTACAGTCTTTCAACCTGCTTCACGCTTTCTTGTTCCAGGTCAACTACACTCAAACCATCAAACGATACTTTCATTTCAACCTCCGTTATGCTAAACATATTGTATGCACGTTAAACTCTTGGGGCATTTTCAAACATGCACTTATTGTTATTTAAGACCTGCACTACTTCTCTGCACACATTATAAAACCCACCTCCTTCTATGCCGAACTCGCTCATATACTGTCTTAAGACTTCTCGGCTCCACCCCTCGTTGCTATTAAACCACACGAGTAATGATGAATGCTTAGCCGCTCCCCTTTCTGGTCTTATACCAACCAACCTGTATTCACCACTGTTCATTATCTCTTCAAGCATGTCCTTGCTGAAGCAATATCCAGTTTCGCATGGCCCAAGAAAGCGCATGTCTTTGCATGGTACGATAAGCTCGTACTCGTCATACCTTTTGCCAGTCTTTATAATGCTCATGTTTCACCCCCTTGCTCGTACCAGCCTGTTTCCTTCAATGCCTGGAATAGGTCAGGGAATTCATGCTCTCCGGCTGCTTGCATGGCAAGCTCTTGGTCGCCCAGCGACCCAGATTTTTGACGCAGATATGGCCCTATTTCTTCTGCCTCTAGCCAGCGATTATACTGCCTGGGCTTCATGCCGCATGTGTGCTTGATGATATTCCCCTTTGGTACACGCCGCTGATTTCTATTGAGCTTGATGTACTTCGTCATGCTTTTCCTCCATAGTACATTTCTTTATACAGGAAATGCGCCATTCCAAGCGCTAGCACTGGGTCGGCATGGACAAGCTCGGTGATGTCATACCTACTTGCGTCAGGTACAAGCACCTGGAACATGACATCCTGTTCAAGCCCGACGACTACTATGGGCATACACTGTGGTATGGCAAACTTCACCACACCATCATTTGTCCATGTAATGCTATTCATGTACACGGCCAGATATGGCTCGGGTATCTTGCGCCACAAAGCATGGCGCATGTCTTCCCGGCTAAGTTCTTTCTGCTTGTTCCTGGCACGGGCATACTCATGCGTCAGGTATATGCGCTCTGCTGTCGCCAGCGGCGAGGGGTCATGCTTGCTCGACATGACGCATGTGTCTGCGACAGGCTCAAGGAATCTCCCGGTCGTGATAGCGACGATTTCGCCGTTGTCAAACATAACCATTGTTAATTTTCCACTCCCAAAGCCCACGCTGAGGACCGTGCATGTCATGCCATAGTATTTACTGCCTGGGTTTGTATACGTATATCTATCCCCAATCTTCATCATTCACCTCCTAAACAATCTAATGCCACGCCATCATGTGTATTGGCCACATAGCACACCACATCACCATCCGTAAACCTGTTGACATCAACACCGCCGTCGGGATTGTTTATGTGATATATTGGCGGCGTTGTATCAATGTCGCTACCCGATCCCCAACTATCAAGCCCAATGACCGCAAATGCCAACACAACGAAAGCCAACACAACTATGACCACTATTATCAAGACACCCACCAAATCCTCTGTATCCATGTCATTCTCCTTTCCTGTTTACCAGGTAAATATCGGCTAGTAGTTCAAGCACAGGCTCATGCACTAGCTCTCGCAATTCATCAAAGCTCACGCCAGGCGAGACATGTATCCTTGCCCGGCTAGGGTGGCCTGGCAGGTACACGGTTACATGCCCCTGCTCCTCGTCAATGTCCCATGCAAATTCGCCTGACAGCAGGTCGTCGAGCATGTCTGTTATGCTACTTACCATGTTCCACCCCCATAGTTAGCAGCCCGGCCACTACCATGATAATGACCAGTAGTGCCAATGATTCCCCTGCTCCAATGAATGCAAGAAACAGGGACAATATAAGAACAAAGAACATGAATATAATCCATGCTACATACGGGTTCTTTCTTTTGTTCATGTTTTTCTCCTTAAACTAAGACATGTTCATGACCAGTCAACAAACCCGAACATGACGCCCAAAAACACGAAGAACATGAGCAGGACAAACAAGCCTGCGCATACAATTTGCCAATCATTCATCATTATTTCTCCTTACTAACATGTAAATAAAAACATGAGCCATGCCTGATTAGCGTCGGAAAGGGTAGGCATGGCTCATGAATCACGACGCAGGCCCTTGAGTACCAGACATGTCAGCATGTTAAGGTACACCTGCGGCGCATGGGGCATGGAGGGGATTTGAACCCCTCGCTATTCCTGTCGTGCCCGTTTATAACTCTTCGCTAATGGTAAGCTGCTCCGATACTATCTTTACTTCATGTCCGTAATACCCATTATGTGCATTGTATGCAGCAAACTGCAATACCCCAATGTTGGTTTCAATGTCTACGAATATCGTGTTAATAAACTCATCATCATCCGGGACGATGGGAAGTTTTGAATAGTCAGCGGCAACTCTTTTGATGGCAAGTACCTTTGCCCCGACGAAATCATTGGTGTTGTCATTTGTTGTCATGTAACCCCACTCCTCGCAACAAAGCTGGAAACTCTCCACCAGGAATTTTATTACTTGCTTACTCGTGGTTATTGCATACCCACTAAGCCCGTCAAAACCACTGCCCTCCTCAATTTCTTCTATGCTCAATATGTGTTCTGTCATGTCATTTCTCCTTAAAGCTATTCCCTGTCTTAAAAGTAAAAGATGGACAGGATAAATAATAAAAGCATTAAGAGCATGAACATGCTCAGGTAAACATGCTCTTTCTTTTTCTTCTTTCTGTTAATCATGTTCACGCTCATGACGTTAAAGCATGTACGAAAGTAGCACGACAATGCCAATAGCCATGCCAACCAAAACTAACAATTCTAATCTCTTGTACTTCCACAGCCATGACATGAAATCATGAATAAAAAACCATGCATCCAAGGCTGGATCAACGAGCGCAACAAGCAGCGCACCGATCACCACCACCCCAGCCGTTGCGAGGATTGGTGAGATCACTAACCACCATGACCATTCAATGATCCCCAAAAGTTTGAATGCAATAAACATTAGTTGCAACCAATCTGTAAAGCCCATGCCCTTACCCCCGCCAATTGTTATTATTTTCTTGTCAGACATTTCATTTCTCCTTGTTCATGCTCATGCCAGGAAACAAGACATGAGCATGATATATAAAATAGATTCATGCCACCCCGTACTGCCCTTTGGGCATGGGTACGACCTGGACATGCAGGATATCCTGCATGATGCCTTCCAACCAGGGGTCATGCTCGCCGACAAGCAAGACTGTGGCCTGCTTGTCTTGCCCTTCCTCGAACTTGGCCACATACCTATCGAGCATTTGCATGAAGGCAGTAATCCATGCCAGGGTTTGAGCCTCGGTCTTGGGCTTTGGGTCTGTGAAAACGAATGCTTCATATGTGAATAGTTTCTTTGACTCAGTCATGTTCTTTCCTCCTTAATATCATCCCGCTCGGTAAATAACGCATCTGGAAATGACACAATCAATGACCCATTCTCGTCTAGGGCCACCTGCGTTGGCTCCCCTATGCCATCTGTCAGTGCCGTTACCATGCGCCATGCCCCTTCGGGCATGTCAAGCTGATTGACCTTTGTGCGTTTGCTGTTCATGTCCTTTCTCCATTCTCTTGTATATCTCGCACAGGAATTCCAAACTAATTACAAGGCTGGCATACTCGCCATCTGACGAATCAAATATCAGGCATGGCCCATCATGACCGGTAATGTGACATGTGGCATTGTTGAATTCAAGGTGATACTTGTTGCCATATCCTCCACCATGACGCACGCCAGAAAGATACGAAGCTGTATCCATGCCCAATGTATATTTTATTCGCCTGTTCTTGACCCTACCTCTCTCGTTTTCGGGGAGGAGATAGCTGTCGCAAGCCATGAACTGTATGTTAATGCCAAAATAAAATCCTGGCCCCAGCTTGTTGCGTATTTCATCCTCTGTGGAACCATATGCCTCTTTTGCCTCGGCATAGGTTGTCTCTCCGGGCATTGTTGCATAGGCTTCGTGAGTATGGGCAATCTCCCCATCATACCAGTCTTCTTCTGTGATGTCTTTCCACTCCTCGGTAAAGCCTACTAATTCCTTGACCATTTTCATGGCGTCGTTCCATGCCTTGTCTGTATTCATATATCTTTCAACATATTCGCTAATCATTGTCTTTCTCCTTATTAAATGCCTGTGTCCAAGCCCTGGATTTTCTGCGATCTTCAAGCAATTCATCTAACACTGTCTTGTCGTCAAGCGTAAGTTCGGCTACTGTGTACCTCCAATAATTCATCTCCTTTATGAACGATTGCGGTATGCTTTCGTCCGTGAATACACCAATAATCTCAGTCCCGTCACTCATGCCACCGCTTGGCGAACCATCCTCATATAAGACATGTACTTTCATGATTCATTCTCCTTAATATCATAAACCTTATATAGAAACATCGGCACATGCTTCATGCACATGCCGCCGTCATGTCAACCGATAAATGTTGCCCTAGCCGTCAGGTACTCGAATAACTCACTGACCTTGCCGTTCTTGACTATGAACGAGGTCTTTTCTTTCAAGCCTTGCGCCGTGCGCATGATAATGCTCATGCCCATGCGCCCGTCATCAAGCTGGCACACGTAGAAGAACTTGTTAGGCGTGCGCCATGAATTGCTTTGCCATTTCTGCGTCGGGCCATTGCTTTCCAGGCAATCATGTATGGCCTGAGCATCTGTTGTGTGCTTGACCACGCTATGCTCGCACCATGACACGGCCAGGCATTGCATTGCCCCGCTTGCTACCGGTAGGACGACAGCAAATATAAGAGCAAGCAGAATAATGACAACAACAACAGGGTTAAGAACAAGCCTAAACGGTGCAGACAGTATGTCAGTCATGCCGTACACCTGTACCACCACTGTTCAAACATGCTGGCCTCTTCGACATGCTCTCCATCAATGCTGAACCCTTCGCCACGGCGCATGAACAGCATGTAGCATGCCCATGCAATCACTAATACAATCAATAATACTTTAATCATTATCATTCTCCTTTATGCTAAACTATATCATGCCGCATGTACTTATTAGGCACATGAAGCGCCACTCATTATGTTCTCAATCTTCTCCCAGACCAATGGGTTATACTCGTCACGCTTGCTTCTTCCAAGCACACCCCATCGTAGCTGCGATGCAAGACAGGGCTTATTGGATACGGTTTCAGAGGCTACGATAGCAGTCTCTTTACCAAGCATTGTCCCCACCGTTACGCTAAGAAATATGTCAACGACAGCACCATGCTTAACCAATACGTCGTTCAGGTCACTAGCAAGTGCATCATAATCCCCCTGCCACCTAAACCGAGAACCAGAGCATATGGCATGTGCGACTTCATGTACGTCATCAACTGTCATTGGCAGTGGTTGCAATTTGCCGGACGTTACGTCGAGCTTGTTTAGGTTTATGCCGTGCTGTTGCTTGCCGCTCCTAATGTCAATGGCTTGACCGGGAAAGAAAGTCAATGAGCATTCCTCTCGGTCTATGCTTGATACATAGCCCACACCCTTACATATGTTCCCCTCCCATGATACCTTGTCACCTAATTTATATTTCATGTTCAACTCTCCTTTATACCTTGCTTGTTTATCTTGCCATGACTGCCTGCCCTGGCATTCTTGGCCTTGCGTGTACGCTTTCTTGTATCGTACACGTACACTCTGCCATCATGCGTCTCTAACGCTTTTCCCCTATTGTACACCAGCTTGCCCATGAGCCTGGCGCTGGTCGAATCCATGGGGATAAGGACATTGGCTGACCTGTTGCCGCGTGATAGCTTTATGTATGCCTGACCTGTAACATGGTTGACCTTTTCTTCCTGCGTGTCGTTTGCGAAGCGACGACTCATGCCTCATGCTCCTTGTAATTCTAAGAACTTGATAGCACAAAATACAAGCCATGTCATCATGATGCACATGAAAGCGAACATTGATAGACCAAAACCAACTGATTTTGTGGTTGCGTCCACGGCCTCCGCTGCCATGAGAAACCAGGCCACGCACATAACCAACCAAAACCCCGAGACCATTATAAGAATAATCATTTTACATTCTCCTTTAACTTTATTAACATGCTTCATGCTTCTTGCTTTTATTCTTTTTCTTTTAACATGTTTAACACGTTTAACATGCTACATGCTTTCTAGTCCTCCATGTACGCAGCCATAACCTGCCGGGCATGTTCACGAGCCAGATCAAGGCTAGTGTCTGGGAATACCATAGTCAACGAGCCATCAGACTCTACGATTACCTGCGTTGGCTCATCATAAGCCGCTTCAAAGCCCCAAATTGTTCCTACCGAGCCATCCTGTCTCATGTTCACGCAATACTGCCTTGCCCCTTCGGGGACAGGGCCGACATGCTCTCGAGCAAGAGCATGTTGCGAGCATGTATTCCCTGATAATGTTGTTATGTTCTTGGTTTCGTTCAGGTGCTCAAGCATGGCGGCATGGCATAGCTTTACGTGCTTTTCTCGCTCTTTGTGTTTATCGTCGTAGAGCCACACTGCGTGGATCGCCGTATTTGAGACATTGTACGCGCCTCTGGCCACAACTATGGAATTCACATCAAGAGACGCCACCGCATTGGCCCTCTCGGTAGCGATGCGAACCCAGCCATCATAATCTTTTGATCGGTCTTGCCTTGCTATTCCCTTGGCTTGTTCAATAAACTTAAACGCCAACTCCACCACGGTGTCTCGTGGCAGGTAATTAAGCGCAAACCATATTAACCAATCATCTTCTTGACATGCAGACCATGCCTCTTCCCAATCCGCTCCGTCAGGGAAAGTACGCTTGAACCATTTCCTTGCAGGCTTACATGCTTTATCGCCTGACGGCATGTGCTTAAGTAACTTATTTGTTATTAACATTTCATTTCTCCTATGCTAATGTCCAGACATGCACATTGTCTGGTAATACGCTGATAATATTTTCCACATGCTCCATGCTCATGCCTCCATAGCCTATTCCAGGGTAGGGCATGTGAATGATTGAATATTTTTCGCAGTATGCTAGTAAAACATTAACCGAGAAACGTATGATATCCTCGCTTGACTTGTCTCTGTAATGCTTCTTGGTTTGGAATGCACCAACATTACCACTACCGATGATCACGCCATAGTTACCCTTGTATGTGCTTGGCTTGGCTATGATAACCTGTCCTATCTCTTTATCCAGACCTGGAAACATGTCCCTGGCCTGCTTGGCACTGCCTGCGCCCATAACCAGCCTGCCATCCTTGACCACGTTATTAGCTGTGAACAAGAATAGCATGTCAGGGGCGGTCGTGTATTCATGCCACATGTTACCTACCTGTCTAAGCATGTTCTTCTCCTCTGACGTATTGTTTCATCTGTTCTAAGATTTCACGTGGTAATTGGTGCGAGCGTATGACTGGGTTATCCCAACCAAGCCTTAGAACCACCTCATCTTCCCCGGTTCCGCCTCCAATGCCAGAATTAATCTCTATGCCAGTTCCAGCCGGCAAGCCATGCGGAAGAAATCTGTCAAACACCGACCCCAACCAAATGTCCCCTTCCCAGCCCGCCAAGCCATGCAAGGCTACTATACCACCAATCAATATGTCATGAGCATCAAACTCTACTGGCTCATGATTGTCAAAAGTAAATGTCAGGTTCATTGTCTTACCTCCGTTATGATATTCATGCCATGCCTGTCAAGATCATGATGCCGATAAGCAAGAGCATGATAGCTGCAACTGCCATTACATAGCAACCAAATTGTTTCTCGTTCATTATGCTGGCTCCACCCATGCAAAGCATATCTCGCTAATACTGTAAAACCAATCCAACCAACCAACGGCATCCTTCCAGGTTGGCATTTCGTACAAGCATGTATCGCCACCATAATATATAACTTTAACTATAAACATGCTTCACCTCCTGTCATGTCCGGCATGGTTCCATGCTTCTTCATTTCACTCATTGCCATACCCCAGGCATCCATGACAGCATATTTGCTATCATGGTTTTTCCATGCCTCTTTCTTCTTGGGCATGACATGGCCAGGCATTCTCTTTTGATTACGTTTAAGATATATTGCTTGCTTCATTTCATTTCTCCTTTATGTATAAAATCCATATTCTGTGATTGCATCAATAAGAAGGTCTATGATTTCCACGATCTCCTCCTTGTCTTTGCCAACGAGCATATCTGCTACGGCATTCGTATCAAGTGGGTCTACTGCATCACCGTATTTTTTAATCCAATTATCGAACATGTCCATTCTCCTTATAACTAAGCAAACACATTACGAGCAACCCCATGCCGGTATAACACACCCGGCCCATCTAACATAGCCGTTACCGAACATGGCCCAACCATCACCGCTATAATCTACGCTGTTGTGGTCGTCCACCCAACATGCAGCATAGCAAAAATCAATACGTACACTGCCATCATCGGCGAACATGTGCACGTTCACCTGCCCTGCCAGAAGCGAGAGCATGATTATCAACAGGATAACAAGCTTCATGTTTCATTCTCCTTTGTACTAGCAAGCTAAAATAATTTTGCATGTAAAGCGTACTGTTCGGCCGCAGTTTTTTCTTTAGGCGTGAAGGCTTCGTCGGCCGATATGCTTGGGAGGATTACTGTGAAATCCTTATAATCCTCATTGTAATACACCATGATATTGCCGGTCGTGCACTCCATAAGCCCTCCGTCGCCCATGTACACTTGCAGTTCAACATTCCCATCTTGATTGACTGGAACTTCATAGTACGTGCCATGATCTTTCGGCATGTCAATAACTGTTTTTCTGATCATGTGTGGTTGTTGATTGCGAAAACTAACTGCAAGCTCTCTTGCCTTTTGCGATGCTGTTTTTTCTAACATGTTCATTCTCCTTTATGCCTCCTGAAATATAAAAGCCCATGCCACATGGGAGACTTCATGCTGCATGGGCATGAAGCATGGTTATCGTACATGCACCGGGTCGAGACATGTCCCGGACGCCAGTCCTGTGATTCACCTGGTTCTCGTGAGGGGGTAGAGTTTACAGGTTACTCAGGACGAGGGCTTGTGCCCCTCACCTGCTCTCGGTAGCGTACATGCCTGACCGTTATGCTGGCTACTTAATAGCTTGCAGAAAAGTTTTTGCCATGTACGCCATACTCATGTTGTCACTTGTCATGTGACATACTACTAGACGTATTCTTTTGTGCGTTATATGCACACACCGTTATATCAAAAATGATAAAACGTGCATATTAATACCCCGCAATTTTTCATGCGTCATGCCCCGGCCTTGCTAGGGCCAGCGCATGAGCCATTCTGGATGGCGAAGGTGTATATTGGCAGCATGGTAAGGCATACCATGTCTTCAGCGCAGGGACGGCGTGCTCATGCACGACCGAGTGTTCGGGTTGTGTGCATGTCGGCCTCTGTGTGGGCGGAGTGAAGTCATGCAAGCATGACTCTGTAGCAGTGCGGCTACAATCCGTGTGCGCCTAGCTCTTTTGTCTCTACATGGGGTGTTCCTCACCGCCACGCCAGCTTATGATTTCGCCGACGTTCTCTATGACTTAAACCACTCGCCTCATCCTGGTACGCCTCTTACGCCTGTTCGTTTTGTCGCTTGGTGAATTACGCTAGTTCGTTGTGTGCATTCTTATGCACCATGCTTACAAACCCATGCACGCATTTGTCGTTTCCTAGCTACACAGTCACACGACAGAGTGTAGGCTGGCAATTTCTGTACCATTCAGCACATGATCTGAAATCATGTTGCGCTCTGGTGTCATGCCTGTTACATGTGCATGTAAAGGTCATGCGTCTCAAGAGATTGAGTCAACTTTTGTCAAGTATGTGACGAGCAGTTGACGCTCATTGTGTGTGCATATAACATGTAAAAAGGTCATGAAAAATGACCCAACCACGCGCCATCTATGCGTGTACATGTGCGCATGTGTACGCGCGTGCATGTGTGCGTGCATGAGAGAGGGCATGGTGTCATGTGTACACTATCTGTACTCGTGAGAGTACTGGCTGATAGTGTACATTTTCTGATTGGAGTCAATCAGGGGATAGGGGAAAGAAAAGGATTGGAGACAATCCCTACTCCCTTCCCCACCCAACATTTTAACAGGTTTTTTATCGGAGTCAACCCCCAAAAAGGAAAGGGAGGGAAAATGAAGGGAAAACAGCAACAGCCAGAACGGCCGATAATTTTTGCCCTTCCTATTAAATAGAAAAGGGGGAATTTAACCGGGGTTAACATTTTTTGAACCGACGTTCAGTTCTTCAGCCTCTTAAAATAGCAGAAAATTCTAGCCAATGCTGTAAAGTAGTTTACAAAAAAACTGTAAAATGCTTTACAGCAATGGGTATTGATTGGCTGTATTGTATTGGCAACTGACCGACAAACGGCCGATAGCTAGACAACCTTAACAACAGAATATGACCTATAGATTAATGGTTGGCATTATTATTTTAATGTTTTTGTGCGATAACACTATCGCTTATCCTTATGGAGAAAAATAAAATGTCAACAATTAATTTACAAGATTTAATCGCTGTATTGCAAGGCATGGTACAACCAGAACAGGCACAATCCGTACCTACGCCAACATTGCCAACACCGACGCAACCAGCACGGCCGGCGGTCAAACCAGCGGCGCAAAAAAGCACGCACATTATCTACGCTTTACACCCCACCGGTTTAGTGCAAATTGGTGAAGTTGCCAATTATGGCAATGTTGCCTACGTTTCAAGCTCGCAGCAAAAGCATGAGCTTTGGCAAAACGCCAGCAATCTCACCGCTGGCTTAACACGTGAACAGCTTAACATCTTTGCAATCGCCAGAACGGCCGACGGACAGCCAATCATCTCAAGCAAGTCTGGTACCGTACGGACTTGGGCTTGTGGGTGCGGCCGCTTTGAACCGGGAAACACTTGCCGCTATGCCAAAAAGAACAAGCTAGCTTGTGCTGTTTCAAGCCAGCCAGGTGCAACCCAGGCGTCACCCCCAGCACGGCCAATCATTGCCGCTCCTGTACCTGTACCAGTAAACGTGCAAGTGGCAATGCCAAAGCCAAACAAACCGGCTACGCTTTCGGCGGCAAATTACACTTCTCAAGCATGGCCAAAACTCATCAACAAACAATGGCTTGACGCCGGTTATAGTGCGGAATGGCAACGCTCACAAGCCGCCCGCGCCCGCTCTTACCTCATGACTGAGGGAGTAGGGATAAAGGATTTTTTCAATGATGTATATGGTGAAAAATTCACTGAGTTGTCTTACCCCCACATGATCGACGCGGCCGTACAAGTATCGTCCGAGTCTGAGCGGGCAAACAAATTCACTCCCGCTCCTATCAACTAGCTAACAAGCTAGACTAGCCAATCATTAATCATAGGTCGAAAACAAAAAAGCCAATCATGTAAAAGCATGATTGGCTTTTTTGTTTTCTAGGCAATTTGAAAACTGCCTATTGACAAGTTAAAAAGTTTGTGCTACCCTACCAGCGGGGTGGGTTTGACCAGTTGAAAATTTTATAGTTTTTAAGAAGAGGTGAAAAGATGTCAACAAAATACATACCAATGTTCCGTCAAGCAACGAGCGATAGCGAAATAGCTAGTGACTGGTATTACAGCCAGTCAGAATGCCACGCCAACAACCCATATCACTGGTTTGTTGTTGAGCGTCAATTAGTTGAGCATTTTTCCATAGGCAATATTGCATACTGCACGGAAAAGATAGCCGAACAGGTTATCGGTTCTGATGGTAGAAGAAAATGACAATTCAGGAAATAAACGCACAATACGCAAGCAAGACGGCACAAGAAAAAGAGCAAGATTTCATGCTCTTGACGCAAGCATTGATCAAGATAGCAGGCATGTACAGCAGGGGACAATGGATCCCTGGCGGTAGAATTAGTTTATAGTTTTTTATAGTTTGAATGGAGAAATAAAATGTTTTTAGTAGCCTTGGTTTTTGTTCTTTTCTTCTTTGCCCTATGGTATGCCTTGAGCATTGGCTTAATCACACTGGGGACGCTTATTGTAGCATTTGCAATACTGGGGATAGCTGGCTTGATAGTCATGATGAGCTAGATCAGCCTGCTAGACAACTAAATAAGGTATCGGCCGGAACCGACAACACAAACCCTAGCCTATCTTACCAGATAGGCTTTTTTTTGCTTGCTTGTCACTCCCTCCCCTAGCTCATGCCTACCATGTCCCCTGAGCTATTCTTTGCCACCTAGAGGCGTTGATTATACCTTAAACGATAATAAACGCCTTAGAACCAATCCTAGCCTACTCCTAGCCTGAATGACATGCTCTTGACTCATGCTCCTGTCTAGTCAATGCTTTAATGTTAAAGCATGTCAGCATGATACAAGTAACAGGTTAAACATGGTCTAGCATGGGGGACAAGCATGTCAGGCATGGCCTAGCAAGCATGAAAAGCATGGGTGCATGGCATGTCATGCACCCATGCTTGCCATGCCATGCAAGCATGAACATGACATGGACAAAACATGGACAAAGCATGTGCATGTGGGTCCCATGCCATGCTTGCATGGAGGCATGGGACATGCGCCATGCCCCATGGTCATGCCCCAAAAACATGCCATTTTCATGCACTTACTTGACATAATCATGCTGGTAGTCATGCTACATGCTACATGTTTCATGCTAGTATCATGATGTTTTTATTCTTTAATGAAGTACATGGAGGCATGCTAGGCATGTAAACATGCTCATGACATGCTCATGAGCATGTTCATGGACAGGCAAACATGCGCATGCGAGTGTGTTATAAGAATTTTAGCTTGTTTTTTGTGATAAGGCAAGGGCATGGGGTGATAGCTGCCGCGAAAATTAGAAACATTCATGAAACTCTAATGTAATGTTCTAATATCACGGCATGGCAGGGAATGTTATGTAACATGCGGCATGTTAGATCATGCGTGCTTGTTCATGCTCATGTCGAGCATTTTTGTTGTTGAATACACGCCGCTGGTGGAGGATGGCATTCGCCGGACTACATTGTCATCAAGGATCGCAATGATAGCTTCGTCGAATTCTGTGTGTTGGTCGTACCCCAAGACATAAAGGTCAAGGGCAGAATTGGCTATTTGCATTACATCATCGTCCCCGCACAGGAGAATAACCTCTGACACCGAGGGAACAAGTAACAAGTTTCTAGCCCTCGTCTCCTGGTTATAATATGGCCGCCTGCCCTTATTGTTCTCGACTGTAGCGTCTGACACAACAAACACAACCAATTCTTCTCCAAGAGAAGAACAGAACTCCAGCATGGAAATATGTCCTGGATGAAGGATGTAGTCGTATGTTCCACATGTCCCAACTCTTTTTATTTTATTCATATCTTCATGCTCCTAGCTCCTTCCATGTTATAAAGTACTTGTCATGCTTTTCGTCTGTAAGCTCAATGCCATGCTCTTGAACGCTTACACTAACCATGCCTTGCCCCTCCCATGTTGCATGGCTCATGCACCATGCAAAGAGCATGTTTGTCATCTCCTCCCACTTCAGCCATTCCTCTGGTTTGAAGCTATCTTTTGTTATCATTATCACCTCTCGGAACTAGAACTCATAACAAAGAGTTCGTCATGTATTTCCTTGTTGCTTTTCTTCCATTTGTTAGACCGGAGCTTGTCCAGGTACCTGCGATTGCCAATAAGTGCTGACGCCAAACCATTTCTAATCGAAGATTCGCTTGGTTCGTACCAGCCGTCTATGGCAAAGTATCTGCCGTACCTGGCGCTGTATGCATCATTGATTGTGCTCTTTACCCAGTAGTCTGTCCAGGCATGCTCAACGTTCTTGTACACATACCACATGGTTCTGTCGTCTACGGTGGCGATGTATTCCATGATAAACTTCATGTCTCCATGCCCAAAGTCTTCCGGCCATGCTTCAACCGGCCATGAACGCAAGGCCCATGGTTCTGCCTTGCGTTTTAATGACAGGAGGACATGATACCCATGCGGTAGTTTTATGTCTGTCTCTAGGTTTACTATCATGCTACCACCCATGCCGGCATGTCTCCATGCTCCCATTCTCTAGCCCTGTCTACAACGTAATCAGGCGCAGGATCATGCGGGTCTATCTCGCAGATAGCATTGAATTCAGCTTCTTTCATCCAGTCTTCCCCATACAAGTCCCTGCACAGTGCCTGCCCCCAATCCCATGACTTACCATTGATGTCATGCACCGTACCGCCATGCGCCCTACTCATCCTTGATACCCATTCTATCAGGTACGCCCATGTGTCATGTAAGTTGTTATTCATTTGTCTTCACTCCAGGTCACTCATTGGGTTCCAGTCAAATATAGCTCTCGTAAGCTCTTCTATCCTGGCGCGTTCAGAGGCAGTATACTGTCCATTACCCTTATCATTAAAATAGCAGCGGGCTGCATCTGCCATGTCTGCAAGCGACTTAAATTCGCTACCAGACAGACTTATTGTAATTTCCATTGCTGGTGCGGTTATCTTCATTATCATTCTCCTTCATGCTTTCATATCCTACTGTTTATCCATGGCCATACATCTTTGCCGTACACAGCTTCAATCACTGCATCGAACAAGTAATGTTCAATATTTTGACGGTCAAGACCAGACCATGGGTGATCGGCATCGGCGATAGAGGCTTCTGCAATACCCATGACGCCGCTCCAGTCTATCTCTTCTAGCTTTTCTGGTTTCGCTACATGCTCTGGTTGCGCATGTTCAATATTATTACTCATGTTTCATTCTCCTCTAGTGTTCTCATAACCACCTTTTTAGAAACTCCAAGCCGCCCTCGTATCTGGCATACCTGTCTATCCACGATATGATAAAGGCAAGCATTTCGACATCGCCAAGTTCAATTAGCTTCTCGGCAAGAGTATCGTAATCTTTGCTCTCGACAAGGAGCATGAGTTCAATCTTTGTTATTTCAGGCATGTCATGCCTTGCCTCCCCAGCCCTTGCCCCGGTAAATGACCGCTGGCTTGCTGATAAGCTTCTTGCTTTCCTGCTTGCACTTAGGGCATGATGGCAAAGGCGAGACATGCTCATGCTCGAATACATGCCCGCATGACATGCACCTGTAATCGTATTTCATTCTTCACCCTCCTCAAATTCACTCAGGTGGCAAAGTACCACCCCACCTTCTTCTCTATCTGACGCGCCGCAGGCTGCATGGAATCCGAAACGAACCATGCCATTTTCCAGGTTCTTCCAGCCACCGACCTCGATGTAGTCTGGCGATGGTAGCGTTGATTTCTTTGCAGCAAGGCTAACCATTCTTTTGTGCACGTTTTTCCAATGCTCTATGCATATTCTTGCCTCTTCTTGATTCATTCTTCATTCTCCTTTGTTAATCGCGTTGCGGGTCATGGATCAGTTCTCTGTACCTCGCCACCGCCTCCGATATTTTCATTGATTCATCGCCATTGGATAGTCCGTCGCTACCATAACTCCAACCCTCCGAGACGAAGTAATTTAGTATCAACCCGATCTCTACGGTTCTTACCTCTTCCTCGATCTGGTTCCACTCGTGCCACGGTGGAGACCAGAGCTTATACTCGTTCCCATCAACCGTAACAATAAACTCGCTCCCGGCAACACTAAATACATTTCCAGTCCTTTGTATATTTACTGACGTGCTCATGTTTCATTCTCCTTGTAATGGCGAGTAAGCATACCCGCCATTCCGTAGTTCAAAGTGCAGGTGACTATACCCCACACTAACATTACCTGTCTCCCCCACTTTACCTACCATGCTCCCCTGCCCAACGCTCTGGCCGCATGCAACATGCACTTCGGACAGGTGAAACAACAACGAGTACCACCCGCCCCCATGTGCTATGGCTACCGTCTCCCCGAACCCCCATGTTGACCACCCGGCCCATATTACCACGCCGCTTGCTGGTGCAAGAACAGCACTACCTGTAGGGGCGATGATGTCCACGCCGGTATGCTTGACAGAGAATGGTCGGCGCTCGTTTACCACCCCGCCTGGCACAGGGAAGAGCAGCCCTGGCCTTGCCCCACTCCCCTGGGGCATGCCATAGCCTGGACAAACCCCCTCGTCATCTTCTGTCAGCCCAACCCATGGCTGGCCAATGCCCCAATAACCCTGTTCCTGTACCTGGGTATATGTTACAACCTGTACAGGTTCAGGAACATGAACAGGCGCATAGCATGGGAAGAGCGTGAACAGGGAGCACATGATGTATAGTATCACCGTGCCTCCATAGCCTGTCTCGCCAACCTAACACCATCTTCCATACTATTGGCCTCGCCATCACAGAACCACGTATCCCCATCTGTGGCATACCAGTAAAAGTTATTTCCAGGCGAGACTATAGAGCTACGCAAGGGCGAAACACAGGCCACAACCTTGCCACCGTCATTTTCTTCTACCAATGTTATTTTATTCATTCTCTTTCATTCCTCCCAGCCAGGTATCCTAGCGCAAAGACACTACCGAATGTAAGCAGGATTACCACAGCCGCTACTATCTGTTCTATCATTGCTTAACCTCCATAAGGCATGGTCTTTGTTCTCTGGCCATTCTTCTGATGTCTTCACCAATATGTGAAGCAAATATGTCATCCCATCTCCTCATGCTATCATATATCTCATAGGCGCTGCTGAAAGCATCGGCGCATGCCTGCATGGTGATACCAAATCCATTGATAACTCTTACGGCCTCTGTTGCCATTCTCGTTAGCTTATCAAGATCGTCCATGTTTCACCTTACTGCGTGCTTGGCACGATCTGCCAGTTGATAACATACACCCCGCTTCCTGGTTCAGGCAGCGATATGCCAACGGCCCCGAAGTCATCACCAAGCACCTGCGCCGTGGCATTCTCGCCCGGAGATAGGGAGCCTGTGGCCGAAGCAACGATTATGGCCTCCCCGGTGCAGACGGGTATGAACTCAATGCCTGCCCTGCCCCATGTATCATTGTCCAACGGTATCTCCGCTTTTCCGGCCTGCACTGCGTTCGTGCACATGGTTCTTGCCTGCGCCTGCCCAGACATGGCAAGCAGCAATGGTAGTAACAGTAATATCATTTTCTTATTCATCTAGTAACTCCTTTGCTCTAATGTAAATACAATCATGTTCATGATTAACATTGTTCCTTCGTGACATAGAACGACAGAAGAAACACATATAATCAACTACAGTATAATTAACTACAGGATCACCATCATCGGCGAACCACTCCTCCCACAATTCAAGCGCCCGTTCAGCACGCCTGATATTCATTGGGCTTTTTATTTTCATCGTTCATAATCCTCTCTACTAATTCATACTTTGTTAATTTGTGCAGCCTTGAAAACCTGTTCACGTAATCACGCCTGACCCACCACTTGCCATGCTGCTTGATACCAGGCAAGCGGCCGTCAAAGCACATCTTGCCAACGGTGCGGGCCGCTAACCCAAGCCTGTCAGATGCTGCATTTATATCAAAATACAGCGTGCTGTCAAATACTGGCTTTTCTGCTTCCTCTACCGGCAAGGGGGCAAGGTTCAATGCCCGCCTGACGACAGGGACGGCATGTCCCGGAACACCATATTTCTTCCAGTTCATGACCGTGGTGTACGGCTTTTCCAGCTTCTTGCTCAGGTAGTTCACCTGCCATGATTCAAGTCTCATGTTATCTTTTCTCCATGGGGCATGGTTTCTCTTCCACGAACCCGTCATTCCATCTCGGCCCCGGCTGATACCCCCAGATGTACCTTCCACCATCTGCCCACCAATCGCCTGTTTCATGATACGATATATAGTATTCGTTCAGACTCCTTGCCAACATACTACGAAAGTCCTCAGTCTTGACACCAACCCTTACTGTAATAAGTGTTTTATCGGACTTCATTCTTCACCTCCATCATACACCTATAATCTATGAACTCAAGCTTACTTCCAAACACAAAGTTAGCCCTAGTTTCATCTAGCATGATATGCTCTACTGGTACAGATAGGTCTTGCTTGTCAAATACAACGATGTAGTCATGTGCATCACTGTTTTGTTTTGGATTATGGTACATTGAACGTCTTGCTACAGCCCAACATATCTGCCCGGCCTTCACCCCGCTAGGGTCATTACTAACAACCCTCACCTTCTGTACTTCAATGGCCCCAAACCCCCTGTAGTCATGTATTGCGTTCGGCATTCTTAACCTCCATCATGCATTCTTCTGGTATAAACTCCAGGTGTCTTTCGTATACATACCCGGCCCTACCAATCCTCATTAATTCATGCAAGGGCAAAGATAGGGCATCCTTTTTGAAAACCATTACGTAATCAACCTCGAGCCGCATCGCTTCGGTCCTGTCCCTCCCCCTTATCGACTCTATAGCCTTGTGGTTACTCGATACTACCCACCCCATCTTCCCGGCCCCTAGACCCGGCTGCCCGACTGTCACCCTTACCATTCTTGGCTTGTCTAATGCCTTGTACGAATAGTAGTCATGTATGTTGCTCATTGTACAATACTCCTTGTTATATTCATGAAGCTTGCCGCCCGTGGGTTCCAAACAAGCTCAACCGTCCCCACTGAACCATCCCGGTTCTTGGCGACAATGTTTTCCGCCAACTGCTTTCTGCTACTTCCCATGGGGTCATAGTAATCATCCCTGTACAGGAATGTAACAGAGTAAGCATCTTGTTCAATGGCTCCTGACCCACGCAGGTCAGCAAGTGTAGGCCGCTTGTCACTCCTGCTTTCCAGTGACCTGTTTAATTGCGCCGCAAGAATGGACGTTACATCGGCCTCCTTGCTTATCTGTGTCAATCTCTTTGTTATCTTGGCGATGTCGTAGACATCATTACCACTGCCCTTGTCAGGCTCCATGAGGTGCAGGTGATCATAGATGATCAGGTCTAATCCATGCACCGCCTTTATCCTGGCTACCTTGGCTCTGGCCTGTGACGGCGTTAGCCCCCCAGTCTCGTCAAGGAAAAGAGACGAGCTATTAATCTTGTCAACGACAGCATGCACCTTATACATGGCGGCATCACTTAGCTTGCCGCCCCGCAGCAAGTGCATGTCTATGCCTGTCTCGTGAGCCACAAGCCGCTGGGCCATCTGCTTGGCAGTCATCTCAAGGCTGAAAAACAGCACCCGCTTGTGCTCGATGAACAGGTTGTGGGCAATCACGCCTGTCAGCCAGGCCGACTTGCCCATGGCCGGCCGAGCGGCAAGGACATGCAGGAACGGGGACGCAAGTCCACCACCCATGAAGTTGTCATACTCGCTATACCCAGTCCTTGAACCAACCAGTTCACCTTGATCAAAGTAATCAAGGTATTCACTTGCCACCGCCTTACCGGTCTTGACATCGCTGTTCACCCTGGTTGTAGAAAGGTCTAGGATAGCGCTTTCGCTTGCGGCTATCTGCTCTTCTAAGTCCCCCCCCTCGTCATAAGCCAGATTGGCCGTCATGTTGGCCAGGGCAAGTAGCTTCCTTCTGCCGGAGGCATCCTTGATTATCCTGGCATAGTCTTTGGCATTCCATGATGTTGGAGAAGCGTTAATCAGACCAAGCAAATACCCTTCCCCACCCATGTCTTCTAGCCTTCCACGTTTCCTTAAGTCATCCGTGACAGTGATAAGGTCTACACTCTTGTTATTATTGTCAAGACTAACAAGCGATTCATATACCCAGGCATTTACCTCCCGGTAAAAGTCTGTAGCCTCAATCTGTACATGCTTGATGGCATCAGGGTCAATGAGCAATGCCCCCAATAATGCCTCTTCTGCTTCTATGTTATTTGGTGGGCTTTCGTTCACAGTGTCACCGTATTAACCACCACCCCATTGCCCAACATGTTATCCATGTAGCTGAAATCGCAGGCCAGCAGGTCAACAACGGCAAACAAATGCGTTGTCCTCCCTTTACCCAACTTGGCCTTCTTGTTCTTGAAGGCAAGTATCTCTGCGTATATTTCACCAAACCCGTCCTTACCAAAGACAGTGAACTCTGCCTCCTTTATCTCTTCGTCAATGAATATATTCAGGTAGCCTGTGATGGTCTTGCCATCAGCCACGTCTGCGTCAACGATGTCTATCTCAAGTACAGGCGGCCTGTACTTAGCCTGCATGTGGCCGGAGCATGCTCCCCCCACCCTACCGTTCACTGACACCAAACTAACCTCCCCCCAACATTCTTCTGATGATCTATAGCACTTCATTCTCTTTTCCTCTCTCTAAGACAAGACATTACCAGCCGAGCATTCAAGGACTATCTCGAACGGGCAGGCATGTTTTCCATTCACCTCGAATATCTCCAGCCTGCGCATGGCAAGGTCGGCTATAGTCTCGCGGTAGACGGGGTCAATGTCGTCGATGTACACATAACTAGTATCACCTTCTTTGTACACCGGGACGTTAATCCTCATTAGTCACACTCCGGGCATGTAATCTCTTGATCCTCTTCGCATGTTGGCATGTTTTCCCAGGCAGACATGTAGCCGCATTCCTCGCAGATGTACATGTCGTCCCAGCCTGGGAGAATGTACTCCCCACTAAGGATATTAAAAAGCTTGACGCTGTCAATGCGACCATGATAGTCGCGGACAAGCTTCTCCCATTTTTCTTCATAGAATATTCTCCTGTGCTTACTGCATAAGGGGATGGCTTGCGATGGGGAGATGGCGATACTGGTGTTAAAGTACAACCCAATATCGTTACTACCGCACACGCCACACCCCGTTGATATTAGGGCGTTCATTGAGTCGGGCATGAATATACATAGTTCTTGAAAGCAAGCTGTGCATATATTCCCAGCCTCCCTCTGGAACTCCCCCCACGTCTCTGGGACTACAGAGTAATCCTTTAGTAGTATGATGCCACAGACGGCACACTTGTCATTGGGGTCACTACCATCGTGACCGACAAGCCTGTATATCCGTATGTCAGCATCTCTGATGTCAACCTGTGTCCTGTTGAACATAGAATAAAAATCGCCGTAGCTTATCCCGGTTTCCTCGATAATCTCGGCGCTTGTCAAACTGCTGTTTTTCAGTAGATCAGCCACTACGCTTCTTTGTGTGCTGGTACCCATGTTATTCCTCGTATGGAATCGTTTGGGGGTGGAAGCTCAAAATAGAATAGAGGTAGCAGGAAATTATCATGGCCCAGGAACTCGTACTGGCCACTGTGCTTCTTGAGTATTTCCTCTATATCTTTCGATGTCGGGGTAATCAATGCCCCGTTCAACCCACTTCGATCCAGTGTGTATATCATAATACCAGCAATTCTATCACAAAATACCTAAGTTGACCTTGTTTTAATTAAACGTTAATGTGTGATACAATTGATTCTATGAGGGACACAGCACCAAAGCGAAATGAGATTCAAATACTAAATGACCGCAGGCGAACTGCCCAGCTACTGCTTGAAGGGTACACCCATCAGCAAATACGTGATGTACTCGAACAAGAGACTGGAATTACATTGTCGCGTCGTACAATTACCAATGATGTCGGGGCTATCAAGAAAGACTGGGCCGAGCAGCAAAGGGCCAGCGTCCATGCTCTTGTCAATCAAGAGATTGACAGGCTGGACTTCAGCGAAGCTGAAGCATGGCGGGCATGGCGGGCCTCATGCGGCGACGAGGTTCAGGAAACTGTCGAGAAGATAGCCAGGTACATGAAGCAAGAGGATGGCTACGTACCCGACGAGGATGAATACGAATTAAGGGTTCAGCGCGTGACCCAAATAATCAAGAAGAGCGGTGGCGTAGGCGACCCAAGATTCTTTAATATCATCCTCGACCTACAGAAAGAAAGGCGGAAGCTGCTGGGATTGTATGCGCCAAGCAGGTTGGGCATTGATGTCACCACCAAGTCGGAAATCATTATCAAGGGCTATGCCGTCAAGGACGTGTCGCCTGACGCATGGCCGTCCCTGCCAAGCAATGACATCATCGAGGGAGAGATAGTTGAACGGTAAAGCAGACCTGTATAATGGCCAGCGCATGTATCATCCTTCTGCGATGACTACGCACAATTCCACCTACAGGTACATCAACACATTCAACCCCCTGCCATGGCAGGCCAAGCCATGGGCAGACATCTCGCCTGTCATATTATTTTCGGGCTCGAGGGGAGGTGGAAAAGCGCTCTATATAGACACCGATATTGCCACCACCAACGGATATGTTAAAATGAGGGACATATCGGTTGGTGACATAGTGTTTGACGAGCGTGGAAAACAAACAACGGTTACCGAGGTAACTGATGTGATGCTTGCTAGGCCATGCTATGAAATTAGCTTCTCGACTGGAGAGTCTGTCATCTGTGACGCTAACCACGAATGGGTTGTTGGTATAGCCGGGAACAGGTCGAAGAGAGTGATTGAGACCGCCGAGACGATGTTTCATAATCAAAAAACCGGGAGGGAGAATAGCTATTCGGTTTCAGTGTGTGGTTCGGTAGAGCACGACGAAAAGGAACTTCCGGTATCGGCATGGTTGGTTGGATTTCTTATCGGAGATGGGTACCTTAAAAACGTATCTTTCACAACGGCAGATACAGAGATAGCAGACAGGGTAGCAAGTGAGCTAGAAGAGGGACACTCGGTCGAACACAGACCTAGCGCCAGCAATAACTATACGTACCAGATACTAACAAACAGAGCAAGGTCTAAGGATATAGAAGTAAATTCTGGCAGGGTATATCTACACTCCGATGGCAAAAAATACGTAGCCATGGCCAATGGAGATGGGACAGAGGATGGATATAAACGAGACTCGGAATATTTGGGGATGTTCGATACAGAAGAAGAGGCATGGAACGTTCTCATCGGCCATACCGGAGGAATGAAATTAACTCTGCACGGACATGGTCTTATATACAACCTGTCTAAACTAAGTCTAAGAGACAAGACATCGGCTACAAAATTTATCCCAGACATCTATAAATATTCCTCTGTGAACCAAAGACTAGAAGTACTCAGGGGCCTTATGGATGCGGACGGACATATACAACCGGGTCGCGGACGGGCGGAGATAACAGTTATAAGCGAGAGGCTTGCTAATGACATATTCGAGATAGCGTGCAGTCTAGGAATAAAGGCCCATATCGCTAAGAGAGATATGAAGTTTAACGGCGAGCCATATGATGCGTGGAGAGTACAGTTTACGTCTGATATTCAAGTATTCTGGTTGCCAAGAAAGGCTAATCTAGTGAAGTCTAAGCTGCGTAAAACTCAATACAGAAGGTATATAACATCAATCAAGAAGGTCGATTCTGTTCCTGTAAAATGTATTGAAGTTGACAGTCCGCTTCACTCTTACTTAATCACGAAGTCTCATATTCCAACCCATAACTCCCGTCTTGCTGCCGAACGTGCTCATGCCTTCTGCTTGAAATACCCGAACGCTGTTGTGCAGGTCGTGCGCAAGACCAAGTCAAGCTTGAAGAAGTCTGTCCTGCATAACCTGACAACCAAGGTCATTGGCGATGATCCCAGGGTCTTGCATCACAAGAATGACAGCATGTTTGTCTACGACAACGGCAGCACGCTCATATACGATGGCATGTCTGACCCGGCGGCAAGAGAAAGGATGAAGAGCCGGGAGCCGGACATGGTGTGGATGGAAGAGGCTAAGGACTTTACGGAAGAAGATTACAACGAGATCATAGCATTGGTTCGTGGGACGGCCGCCCCATGGAGGCAGATTGTTCTTTCGACGAACCCTGACGGGCCATTGCATTGGATTAACAGAAGGCTTATCTTACAGGACGAGGCTAAAGTATACTACAGCGGTGCTAAGGATAACCCGCACCTACCGATAGAGTACATAGAAAGCCTTGAATCATTGACTGGTGTTCAGTACCAGCGCGAGGTGCTTGGCCTGTGGGTTAGCGGTAGCGGTATTATATTCGACACCTGGAAAGACGATCAGAACGGTAAGAGTAGTAACGTTACGGCCGAAGCAGTCATTGACCCGCATGGCGGGGACATTATCTGGGCCATAGACGATGGCTATTCCGGGACGTATGATAGGGAAAGCGGGTATTACACCGCCAATTCTCATCCACGAGCCATGCTCCTTGCGCAGCGTCGTCCCGACGGCGTGCTTGTCATTGCCGACGAAAGCTATGCCATTGAAACACTGGCAAGCAATCATATAGCCGAGAAGCTCAAGGACTGGCCCAGGCCGTACATGATCGTGCGGGACAGGGCCGCTGCGTCATTGGACGGGGCATGTCGGGAGAATGGGTTAAGAAATATTATCTACAACACCATGCACGTTGACGAATCTATCAAAGAAATGCGCAAGTGGCTGGCCGAAGACCATAACGGCGTCAGGAAAGTGCTTGTCCACCCACGCTGCAAAATGCTCAGGAGCGAGATGGCCCAGTATTCCATGGATAATGATGGCCGGGTAATCAAGGAGCATGATAATGGCTGCCTTGTTGCCGGAACCATGGTGGCTACGCCAGACGGAGAAAAGAAAATAGAAGACATAGTGTCTGGTGACATGGTCATGACAAGACTTGGCCCAAGGCCCGTTGAAGTTTCGTCCATGACGGACTCAGACGCAGAAATATGGCGATTAGAATTAAGTGACGGAAGATTTATAGAGGGTACAGGTAATCACCCAATATATGTGAAGGGTGCTGGATTCGTTGAATTGCACTCCATGTCTCCTGGTGATACAATAGATTGCATATCTAATTACATCAGGAGAAACGAATGTCGAAATCAGAAGTTATCACTTACGGGGGAATCAGATTCCGGCGATACCCAAACTCTAAAAGATGGGCAAACAAATCGTATTATTCCCCAGGAATTGCTGACAGGCAACGGGGAATCGAGAGCCTTCACAGAGAGATTTACAAGGACAATTTTGGGCCAATTCCAGATGGCGCACACATCCATCACGCGGATGGCAACCCGCTTAATAATGACCCAAGCAATCTTGTTTCCGTCTCTAGTAACAGCGAACACCAGAAGCTTCATGCTGGCGAAAGAGTATACCATCCACCAACCAGGGCAGCCCTTTCGGCCGCTGCCGAATGGCACAGAAGCGACGAGGGACGAGCATGGCACAGAGAACATGGTAAGAACTCCTGGATTGGAAGAGAACCAATTACCCTATCGTGCAACCAGTGCGGATCAAGCTACGAAACACTTGACAGGAAGGGAACAAATAGATTCTGTTCAAACGCCTGCAAGTCCTCATTTAGAAGAGCCTCTGCCGTCGATGACGAAGAGAGGATATGCGAGTGGTGCGGAGCAGAGTTCTCAATCAATAAATACAGAAAAACAAGGACGTGCACAAGATCGTGTGCTGCGTACATACGCAACAGGGAAAAGAAAACCGGTATATAACCTGGCCGTCGCTGATAATCACGAATTCTTCGCTAATGGTATTTTAACCCATAACTGCGACGCACTTCGTTATCTCATATGGAACGAGTCATACGGCAGGGGTAGAAAGATTGATGTTGTATCATGGTCACAAATAGAGAGGGCACATGCCTAATAGTCATTTATTAACACAAGTTTCAGAGACAAGGGAAGAAGCTACAGGCTTCGTGCCCCAAGACCCACTTGCTTCCACGAGCGTGCTGTCATGGCTTGTTCGGGCAGGCGAGCTCTTGCCACCATGGTGGTCACCTCGCCGCGATACAGCCCTTGCCAGCCTGTGGAAACAGTCCGGCCATCTAAGCTCCGCCGTCTATAACGCTCAGGCCAAGCTGGCAGGCATTCCATTCGAGATAGTGCCATCAGACCCAAGCAACATGGATCATGCCAAGCTAGCCGAAGAGATGACCGACTCGCTGCTGTTCATGTCTGAGTTTGGACAGGGTTGGCTGGTGGCATACGAGAAGTTCATAGAAGACCTTCTTACACAAGATAACGGAGCCTTTTTTGAAATCATTGGTAGGGGTGATGCTGATGGCCCTATTGTTGGCAGGCCGTTGGCCGTAAGACATCTTGACAGCAGTAAATGCACCCGCACAGGCTCGCCTGAATTCCCTGTCGTTTATACCGGGGATGATAACAAGCGATACAAAATGCACTGGACAAGAGTCATAACCATGTCGCAGATGCCAAGCAGCATGGCTGAAATGAACGGCGTAGGTTTCAGCGCCGTCTCTCGTTCGGCTAACATAGCCCAAATCATGATCGACGCCATGATCTACAAGCAAGAGAAGCTTGGTACCAGGCCGCAGAACCAGCTTATCCTGGGCAAGGGCATAACAGGCGAGCAGATCATGGATGCTTTCTGGTTAGGTGAAGAGAGCGCTAACAATGAATCCAGGAAGAGGTTTGCCAAGACCGTGGCCATTGGCTCTGAGAACCCTGACATCGGTATCGACGTTATCCCATTGGGTCATAAAGACCCGTTCGATGAAGAGCAGACCATTAACATGGGCATGTTCGCCATTGCCGCCGCCTTCGGCCTTGATGCGTCTGAACTCTGGCCTACTGGGTCAGGCAGCACGAACAAGGCTGACTCAGCCTTGCGTCGTCTGCGTTCTCGTGGCAAGTTACCGGCCCAGACAGCAGCCTCTCTCGAAGCCCAATTTAACATGAAGTTCATGCCCACTGACAGCAATGGGCAACCGTTATTGCGCATGCGCTTTGACTTCAAGGACGACGAAGAAGACCAGCAGCGGGCGCTTATCCGCGACATTCGTTCCCGTAACAGGGAGCGTGACCTGGCGTCAGGAGCCATGACCATCCGCATTGCCCGGCAACGCATGATGGATGACGGCGATGTTAATCGCAGCGAATTTAACATGATGGAGATTGACGAAGGTAGATTGCCTAATGGGCAGGAGGTCGGGGTCTTGTTCTTCTCTGACGAGCCTGTATTTGAAAGGCACTTGTCAGGCGTTAGCGACCTGCTCATCATCAGGGATCATGAACGCGAAGACTCTATGATAGAGTTAGAGAAAGTAAAGAGCGGGGTGCTGCGCGAACTAGCCAAGACAACCAGCGACAAGAAAACGCAGCAGTTAAAGATGGCATGTTCTGCCCTCAACTGGCTGCATGACCAATACGAGGTTGTCGGTCAGAACGAATTCTTCGACAAGATTCCACCAGGAATGCGTCGGTTCACGACAGACTCTATCTACCAGCAGCGCACAGATTTAAGGGGGGACAGCAATGGCACAGCCAGCGGTGATACGGATCAAGCCGATACTTCCGGGCAAGATGAACAGCAAGCTACTGGACAAAGTAATACGACAAGCACTGTGGAAGGAAATTCAAACTGACGTTAAGATCATGCGCGAGTACACGTCCACTTGGGAACACAAGCCCAGGTGGAACGTGCGCTCCAAGCGCATCGCCAGGGGCTACCAGGTAGGCATGTTCACAACGGACAAGCGCTTTATCTGGGTCGAGAAGGGGACAAGCGTCAGGTGGCGAAGGATGTCGCAGGGCTGGCAAAGCAAGTCCAGGCGCGGTTCGCTTGCAGCCAGGCCCGGACAGGGCAAGGCACTGGGGTTCTACAAGACCCCACGCAAGGGCATAGAAGCCCGCGATAACCTTGAAACCATGGCTGACACAAGAAGGGTTTTGTTCGTGCTTGAGGTACAAGCGGCCATCAATGCCGCCTCGACTGCACTGTTCAGCAAGTAGTTAGCATTTTAATGAAACATTAAGTATAATAATGATAGACGTAATTGGAGGTCTTATGAGCAACAAGGGGGGTCTATATGGCCCAGTTTCCTTTGCGGAGCTCGAGGAACTCGTCGAAGCAAGAGAAGAAGCATCCCGCATTATGTCTTTGGGGTCAGCCTTCAGTATGCTTTCGGATAACATCCTGATGGATGATGAGATTGAGGATAAGACAACGGCGTTGTCGTCCTTGCTTTCAGAATACTCAGAGAGGTTAAGCAACGCAAACAAAAGTGCCGGGGTGGAAGCCACGGGGGAGCCATCAGGCTTTGAGGTATTGCTAAACATCTGGTCTGCCATGAAAGGCACGCCGATGAAATCCGAGGAAGACGAAGTATTCCCTGCGAGCCATTACCTAATCGTTGATAATCCGCAAGACCCGGAAACATGGTATATACGGGTCAAAGATAAAGCCGGTAATATTGATCCTGCCCTGCTTAACAAGGCATGGTTCGATGGAGAATACAGAGACGAGCTCAAGGAATTATATTCCAAGAGTGGTCTTCGCACGCCTGAAAACATGTCGATTGTCAAGGACAAGTCCGGCAAGTGGCTGTGGTTTGCACGCTATTCCAATAAATATTTAGATGACGATTACCCACAAGAGATTATCAGTGAGCAGTCTCATCTTAATTTCGTCAAAGAAGTCAGGGAGGGGAGGGAAGACTACCCCGAACTATGGCTTCATCACATCAAGGGGACTACATGGGGGAAGGCCACATGGGTCGGCTACGACAGCGGCTTTGCGCTTGCTGCAGGCTATATCTATCCTGAATACGAGGATATAGCTATCAGCCTGTCCAAGCAGACAAACATACTCCTGTCTCATGGCATGTCACCTGAATCAATTATTCGTGACCCGGATAACCCAAATATTATTTTGCAGCACGCCACGAAGGAGATTTCACCTCTTCCTGCGCATCGGGCCGCAAACAAACTGACCGGGTTTATTGTACTCGAAGAGGAGGACAACATGTCAGAGAAAGGATTGTCTCGAGAAGATCGGGAGACCTTAGTCAACATGGGTATTGCAGAAGCCTCTATCGAAAAGCTGGACAACGCAACGTCGAAAATTGCGGAGGTTGCTGAAAACAGTGACCTTCCTCGTAAAGAGGTCAGTGAACCCGATGTGGCTCAAGAGCAGACTCAGGTTGAACAAGAGGCTGTAGAAGAAGTAGTAGAACAAGTAGAAGACCGCAATGATGAATTACTTGGCATCCTGGTTGAAAGCGTAAAAGCTATCAACGACCGGATGGTAGCGGTACAAGCACTGGCTCAGGCGAACGCCAACAGCATTGAAGCCATGGCTCAAGAACACAACAAAATTGTTGGCGAAAGCACCAAGGCTTCACGCATCAGTATTTTACAATCGGTTATTGGTAATGAGGACGCACGGGTTGATGGACGAAAGTCATTAGCTCGCTCCGGGCCTGTAGAGTCAAAGCCGAACGGCGGTGGCCTTTTCTGGCGAGAGGAGGGCTGGACAAATGGAAACTAAAGACATTGATCGTCTGTTCCAACTTGCTGAAAAACAGCAAGAAACAATCGAAAAAATGGCTTCCATGCATACCAAGACCCCGGCCTCGACAGGAACGTTTACCGAACTCCATGGAAATGGGAGTCTGTTCGGTAATCAGTCTGTTGAGCGCGATGTCATTACCGCACACGTTCGCCCGGTATCTGGGTTGTCAAGCGCATTGCCGCTTCTGCCCTCTGTGATTGAAGACCCACGATTCGCTTCTATCACCGGTTATACCGACACGAACGGTAGCGAAGCTGCTACACCGTGCGATGATGCTCCAGCGGGGTATGTTAAATCATGTAAGCTGACCGCCCAATTCGGGCGGCTGCAACGTGACACCCAAACGATTGAATGGGATAAAGTCATGCTGCAAAAGAATCGCGGGGACTTCACCGACCTTGTATTACGGGGTCGTGTCCTGGGCGGAACTAATCTTTCCCCAATGGACATGGACGGGAATGACATTCTGAACGTCGTTACCAAGAGCGAAATGGTTATCGCTGCCGTCAACATGGAACGACAGCTTTCCAAGCAAATGTGGCAGGGGTCTGTTGCCAATAACAATGCTGGTGGGGGTTATAAAGAATTCCCAGGCTTAGACGCCCAAATTGCAACCGGACAGATTGATGCTGATAACGCCAGCGTTCTGTGCTCTGCCCTTGACTCTGATGTCAAGAACTTCGGCTATGATTCAGTCGGTGGCACTGGCCGAGACATTGTAGAATATCTGGCCATGCTCGAGTTCTACCTGCGTTCCAATGCCGAGCGCATGGGCCTTGACCCGGTAACATGGGGCATTTTCATGCGACCTGAACTCTGGTTTGAACTGTCCGCTGTCTGGCCATGCCGCTACCTGTCTAACCGCTGCGCGACTTCATCTGGTGCCAACCCCATTGTCATCAACGATAACGTGAACGTTAGTGAACGCGATAACATGCGGAACGGCCTGTACATTGACATCAATGGCAACCGCTATCCAGTCTACCTTGACACGGGCATTTTCGAGCATACCAACATAAACAACGCAAACGTTGGCTTGGGTCAGTATGCTAGCTCGATTTACTTCGTGCCCTTGACCATTACTGGCGGCTTCCCTGTTACATACCGTGAATACCTGAACTACAAGGATTCCTTGGCCACTCAGAATACCACCTACCTGCGAGGGAAAGAAGTATTCTGGACTGACGACGGCATGTTCTCATGGGCCGTTGAAGACCAAAAATGGTGCTTCAAACTTTCGGTGAAGACGGAGCAGCGCATCGTCTTGCGCACCCCGCAGCTTGCTGGTCGTATTGACGCTGTCCTCTACGAGCCTCTGCAGCATCTGCGTGATAGCGACCCAACGTCGCCATACTGGCAAGACGGTGGGGTTTCTATAGTTGGTAACACTCCAAGCTATGCGGTTTGGAACTAACAACTCGCTGTAGTTGAGTCACTCTCCTGGAAAGGGGTACTTTAACCGGTACCCCTTTTTAGTTTCCTGTAATCTATGATCTTGTCATGCTTCTCGAAGTTACACTTTTGGCACAACGGTTGTAGATTATCTATGTTGCTAGTCCCGCCACTAGAGATGGGTATTATGTGATCTACATTCACCCTAACCTCGTCGAACGACCTGCCACAGCACAAGCAGCGATTGTCATATTGCTCACACAGGGCTTTGAATTCAGCCGCCGTATAGGAACCGCCCGCCTGGGTTTTACGGGTTCGCCGGCGGTGTTGATTGGCGACGTGCTTTTCGGGGTTATTCTTTTGCCACCGGGAAACAGCAGCGCGAGCCTTGTCTGGGTTGTTGACCCGCCACTTCTGACTATTCTCACGCACCTTATCGGGGTTATTGGCCCGCCAGCGAGTGCTGCGCCTGCGATTACCTTCGCGGGCCTTTTCTGGGTTGCTTGCTCTCCAACGACGCTTACCCTCTTTTATCTTTTCAGGATTAGTGTCTGCCCACCGACGACTGCGCTCTCGTTCCTTATCGGCGTTGTCGGCTCTCCATCTAGCGTCAGATATGGCCTTACACGATACACACGCTCCCCACTTGTTTCTATCAACTCCCCCACAATTCCTACACTCCCAATCTTTTCTTGCTGGCTTGCCATAACAAGCTTTGCAATCTGGGCGGTATCCGTCCTTGCTTTTGGCGTTTTTCCAGAATTCATTAAGCGGTTTGACAACCCTACATTTACTACACTTCTTTGTCATAAAAAAACTCCTTGCCCGTTGCCATTAGTCATGCTTTGTCATCTCGCTCATTCTCGCAGTTATTATATACTAACTTTTTCGCTGCATCATGCATGGCGGCATAGAAATCTCGTTCCTATTAACCCTGACCACACGCCCCTTTCCGGGGCCGTTTCGTATCACTGCATAAAACCAACCATCACCAGATAGCCAATCCCGCTCTTCAATCTCGGCAATAATATCCCCGCCCCACGCTTCCGACACCAAACCATAGACTTTGTTAAAGCTAATACATACTATCATTCTCATACTCCTCTAATGTAATGTTCTATACCATCATGCCTTGCCACCTGTAATGCTCCTGTGTGAAGGCAAATAATTCTCTCATCTTCCTCTAATGTAATGTTCTACTCGCGGCGGAACATTAATACAACATGAGAAAACCGCTAAAATGAACATGAATTATTTGCATTTTTCTTGACTCCATGATAGCATGTTACATGCTCCTGTCCTGGTATCATGCTCATGCTTTTATTTCTTTTATTATTTCTTTTACATGCTGCATGCTACTAGATCATGATCATGCTACATGCTCATGTAACATGGGCGTTCGACTTTTTTCAGCATGCTCTTGTGGACAATGCCAAGCTCTGTCTCACCGCAATTGACTTCAACAAACTGAGTCACGACACTCTCCCTGATAACTACTCCCGTCACTCCTTTGTGACACGGGCATGTAAGCTCCACCCTATCCCCAACGTTAAATTCATTCATGTTTTTCTCCTTGACATTAAAACAATTGTGCTGTATACTACTGCCTATGAATAAAGTAATAGTGACCGGCGGGGCCGGGTTCGTCGGCTCCCATCTAGTAGAACGATTATTGGAAAACGGCGATGATGTAACTGTCATCGACGACATGAGCAGTGGCAAAAACATTAACCCGGATGCCCGTCTCATTATAGCAGATGTTAGAGACGCAGATGCATGCGCCAAGCTCTTTGACGGCGCGGACATGGTATACAACCTTGCCGCCGCAGTGGGCGGTGTGGACTGGAACATGTCTCGCGGCCTGCGCATGTTTGAAAGCAATGTCATCACGCTCGTTGCCCCTGTCATTGCAGCGCAGGAGGCTAAGGTTGGACATTTCTTACAGATGTCCTCGACCTGCATTGTCTCCCCTGCCATGCAGGGTGGCAAGAGCGAAGAGTGGGGTTACTTTGGCCACCCTCATGTAGCTAACTGGGGGTATGGCCAGTCCAAGCGTGACGGCGAGTATGCCGCCCTGTACTGGTCCAGCCTGCCGCATGTTGTAGCGGCCAGAAGCCAGAACATGTTTGGCCCCCGAGACCATTTCGAGCCCGACAGGGCGCATGTCATACCGGCATTGATTAACAGGATACATGCAGCAAGTGACGGTGACGAGTTTGAGGTATATGGTTCACCTGACACAGTACGAGAATTCCTGTACGTAGAAGATTGCGCTGATGCCATGGTTCACTTGATGAACAACACTCATGGCAAGGAAGCCTATAATATCGGGACAGGCGGTGAGACGGCTGTCAGCATTAGAGAGTTAGTCTTCATCCTGCTTGACCTGATGAACAAAGACCTGCAACCATACTGGAATGCCAGCAAGGGCGGGGGCGATGATGCCCGCCGCTCTAACGTTGCTAAGCTTCGGGCTACAGGCTGGGAGCATAAGACAGGTTTGATTGAGGGATTAGAGAAGACATTGGAATGGTATTATGAGGAGGTTGCATGATAAAAGAGTACACTGTTGTGTGGCATGGAAGAGGTGTATTGGTTAGTGCCGATACTGTAAGGGTTGAAGCGCACCTAGAAGATGCGGGATACGAAGCATGCCTTACGTATGCTTCTGAATACGAAGAGGAATAGGGGGTGCCATCAAGGGCGTTCACGAACGAAGAAGAGATCGCTATTAATGCAATCTACCTTTCTGGTCGGTCAATCCAGAACATAGCAAAATCTTACAATGTCAGCCGTGAATTGATATGGAAAAGATTGAATAAAATGGGCACTGAGATAAGAAACTCGAAGCCGAAGAAGCACGAGATATGGTCTCGCGCGTTTGATAACCTGAATGATGAGATTGCATGCTATTGGCTCGGTTTTATTTACGCAGATGGATATTGTAGCAAGAGTCGGCCTGGACTAGAGATCAACCTTTCCGCGCGTGATCATGATCACCTATCTAAGATTTCCGAGTTTCTAAGAACAACATCTAGGGCAAGAATGGTGAGAGACAAAACTAGATTCACAGTATCGGACGCATACCTATACGATAGATTAACTGATTTAGGAATTGTTCCTGGCCGACCGGATCACAAATGCTGCACCAACAGGATTCCGCATGACTACTATCGGCATTGGATCAGAGGGTTTTTCGATGGTGATGGCTCGTTCTTGCGGTCTAGTCCCAGGGTAACGTTCTGCGGAAGACTTGAACTAATGTCATGGGTAAGAGATTTGCTTTATAGCGAGATCGGTCTAAAAAAGAACAAGATAGTCAGACATGGGTCTGGATTGAGATACATAAATTACACAATCCGGGATCAGGTAGATGCATTTGGTGAGTGGATTTATAGAGATTGCTCTATTTACCTGGAGAGAAAGAGGGAAATATTTGATGGCTACAAAACCGTATAGGATTTTGCTCATCACGTCTGATCATTATATCAACGCCGTCCTGCCATACGCATGGTTGCTCAAGAAGTATTGGCCGTCCCACCCAGACGTTGTGGTCGGTGGGTTTACGGAACCAGACTTCGACATGCCTGAACGTTTCAGCTTTCACAGCATTGGCAAGGCCGAGGAATATCCGGTCAGCCGCTGGTCTGATGCTGTCATTAAGTTCTTGCACGACGTTCCTGATGAGGTGTTCATCTTCACCCTTGAAGACATGTGGATTGTCGAACCTGTCAAGGAAGACGTTATAACCATGTGCTACGACTATATGGAGCAGTTCAAATATGTCGCCCGCCTTGACTTGACTGGCGACCGCATGTGGGCTAATGGTGGCAATGTCAGCCTGTACGGCAAGCTGGGCTACGTTGACCTGGTATGGTCAGACCCGCATAGTCAATATCATTTATCAACCATGGATGCTTTTTGGCGAAAGGAGCACTTACTTCGGGCGCTTATTCCAGGAGAAACACCATGGCAGGTTGAGCTACAGGGTACGCCCCGGTTGGCGGCGATGCACGGATATGTTATCGTCATCGGCACGAACGCTTGGCCCATCAGGGTTCACCTTGCATTTCGTGGAGGCGATCCAGGAAACATACTCCTTGATGGTATTAACCCGCTTGATGTCGAGGCAATGGTAAGGGATGGCGTGTTGGATCAGTGGACATGAATAAATTCATAGCAAATTTCATCGCCTATCCATTCCTACTGATTACCGCAGTGCTTATCTGTGGTATCGGCCTCTTGTTTTCTATGACTCTGATGGCCTTTACCCCAGACGACGAAATAGACTCCGTTGAACATATTGTATCCGTTGCGATGGTGTATATTATTGGTGTCGCTATCCAGTGGATTATTTATTTGGTGTTGACATCATGAGAGAATCACAACGATTGCGCGATGCGTTTAATTACTTGTTCCAGGAAGAGCTTGACTACCTGTACGAGATCACAGCTACCCTGCCCCCAAATCCTGAAATAATCAACATTGGTTCAGGGGCAGGCACTAGCGGATTGGCATTTCTTGAGGCTCGACCCGACAGTCATGTTTCCACCATTGACATTACAGCCGAGTCTTCACCGTTTGGCTGCTTGATAGCAGAAGAGCTATCTGCATTTGTAGCAGGCGTGCATGATCGCCTGACCCAGTACCATGGCGAAAGCATTGAGATCGGCAAGGCATGGGATAAAGGGCTGGTAGACCTTGTCTTTGTAGACGGCGACCATACCTACGAGGGTTGCATTGGAGACATGCAGGTCTTCGGCGACCTGCTCAAGCCCGGTGGATGGTTACTGGTGCATGATTACAACAAAGATATGGTATACACTAGGCTAGGGAACAGGTATAGCCCCAAGCTTTACCCACACCCTAAAAGCTACGATGGCGTTGACAAGGCTGTCATGGAATGGGTGGATGGGCAGGTTATGGAGTTCGTGGAGTGCGTCGAAACCATAGCGGTGTTCAGGAAATAGCATGCCTGTAGCACGAGCCAGAAGCATTTCTACCTCACCTGCCTTCCGGTCTAAGCTGGAAAAGCGGGCATGGGAAAGGCATTACGAATGGTTGCCAGATCATGAAGACATGCTTGCCATGTACTATGAGCCATTCGTCCTGCACCTGACGGGTGGGAATTACACGCCCGACTTCGTCGTTGTCTACAATGATGGCAGAATGATCATCATTGAAGTCAAGGGATCATGGGGCGCGTATAAGTCTGGCAGAAGCAGTAAAAGAAACTTGAAACAGGCTGCCGTGGAATTTGCATGGCTGGCCGAGTTCTATGCACTACTACCTGGCGGGAGCGGGTGGGACATGCAGCAATTTGGAGAGTGACATGAAACAAAGATGGCATGACTTTTGGTATTGCAATGACGGAAGATTTAACAGGGCAAGCCTTGTTCAGTTTCCGTTACTGGTGTTAATTTCACCACTGTTCATAGTAGCCCTTGGCCCATCACTCGTTGCAGCGTGGCTTGTTGGAAAATTCATTGGCGATGAGTATTGTCGTAGTGACAGGTGGTACGAAGCAGATGACAAAGAGAATGCACAGATAGCTGTTGGCGCTGTGGTGTTTTTCGTTTATGCAATCTTGTTATTATCTTTCATAGGATCACCACAATGACCGAGTGGATGCTAGATGAATTAATGGACGCATGGGATGCGGTTCAGCAAGGTAAAGTTACTGGAGATGTTCGAGTTGTTATGGCCGCTCTGGATGCAGCCAACTTAAGAATCATTAACTTGATGCCTGATAAGCAAGGCACTCAAACCGCGAAACATTTTCTGGAAGTAGTGATTAACGCCGAAACCGGTGAGCCGATTGGCAAAATGTTGAGAGAGAAATGATGAAATTCTGGGTCTCCACTGCCGTATTTGAGGGAATATAATATGCTTGGGATAGTCTTTTCAATTCTTATGGGAATTTTTGCCCTAGTTGACTTGTTTGGAGACGAGCGCGGACTAGAGTTTAAACATACATATTCTCAGACTGCCGCACTGTGGTTTATCTTAGCAGTCCTTATAATTATAGCAAGGAGTATTGCACAATGACTACAACCAGAGAATACATACTAGACGAGGCCAGGGAATGCATCATGCGTGACCGCAACCTTGACTATGACGAGCCTGAAAGAAATTTCCAGGATATAGCAACATTTTGGAACGTATATCTTCAAGGTAAACAAGTTATTGAACCGCATGACGTTGGGGTCATGTGCGCCTTGATCAAGGTGGCTAGAATCCGTACATCCCCAGGTAAGGCGGATCACTACATTGATGCAGCAGGTTACATGGCATGCGCCGCAGAATGCGCCATGGTTGACCAGGTTGAGCCTGGTCAGGAAAGGCATGCCTGGGACTGGTCGGAATTCCTCGGGGACATGGGAGAGCAGGCGCATGAGTGACATGCTTGATTTGCTGCAAGATTTCGTGGCATTGCAAAAGAAATATAAGGTGGTTGAACTTGATGACGAGCCAGCCTTTCCATCACCGTCACCGTACTGGGTTTCTGGTGGCGTGTCAACCATGGGTATGTATCCACTAGAGCGACCACAATCTTTACCGCCCAAGATAACATATGGCTATGAACGATACACATGGAAGGATAGTGTAGAAGATGATAATTAACCCTGTTGAAGAAAAGAAAGTTCTTGCTTTCCTGTCAGACCTTGTTGCTCTTTACGAGAAGCATGGTGTCACAACTGAATACGACTACGACTACTGCGCGTTTATAATTGGTGATAGGTCTATTGGTTTCCCGGAATACCATGGCGAAGGGTTTGTCTCCCATTCACCAAACCTGCTTCCTGATGGAAGGGAAAAGATTCAAGAGATTGGTGAAGAATTGTTTGGGAAGGACATTGTCAAGAGGGTTGACCTCCCCGATGCTGATAAAATCTACCCCGCTGGTAACACGAACTACAGGCTTGTATGCTATGCCTACCCGGACAGTATTAAGTATGTCATTGCCGCTGGTGCATACAATGAAAAGAAAAAGCTATACGAGGAAAGAGAAAAGGTAATATCTGTATCGGAGTTACTACAATGATCGGAGTAGGGTATTTCGAGACGACCCCACGTATGAAAGAACTTATTGGAGAGGTGCTAGACTCTAATAGAATTTCATATGGAGATAAGTGCAGAGAGTTTGAATCGAGGCTATCTAGCATACACGGAAACAAGTTCGGAGTGTTGTCTAATAGCGGTACTTCCTCCCTACAGGTATCCCTACAGGCTATGAAAGAAGAGCACGGATGGGAATGGCATCATGAAGTTATATGCCCATCACTAACGTTCGTGGCTGGCATGAATATAATTATTCTCAATAACATGACGCCGGTTCTTGTTGACGTTGATAGCCAGACTTACAACATGAACCCCGACTTACTTCTTGATGTTATCACGGAGAACACAAGAGTCATTCTAGCCACGTATTTATTTGGTCAGATGGCTGACATGAAAGCCATTACAGAAATCGTCAATTCCTGCAACGAAACCAGGGAAGAGAACGACAAGATACGTGTGCTGGCGGATTCGTGCGAAGCGATGCTGGTAACACATCACAATGAACCAATCGGCCATTGGGCAGATATAACGTGTTTCTCTACGTACATGGCACACCTAATCGCAACGGGAGTTGGTGGAATGAGCGTAACGGATAACCCGGCATACGCCGCTAGAGTTAGATCGCTGGTCAACCACGGTAGGGATGGTGTGTATACAAACATTGATGAGGGTAAGAACACCGAGATCATGGACAGGCGGTTCAAGTTCGTGTCTGTCGGGCACAGTTTCAGGATTACAGAGCTTGAAGCTGCTCTTGGCTTGGCCCAGCTAGAAACATGGGAGGACATGATTGCCAAGCGGCAGGAGAATGCTCGCTACCTTAGTGTCTACCGTGACATCCTTTCCGATCACCTGCAATTCCCGTACACCATGCCCGGTAACACGCACAGTTTCATGATGTTCCCGCTAGTAGTAAAGCATGGGGACAAGTGGGAGGTGTGCAAGTACCTGGAAGAGCATGGCATTGAAACTAGGGAGATGCTGCCGTTGACAAACCAACCGGTCTATGATATAAACCAGGCCGCTTACCCGGTTGCTAAGTGGGTGAACGAGAATGGCTTTTATGTTGGCTGTCATCAGGGGTTAAGCCTGAGTGACATGACTCATATCTATAGCACACTGAGGGATTACTATGTGCAGTGAAACATGGAAAGACGGGGCCTGGGTATACAAGCGCCAGATTAAGACCCTGTGCGATAACGAGGTCTGGTGCCTGACTCGCATGAGCAAGCATGGCTATGCCCCCAAGGTCGAAAGGGTTGAGACAGATGTTATCAGGACTGAGTATATTCAACCAGAGAAGGTTACAAACTACTCTGAGTTTCTCTGGCATCTACCTATTGTCCTGCACCTGCTCGAGAAAGAAGGGATCAGGCATGGCGACCTGGACATGTACGGCGTCATACCGCATGGTAACAAGCCTTACCTGGTAGACTTTGCCGAGTCACGCCTGACATGCGACCCAAGACCTGACAAGCGTGGCGAAGGGGATGCATACTGGTTGAAGCAGACCATGGAATGGATGGCATTGGGGAACTTGATATGAACGTAGTTATTATAGGGGAGAAGCATGGCATCGCTGGAATCACTAGCAAAACTTGTTAGAATTGAACCACAATTATGGGACGAACTGTTATCGTACCTGTCAACCATTACTGGCTATACAGACCAGGGCGAGACTACGATTATCATAACAAAGAAACTTGAAGTAGAGTGCATAATGGAAAGAAACAATGAACACTAAGAAACTTATTGATGATGAATATGGTACAGTTGAGTACAAAGTCCTACCTGTTCAGGATGGTGATGTTGTCGTGGTCAAGGCGGGTATATCCACCGATGCCATTGACCGCCTGTCAGACATGCTTGGTGCGACAGGCAGGGGCAGAAGTATCATTGTTGCCGTACAAAAGATGTCAGACATCAAGTCTCTTAACAGAGATGTCATGGCTAACTATGGCTGGTATCAGGCAGATAGAGTCAAGATAGTTAGCAAGTACCTGTCCTCCAAGATTAAAGAAGAACAGGCTAGAGAAGATAGCCAGGCTGGTATTTACCAGGGGATATACTTCATGCTGACAGGAAAGTATCACGTCGATGAATAAGCGTGCGCCAGACATGTGGCGTCAGATCAGGGAGTATGTTGACTTCACTGGTAAGACAGTCGTTGACCTTGGCTGCGGGCCAGGAGACTTCATGTCCCGTGCTTTGCAGGATGGGGCAAGCTGGGTGATTGGTGTGGACATTGACCCTGACACAGCCAGACAGGCAAAGGAAACATGCCTCGAGATCGGCAAGACAACCATTGTACTTGTTGACGATATAGTCAACATGCCGCATGATTCAGAGTATGACATAGGCATGTGTTTCAGCGTCCTGCCCTACACAAGCAACCCTGTCGCCGTACTGGATTGGATGAGTAAGTGTGTCGGCACTTCGTTGATAGAAATGCAGTATGCCAACGACGGGCCTGGGCCTGCACAGATAACAGATGACCTGGACATGCTCAAGTTCCTTGAAATGTTTTGGGACAAGCCCCAGGTTATTGGCAGGACAGAAATTAGCGTCGGAAAGGGTAGGAGAACAATATGGCTGTGCAATCGTTCAGAGAGCTAGACGCTCTGGCATATATCAAGAAATACATCAAGGAGACAGGCTACCCACCAACTGTCCGTGAAATAGCTAAAGGGTGCGGCATGTCTTCAACGAGCGTGGTAACGTATCATTTAGCCAAGCTTGAAAGGCAGGGCAAGATTACCAGGACATCATATACAGCAAGAGGCATAGTGGTTAATGAATAGAGTGTTGATGTACCCTTCGTCCGCAAGCTTTGGTAAGTCAGAAAGCGGTATACGTCGTGTTGTCGAGGCATACGAGAAATATTTACCACGCTATGGTTGGGAAGTGACTGACGATAAGGACAACTATGACATCTCTGCTATTCATGCCGGAACGGCCACGATTGCCCCCGATGTAGCCCACTGTCACGGGCTGTACTGGTCGAATGACTATGCCGTTGAACCATGGGCATGGAAGGCAAATGAGCAGGTTCTTGACGGGGTAAAGAGGGCACGCTATACCACAGTCCCATCGCGCTGGGTACAGGAGGTCTTTCAGAGAGATATGCGCTTCTCGCCAATAGTCATCCCGCATGGGATAGACTGGTGGAAGTACACACCTGTCTATGATGGTCAGTATGTTCTCTGGAACAAGAACCGTAACGCAGACGCATGTGACCCGACCCCTGTTGGGATACTGGCCAAGAATGCGCCTGACGTGCATTTCATGTCAACGTTCTCGCCTACGTCTTTACCAAATCTCAAGACTACCGGCCCAATGCCGCATGCCGCCATGATGTCCTATCTTTCAGGCTGTTCAGTTTATCTAGCCACTGTTAAAGAAACATTCTGTATTGGGATACTGGAGGCCATGGCGCATGGCAAGCCAATCCTTAGCTTTGCTTATGGCGGGGCCTTAGACCTTGTTATTCATGGCGTGAATGGTTACCTGGCCCAGCCTGGGAACATGGAAGACCTGTTAAATGGGTTGAGGTTTTGTATTAAGAACAGAGAAGAGCTAGGAAGGAACAGCGCTGACATGGTTAAAGAGTTTACCTGGGATAAGGCTGTTAAGAAACTTGCTTCGGTCTATGACGCATGCCTTGTAGAAGAAAGGCCACTGCACATCAACGAAGGAGAGTATTTACATTGACTAGGTTGACCACTGATGAATTCGTGGACAGGGCAAAGAAAATTCATGGAGACAGATATGACTATTCTTACGTGCATTATAAAAACGCACATGAGGATGTTTTAATTATTTGTAGATTACACGGGGAGTTCACTATGGAAGCCACGAATCATATTCACATTCCTCGGGGCTGCCCCATATGCTCCAGGGGCGGTACAAATATCGAGAGATTTATGTCAAAGATTCGCGAAGGTTCAAACGGGTGCTGGAACTGGATTGGGGGAACTAGGGGTGGAGAGTATGGCGGCTTTTGGGTTGATGGAAAGACCGTTAGGGCTCACCGTTACTCCTACGAGACATTTGTTGGCTCTATACCCGACGGTCTATCTATACTTCATAAGTGCGACAACCCTCCATGTGTTAACCCGAATCATTTATTTGCCGGAACCGCATCTGACAACGCAAGGGACATGGTAGACAAGGGAAGAGCACCAGACCAACGAGGGTCAAGCAACCCGTGTTCTAAACTAGACGAAGAGTCCGTCGTGAAGATTTCTAACATGATTGACTCTGGAGTGATACAGATTGACATAGCAAGACAGTTCGGCGTAAGCCCCCAGTTGATAACGGATATAAAAAAAGGAAGGAGATGGTCGTGGTTAACGAGAAGATAGAACCAATAGTCACGGTTATAATCCCGTGCCATAACAAATCGCTAACAATAGCTCGAGCAATAGCTAGTGTGATGGCCCAAACCATCAACAACCTAGAGTGCTTCGTTATAAACGACCGAAGTTCTGATAATTCAGAAGAGATCATACTAGAAACCATAGGGCACGACAAGAGATTTTCTTATCATGTTGTGGATTACGGCAACGTTGCCACAGTAAGGAATTACGGAATATCCATAGCTAGCGGCCTATTCTACTGCTGCCTAGATGGAGACGACTGGATAGACCCGCTATTTCTTGAAGAATGCATTCCTCCGCTCCTAGAGGATAGATCGCTCGGAATCACATACACCGGACTAGCATATCATAAGCCAGACGGATCGTCAGGACTGAGCAACTGGCCCGGAGAGTACGATTACAACAAACAGCTTGCAAGACAGAATCAGGTTCCAACGTGCCATGTCGGAAGAGTTGATATGTGGAAAAGACTTGGAGGGCAAAAGCAAAGATACACTGGTGCCGGAGGCGCTGGAGCAGAAGATGCTGAGTTTGTTCTAAGAGCAGGGGCATATGGGTACAATGCTAGAAAAGTCACAACCGCTGGTCTGTTTCATTACTCTTGGATGACTGGACTTGTGTCAGGCAACAAGGAATACCGCGAGAAAGATTGGCTGTACTGGCATCCATGGACGAAAGATAATGAACATCCAGTCGCCAGCATGGCAACAGCCCGGCGGCAATCGCACGCATGTCGTCAGTATGATGAACCTGCAATATCTGTTATAATACCTGTTGGGCCTGGACATGCTGGCTACCTTGAAGACGCCCTTGACTCGCTTGAGGCCCAGACGTTTCGCAAGTGGGAAGCGGTGGTTGTCAATGACAGCGGAGAGGCGTTACCAGAAAGAATCATGAAAGCCTACCCCTACATGCGTCTCGTAGAGACGAAAGGAAGCATGGGGGCTGGTAAGGCAAGAAACATGGGGGTTAAACGTTCACGTGCGCCTATGATACTTTTCCTTGATTCAGACGACTTCTTGAACCCGGAGGCATTGTCTGAAATGCTTTATGCCTGGACTAAGAACGAGGCTATGATATACAGCGATTATTATGGGGTGTCGGTCATAGACGACCCAAGCAAGTTGGCTGGTGGGATAAAGATTGTCAGCAGAGATGCAAACGGTTTATCCGTCCTGTCATACAGGGCATCTGATTTTGACCAGAACAAGGCCATGCTTCAACCAACAGACCCGCCATACCTGTGGTGCAATGTGACAACATTAATGCCAAGAAGGTGGTTTGACGAGGTCGGTGGGTTTGACGAGGCAATGCCAAGCTATGAAGATTATGACCTGTTCGTCAGACTTGCTAAGGCTGGTAAGTGTTTTTGCCGTATCCCTCAACCACTAATGACCTACAGGTTCATGTCTGGTTCAAGAAGAGATACAGGCTACAGGATGAAAGAAGAATTATTTCAGTACATGAAAGCAAAGTACAGGATGGAATAGAATGTGTAATTGCGATAAGAAGAATGAAAAAGTAAGTGCGGCACAAGCCGTACAGAATACATACAAGGAGACGAAACAAGCTATGAACATGCAAGCAGATCAAGACATGATCCTTATTCGATACAACCACGGCAATCGTGGGCAGCACGTGGTCAAAGGATATGCGACAGGGAAATACTATGGCTATCGCGGGGGCGGGGACACATTCCTAGTACACCGCGATGACATAAAGAACTCGCCCCACATATTCATCCCCATAGAAACCCAGGCTCTTGCCACCAATGAGCCTGCCCCGCCACCTGTCCAGGAGTTCGATGCCGAAGCATATCTTGCCCGCATCAAGGACAAGTGGAATAAGGAATTGGATTTGCAGACCTTGCCTGGTGTGACGGCTATCATCGAGCAAAGCATGAAGGATTCAGGCTTCACGACCCGAGATGCCATCATGCGGGCTGGGGCGACTGGATTGCAGGAAAGCGTGCGGGGCATTGGCGAGGCAAAAGCCGAAGCAATCATAGCTTATCTCGAGGCCGTAGTAAATGACTAGCATGAGCCTTGTTCACCTGTTTGTCTTAGGGCTGGCCGTCATGCGCCTGTCCATGCTTCTTGGCGAAGAAGACGGGCCATGGGGAGTGCTTGAAAAGTTCAGGTACATGCTCGGCGTCAGGTATGACGAAAACAGTGACAGGTATGGGAAGAGCATGATTGCCAGGGGAATAATCTGTGTTTATTGTTCTTCCGTATGGTACGGTACCATACTAGCCGTACTGTACATATTCCTGCCAGAACTTGCCCTTATGTTATCTTTACCGCTTGCTCTAAGCATGTTCGCAATATTGCCAAAGTTAGGGTACAATTGAAAGATAATCAAATAGGGGAAGGGGTATGGCAATCTGTTCAAATACACAAACAAATCAACAGGCAATTTACGACAACCACATAGTGCCCATGACCATCCAGCAACAAAGCCGGGCTCACATTGCCGGCTACAGCATCATGCCGCTTGACGCCGACGGCACGCCAAGTGCCAACGGCAAGGTTGGTTTCCTTTCAGTCGGCCCGTCAAGCATGGTGCAAATCTTCAACGCTTTCATGGAGCATGATCGCCGGAAAGGTTTTAAGCGTGACGAAGTCGTGCTTTGCAATGGGGCCGAGGGCGGCTATGACTCGGCCATGCAAGCCGATCCAGGCAGCGATTACTGGGACAAGCTTGACATGAAACTTGCTCGTGCCGGGCTAGAAGCCGCGCAGGTGCAGGCATGCTGGGTGTATGCCGCCACCAAGTTCGAGGTCTTGCCATACCCGGAGCATGCCATTGTCCTGCAAGGGTATCTCGAATCCATCGTTGACATCTTGCTGGAACGATTCCCCAATATAAAAGTTATAGCATTTACAAGCAGAGAATATGGCGGGTACTCAAGCCTGCAAACAAGCCTTGAGCCATGGGCGCGGGAGGGTGGTTATGCCATCGACGCTCTGGTCAGGGACAACGAAACAAGCAATACTGTACCGTGGATAGGCTGGGGCCCATATACTTGGGCTGACGGGTTGAATGCCCGTCCCGACGGGCTGGCGTACCGCTGCTCTGACTTCGAGAAGGATGGTCTGCATCCTGGGAGAGGGGTAGAAAGAAAGGTGGTAAAGATGCTCCTGTCGTGGTTAATGTCTCACCCTGCCGGCTCATGGTTCTCGAGAGGTTAGGATGGATTTACTGGATTTAGCGGCTAAGTTTGGCTTACCAACATTCTTACTCGTCGTATTTGGGTTGGGGGTATGGAAGGGCATGTGGCCCTTCGCCGTGAAAGCATGGGAAGACCAGCAATCAGAGCGCAAAGAAGAAAGGACAAGGTTTCTTGACGCACTAAAAGATGAACGCGCGGCCTTCAAAGAAATGGTTATATACGAGAAATCTGTGCGAATAGAGGAGCGAGAGAAGTTTCTCAACGCCTTGGATCGCCAGGCCGATCTTATGACTGAGTTTAGCAGACAACTCATGACGGTATCAAATGCACTGCTGGAGGTTAAGCGTGCTATGGTGTCATCTAACGACACTAATGCAAGGAGTTGAGGCTATTGGAGAAGGTGCTAATATTTTTGGTACTTGTTATCTTGTGCCTGTTAATTTATGTATTTGTTCTTGCTGTGTACAGCATGTTCTCCGAGGTACTGGGTATAACGCCCGCAATCATTCTTTTGGGTATTATATGACATGACCGTTGAACTTAAAGAACACGTTGAACGAATCATAAGCGATCATGATGCCATGAACCTTGAACGCATTCGCATGCTCGAGAAGCAGGTCGTGTCACTCGAGCAATTGATTAGCGCCAGGCTTGGGGCACAGGCTCTGGCCGTCCAGAAACAAGAGGCGGCGTACAATGCCCGCTTCGAGTCCGTCAATGAATGGCGGGCTACGTTTGGCGATGTAGCCAACAGCGCCGTCTCGCAGGACGTGTTTGCCGCCCGCATGGACGAGACTGGCAGAAGGCTTAACGTTGTTGAGCAGAAGCAGGCTAGCCAGGAAGGCAGGAGCGCGGGCCAGACGGCGGGCATGGGTCTTGTGGTTCTTATATTATCGATCGTAGCACAGTTATTAGACCTTGGAGGTTAGCATGTTCCCCTGAAAAATCATCTTGCTTATCGTAGCAATTGTATTCTTTTTATTGGCTGGCTTTGGTGTGCCTGGCCTGGCATTTGGCTGGTTCGGCTTGGCGTTTTTTGCCGCATCGTTCCTGGTGGGCAAGTAAGATAATATGGGAAAGAAATCTAACCCGGTAGTAGTTATAGAAGCTTCTGACCTGACAAAATACAAGCTGTCTGGAAAAGTAGCAACTAAGGTCATTGGAGATGACAGCCTGAACACCATTGGCGGCGTACCAGGTGTTGTGTATCCAGTTACGGATGCCCAGATTGAGTCTGGTGAATTCTCTATCATCGGTGGCGACCCTATATCTATCACACAAGTAAGCGGCAGGGGACAAGAATCAAGTCGCTGGGCTATGCCTGTGTATCATGTTGGTGTCGGGGCATGGCCGGTTTCTGGAAGTGCGGTAGGGGGAACCGTGTTGTTGCACGACACCTTTACCGATACCAACGGTACATCGCTTGACGCACACGCTATATCTCCTGTAAATACCCCCTCAACCGCTTGGACAGAACGGAGCGGGAATTGGGATATACAGAGCAATCGGGCCAATAGCACCGGGGCGTCCCCCGGAGGGGCTGGCTGGATTGCCACATTAGATGTCGGTCAGGCAGACTACACGCTCAGTCTCGTATTTAATTCGGCAACCGGCGCTGGCGGCGTTGTCGTGAGGTACAACCCGGCCGACGGGACGCATTACCTAATAAATCTAGCCCCAAGCAATGACTCACTTCGGTTGTTTTACTTTGATGGTTCATTATACGGTTCTGCCCTCGCCGAGGATTTTGGCGTATTTGATGCGAGTACAGACTACGAAATTACTGTCCGCGTGACGGGGCAAACAATAGAGGCGGCTGCCTCTGACATGAGCCGATTTATCTATGAGGCGGCAACAAATAACACATCCCTCACCCATGCCGGTCTCAGGGCAACCGTCTCATCGGCGACATTTGACGACCTAATAATAACTACCCCGAACGCCATAGATACGGATGGCGCAGCTACCAAAATCGTAGGCGGGGAGTTTGTGGTTCCCGTTCCGCAAAACAACGGCATATTCTACGATGGGACTAACTACTGGCTTTTTATCCAGAAGGCCGGTTCGTTACGGTGTCTATTTGGGGTCAGCCTATCAAGCCTGTCCTGGACAGGGAACCTACTGGTCAATGGCATTGGTGGTGAATCAAAGGCTTATTCTGTTGTATTTGGCCAGGTGTCCGGTGAGTGGTATGCCTGGGTGCTCGTTGACAGGAGTGCGTACAGCAGCGGAGAAACATCTAACGTCTATCGCTGGAAACTAACATCTGGTGGTTTGTCGGGTGAAATTAGCCACATAGACAGCGGGACGGATACGCCAGCGATTAGCGTTTTGGCCTGGCTAACAAAAGATTATGGAGGGGCGGCGGTTTCGGAGTTACTACGCTGCGTTAGCTCAGTAAATTTTGGAGATAATCGGCAAATACAGCCGGACTTAAATGGGGACACGGACGCCATTGATTGGGACCCGGCCAATATAGATTTCCCAGAACATCAACTCATCCTCAAAATCTCAGATGGATATATTAGCATAGCCAATAACGAGGGCGCAGGAGACACGATTGACGCCTACGAGGTAACAAAATCTTCTATCGGCGCAGCCTGGAGCGCAGAGACGGCGCTTGGCTGGACGAATCAGCTAAGAGGAACCGGAACAAGCCATGCTGGTCAGACAGATTTCGTACAACTAGATGACGGCACTATCTACGGTGCGTATTGCGATGATACGCATGGGGATTATGGTTTGATTGTCCTTAATAAGCGAGATAGCAACATTGCCGGGTCGTGGAGCAATATCAGCAATGATGTCATTGGCGGGGGTGTGGCGGCGTGGCACATATCCCTGTCAACAGACGGTGAGGATGTGTGGATATTTTACGTAAAAAATAGCGGCGGCTCCCGTGGTACATCCATTTATTACAAGAAATACGATGCTTCGGCCGCGTCGGTTGGCTCAGAAACAAAGCTCTCTGATATTACAGCCGGTCGGGTATTTAACAGGATGTTTACTCAGTTTCGGGCCGCAAACGGAATTATCCCAGCCGCATGGAGCGAGGCGTTTGGAGGAATTTACTATGTCCGCTCATCTATTGTTTTGGTATAGCGAGGTTTTAGATGCCAATAAAAAACCAAACATACATTGAATACATCGGATTAGTGGACAGCGCTGCTCCGAACCATTTTAAGGTTTCGCCAACGATAGCGGAGGAGGATTTCCGGGTGTCGATTGACCGGGGGCGGGATGCCAATATCTATTAACGCTCAGCCCTTGCCATACACCAAGCTATCCTTGCACAGGTATGCCAAGATGGTTGATATTAACCCAGTGCATTTTGTAGGGGCAGTCGGCCAGAGTGTCTGGCCCCTGTCAAATAATTCATGCAACGATGTCTGGCCAAAGTATTCATGGCAGAACGGCAGTCAGCTTTCGCTGTCTGAACTTGCCTATGCTATCAAGGACGCCGAGGATGCCATAGAAGATTTCATTGGCTACCCCATGGCTCGAACATTCATAGAGGAAGAACAGCACCCTTACCCACAGTTCTATAACAAAGACTTTCAATCCTATGGCGGGATCAGACATGATGGCATGTTCCGCTCGGTCAATACCAGGTGGAAGAAAGTTATCTCGCCAGGCAAGCGGGCTACGACCCTGCTTTCTGGCAGCAAGGCAGTCGTCTACAGCGACGAGGATGGTGATGGTTTTTCTGAAACTGCCACTATATCACTGACAACTTCTGTCGCGCCATGCGAGATAAAGGTTTACTTCGAGGGCATGAACGCCCTACCGGAGTGGGAGATACGGGAAGCCAATACTAGCACCGCTTCTAGTGGTGTTGTCACGCTGGTCTTTGATTCATGGCTGTTCGTTGACCCCAACCTGCAATCTGCCATGCCGACAGACGAGGGCTATGCGGCCATAGATATAACCACTACCGCAAACTTCGTTGCGGCGGTGGATGTTTACAGGGAATATATTGACACGACCGATGCCCCGGCCGTGTTTAACTGGGTGTGCCCATGCGGGAGCACGTCATGCGCTGTCTGTGGGACTACGTCCCAGGATGGATGCCTGACGCCAAGGGATGCCGAGAACGGCACGCTTGTCCCAGCGCCCGCCACATACGCTGATGGATGGTCAAGTTCACAGTGGTCGGTGGCACGTTCTCCAGATTATGTTAAAATATGGTATGTAGCTGGTGATATTTCCAGGGAGTATCAGGCTGGCAGGACATGCGACACGCTCAGTGATTTCTGGGCCAGACAAATTGTGAACCTTGCCACAGCTAGATTATACAAACCATTCTGCCAATGCGGCAATGTCACAGCCTTTGCCCAGGACTTACAGATTGAACTGACGCAGACTGGGGAGGCAGGGGGTCACTTATTTGACTTCACTGCCATTAAGAACCCGTTTGGCACACGAAGGGGAGAGTTCATGGTATTCAGGACTTTGGCTCTGGGTGGTGGCAAGAGACGCAAGATAATTAGTGGGGTTATAAGGTAATGAGAATTGTCGAGTGGCAGGACAGGTTAGGCAAGAAACGCCGGTCAATGATCAGGGACGAAGACCCTGACAGCATGGCCGAGCATGGCTTACCACTAGACCCACCAAACATAGAGCTTATGGATTGGGAACAAATAAAGATAGATTTACACAATGCATTATTAGACAGAGGAATCGTCACATGGGACGATGTAACAATGCAACAAACAGCCCTACAGTCTTCGGCCATTACTGCGCTAAAGAAACATCTGGTAAGGCTGTATAGAGAGACCCAGTAGGGCGCTGACAAAGGAGGAGCCCAAATATGACATCTTATATACCTGCGCAAACGGGCCTAAGCAGAGTATTCATCATCGAGGGACGAGCACGGCCCGATCATCGTCCTGCATATCACAGCCATTGGATGGCTGGAAGTCCATCAATTGACATTGGTGACATCGAACGTATTGAATCTAATGACCCCGACCGGTATGACAAGTTTATCGAGATCGGTACTATCCAGGGCGCACGAAGCCGTGCTACCCTGACCTTGACGGGCAGATATGCTCTTGAGTTAAAGAGCACCATGCTCCGCCTGGCTAATCAGGAATGTCACTTTGATGTTCAGATTAACTTCGGCGCATGTGACAACCCCCGTGAATATAACACCTTTAACAAGAAACTTGTCCTAGAAGATGTGGCTATCACCAATTATTCAGCTACTGACCTGGGTGCTCTTAGCTCCGACAGCCGTTCACAGGTTGACGAGAGCGTGGACATCTCGGCCGAGAGCCTGTATGAACTGGTTCAGGTTTCCCTGTCCTCGCGTGCAGGCGACATTGTTACCAATGAAGTAGTTGACATCACTCATTGCGACAATGTTTCCTGCGGTGATTGCGATGACCAGTCTGACGGTTGCAGCAAATACTTCGCTGTTACTGTAACTGCCGGTGGTTCTCCTGGAACCCCGGCTGATGTTGTCTTTACGCTTAACGGCGGGACTACATGGCTGGCCCATGACATTGAAACCCTTAGCTCGGAAGATGCTTCTGGCATTGCCTGCCTGGGCGCTTATGTTGTTGTTGTCAGCGAAACCGCTGGCTCTATCAGCTACGCCCTGACTTCTGAGTTCACAGCCACAGGCGATCCTGAGTTCACGGAAGTAACCACGGGCTTTGTGTCCGGCGCTGGCCCAACGTCCATCACGACTATTGGGAACAAGGCGTTCATCACTGGAGCTAACGGCTATGTTTACATGACCGAAGACCCAACTGGTGGGGTTACAGCCCTTGATTCCGGCGTGCTGTACACTGACGACTACAACAAGGTCGATGCACTGACAGAGGAGTTTGCCGTCGCCGTTGGTGATGCCGGTCGTATTATCAAGACCGAGAACGGTACGACCTGGGGCGCTGTTGAACCATCCCCCGTTGGCGTGTCTGTCAACCTGACGAGCATCCTTGTTAAAGACAAGAGCACCTGGCTGATTGGCACTAGCACCGGTAACTTCTACTACACCTTGAATGGCGGGACTACATGGACGCTTGGTTCGTTCTCTGGTTCCGGCAGTGGGGTGGTACGAGACATCGTTGCGGCTACTGACTCTGTCCTGTACATGGCGCATGACACCGCCACGCCCAAGGGTAGAATTCTGCGCAGCACCAATGGCGGCTATGACTGGGTGGTCATGCCAGAGGGATCAGGCGTGTTGCCTGCTAATGACCGTATCAATGCCCTTGCTACATGCCCCGACAATGCCGATATAGTTATTGGTGTTGGGCTGGCCGACGACGGTAGCGATGGCTTTATTATCGTCGGAAATGACTAGAATATAACTTCACAGGGAGAGTGAAACAATGACTAAGAGACGAGCGGCTGTTAAAGTCGCGCATGAACTGGCGGGCGACAAGGGTGGAGTAACGACCCTGAACACTGGTGTTCGGATCAAGATTCACCCTGTCTCCGCCACGCTCATTGACGCTGTGCAATCTGGAATTCAAGACCCAGACCCACCAATGGTCTTGATTGACGAGAAGGGTAGAGAGGAACCAAACTATTCAGACCCTCAATACCTTAAAGCTATTGAACGGGCTGGCACCGAACGTATTCTATCGGCTATGGATGCCTTGATTCTGTTTGGGGTTGAGCTTGTCGATGGTTTGCCAGAAGATGGCAGATGGCTGCAAAACCTGCGCCTGCTTGAACGCATGGGCAAGCTCAACCTGTCAGACCTTGACATGGATAATGAGCTCGACATGGAGTTTGCGTACAAGAGATATGTGGCGGTCTCGCCGCAAGACGTTGGTACTATCGCTGCCAGAACTGGTTTGGGTGAGGCTGACATTGCGGCCGCAGAAGCCACGTTTCGGGGTACGGAAGGATAATAGACCTATAGCTGATGTCCAACTACAGGGGGGGATCAGCACAGGGATAACATACAACTTATCTTTCTCTATCTGGGATGCGGCCATAGCGGCCGGGGCCGGCATAGAAGATTTGTGGAAACTGGATCAGGGTCTTTACCCGCATTCGTTTGTGGCAAAGATTCTGGCATGGCATAGAGGCAAGATAGCTATAGATAACCATACGGAAGCTGCCAAGATAAAGGCATCGAAGGCTAAGTAATATGGCAAACATAACCGAAATTGGTGCCATTCTTGTCATCAAGAACCTGACCGGATTCAACTCTGGACTGGGAGTCATGAGAAAGCAGATGGGCATTACCGGCTCATCTGCTCGCTCTTTTGCTAACACGTTCAATTCGTCCATGTCTGGCATGGGGCAGAGCGTGCTCAATGCAGGCAGGACGGTCAGGTCATTCGGTAATGAACTTACATTCTTGGGCTTCCAGCTAACCTTTCTTGCTACAGGGGCGTTTGCTGCTGTAACAGCCGCTGGTTCTGAGTTTGAGTCCACCATTGTCCGCATGTCCACGCTTGCCAACGTGGCAGTTAAAGACCTTGAATCACTTGCCAACGAAGCGCAGGGCCTGTCTAGCTCTGTCGGTGTTGGGCCGACAGAGCTTGCCGACGCCATGTTCGACATCGTCTCCTCTGGTTTCTCGGCAGCGGAGGCCATGGAAATCATCGAGGCAACAAGCAAGGGTGCGGCTATTGGCTTGGGCGATGTCAGGACTGTAACTGATACTGTCACTTCTGCCATGAAAGCCTATGCTGGCGAAGGCTTGACAGCAGGACGGGCTACAGACATCCTCGTACAGGCTGTTAGAGAGGGTAAGGGCGAGGTTGATAAGCTGGCAGGTACTATGGGTAGGGTCTTGGGTATCGCCGGCCAGATGGGCATTAGCTTTGAAGAGACGGCTGCTTTCATCGCCACGTTCACCAGGGTTGGTGTGCCTGCCGAAGTCGCTGTTACATCCCTGCGGAGTGCCTTAACCAACATCCTCAAACCAACCGCCGCTGCCAATACTGCTCTTGCGAAGTACGGCCTGACTATGGCTGATATTAAAACTATCATCTCTGAACAGGGCTTGGCTCAGGGTCTTATCACCCTGTCGGCAGTATTAAGCGAGGACGACGAAGCATTCAGCCGTGTTATAGGCAGTGCCCGTGGTCTTGCCGGTGTCCTTATCACTACCGGCCCATTGCTTGAAGATTACAAGCAAGTGCTTGCTGCTATCAAGGACAGCGCCGGAGCAACCGGTGAAGCGTTTGACTTGTTTGCTCAAACAACTGAGTTCAAGCTGAACGTCGCTAAAGCAGCCTTTGAGTCATTGTTCATAACTGTCTCCAACACCCTACGCCCCATCGTCAACATTATCCTAGACCAGATACCCAAGATAACAGCGGCCCTTGAAGAAATGGTCAAGGTCAACCCCAAGATTCTACTGTTTGTCGGCTCCTTCGCCGCCTTCGTAGCGGCCATGGGGCCTGTCCTGATCATCGTTGGGTTGAGCATCACCTCGATTGGTACATTGATTAGCGTTCTTGGTACATTCGCCGTAGCCCTTGGGGCATTGATATCCATTCCTGGAGCGGTTGTTACGGCATTGACAGCCTTTGCTGTCACATTCGTTGGTTTATTCGTAGCAAGTTTCGAGAAAACAAACCAGAAGCTAGGCGAGCAAGGACGGGCTATATCATTCAATGCCTATGCCTGGGGCAGGAACATTATTATACAGTTTGCCAAGGGCATGGCAGAAGCCGTTGTCTATGTGTTCAAAGTATTGACGCAGTTAGCCATCGGCATAACCAAGCTGCTCAAGCCAGGCTCCCCGCCCAAGCTCCTACCAGACCTTGACAAGTGGGGCAAGGGAGCCATGGAAGCCTACATGGCTGGATGGTTAGAGGCGGATTTCTCTGTATTCCAGAACCTGGCTCAGACCATTGAATCTTTCCTGCGCAGCATTGGGTTGGAAGAGATTGATGTCGTCCCGGCTATCATGGATATTAGGCTTGCGCTTGCAGGTTTGATTGATACGTTCCGTGCCACCGGTCAGGTGTCAATAGATGCTATCAATGCTATCACAGCTTCGTTTGGTAATGCCGGGGCTGTAGTTGGTCAATACATTCAAGCCATGCTCAAGCTGGAAGCGGCTAACATGGCTGTTAAGGCCGCACAGGACGCCTTGAATGGCGTGCAGGAAAAGTACAATGCCCTGCTCAAGCCAATAAGCGATGAGCTTGAAGCTATATCAAGACAGCGTCAACAGATTGTTGACGACATGCGCATTGCCGAACTGCAAGAAATACTTGATGACCCCACTGCCTCTCCACTTGCAAGGCAATTGGCCGAGATGGAACTACGCGAGATTGAACTACGTCGCCAGCAGCAGACCATCGAAGATGTCAGGGACACCGAAGTTGAAGCAGCCCAGGACACGCTTGACGCAGCCGTGCAAGAACAACAGATGGCCGAGGCACGAGCCCGGGCTTTGTTACAGTTCATACAAATACAAGAAAAGAACAACCAGCTTATCGAGGAACAGATTGACCTGCTCAAGCGGTTAGCCGATGCATTAGACAATGTCGGTGGAGCAGGTGGGGCTGAACTAGAAGACATTGGCGCTGGTGGTGCGCCAGAAATAGAACCCCCTGACATTGACCTTGACAGCCTGTTTGGCGGGCTTGACCCAGACATTCTGCAAGAGGCAGAAGACCTGTGGCGCAAGATAGGCGACCCGGAAGAGGGTGGTGGGTTAGGTAGTCTAAGTATATTATTCGCCCAGCTTCAAGCAGAGGCAGAAACTTTCCTGACAGAAATGTCTGGTATTGGCGAAGAGATTGCCAAAGCATGGGAGCCAGCCATAACTGCGGGCAACGAGCTAACAGACGCATGGTCAGACGTGTTTGCGCTAGACCTTGGCGATGTACCGTTCTTCTCTGATATAGACACCATACCACAGAGGCTTGAAGAAACCTTTTCATTCATTGGGGAGTGGATAACCCTATGGGAAGGCGCATGGGAAAAATGGCAACCACTATGGGAGGCCATAGGCGAAGTGTTTACTGGTTCGCTCGGTGATATTGATTTAAGTATTGGGAGTGTGACACAGACGCTTACCGCAATATTATTGCTAATATTCCCACTTACTGCTGGTATGTGGCTATTCGTAGAGGTAATAGAATTCATAAATGGAGCAATAGAGACCCTGCCAGGAAAGCTTATAGCAGCCCAGCAGGCGGCTGGAGACCTGTCTACCGCGATAGAGAACTTCGTTGTGGAAACATGGGGAAAGTTCGTGACATGGGCAGGGCAGACAGTAACGATAATAGAAACATGGGCAGGTGACATTGTTACCAAGATAGAAACCGGTATTGCCAACTTCGTGCAGAGTATCTTCGGTGGTGCTGACAAGGCCGAGAAAAGGTTGGGCCGCATGAGCAAGGACGGTTCTGGGTTCATCGAGACAATGAAGGATAACATCATAGGGTTTGTCGAAGACCTCAAGGCTGGTGTTGACGAGAGGATAGGCAAGCTCAAAGAACTGCTGGTCGGCGAAGACGGGTACATCTCTAAGATAAAGCAAGCAGGCATTGACCTGTTCTTCGACATGAAAGAAGGCATGCTGGAGAAGATTGGTGAATTGCAGGCTGGGGTGGATATTATTTTCCAGGAGTTCATAACATGGGTTGGCGGGCAGATAGAGAACTTCAAGAATGTTGGCAGGAACATTGGTCAGGGCCTGTATGACGGTATCAAGGAGAAGGTGCAGCCGCTCATGGACTTGATGGAGGGTATGATTAACGACCTCTACATCCTGGCAGAGAAACTTGGTATTATAGACTCCCCCTCCAAGCGCAGCATCGAGCTTGGCCATCACATCATGGACGGGTTGAGGATTGGTTTGGAAGACCGTTACCAGGTGATACAGGACTCGCTGACTACGTTCATGGATGACCTGTTTGACCAGTCCGCCAGCATTGGCGTGGACTTCCACCATGGTCAGCATGGCTCGGAGCAGGGTCAGGCAAGCATGGCAGGCATTAGCCAAGCACCGATCACGCACATGACCTCGCCCCCCGTTATGAACAACAGCAGTAATAGGGAAAGTAACTTTGGCCCAATTTACGTGCAGACCGGCATGAACGTCGCCCAGCTACGCTCGCTGATTAGACAAGAGGTAAACGGTTCACTATAACATGACTGCTATTTGCAAGATAACTAACGGTGTTGATTCCGTCAACCTCATAGGCGGGGAGTTTGTCATCATGGACTGGCGGCCTGCCGGCGTGCCTTTCAAGGGTGATGGGTACTGGCAGGACAGTGCCTTCGCCGAAGGCAGGCGGCTTGCCAGGTACACGATTGGGAATATCATTGAGACAATCACATTGGGGCAGAGAGGCATAAACCAGGATGCTGCTATCAGGCAGGCTAACAAGCTGGCAAGCATGCTCCTTGACGCAGCCGACTATTCCACCAAGCCCAAGCGTGGGAAAAGGCCCATCTATATCATGGTGCAGGCCAGCGATGAAACATCGCCACGGTATGCCAGGATACATGCCGGCATGGTTGGCGAGTATGGCAACCCCTTCTCCCAGCCTTTCCTGCAACCTGACTGTGCCGCCACAGTGACAGACATAAACCTGACTATCGAGCGCACGCCATGGCTAGAACTGCCGCCAGGACAGGACGTATGCCAGCCAATCACGCCGACAGGCAACAGGATTGGTGATACGACCGTCACATACAAGACCTACGAGGATGTTCTTCTCAATACCGGCGAGCTATCCATATCAGCGCCCGCCACTGCCTTGTGGAAGTTGAACGAGACATCCGGGACAACCGCTGTAAACTATTCTTCTTATGGCTCGTTGCTTGACGGCACACATTCGGCGACAAATACACTTGATGAATTGAAGTTCTGGCGTGGGGTTATCCCTGACCCAACGACGTACATACCAATCACCACTGGCTATGTTGACATTTATTCCACTGACTTTAACGCTGTATTCAATGGCAACAGGGGAAGTATCATAGCCTGGTGTAACACGTCAGGCCCCGTGTGGTCTGGTGGGAATGCCGGATACTTCATTCGCTTGCGAAGGAATGCAAGTTACAGCATTTCAATCTTTCATCCTGCCTCGCCCGACAATTCAATAACGTGGCGCTACACCACCAACGGGGATCAGGTGTCGTACACAGAAACAGACTATTCCCCACAGTACACATGGTTTAGCGTGGGCATGACATGGTCGCAGTCTGAGGGCAGGGTCAGGTTCTACCTGGACGGGGCCTTAGTGTCAGAGCAGGCTATCGTGGAGGCATGGGCTGGTAATTTATCTGCTACCGGGACGGTCATTGGCGCAAGCAATAACGGAGGCTCGGACTCTATCGTATCGACCATGGCCTATGTCGGGGTGTGGGATCAGGAACTGACACCGGAAGATTATGAATTGATTGGCGTGCCTAGGGACGATTCAAAAACCATAGACTTCACAGCCTTTGATTGTGATAACATCGTAGCTTACACAGGCAATAAGCGGAATTTTGCCAATCTTACCCATGCTTTTACATGGGATAATTCCTTGACCACGTTTAGCAGTAACCTTATCGGTTCGGCTACGCCGTATGGTATCCTGCCATCTACCGTGCAGGTAGACGATGCCCTGTACCTGGGCATAGAACAGACAGCAGATTCCGGCTTACCGTATGGGCCATTCAACTCATTGGTGTTTGATATAACCACCGGGGCAAGCAGCAGCACCCTGTCTTATACTGGTGTGTGGGAGTATTGGAATGGTAGTGCATGGACAGGATTAGCCAATGTCGTAGACGCTACTGATGGCTTGCAAGGCCCGCTTGAAAGAGAGGGCATTAACCCGGTGTTTTGGAATCAGCCAACAAATATCGTTAGCAGGGATGTAAATGGCGTTACGGGTTACTGGGTAAGAATGAATGTCACTGCCGTTGGTGGAACCATGACCCAGCCCATCGTTGCTGACCAACCATACACCATAGTCAAGAACTATGTCGAGGTTCCAGAAAACGCTACCGGCGGGAGCCTGCCGGCCATAGCCAGGATTGAGCTATCTCAGGATGGGTTCTCTGACATAGACAGGGTTGTTGTTGGCACTAAAGCAGTAGACGTTAGCCCGAACTTTGAATCGCATATCAACATATCGGATATACAAAACCAGGGCGGCGTGCTTGTCAACGAACAACATGCCGATGCCAGCGATGTCGCTGCCCTTGAATCCGCTACAGGCAGGGCCATAAACCTGACCTATTCCACAGGCTCGGCAACGTTGACGGACATATTTACCATTACCCTACTACCAGCCATCTCCCAGTCTTATACGGGAAGCTTTAAGGCGTTTTTAATATACAAAGTTGTTACAGCATTGTCAGACGAGAGTACACAGTTCACCTACAAGGTGTCTGTAGTCGGTTCTACGGCCCCTGGTACGGCAATAGATACCGGGACATACCTTACAAGCAGTAACGGCTTTACAGTCCATGAAATTGGGGAGATAGTTATTGGCCCGGAGACATTCTACGGGGAAGTGGTCGGGAACATTGTCTTTACATGGCGAAGCACAATATCAACGGGTACAGATATAGACTTTTACTCGCTTGTGCTCATCCCAACCGATGAATGGTTCGGGGATTTCGATGGCGTGCCTACCGGTAATTTCTTTACCAACGCCCAACACCTGTCCATTGATTCTACTCGCTATCCCGACCGGGCCGTGGTCGCTACGGTCAGGAACGATGGCACGGACATGAATGTCGGGGCATTTGCCCAATCGCATAACGGCATGGCCACTGTCAAGAATGACACAACTTCAAGGTATCACTTCCTCATGATGCAGTACGCTTCTGGCTACGAGTCTTTCCCCAACTACGGGGGACAGGTCAAGATGTTCAGGAATAGAAGGTATAACTATGGCAGGGGGGATCAGTAATGAGCCTGACTGCTACCGTTAAACCACCCTTGCTTTCAACAGCCTACTCCTTGTCCGCTCAATCCCTGCTTGCCGGCGTGCTGTACGAGAACCTGTTTGATTACCAGACGGGCAGGTACAGCCAGACAAGCGGGGCTACAATCGGCTATGATTCCATGACCATGGAGGTGATCTTTTCCGATGCCGAGACAAGGGACTG